>Ga0173483_10000373_pt1 | contig 12459 bp, 9 predicted proteins | sample NitcycUS178409R2_FD_122621 | JGI IMG/M metagenome (GOLD analysis project Ga0173483, IMG submission 122621) | Soil microbial communities from Arlington Agricultural Research Station in Wisconsin, USA - Nitrogen cycling UWRJ-S178-409R-2 (version... | ecosystem: Environmental > Terrestrial > Soil >...
ACGCAGCATCGGGGCGAGCAGCGCGTTCTGGCGGCACAGTCGGTGTTTCGCCGAGCCCTCCTACTAGATCCGGCGGCGGATCAGGTCCCAGAGCAGCACGACGGCAAGCACGGCGCCGACAATGCCGAGGGTGATCGGCACCCAGCGGGCCACTTCCGGGGCGGCGGCGGTCGAGCCGCAGGCCACGAGGGCCGAGCCGGCGGTGATCGCCAGCGCGAGCTGACGCGCGACGATGCGGATAGTGCGCTCCAGTGGCGTGATCCCGCGGATGTCGACCTGAAGCCGCTGCCCCGGCCGCGCGCCGCTGATGCGCTCGAACGACTCGATCAGCCGCTCGCCGCGCACCTTCAGCTTCTGCACGTCGTAGAACAGCCGCTTGGGGTCGGCGCTGGCCTGAGCCCGCGTGAGCAGGTTCCTCATCAGGAAACGGCCGACGACGGAGAAGGGATCGAGCTCGGGGTCGAGCTCCGTCGCCGCGAGCTGCATCTGCGCCAGCGCCTTGCCGGTGAGGACGAGCGGCGCGGGCAGCCGTACGCCGTGCTGGGTCGAGGTGTGTGCGATCTCCTGCATCAGCGGTCCGAGCGAGATCTCGCCGAGCGAGGCGTGCCGGTAACGGCGCAGGAGCTCTGTGAGGTCGGCCTCGAGACCCACGGCGTCGGCGTCGTCCGCCTCCGGGCCGGCCATGATCAGGACGACCTCGGTCAGGAACGGCACGTCCTCTTGCCAGAACGCGAGCAGCAGCAGGAGCAGCTGCCCGCGCATCTCGGGCGAGAGCTCACCGACCATGCCGAAGTCGAGGAAGAAGATCCGCCCGTCCGCCCACAGCATGTTCCCGGGGTGCGGGTCCGCGTGGAAGAACCCCTCGACGAGGATCTGGCGGTAGTAGCACTCGAGCAGCTGCCGCGCTGCCTCCTGCCGCTCGGGCCCTTCCGGGATCTCGCGCACGGGCACGCCAGGGATCTCCTCCAGCACCAGCAGCCGGCTCGTCGATAGCTCCTCGTAGACCCGCGGGGCGTCGAGGCGCGGGAACGCCGTCAGGGCCGAGCGCAGGCGCTCGACGTTCTGGCCCTCGAGGCGAAAGTCGAGCTCGCGCCGCAGCGAGTCGGAGAGATGCTCGATTGCCGCCGGGAGGTCGACGATCCTCCGGAGTGCCTCGCGGTTGGCCGTCTTGCTCGCGAACAGCTCGAGCAGACTGAGGTCGCGCAGGATGTCGTGCTCCGCCGTCGGGCGCTGCACCTTGACGACCACGCGATCGCCGTTGTCGAGCACCGCGCGGTGTACCTGCCCGATCGTCCCGGCGGCCAGCGGCTCGGGCTCGATCGAGGCGAACACGTCTTCCCAGGGGACGCCGAGCTCCTGCTCCATCACGCCGACGACCTCGTGCTCGTCGAGTGGCGTGACCCGGTCCTGCAGTGCTGCGAGCTCCGCGACCGCCTCGGGCGGGATCAGATCGGGCCGGGTCGAGAGGATCTGACCAATCTTCGCGAACGTCGGGCCGAGCTCCTCGAGCGCCTCGCGCAACCGCCGAGCGCGGAGCTCGGGCGGGTCGTCCTCGCGGCGCGACTCGTTGAAGCCGTACTTGCCGAGGACGGTCGCGATCCGCGCGGCGCGCCCCAGGAGCCGCTGGTCGGCCGCGGCGCTCACGCGCGCTTTCCAGCCGTGTCCCCTTCGCCCACGCCCGGGGACTGTCCCCGGTCATGGGCGGAAGGGACCCGGCTCAGCTGGAACGAAGGTGTGACAGTTCGTCCACAGGACATCTCAAGAATCCTCGCTGTGGGTCTGGACGATCACGACGGTGCACGGCGCATTGTGGGAGACGCGGTTCGGGACGTTGCGAAGCAGGAACTCCCGCCGGCCGCTCATGCCGACGCTGCCGACCACGATCACGTCTGTCCTCTCGCGGCGAGCCGCGTTCACGATCGCTTCCGCCGGATCGTCGCCCGAGACCACCGCAGCCCGCTTCCGCTCGCCGTCGAGGCCTGAGATGTACTCCTCCAGGTCGCGCACCGCATCCGCCCGCGCGACGTTGTCCCCGACGAGCACCCGCAGCACGAGCAGCTCGGCCTCGTAGCGCGACGCCATCTCCGCGGCGAACCGCACCGCGCGCTCGGCGGTCTCGGAGCGGTCGGTCGCGACCATCACGAGCCGCACCGCGTCCACGGGTGCCTTCCGCCGCAACCGCATCAGGCCTGGCCGCCGAGCGCCTGCGGGAGCTCCGTCCGCGAGCCGATTCCGAGCTTTCGGTAGACGTTGCTGAGGTGCACCTCGACGGTCTTCGTGGTGACGAAGAGCGCCTGGGCGATGTCCTTGTTGGAGAGCCCCTCCGCCGCGAAGTTCGCCACGCGCTTCTCGCTCGCCGTCAGCGACTCGACACCGGAGAGCAGCAGCCGCCGCGGCCGCGCTCCCGTCGCCTCGAGCTCCGTCTCCGCCTGGTCGACAAGCGGTTGCGAGCCGCAGCGGACGGCGAAGTCGAGCCCTTCCTTCAGCAGCTCCCGCGCTTCCGCGCGGCTGTTCGACCGGCGAAGCGCGGCCCCGAGCTCGACCAGCGTCCGTGCCCGCTCGAGCTGCGCCGTCGACCCGCGAAGAACCGCGAGCGACTCGCGCAAGGTCTCGATCCCCTCCTGGCCGCCCTCGGCCATCCCGCGCACACGCAGCGCGACGCCGAGCGGCCGGGGTGCGCCCCAGGCCCGCGCAACCTCGACCTCCGTGCGCGCGAGCTCGAGGGCCTCGTCGCGCCGCTCGAGCGCCAGCAGCGCGAGTGCGAGGTGTGACCGCCACGCGACGACCGCCGGGTTGTAGATCTCGAAGGCCTCCGTGCACGTGCCGAGCCGCTCCCAGTCAGCGGCCGCGCCGGCGAAATCGCGCCGTGCGTACCGCACCCAGCCCCGCGCGCCGAGGAAGAAGATCATGTGGCCGCTCTGGGCGACCTCCTCCGGGAGCCCGAGCCCCGCGAGCGACTCCTCGGCCTCGTCGACCTCGCCGCGGTTGGTCAGCACGTCGGCGAGGTACGAGCGGTAGTAGATCGCACCCTGCTGGCTCGGGAGGTACGAGACCAGCTCGTCCGACTCGCGCAAGTCCTGGATCGCGCCTTCGAGGTCGCCGCGCTGCGCCAGAGTGAGGCCGCGGAAGCAGAGCAGGTTCGAGAGCGTGACCAGCTCTCCGCGCTTCCTCGCGGCCTCCATCAGCACGTCGAAGAAGCGATCGAGGTCGTCGTTGAGCTCGGCGTACATCAGGGCCGTCACGGCGCACGAGATGGCGACCGAGGGCATGCTCTCGACCAGCGCGGCGACCATCTTCGGCTCGGCCAGCTCCGCCACGCCTTCGCGGTTGACCCCACGGCGGGCCTCGAAGTAGCGCAGCGTGCCGATCATCACCGCTCTGCCCATGTCGCCGACCAGCGCGTTCTCGTCGACGCTCGCGATTCGCTCCTTCGAGATCTCGAACACGTCCGAGTCGAACCCCGCCGAGTTGATCAGCTCCGCCTCGAGCAGCTCGCACAGCTCGGGCTCGCCGCCGCCGAGGTGCTTGATCGCCTGTTTGAACACCCGGGCCGCCTCGGGCCCGCGGTTGAGCCGAAAGAGCGACCGCCCGAGCTCGAGCGACAGACGCGCATGCCGCAGCGGCTCGTCGGTCGCCGTGAGCGCCTCGCGGAGGTGCCGCGCCGCGGCGGCGACGTCGACGCGCTGCTCGGCGAGCCCCAGGTCGATCAGGGTGTCCACGCGCGCCTCCGCCGTCGGTGGCTCGGCGAGTGCCCGGCGCAGGTAGCGCACCGCGACCTCAGCGGCGCCGCGGACGAGGGCGCGGTCGGCCGCCACGCGCAGGGTGTCGACCACAAACGGGTCGCCGGCCGCCGGGACGAGGTCGAGGTGCGCGGCGACGCGTTCCGGCTCGGCCTGCGCCGCCGCCAGCAGCTCCGCCGCGCGGCGGTGAGCAAGAAGGCGGTGGGCCGAATCGATCGACTCGTAGACGGCCGACCGCACGACCGGGTGGACGAACTCGACCGTCGGCGTCGAGACGCGGAGCAGGTCGGCGCGCGCGAGCCACGTCGCGGCGAGCGTCGAGAGGTGGCGATCGTCGAGGTCCGCGAGCGCTGCGACGTCGCGCTGCTCCGCGCCGTCGCCGAGCACGGCCGCCGCGGTCGCGAAGCGCCTGGCCTCCTCCGGGAGCCGCGAGAGCCGCAGCGCGACCGCACGCGTCACCGGCTCCGGCCCGACCTCGTGCACACGCGCCGCGTTCTCGGCGCGCGGTAGGACCCCCTCGCCGTGCAGCGCATCGACCAGCGCACGGACGAAGAGCGGGTTGCCGCCGGTCGCCGCGTAGCACGCCGCGGCGAAGGCGGGATCCGGCGGAGTGTTGAAATGCTCAGCGACGAGCGCCGCGACTCCCGGCTCGCTGAGCGCGGTCGGCCGGATGACGAGCGCCGTAGGATCGGAGACGAGCTCCGTCAGGAGCTCCTTCTCGACGCTTTGCTCGGGCGGCCGCAGCCCGAGCACGACGAGTACCGGCAGCCCTTCGAGGCGGCGGCCGAGGAACGAGAGCCAGCGGAGCGTCGGCGCATCGCTCCAGTGCACGTCGTCGATCACGATCGCCGCAGGCCGCTGCGCGGCGATGTTCGCGGCCAGCCAGTACAGCCCGTGCAGCACGCCGAACGAGACGTCGCCCAGCGCGTCGCCCGTGAGCTCCTCGTCGCCGAAGATCCGCTCCGCCAGCCCGGCCGTCCCTGACAGCGCCTCGTCGCGCTCATCCTGCGAGAGCGACGCGAGGTAGGGCTCGAAGAGCTGGCGCACCACGCCGTAGGCGAACTCCTGCTCGAGGTCGGCGCTCCGCGCGACGAGCACCTCGAAGCCGGACTGCGCCGCGAGCGCGCGCGCTTCGGCAACGAGCCGCGTCTTCCCCATCCCCGCACGCCCCTCGATTGCGACCACCCGTCCAGCGCCCGTGGCGGCGGCGTCGACGACGGCGTGCAGAGCAGCGAGCTCCGCCTCGCGCTCGAGCAGCGGTGTGGTGGCAACTGGCACCTCGGCGCGCCGGCGCGGCATGCGCGGCTTCGCCTTCTCCCTCTCGCGCGTCGAGAGCGGCGGGAACTCGGCCGGAAGACCGAAGATCTCGAGCTGGTAGAGCCGCTCGGGCTGCTCGATGTCGGGCAGCGCAGCCTCGCCGAGGTCGCGCAGCCCGAGCCCGGCCGTGAGCTCGCTGCGGACCAGAGTCGCAGTCGTGCTGGAGAGCAGGACCTGGCCACCGTGGCCCGCGTCGCCGATCCGCGACGCCTGGTGCACCGCGAGACCGACATACCCGTCGGTGCCCACGCTCGCCTCGCCTGTGTGGAGGCCCATGCGTACGCGCACCTGGACGCCTTCCGCCCACTCGTGCCCGAACAGCGCCCGCTGCGCCGCCGCGGCGGCGTCGACCGCCGAACCAGCGCTGCGGAAGACGACGAAGAACGAGTCGCCCTTGGTGTCGATCTCGATCCCGCCGCCGTCGGCGAAGGCGGCCCGCAGGAGGCGGTTGTGGGTCGAGAGCACGTCCCGATAGCGGTCGCGTCCAAGGGCCGTGAGCAGCCGAGTAGAGCCTTCGATATCGGTGAACAGGAAGGTGACCGTGCCCGTGGGCAGGGCTGTTGACGCCTCGCGTACTGCAGGTGTGCTCAGTTCGGTGAATCCCCTCTATCTACGGCCCGCAGCCCTGAATTGTAGAGCGGACCGCGACAAAATCCTGAGTGCGAGCCTCGGGGGTGCCACTCGGCTCCGGCACCATGTCCGCGTGGGTCGGAAGGGTCTCGCAGTGCTTCTCGCACTGCTCGCCGTGGGGGCCGCGGTGCTCGCGGTCGTCCTGGTCCGCGGCGGAAGCGCCGCGCCGGGCGAGACGCCCAAGCAGACCTTCCGCGACCGCAACGGCGACGGGGTGCTGGAGCGCGCCGGCGGCGAGCCGCTGGTCAACCGGACGGAACTCGCGCCGCGCGCCCGCGTGGTGTCACGGGTCGCGCTCTTCGCCCAGCTGACCGACGCGCACGTGGTGGACGAGGAGTCGCCCGCGCGGCTGGAGCTGCTCGACCGCCGCGGGCCGCCCTTCACCTCCGCGTTCCGGCCACAGGAGGCGCTGAGCGGGCGGGTGCTGGCGGCCGCGGTGGAGTCTCTGAACGCGCTGAAGCCCCAGGCGGTCGTCGTCACGGGCGACCTGATCGACAACGCGCAGCGCAACGAGCTGGACGAGGCGCTGGCGATCCTGCGCGGCGGCCGCGTCGACCCGAACAGCGGCGCGCCCGGTTACCAGGGCGTGCAGGCCGCCTCGGACCCGGATCCGTACTACTACCGCCCCGATGTAGACCCGCCTCGGCATCCGGGGCTGCTTGCCCGGGCCGAGCGGCCCTTCCAATCGCCGGGCCTCCAGGCGCCCTGGTACCCGGTCGTCGGGAACCACGACCTGCTCCTGCAGGGGAACCTCGCGCCGAGCGCGCGGACGAACGCGATCGCGGCCGGGGACCGGAAGATCCTCGCCCTGAGCTCGGCCGCGCTGCGGGCCGTGCGGGGGCTCCGGCTTACGCCCGCGGTCGTCGCGCGGCTGCTGCAATACGGTCTCCCGGGAGCCTCGGTGCGTGTCCCGGCTGACCCGCGCCGGCGGGAGCTCGCGCCGGCCGAAGCGCTGGCGGCGTTGCGGCGCGCGAGCGGCCACGGCGGCCGAAGGCCGCTACTGGACTACGCATTCGACATCGGCGGCATGCGCGGAATCGTGCTCGACACGATCCGCCGCGGCGGCGGCGCGACCGGCCTCGTGCGCCCGGCGCAACTGCGCTGGCTGGCGGCGCAGCTGCGCGCGGCCGGCGCAAGACCGGTCGTGGTCTTCTCGCACTCGCCCCTCCGCTCGTCGGCCGGAGGAGCTGCGGCGCTCGCGCTGCTCGACCACGACCCGCAGGTCGTCGCGGCCGTGAACGGCGACACGCACCGGAACGACATCCGGCCGTACGGCCACTTCTGGCTGATCGGCACCTCGTCGCTCGCGGACTACCCGCAGCAGGCGCGCGCGTTCGAGCTCGACCGCACGATGGACGGCGGGTACGTGCTGCAGACCTGGATGCTCGACCACGATCCCTCCGACCGCGACGCCGAGATCTCGCGCGAGCTCGCGTATCTCGACTTCCAGGGCGGCCGCGTGCAGGGCTTCGCGGGAACGCGCGCCGACCGCAACGCGCGCCTGTACGTCCGCTAGCGCTCGCGCATCCAGGCCACGACCGGGCCGCGCATCACGAGCCGCGTTGCCCAGAGCACGGTCACGGCCGTCCCGACCAGGAGCCCGAGCGCCGTCAACCCGACCGCCGCGGCCGACGGCTCGAGCGTGAGGGAGACGTAGCTCGCGGCCAGGCGCGCGACCACCGGACCGACCAGCCAGCGCTGCGCCACGACGCCCACGAGGATCGCGAGCACGACCACCGGAGTCGCGGCCCCTGCAACGATGCCCGCGAGCTACCGGTGCCGGCCGCCGAGCGCGCGCACGGTCGCGAGGCCGCCGCGCCGCTCCTGCACGGTTAGGGCGAGCAGCTGCGCGATGGCGTAGAGGCAGACCAGCGCGTCCAGGATGGCGACCGTCCTCAGTAGCGCGACCAGGACGCCGATGAAACCGCTCGAGCGCGCCGCCCAGCTCTGCACCGACTGGCCCGCGATCCCGCGCGACGAGGTCGCGAAGAAGCCCGCATCGTCGAGCTCGCGCCGAACCGCATTCACGTCGGCGGACAACCTCAGCCGAACCGCGATCTCCGCCGGCGCCTCGCCTGCGAGCCGCTGCGGCTGGACGTAGGCGACCCGCCCCTGGCGCTCGAACGCCTTCACGATCCCGGCCACGCGGAATCGCACCTCGCGGCCGCTCGGCAGCTGTGCGGCGAGCGCCGAGCCCGGCTGGAGGTTGAGGATCTGCGCGAGCCCGAGGCCGACCTCCGCCTCACGCGGCCCGCGCAGCCGCCGCCCCTCGGACAGCGCCGGTGCTTCGAAACGCGTGTGATCGCCGGGGAACGCGATCACGGTGAACGTCTCGCCGAGGTCGAACGAGTCGGCCGCATTCAGCTCGTAGCGCGGCGCGGCCGCCTCCACACCTCGCAGGCTGGCGATCCGCGCCGACTCGGACGGCGCAGCAGAGACCGTCAGCTGGTAGCGCTTGCCCACGGCCACCGGGTTGCGGTCGAGCCGCAGCAGCAGCGTCGCGATCGAGAGGATCAGCAGGATCACGACGACGGCCGAGCCGAGCACGACGGTCCCGCCGATCGTCCGCGCCGGCCGCGACGCCGCCATCCGCAGGCCGAGCGCCGCCGGGCCTCCTCCTCCCGGCAGCCGCCTGGCCGAGCCAACCACGTCGCCCCGTTGCAGGGTCGCAGCGGCCGGCCCGCGGGTCGCCCGCCAGGCCGGCCACGCCGTCGCCGACGCGAGGAGCGCCACCAGCGCGGCCAGGGCGCCGAAGAGGAGCGGCGCAACCGACGCCCCCGGCCCCAACTGGCTGAGACTCGCGAGCAGCCGGTCGAGCGGCGCAACAACCGCAGCCCAGCCCGCGACGACGCCGATCGCTCCCGCCGGCAGCGCGACGGCAACGGCCTCGACGACGGCGCTCGCGACGACGGTGTGCGGCGGTGCGCCGAGGGCGCGAAGCAATCCGAGCCCGGCGCGCCGCCGCTGTACCTCCGCGTTGGCCGACGCGGCGAGCATCGTCCCGGCGACGACGAGCGCGATCAGCGAGAACGCCACCAGGAGCGCAATCACGATCCCGGCCGCCTGACCGATCAGCACCTGCAGCCCGGCGCGCGTCGTCACGCGCAGGCCGACGACGCCGAGGCTCGCCGACCGCGCCTGCGCCAGCGTCACGTCGACGAGCCCTGGGTCCACGAGCCAGATCACCACGGAGTTGACTGTTCCCAGGGGCATGCCGGTGACCGCCGCGGCCTCGCGGTAACCGAGCCAGACGCGCGGCCCGCGCGAGAGCGGGAAGGCGACGTTGTCCGGCGCAACCGCGACGCCGACGACTCGCACGTCGTCGCCTCCGACGTTCATCCGCGACCCGGGTCGCAGGTGCCACTCCCGGGCGAGGCCCTGCTCGATGACCACTTCCCGCGCGGAGCGTCGGTCGCGCCCGCTGACGATCGCGTAGCCGCGGGGGCCGCCGGGCGGGACGCCCACCACGGTCGCGTCGTCCTCGTACCGGCGGCGGCCCCCGGCGAGGAAGACGTGCGCAGCCTGGATGCGGTACGAGGCGGCACGAACGTTCGCGAGGCTGGACACGACGCGTTCGACATTCCGGCGCGGCTCCGGCTGGAAGGTCGCGAGGACGTCCGGCAACTGCGCCCGCGCGGCCGTGCGGTCGAAGCCGGTTGCGAGCCCGTAGGCGACGGTGACCGACGCGCCGAGCATCGCCCCGGCCGCCGCGATCCCGCCCGCGGCGAGCAGCACCCGCCCGCGCCTCGCCCGCAGCCGAGCTCGCGCGTAGGCGAGAACGGCTCTCACAGCAACCGGCCCCCCTCGAGCCGCAGCACGCGGTCGGCGCGACGCGTCGCGGCCTGCTCGTGCGTCACCAGCAGGACCGCGCGTCCCTCGTCGGCGATCCCGCGCAGCAGCGACAGCACGGTCTCGCCCGACTCGGCATCGAGGTTCCCGGTCGGCTCGTCGGCGAGCACGAGCTGCGGGTCGTTCACCAGCGCCCGCGCGATCGCAAGCCGTTGCTGCTCACCGCCGGAGAGCACGGTCGGCAGCCGCTCGGCCGACTCGCCGAGACCGAGCTGCTCGACGAGCTCCCGCCCGCGCCGCAGCGCAGGGCCGCGCCCGTCGAGGCGCGCCGGCAACAGCACGTTCTCGAGCCCCGTCAGCTCCGGCAGCAGGTGGAACGCCTGGAAGACGAAGCCGATCCGGTCACGCCGCAACGGCGCGAGCACGCGTTCCGGAGCGCCGTCGAGCCGGATCCCCGCCACTTCGACCTCGCCGTCGTCGACGCGATCCAGCGCGCCGACGACGTTCAAGAGCGTCGACTTCCCGGACCCGGAGCGGCCGGTGACGGCCACGAGCTCGCCGGCTTCGACGTCGAGGTCGAGCCCGTCGAGCACGCGCAGCGCGGCGCGCCCCTCGCCGTGAACCTTGACTACGCGGCGCAGCCGCACGACCGCCATCTCTCCAGAGTGCCAATCGTCGGCCGACCCCAGTAGGATCGTCTCAGCGGGGTCAGGCGACGGGAGGAGCCCAGATGGATGTGATCGCAGGGATCGACGCGGCGCGGGAGCGGTGGAACGTGCTCGAGCATCCGTTCTATACGCGCTGGGAGCAGGGTGAGCTGACGCAGGAGGAGCTGGCGCGCTACGCCGGCGAGTACCGGCACGCGGTGGTCGCGCTGGCGCGCGCCGCCCGCACAGCGCAGCTGCACGCCGACGAGGAGGCTTCGCACATCGCGCTCTGGGACGACTTTGCGTCCGCGCTCCCCGCCGAAGAGGCCCGTGAGCCGCTTCCCGAGACCCGTTGCTGCGCCACGGCCTGGGCGGCCGCCGACGACGAGCTCGGCGCGGCCGCGATCCTGTACGCGATCGAAGCCGGCCAGCCGGCGATCTCGGAGACGAAGCTGCGCGGCCTGGTCGACCACTACGGCTTCCCGGACGACTCGCCCGCAACCGCGTACTTCGCCGTCCACGGCGAGCGCGACCACGAGCACGCGGCCGAGGCCCGCGAGGCGCTCGAAGGCAACGACGACCCGCGGCTCGTGGGTCTAGCCGAAGCGGCGCTGGCGGCGAACTGGGCGTTGCTCGACGGCGTCTCCGCGAACTAGGGCTCGCTCACGGCTCCAGCCGGAACGGCGGGTACTCGTCGGTGACGAGGAGGAACGCGTACCCGAGCACGCGGTTGCCCCAGCGGGTTACCCCGACGACGAACTCGAACAGCCCGCGCGGATACCTCCCGGTGAAGAGGATCGCGAACCACGCCAGGATGACGCAGACGAAGGCCGCGAGCCAGAGGAAGAGCAGCACGACGTAGTGCGGGATCGCGAGAAACCACTTCACGAGCGGTAGCCAGCGGTTCAGGTCGCGCTGGGCATCCGGATACGGATAGTCGAGCCGAACGGACTGCTGCTCGTCGGTGGACGGGTACCGGTCGTCCAGCAACGCGAAGTAGACGCCGACGCGATTCTGGAACCGCAGCAGCTCGAGGTTCCAGTCGAACCACCAGCGCGGGTACTTCTGCCGGAAGAGGATCATCAGCAGCGGCCCGAGGAAGAGCCCGCCTCCCAGCGCCGCGCCGAAGTGCCAGTACTGCCCGTACTCATAGCCGGCGGCGTGCTCACCGCTGAGCGTCGCCAACACGATCGAGATCGGGATCACCCAGATCAGCCTGAATGCAGTGGTCAGCCGGTTGAGGTCGCGGTCCGGGTACTCGACCGAGTACTCGACGGGATACCGCGGCTCGCCTCCAGCGTGGGTGCCTGCTTCCATCGCAAGACCTCCTACTCGCGGCCGTGAGCCGAGAACTCTAGGAGAGGGAGGCCCGGCTTGAGCCGAGCCGGCGGTGGGTTGTTACACCGAAGGCTGGTCTTCGAGGACCGTGCGCGCCCGCTCGAGGTTCTCAGCATGGACGAGGATCTCGCGAGGCCCCGCGCCGCTCTCCGCTGCGTCCGCAAGCCCGACCGCGTAGTTCGTCTTCTGCGCGATCGCCGGGATGCCCTCGCTGCGGAGGAGCGAGAGGATGATCTCGGCCTCGGGCTCCGATCCCACCACCTGAAGGACTGCCAACTCTGCCATCGGGACCAAGCCTAGAGCCTGCCGGCCTCGATGATGCGCTCCAGGAACTGCTGGGTTCGCGGCTCCTTGGGGCTCGAGAAGATCTCGTTCGGTGACCCTTCCTCGAGGATCAGGCCGTCCTCGAGGAAGCACACGCGGTTCGCGATGTCGCGGGCGAAGCTCATCTCGTGCGTCGCGATCACCATCGTCATCCCGCCCTCGGCGAGCTCGCGGATCACGTTCAGCACCTCCGCCACGAGCTCGGGGTCGAGTGCGCTAGTGACCTCGTCGAGCAGCATCAGCTCGGGCCGCATCGCGAGCGCACGGACGATCGCGACCCGCTGCTGCTGGCCGCCTGAAAGCCGGTCGGGATACTCGTCGCGCCGGCTCTCGAGGCCAAAGCGCCGGAGCAGCTCGAGCGCCCGACCCTCCGCTTCCGCGCGCGAGAGCTTGAGCACGTCGCGCGGGGACAGCGTCACGTTGCGCAGCACGGTCATGTGCGGGAAGAGGTTGTACGCCTGGAAGACGATCCCGATCCGCCGGCGAACGTCGTTCACATCGACGCCTCTGCGGGTGATCTCCTCGTCGCCGAGCCAGATGCGGCCCGCGTCGAGCGGCTCGAGCAGGTTCACACAGCGGAGCAGCGTCGACTTCCCCGAGCCGGAGGCGCCGATCAGGCACACGACCTCGTGCTCCGCCACGTCGAGGTCGATCCCGCGCAGCACCTCGTGCTC
>Ga0173483_10000374_pt1 | contig 12446 bp, 12 predicted proteins | sample NitcycUS178409R2_FD_122621 | JGI IMG/M metagenome (GOLD analysis project Ga0173483, IMG submission 122621) | Soil microbial communities from Arlington Agricultural Research Station in Wisconsin, USA - Nitrogen cycling UWRJ-S178-409R-2 (version... | ecosystem: Environmental > Terrestrial > Soil...
AAGACAACGTTCCGCGATGTTGCCGGATGTGAGGAGGCGATCGAGGAGCTAGAGGAGATCAAGGAGTTCCTTGCGGAGCCGGCCAAGTTCCAAGCGGTCGGCGCCAAGATCCCTAAGGGCGTTCTGCTCTACGGCCAGCCCGGCACCGGCAAGACGCTGCTGGCCCGGGCGGTCGCTGGCGAGGCAGGCGTGCCGTTCTACTCCATCTCCGGCTCTGACTTTGTGGAGATGTTCGTCGGTGTAGGAGCCTCCCGGGTGCGGGATCTGTTCGAGCAGGCCAAGGAGAACGCTCCTGCGATCGTCTTCATTGACGAGATCGATGCCGTTGGCCGGCACCGTGGCGCCGGTATGGGCGGCGGCCACGACGAGCGCGAACAGACACTGAACCAGCTGCTGGTTGAGATGGACGGCTTTGATGTACGGGGCGGCGTGATCCTCATCGCTGCTACCAACCGGCCGGACGTGCTGGACCCCGCATTACTGCGCCCCGGCCGGTTCGACCGGCAGATTGTGGTTGACACGCCCGACCTCAAGGGCCGTTTCGACATCTTGAAGGTGCACGCGCAAGGCAAGCCGATGGCCCCCGATGTCGATCTTGAAGGCGTGGCGCGGCGTACGCCTGGGTTCACCGGCGCCGATCTGGCCAATGTGTTGAACGAGGCCGCTCTGCTCACTGCACGGCAGAACGCACGGATGATCACCAACGAATACCTGGACGAGGCCATCGACCGGGTTGTTGCTGGACCCCAAAAGCGCAGCCGGCTCATGACGGACAAGGAGAAGCTGGTCACTGCGTACCACGAGGGCGGCCACGCGCTAGTCGCCGCGGCGCTGCCCGGCACCGACCCAGTACAAAAGGTCACCATCCTGCCGCGCGGCCGAGCGCTCGGCTACACCATGGTGCTGCCGGAGACGGACAAGTACGCAAACACCCGCTCGGAGCTGCTTGATCAGCTGGCGTACATGATGGGCGGCCGGGCAGCGGAGGAGCTCGTCTTCCATGACCCGACCACTGGAGCGAGCAATGACATTGAGAAGGCCACCACGGTGGCGCGCGCCATGGTCACCCAATATGGAATGACTGAGCGGCTCGGCGCCATCAAGCTCGGCTCGGGTGACGCCGAGCCGTTCCTGGGCCGTGACATCGGTCATGGCCGTGACTACTCCGAAGAGGTCGCCGCCGTCGTCGATGAGGAAGTCTCAAAGCTGATCAGCAATGCCCATCAGGAGGCGTTTGACATCCTCACCGAGAACCGAGATGTGCTCGACGATCTGGTGCGCGCGCTGTTTGAGAAAGAGACCCTGGATCGCGAGCAAGTGGCGGCAGTTTTCCAGCCCCTGCGGTTGTGGCCGAAACGACCCGCCTGGACCGGGTCGGATGAGCGGATACCCTCCGCCATCCCGCCGGTGACGCCGCCTCCGCCGCCGTCGATCAATGGACAGAATGTGCCCAACGGTCAAGCTGCCGGCGGTCAAGGACCGAACCCCGACCATCAGGTCCCGGCCGGAGGCACTCAGCAACCTCCCGGACATGCGGCGATTCCGTCACAGTTGCCGACGGCTGACGAGCCCGATCCACAACCCCACAGAGGTCCGGACTTTCGGTGACAGAGCTGAACGAGGCCGCCGACCTTAGTCGTGACGGCAGCGGCAGTATGACGGGGATTGACCCGATTCACTTTCCGGAGCGCGTCGGAGACTTCGATCATGACCGCATCGTCGCTGCGGTACGCGAGATCCTGATCGGAATCGGCGAGGATCCCGAGCGTGACGGTCTGCGAGATACCCCGGAGCGGGTTGCGCGGGCGTACGCCGAGATGTTCGGCGGCCTGCGACAGGATCCGGAGAAGGTCCTGGCCACGGTCTTCGACCTCGGCCACGACGAGCTCGTCCTGGTGAAGGACATCGAAGTCTGGAGCGTCTGCGAACACCACCTGGTGCCATTCACCGGAGTCGCTCACGTCGGCTACATCCCAAGCCGAGAGGGTAAGATCACCGGGCTCAGCAAGCTCGCTCGCCTTGTTGACATTTACGCCAAACGGCCCCAAGTGCAGGAGCGGCTCACAACTCAGATCGCCGACGCCATCAATGGCATCCTGGAACCGCGCGGAGTGATCGTGGTGATCGAATGCGAGCACCTGTGCATGACGATGCGCGGGGTCCGCAAACCCGGCTCAAAGACGATCACCAGTGCCGTACGCGGGCAACTGCGTAACGCCGCAACTCGGGCCGAGGCCATGGGCTTAATCACTAGCTGACTCACCGCGACAAGTCGGCGGAGGCGAGAAGCTACTTGACTGATTTCTTGCTGGCCTTCCAGGTATTGCAGCGGCCAAAATCGGCGGAGTCCATACCGCGGCTGAGCCAACGAATCTGCGCCGCACTGCTGCCATGGTCGGGCTTACGACCGGCCGGTGGATCCTCATCGCCGGTGTAGGTGTGCCAAACCCGCAGCTGGTAGCGGTCGTTGCTGCTCAGATCGATTGATCGGGCGGCCGTAGCGAGAAAGATGCCCTCGAAGCACTGCGCCTGCAGCTCAAGGCGCCGGCTCAGCAGGTATCGCTGGCTGCGGTTCTTGGTCGAGAAGACGCGCTGGCCATACTCGCGAAGCATGCCGCTCTGAGCCTGCAAGTGATGACCGAACTCGTGAGCGACCAGCCCGACATACCCGAGTCGCGCGAAGGTGTACGCCTCGTTGGCGTCGTCGCCCGCAACCGGCCAGTAGATCGTGTGAGTGACGGAGCAGTAGTACGCCGGGGCATCTCTTTGCCCGAACCGTCCGCATGGTGTCTTGATCGTTTTCCGGTACGCCTTGATTTTCGGCGTGTTGAGCTGGATTCCGTGGGCAGCCAACGGCTTGGCGAACGCCTTGACCAGGCAGTTCACCAACCTCCTGCCGTACGAGCCCAGGTTGTTGTCCAACAACGGCGGTTTCGGCGAACGGACCTTGATCTTGCAGGAGACCTGGGCGTTACCGAGGTCCACGGCATAGATGCTGTTCTTGGCCAGGGAGGTATTGATCCCGCCTTCGTTCTGTCCTTGACCAGATTTCGGTGTCGCTGCCGATACCGACGACGGGCTGGCCGCGGTCGGGCTGGGATTTGCAGGCGCTGCCGACACAGTGCGCTGCGCATTCGGTGGCTCTATTCCGGGTATGCCGCCGCCGGCGGCCCGGCAACCGCTCAATGCGCCGATCGACACGGCCATAATCAGCAAAGTCTCAGCGCCGGCCGCAAGCCGACGCCGCGACAAGACCTGACCGAGCCGCCGGAAGTGCTGGAAGTGCCTGAAGTGCTGGAAATGCTCGTGCCGTGAATCTGGAAGTCCGTAGGGCGGATGCGGCACGAGAAGAGAGCATAGGGTGATCCGGGTGAATCCGCTGCCCGTCGTGCCAGGCTTGCCCCAGCCGGGCCGCACGTTGGTTGTGGGCGTTGTCAATGTGACGCCTGATTCATTCTCCGACGGCGGCGAATGGCTCGAGCCAAATGCAGCGATAGCGCACGGCTTGGAGCTGTTGGACGAGGGCGCCGACATTCTCGACGTTGGCGGTGAGTCAACTCGACCGGGTGCGACCCGACCGGAGGTCTCTGAAGAGCTGCGTCGAGTGTTGCCTGTGATCGGTGAACTTGTGGCCGCGGGTGCTTGCGTCAGCGTCGACACCATGCGTCCGGAGGTTGCCGAGGCGGCAATCGCCGCCGGGGCCCGTCTGGTAAACGACGTCTCCGGTGGCCAAGCCGATCCAGCGGTGCTGCGGCTGGTCGCCGAATCTGGCGTGGCTTATATCTGCATGCATTGGCGCGGTCACTCCGAAGATATGCAAAGCAAGGCTTCTTACGCCGACGTGGTTGCCGATGTCATCGCCGAGCTGCGCACCCAGCTGGACGAGGCTGACGGGGCGGGCATCGCCGCAGACAAGGTAGTCATCGATCCAGGTTTCGGTTTCGCCAAGACAGCGGCACACAACTGGGAGCTGTTGGATCGGCTCGACGAATTCGACGTACTCAAACGGCCGCTGCTTATCGGGGTCTCCCGCAAGACGTTTCTCGGTCGGTTACTGCCCAATCCCGATGGAAGTCCACGGCCGCCCAAGCTGCGGGATGACGCCACGACCGCGCTGACCACCGTGCTTGCGTTGCGTCGGGTGTGGGGTGTCCGGGTGCATTCGGTACGTGCCAGCCGGGACGCCATTGCCGTGGCGGAGCGGCTGCTTAGACAACATGTGGGCTGAGCCCTTCGACGAGCTCAGCACGGCGCTTGTCGAAGGCGGCGGACTTCGCCATTCCACAAGCTCAGTACGTCTCCAAACTGCAAGAGGAGCATTCACCTTCGAGGACCTGTCTGGAGTTGCCAGGGTCGGATAGGGTCGCATGGATCAGGAGGTGACATGGCGGCACAGACGGTCGTTGACGCCGGGCGCCGACCCATTGAGGTGGGCCGTGATCGGATCAGCCTGACCGGAATTACCGCCTTTGGTCACCATGGCGTATTCGATTCTGAACGCCAGCAGGGACAACGATTCGTCGTCGACGTGACGTGCACTCTGGATCTTTCTTTGGCAGCCAGCAGTGATGATCTTGGACAGACGATCGACTATGGCGCATTGGCGCAGGCGGTCGCTGCCGATATCGAGCGGGACCCACTGAACCTGATTGAAGCCCTGGCGGACAGAATTGCCCTGACGTGCCTACGCTATGACGCCATCCAGTGCGTCGAGGTCACCGTGCACAAGCCGCAAGCGCCAATGCCGGTTGACATTGCCGATGTGGCGGTCACGCTGACAAGGAGTAAAACGACGTGAGTAGCCCCAATCCTCATGCCATTGACGCGGACACCTTGAGCGGTATGAAGCCGTTGCGCAAGGTCGTCTACTCCATCGGTTCGAATCTTGGCGATCGGCACGGCAACGTACAAGGTGCCGTCGACGCTCTAAGAGACACTCCCGATGTGATTGTGGTGGATGTCTCGTCGGTGTACGAGACCAAGCCGATAGGTGGCCCGCCCGAGAGTCCGCTATTTCTCAATATCGTGGTGATCGCTGAAACCACACTCGAGCCCCGAACGCTGGTGGAGCGGGCATTCGCCATCGAGGACGCCTTCGGTCGAACTCGCGACAGCGGACGGTGGGGGCCACGTACCCTGGACGTGGATTTGATCATGGTCGGGAATGCCGTCGTTGATCAAGAGGATCTCAGGTTGCCCCATCCGTTGGCGCATGAACGCGCCTTCGTGCTGGTGCCGTGGTACGAGGTCGACCCGACCGCGGAGATCATCGGCAAGGGAGCCATTGGGGATTTGGTTGCAAAGGCGGACGCCTCCGATGTCATCCGGCGAGATGATCTTGTGATCGATCGAGATTGAGGATCAGCGGGCTTGGCTGAGGAACCTTCCGGCGGCTCGGTCAACATCACACCGTTCCGCGCTCTCGTCGTCGCAGCTGTCTTTGGTGGACTGGCCGGCTGGCTGGTCGTCGTCATCGCGAACGCATTTGATCTGATCCCACCCGAGGTGCCCTGGACCGCGCCTATTGGTTTGATCTTGGTGGCGGCGCTGGTCGGTGCCTTGGCGTACGCAACCCATCAGCGAATCCAGGTACGGCGCGAACACATCGAACCCCAGCGGGCCGTTGCCCTCCTCGTCCTCGGTAAGGCCTCGGCGTTAGCGGGTGCCCTGGTGGCGGGCGGCTACTTCGGTTTCGCGCTGATGTTTCTGACGCGGCTGGATGCGTCCGCTCCTCGGGATCGGGTCATCCGGTCTGCGGTCGCGATCGTCGCGGGGGTAGCCCTTTGCATTCTGGGCTTGCTGCTCGAGCGCGCCTGCAAGGTTCCCACCGAGCCCGACGAGGGCGCCGATGCTGGCGAAGGGGACGGCTTGGAGGCAGACACTCAGGACTGAGCCCCGAAATCCCCGGTGGCCAGCTCGCCCAGTCATATGGTGACGACCGTGACTTCATCGGCAACCGCTAGCCGCAGGCTTAAGCCGTCGGCACTGCAACGCATTTCGGAAGTTGTCCTGATCGCCGGCACGGTGGGTGCGGTCGCTGCCGCCTCCGGGCCCCTCTGGGTTGTCCGCCTAGGGGTCGCCGTCGCGATCACAGCCGCGCTAGTGGCATGCGCTTTTGCCTGGCGCGACCTCAACGCGTCAAGACACGCCCACGCCCAAGCGATGCTTCAGGCCGCGCGGCACAATGGCGCGAGGCTGACCGAGGAGCGTAACCGCAATGCCGCAGTGGTCGATGCCTTGAGCATGCGGATCGCTGATGCCGGCAAGCTGATCGAACGGCAGCGTACGCGGATTGCCCAGCAACGCCTCGAGATGTCGAGCTTGAACCAGGATCGGGCCTACCTGAAGGGTGAGATCGAGTACCGCGACAAGGTGATTGCGGCGCTTCGCGACACCGTACGCGAGCGTGAGGCGGAGTTGATCACATCGAGTGACGAAGCTGAGGCGCAAGTTCACCACATGCCACGCCGGATATTCGTCGGCCATGACTTTGTTTGGCAGGAACTGCCAGCAGAGGACGAGATTGCCTCCGAATCGCACCCAGCGGTCGTCGATATCAAGATCATTGACGCGATCCTGCCCAACTACGAGGCAGATCGCCAGCCCGCATAACCCGGGCGCAGCTATTTATCAATGTCGCCGACGACGTAGCCGACAGAGGCGAGGGCGGCCTCCAATGCCTCGGTGCGTACGCCCACCAGCAATCGCTCCAGGCTAGAAATGTTGTTGAACGACGGCGTCCTCAGCTTCAGCCGCCATGGAGTCTTCTCACCGCGCGAAACCAGAAAGACTCCCGCAATGCCAAGCGGCGCCTCGATCGCCACGTACGCCTCGCCCTCCGGCACGCGAATGATCTTGCCCAGCCTCACCGACACCGAGCCTGGCCGCCCAATCAGCTGGCCAACGCAGGCGATGATCAACGAGGCGCTGATCGCGAGCTCCTCGGCAAGGACACCCAGCCGCGACTGGGCGTCAGCCGAGCGTCGTACCGGCGGAGTGATCAAGCCGCAGAGCTCGCCGTAGGCCAGATACGGCCGTTGCAGCCGCAGATCAAGGTCGACGCTACTCGCCCGCGCCGCCGGCCCGCTGACGCCGAACTGCCGAACCGTGTCTGGATCCAGCACAGCAACACCGCGTGTCAGATCCGCGAATGCCCCGGAGTCGATCTTGGTCAGCATCGCGTCAGCCACCTCAGTCGCCCGCCGCGCGACCTGCCGTTCGGCACGTAACCACACATCGTCGGCATCGACCGCTAGGCCGCCAATTCTCGTCGCCATCGGGTGTATGCGATTGCCGGTCAGTCGCAGCGTTTGGGTTCGAAGGTCCTCGCGCAAGCGGCGAAGCCCGGGATCGCCGTGCACCCGATGCGGTACATAACCCAGGAACCCGCAGTGGCTGAGGATGCGAGTGTGCTCAGCCAGGAGGGTACGCAGCCAGACTGCACGTTCGGGCACGGCGAGGGCCATCATCTGTTCGCAGGCGAGGGCCACGGCTAGCTCGCCAAAGAACGGAGCCTGCCAGTCATGGCGATCAGCCAACATGAGGATCTGCCGATAGTCACGTACCTCGAAAAGCTTCTCCGCGCCTCGATGCATGGCTCCGACTACGACGCGCGCCGTGGTGATCACATTGCCCTCAGTCCACAGCTGCAGCTCGATTAGCCCGGCATTGCTCGGATGCTCCGGGCCGAGATCCAGCATGATCGTCCCCGTGGGCAGCTTGGCCGGCTGCGTTGAGGGCAGCACGCCAGGTGCCAGCGATCCGACCAAGACCCGAAGCGGCTGATGCGCCATCATCCACTGCCCGGCTGATGAAACCTGCGTGCACGTAGGCTGCGTACGGTCTGCACAGGTTGCAACCTATGCAGACCGTACCCAACCTGTGCAGACCTCGGCCACTGCCCCATCAACACTGCAGCAGCCACCAATGAGAGCCCCAGACGTACTGTGAGCTAAGCGCCGCATGCTGGCTCCGCCGACCGAGATCAACCAGCGGATCGTGGTGAGTATCCAGCTGCAACAGATCTGGTACCACCTCGCTTTGCAGGCCACAGAAAGTCGTAGTCGCCCCCAGCGCTTCACCGGCGGCGCGTACGGCGTCGACCGCAACATGCGCAGTGAGATTTACCCCAGGCCCGGCTACCGGCTCGAGAGCCCGGCCGTCCCGATAGGCCGCAAGCGAGCCAGTGAGTGGGCGCCGCTCGGCCGTATGGCCGTAGTCGATCATCAGACCACAGCCACCGCGTTTGATGATCATCTTGATCAGCTGACGCCAAGCCACATCCCGGGTGAGGCCGATCTCAGCGCGCTCACCACCGGGCCACCATCGGTCAGCCCAAGCAAGTTGCTCATCGTCCAGACGTGGTCCCGGCTGTTCCAGGCCATCATCGTTGATGATCACCTCCCGCCAGCCGTCGGCGTGACGCGTGACAACGGGGCACGGCAAGTCATCCAGCCACTCGCAGCAAATGATCATCACTGGCTCCGGCTTGCCCAATGCAGCTCCGGCCTCACCGCTGGTCCAGCAGCCATACCGTACGTCCCACAAATCCTGCGCCCAGCCGACCTGTTCCGGCAGATTAGTGGGCCTCGTTCGTAGATCAATTCCGACCAACTGCAAATCCGGTCGTATCAGCGACAGCTCTTCTAACAGTCGGCCGTTGCCTGCCCCGACATCGATCACACTGCTGATGCCTTCTTGGCGATCGACCAGTGTCGCCAGCATCTGAGCGATCATCGGACCGCTCGCTGCCGCAGTTCGGAAATGAGTATCGGGACTGTGCGACCGCCAAAAACCCTCCGCACCGTACGCCGATTCCACCCAGGCGTCGAACCACGAGCGCGATCTCCGCGCCGGGGGCGTTGTGCCACCCTTCGACGAATGCGGGAGCATGGGCCTATGGTGCCTGATGGTGCGTCTACGGCGACCAGCCCCGTCCAGGCAAATCCACAACCGTCCTTCCCCGCTCTACCGCCTTTGCCGTTCCTGCCGCAGCGGCTCTCTGCAGAGCCGCCCGGTTGGGTCCGCGAAGTGGACATTGTCGTCATCGGATCGGGCATCGCAGGTTTGACTGCTGCGCTGGAATGCCGTGACCTCGGCACGATCATGGTCGTCACCAAGGATGAGGTTTCCGCCGGTTCGACTCACTGGGCGCAGGGCGGGATCGCTTGGGTCCAGGCCGAGGGTGACACGGTTCAGCAGCATATTGACGACACCTTGGTCGCAGGCGCTGGTCTTTGCATCGAAGAGGCTGTACGGGTGCTGGTTACCGAAGGCCCTGATGAGGTGGCCAAGCTGATCCAACGGGGCGCAGAGTTCGATCGTGATCTTGCCGGCAAGTTGGAGCTCACCCGCGAGGGCGGCCATATGCGCCATCGCATTGCCCACGCGGGCGGCGACGCCACGGGCGCGGAGATCGAACGTGCTCTGATAGCCGCGGTTACCGCGGATCAGGGGATCGAGATTGTGGAGCATGCGCTAGTCCTTGATCTCATTCCGGCCCAGGTCGAGCCGGGCGAGAAGCCAGCGGTGGCCGGCGTCACGCTGCACGTCCTCGGCGAAGGCACCCGGGGCGGCGTCGGCGCGGTGCACGCCCGGGCGGTGGTGTTGGCAACTGGCGGTATCGGCCAGATTTATGCCGTGACCACCAACCCAACCGTTTCCACCGGCGACGGCGTCGCAGCCGCCCTGCGCGCTGGAGCTCGGCTGCGCGATATCGAGTTCATCCAATTCCATCCGACCGTGCTCTATCTCGGTCGGGGTGCGCGTGGCCAGCTGCCACTGGTCAGCGAGGCCGTACGTGGCGAAGGTGGTCTGCTGCTCAACGCACGTGGTGAGCGCTTCATGATCGGAAAGCATGAGCTGGCCGAGTTGGCACCCCGCGACGTGGTCGCCAAACAGATCATGAAAGAGATGGCCGCGGCCGGCGTTGATCATGTCTACGTCGACGGCCGCATGTTAGGCGAGGAGACCTGGCGGGTCCGGTTCCCCACCATCTGGCACAGCTGCCGCCGAGCCGGCATCAACCCAGCAACCGATCTGATACCAGTGGCGCCTGCGTGTCATTACTTCTGCGGAGGCGTGGAAACCGACATCGATGGCGCCACGAACCTGGTTGGCCTGTACGCCTGCGGCGAGGTGGCATCCTCCGGGGTACACGGGGCCAACAGGCTGGCGTCGAATTCCCTGCTCGAAGGGCTGGTCTTTGCTCGTCGAATCGCGGTAGAGCTGCAAGCCGAGCCGCCGCCGCGTCGACCTCCGGCACAAGATCATCGGCAACCAGGACTGATCGATCGATCAGTGGTGCCCGCCATGCAGCAGGCTATGAGCCGCTACGCGGGCGGGCTGCGGGATGCCGCCGGGCTTGATCGCTGCGCCGGCGAATTGCTGAAGCTGGCAGCACAGAGCGCAGCCGAGCCCGGCCTGGAGTCCTGGGAGGCCAGCAACATGATGATGGTGGCAACAGCGATCGTCGCATCCGCTCGACTCCGAGAGGAATCGCGAGGAGCGCATTGGCGCGATGACTTCGAGGGCCGCCGTGAAGAATGGCATGGCCATCTCATTGCCGAACATGATCCACAGCTGGGCTTGCGGCATCATTTTGTGCCGGTCCGGCCAACGCCGATTGATGGCAAGTAAACCGTCGATGATCTACACAAACCTGGCCGAGATCGATGAGCTCGTGGCGGCAGCCGACCTGGACCTCGATGCTCTGTCATTGATCGTTTCCGAAGCACTCGCTGAGGATCTCGGCGGTCGCGGTGTCTTGCCGCCAGGCGCTGGCGCTGGGCTCGACATCACCTCGTACGCGACTATTCCAGCCAGCGACACAGCGCATGGCGCATTTGTCGTACGGCAGATAGGGACCGTCGCGGGCCTCCCTGTCGCGGCCTACACAGTTGCATCCGTTTGCTCCGCCGCCGGCGACTTCGAACTCACACTTCATGCGGCCGACGGCGATCGCGTGGCGCGCGGTGACGTTCTGATCACAGTCGCAGGCAATGCCCGGGCACTACTGGCGGCTGAGCGCGTTGCCCTGAATTTGATCACCATGATGTCGGGAGTCGCCACAGCCACGCGGGCGTGGGTCGATGCGCTTGCCGGAACCGATACGAAGGTTAGAGACTCGCGTAAGACGCTTCCCGGTCTGAGAATGCTGCAAAAGTACGCCGTCCGTATGGGCGGCGGTATCAATCATCGGATGTCTTTGGCTGATGCTGCGCTGATCAAGGACAACCATGTGATCGCCGCCGGGGGAGTAGTGCCGGCTTATCGAGCGGTTCGGGAATGTTTTCCAGATACGCCGATCGAGGTCGAGGTGACTTCGGCGGAGCAGGCGCGTGAAGTCGTTGCTGCGGGTGCTACCGAGATCTTGCTGGACAATATGACAGTGCCTGAGATGACCGCTATCGCCGCAGAGTTAGGCGATCAGGCAACTTTTGAGGCTAGCGGCGGTCTGACAATACAGAACGCAACCGCAGTTGCGCAGACTGGTGTCAATTTCGTTGCGGTAGGAGCGATCACCCATTCCGCGCCAGTGTTAGATATTGCCCTGGACTTTCTTGTTGAAAACTAACGAATGCGGGTAATCTCGCAGCTGTCAGGTAACTCTCACACTTTTCATTGGAGGAACGCATGGCGCAGCGCGTGCAGATCATTCTCGAAGACGATTATGACGGGGGAACTGCCGACGAGACGGTGAGTTTCGCACTGGACGGAGCCGAGTATGAAATCGACCTCTCGTCTAAAAATGCCGCCGGACTCCGCGACGCGTTGGCGCCATGGCTGGCTCATGCCCGCAAGACCGGCGGTCGGCGTAAGCGGTCTACGAGGGCTTCGGGTTCGTCGAGCACTAGCGATATCCGCGCCTGGGCACAGGGCCAGGGCCTTGATGTCAGTAGCCGCGGACGGGTCTCGGCTGATGTACGGGACGCATACGAGAAAGCTCACGCCTCCTGACTTGAGTCTCGGAAGCCGTCAGCCCCAAGCGACCTCTGAAATCTCACCCAATCAGTAGTGCCCAATCAATACCGATTGCGCCCTGGGCGAACAGCATCGCCCGGGGCGCTGTGCTGCTCGGGGCCATGTCAGCAACGGTTTCCGGCCATCAACGGCTTGCCAGCTGCGCTGAGTCGATCTTGCCAACCCGGTATCGGCAAGGGGGAATATTCGGCGTCCGGCCGGCGGTTGTGACTCCAAGCGCACTCTCGTCGCAGGTGCCCAGTACCCACAGCTCGGGCCGACGACAGCGAGGTCCGCGACGAATGATCTACAAGGCAACTGAGTGCGTTGCCGACTAGAGTGAGAGACGTCGGTGCTCGGTCCAAGCCAGCAGGGCAAGAGCCGCGCCGAGAGCGAGGAGCAACGAATATGTTTGAGCGGTTTACTGACCGAGCCCGTCGCGTCGTGGTGTTGGCGCAAGAAGAGGCTCGCATGCTGAACCACAA
>Ga0173483_10000375_pt1 | contig 12442 bp, 11 predicted proteins | sample NitcycUS178409R2_FD_122621 | JGI IMG/M metagenome (GOLD analysis project Ga0173483, IMG submission 122621) | Soil microbial communities from Arlington Agricultural Research Station in Wisconsin, USA - Nitrogen cycling UWRJ-S178-409R-2 (version... | ecosystem: Environmental > Terrestrial > Soil...
ACCTGGGGCCTCCTCGTCGTCGTGCTCGACCTCCCGCTGCTCGGCTGGGACGTCCTGCCCGACCTCGTGGGCTACGTCTGGCTGTTCATTGGGCTGGCCGGCGGCGCCGAGCTGCACCCGGGGTTCGCCCGCGCCCGGGCGGCCGCGCTGGTCGGCATCCCGGTCTCGGTGGTCACCGGCACGCCGGTGACCGACAGCGTCATCGGCGTCGAGTGGGGAGCCGCCTTCGCCGGCATCCTGGTCATCGTCGTCGTCCTGCACCAGCTCGGTACCGCCATCCGCGACCTGGACCCGGTTGCGGGCGACAGCGACCAGCGGCGGTGGGCGAACGGCATCCGGGTCGCGGCTCCCATCGCGGGGGCCGTGCAGCTCGTCGGCCTCGTGCTGATCGCCACCGTGCTCGCGATCCTCTACGTCATCGGCCTGCTCGCCCTCGTCGTCGTGGGGATCATCGCCGTCGTGCTGCTGCACCGGGTCAACCGCGCGGGCTGGCTCGACACCCTGACCCCGGCGACGCCTGCCGAACCGTCGACACCCTGACCGAGCCCGGTCGGGAGTAGAGAACACGCCGCCTCCCGGACCCGGGAAGCGGCGTGTTCTCTACTCTCGACGAGCGGTGGTTCAGCGCAGGAAGGGGACGTCGCGGTCGAGCAGGCCGCGCTCCTTGAGCTCGGCGCGCAGCGGGATCTCGTCGTCGATCCAGCCGCTCTGCTTGATCCCCCAGAACGACGCGTGGTCGGGGCCGTAGCCGAGCAGCTGCTGCTGCAGCGGGGTGAGGCCCTTGAACCAGTCGGAGGACTGGTCGGCGACGGCCTCGTCGAGGGGGCGGATCCAGCGGTAGGTGTAGCCGATGAACATCAGCTTGCGGATGCGCTCGCTGGTGTTCATCGAGCGGGAGTGCCACAGCCGGCGGTCGAAGATGAACGCGTCGCCGGGGTTGAGCAGCACCTCCACGGCGCCCTCGGGCTCGATGATCGGGTCACCGGGCTTCTCGGGACGGCCCGAGAGGGTGTTGTTCTTGTGGCTGCCGGGGATGACCTTGGTGTTGCCGTAACCCGGCTCGGACAGGTCGGTGAGGGCGTAGCTGATCTTCGTCATGAACATCGGACGCACGTCCATGTCGATGTCGGAGTTCTGCCGGTAGCCGTCCTGGTGCCAGTTCCAGAAGGGCGGCTCGTCCTTCGGGGGGTTCACGTCGATGTGGTTGTGGTGCGTGTAGATGTTCCAGCCCATCGTCCCCCAGATGTACGGGAAGGTCCGCGGCCAGGTGAGCAGCTCGACGAAGCGCGGGTCGCGGTGCATCCAGCCCATGACGTGGATCGACCGGTCGGGGCGCAGCTCACCGGCGGCCTCCTCCTCGCCGTAGATCCGGTCGACGGCGTCCTCGAAGTACGCGCGGTCGTCCTCCGGGAGGGCGTTCGGGATGACGACGAAGCCGTCACGGTCGTACTGCTCGCGGATGGCCGGGTCGAGGGGCTCGAAGCCGGTGGGCGCGGGCACGGTGGCGGTCATGCGGTGGTGCTCCCAACTGGTGCCGACGGTCGCGGGGGCACCGACCCGCTGCGGGCTGCCCGGGTGGCAGCTGCCGCCTCCTTGCCCGCCAGTCTAGGTCGGCGACCTCCCCCGACGTCGGACGCGGGGCCTGCGCGGCGCCTCCGGCAGGTCAGGTGACGTCGGCCGCCGCGTAGACGCGCAAGCTCGTCCCGGACACCGTCACCAGGCCGGGTGGCTGCGTTCGCCCGGCCGGGCGCGGGCGCTCCCAGTCGCTGTCCCAGAGCAGCCGGTAGGCCGTGGCGCCGGGGACCGCGGGCAGCGTCACCACGTGCTCGTGCGCGCCGCCGTTGACCACCAGCAGCGCCGACTCGGCGCCCATCCAGGCCCCGGCGACGTACATCTGCACGATCCGGGTGCCCGGGTGGTCCCAGCGGTCGCCCATCGCGGTGCCGTCGGCGGCGTACCACTCCATGTCGCGGCTGCCGTCGTCGTTCACCTGGCGGCCGAGGGCCCAGACCCGCTGGCGCAGGGCCGGCAGCTCTTGACGCACCTTGACGAGGTGCTGCGTCGTCGCGAGGAGGTCGGCCTGCCAGGGAGCGAGGTCCCAGTCCAGCCAGCTCGTCTCGTTGTCCTGGCAGTAGGCGTTGTTGTTGCCACCCTGGCTGCGGCCCATCTCGTCGCCCGCGTTCACCATCGGCACGCCGGTGGACAGCAGCAGGGTGCCGAGCGCGTTGCGGACGGTGCGCGCCCGGGCGGCGAGGACTCCCTCGTCGTCGGTCACCCCCTCGACCCCGTGGTTCCACGACGTGTTGCCGTCGCTGCCGTCGCGGTTGTCCTCGCCGTTGGCCTCGTTGTGCTTGTGGTCGTAGGACGTCAGGTCGGCGAGCGTGAAGCCGTCGTGTGCGGCCACGAAGTTGACGGACGCGGTGGGCCCCCGGTCGCGGTGCCCGAAGAGGTCGCGCGAACCCGCGAGCCGGGTGGCGAGGTCCTGCAGGCCGTGCGAGTGCTGGCCGTGGGCCTGGGCGCGCACGTCGCCGATCCAGAACCGCCGCACGGCGTCGCGGAAGCGGTCGTTCCACTCCATGAACGGCGGGGGGAACTGGCCGGTGCGCCAGCCGTGCATCCCGAGGTCCCACGGCTCGGCGATGAGCGCGACCCGGGAGAGCACCGGGTCGGTGCGCAGCGCGACCAGGAACGGGTGGTCGGGGTCGAACTCGTCGCCGCGGCCACGGCCGAGCGCCACGGCGAGGTCGAAACGGAAGCCGTCGACGTGGAACTCCTGCACCCAGTAGCGCAGCGAGTCCAGCGCCATCCGGCAGACCACCGGGTGGCGCAGGTCGAGGGTGTTGCCGCAGCCGGTGACGTCGATGTCGCGGCCGCGTTCGTCGAGGCGGTAGTAGGCCCGCTGGTCCAGGCCGCGCCAGGACAGCGTGGCACCGGTGCGGTCCTGCTCGGCGGTGTGGTTGTAGACGACGTCGAGGATCACCTCGATGCCCTCACGGTGCAGCAGCTTGACCATGCCCTTGACCTCGTCGACGACCCCTTGTGGGTCGGTGGCCGCGGCGTAGGCGGCATGGGGTGCGAAGAAGCCGAGGGTGTTGTAACCCCAGTGGTTGGTCATGTCGAGCCGCACCAGGTGCGGCTCGTGGGTGAAGGCGTGCATGGGGAGCAGCTCGACGGCGGTGACGCCGAGCTCGGTGAGGTGGGCCACCGACGCGGGGTGGGCCAGCCCGGCATAGGTGCCGCGCAGCTCCTCGGGCACGTCGGGGTGCCGGGCGGTCTGGTTGCGCACGTGCGCCTCGTAGATCACCGTCTCGCTGCGGGACCGGTTCGGCGGGCTGTCGTCCTCCCAGTCGAACCCGTCGTCGACGACCACGCAGCGGGGCACGTTGCCCCGGCTGTCGAGGTCGGAACGGAGCTCGCCGTCGCCGTGCCAGACGTCGTCGACGACGTGGCCGTAGACCTCCGGCCCCCAGGTGACCCCGCCCTCCACCGCCCGCGCGTACGGGTCGAGCAGCAGCTTGGCCGCGTTGTGGCGCTGACCCGTGTCGGGGCTCCACTCCCCGGTCACCCGCAGGTTGTACCGCTGCCCCGGGCCCATGCCGGGGACGAAGCCGAACCACCAGCCGTGGGCCCGCTCGACGAGTGGGATCCGTCGCTCGGACGTGCCGTCCCGGTCGCCGGCGTCGAACAGGCAGACGTCGACCCCGTCGGCGTGCCCGGCGTAGACGGCCACGTCGGCGCCGCCCTCGACGAGGGTGACCCCGGGAGGCGGCGGCAGGTCGCGGCCGAGGGTCCCGGGGGCGGCTGCGGGGTGGGGCGGGCGAGGCATGGAGGCGAGCCTAGTGAGTGGTTAGGTTGGACCCATGACCGATCCCACGTCGCTGCCGAACTTCCCCCCGCCGCCGGACGAGCACCCCCTGCGCGGCCGGGTCCTCGACGTGCTCGTCGACCTCGGGCTGCAGCCCAACCTCGACAACGACGGCGACGTCGCGTTCACCGTCAACGACCAGCAGCTCTTCGTGCGGTGCTCCGAGGGCGAGGTCGAGATCATGCGGGTCTTCGGCCAGTGGCAGATCCAGGAGGACCTGCTCGCCGACCGGCTGCACCTGCACGAGACGTGCAACGAGCTCAACCTCAACATGAACTGCGTCAAGACCGGGGTGGCCGGTTCCACCCTCGTCGTCATCGGCGAGCACCTCACGACGCCCGGGGCCGACCTCAGCACCATGCTGCAGGTGTCGATCCAGGTGATCCTGTCCGGGGTGCACATCTGGCACCAGCGGGTGCTCGGGCTCGACCCGAACGCCGAGGGCGACGCACCCGCGGGCGGCCAGCAGTGAGCGCCCTGGTTCGCCTCGAGGTCGAGGACGGCATCGGCACCGTGCGCCTCGACCGGCCCCCGATGAACGCCCTCAACGGCGAGATCCAGCGCGGCCTGATCGCCGCCTGCCGCGAGGCCGCCGAGCGACGCGACGTGTCGGCCGTCATCGTCTGGGGTGGCGAGAAGGTCTTCGCCGCCGGCGCCGACATCAAGGAGATGGAGACGATGTCGTACACCGACATGGTCGACCACTCCGTGCTGCTGCAGGACTTCACCCGGGCCCTGGCCGGCCTCCCCAAGCCGACCGTGGCCGCCATCACCGGCTACGCGCTCGGCGGCGGGTGCGAGGTCGCGCTCGCCTGCGACTTCCGCATCGCGGCCGACGACGCGCGGCTCGGCCAGCCCGAGATCCTGCTCGGCATCATCCCCGGGGCCGGCGGCACCCAGCGCCTGGCCCGCCTCGTCGGCCCGTCGAGGGCCAAGGACCTCGTGTTCTCGGGCCGGTTCGTCAAGGCGCAGGAGGCCCTCGAGATCGGCCTGGTCGACGAGGTCGTGCCCGCCGCCGAGGTCTACGCCGCGGCCCGCGCCCGGATGTCGCGGTACGTCGGCGGCCCGGCCTACGCCCTGCGCGCGGCCAAGGAGGCCATCGACCGCGGCCTCGGGGTCGACCTCGAGAGCGGGCTGGAGATCGAGCGCACGCTCTTCGCCGGCCTGTTCGCCACCAAGGACCGCGCCACCGGCATGCGCAGCTTCGTCGAGCAGGGCCCCGGCAAGGCCACCTTCGAGGGCGCCTGACCGACGGCGAGGGGTCACCTCACGACGGGGTGGCAGGCATCACGCTGAACCGATGGTGAACAAGCGCTCACCGACTGAGAGAATCGTCGGCACGCCCTGCGCCGGATGGTGCGGGCTCACCAGCCACCACGAATGGAAGAGGGCGAGGCACGCATGAACATCGTCGTCTGCGTCAAGTACGTGCCGGACGCGCAGTCCGAGCGCACGTTCCGCGACTCCGACAGGACCGTCGACCGCGAGGGTGTCGACGGGCTGCTGTCCGAGCTCGACGAGTACGCCGTGGAGGAGGCCCTGAAGATCGTCGAGGCCGCCGGCGAGGGTGAGGTCACCGTGCTGACGGTCGGCCCCGACGCCGCCGCCGACGCGATCAAGAAGGCCCTGCAGATGGGGGCCCACGCGGGAGTGCACGTCAACGACGCCGCGATCCACGGCTCGGATGCCGTCGCCACCTCGCTCGTCCTCGCCGAGGCCGTCAAGAAGGCCACCGGGGGTACCCCGGACCTCGTGATCACCGGCATGTCGTCCACCGACGGCGTGATGGGCGTGGTGCCCGCGATGCTCGCCGAGCGGCTCGGCCTGCCCCAGGTCACCTACGCCTCCGAGCTCACCCTCGGCGACGGCACGGTGACCATCCGGCGCGACGGCGACACGGCATCCGAGACCATCGAGGCCCGTCTGCCGGCCCTGGTGTCGGTGACCGACCAGATCAACGAGCCGCGCTACCCCTCGTTCAAGGGGATCATGGCGGCGAAGAAGAAGCCGGTCGAGCAGTGGGGGCTCGCCGACCTCGGCGTCGACCCCTCCCTGGTCGGCCTCGACGCCGCGTGGACCTCGGTCGTCGCGTTCGCCAAGCGCCCCCCGCGCGACAAGGGCCAGATCGTCTCCGACGAGGGCGACGGCGGCACGAAGCTGGCGGAGTTCCTCGCCGGCCGCAAGTTCATCTGAGCGATCGACGACTGACAGGTAGGACGGAAAACCCATGGCTGAAGTACTCGTTCTCGTCGACCACACCGACGGGCGCCTGCGCAAGGCGACCGCCGAGCTGCTGACGATCGCCCGCCGCCTCGGCGAGCCCTCCGCCGTGCACATCGGCGTCGGTGCCGAGAAGGCGCAGGTGACGCTCGCCAAGTACGGAGCGCACAAGGTCTACGTCGTGGATGACGCGGATGCCGCGACCTACCTCGTCGCGCCGCAGGCCGAGATCCTCGCTGCCCTGGTCGCGAAGGTCTCCCCGGCGGCCGTGCTGATCTCGAGCAACGCCACCGGCAAGGAGGTGGCCGCCCGGCTCGCCATCAAGACCGGCTCGGGCCTGATCACCGACGCCGTCGACGTGCGCGCCGGCGACAACGGCATCGAGACCACCCAGTCGGTCTTCGCCGGCTCGTACACCGTGACCGCCACGGTGACCACCGGCACCTCGATCATCGCCGTCAAGCCGAACTCGGTGCCGCTCGAGGCGTCCCCGGAGGCGGGTGTGGTCGAGGCCTTCGAGGTCACCCTCAGCGACACCGCCCGGGCCGCCCGGATCACCGACTCCCAGCCCAAGAAGGCCACCGGCCGCCCGGAGCTCACCGAGGCTGCGATCGTCGTCTCCGGCGGACGTGGCACCGGTGGCGACTTCAGCCCCGTCGAGGAGTTCGCCGACTCGCTCGGCGCCGCCGTCGGCGCGAGCCGGGCCGCCGTCGACGCCGGCTGGTACCCGCACAGCAACCAGGTGGGCCAGACCGGCAAGCAGGTGTCGCCGCAGCTGTACGTCGCGGCCGGCATCTCGGGTGCGATCCAGCACCGCGCCGGCATGCAGACCTCCAAGACGATCGTCGCCGTCAACAAGGACCAGGAGGCGCCGATCTTCGAGCTCGTCGACTTCGGTGTCGTCGGCGACCTCTTCTCGGTGCTGCCGCAGGCCACCGCCGAGGTCAAGAAGCGCAAGGGCTGACCCCGGCACACCACGGACCGCGTGGTGTCGATGCCTCGCCCCGTTCATGGAGCCGCTGCATGATGGTCGCCATGACGTCCAGCAGGTCGGCGGTGCCGTGGTCGTCCACCCTCGCCTGGGCGGGCGTGGGGGCGCTCGGGGCCTTCGGGATCGCCGGGCTGGCCAGCATCGGGGTGTTCCTCCTGGCCGGTGCGGTGCTCGTCGCCGGCGTCGCGCTGGCGACACCGGCCCTGCGGCCGCCCTCCGTACCGGGCTTGCTCGTCGGGCTGTCGACCGCACCGCTGTTCATCGCCTGGCTCAACCGCGACGGGCCCGGCCCGGTCTGCACGACGACAGCCGAATCGATCTCGTGCAGCGACCAGTGGAGCCCCTGGCCGTTCGTGGCGGTCGGGGTGCTCGTCGCCGGGGCCGGCCTGGCCCTCCTGGTGGCGGGCCGCCGGGCCCCTGACCAGCAGCCCGAGGTGCCTGCCGAGGCGGCCGGCGGCATGCCGCGGACGTAGACTCGACGACCGTGACGGCCTACCTCGACCACGCGGCGACGACCCCGATGCTGCCGGCCGCGCTCGAGGCGCTGATGGAGCAGTCCGCCGTGGTCGGCAACCCCTCCTCGCTGCACACCTCGGGGCGCGCGGCGCGCGCCGTCGTGGAGGAGGCGCGCGAGCGCATCGGCGCCGCCCTGGGTGCCCGGCCGTCCGAGGTCGTCTTCACCTCCGGCGGCACCGAGTCCGACAACCTCGCGGTCAAGGGTGCCTGGCTGGCACGCCGGGCGATCGACCCCGCCCTGGACGGGGTGGTCGCGAGCAGCATCGAGCACCACGCGGTGCTCGACCCGGTCGAGTACCTCGCCGCGGCCCGCGGAGTCCACGTCACCTGGCTCGAGCCAGACCGCTGCGGTCACATCGGCGTCGACACGCTCCGGGAGGCGCTGGCGCCGGGCGGTGTCGCCGTGGCGAGCGTCATGTGGGCGAACAACGAGGTGGGCACCGTCCAGCCCGTCGCCGAGCTCGCCGCCGTCGCTCGCGAGCACGGGGTCCCGTTTCACACCGACGCGGTCCAGGCCGTCGCCCACCTCCCGGTGCGCTTCGACGAGAGCGGCGCCGACCTGATGACGGTCAGCGCCCACAAGATCGGCGGACCTGTGGGCGTCGGCGCCCTGCTGGCCCGCCGCGACGCCCCGCTCGTCCCCATCGCCCACGGTGGCGGGCAGGAGCGGCAGGTGCGCAGCGGCACCCTCGACGCGGCCGGCATCCACTCGTTCGCCGTGGCCCTCGAGGCCACCGTCGCGGGCCGGGACGTCGAGGCCAAGCGCGTCCTGGCGCTGCGCGACCGACTCATCGAGGGGGCCGTGCGGCTCGGTCTGGGCATCACGGTGAGCGGCTGCTGGACCGCGGGCGACGGCACCCGCCGGGTGCCCGGCAACGCGCACCTCGTCGTGCCCGGGTGCGAGGGTGACTCACTGCTCTACCTGCTCGACGCCGCCGGGGTCGAGTGCAGCACCGGGTCGGCCTGCCAGGCCGGCGTCCCCCAGCCGAGCCACGTGCTCCTGGCGATGGGGCTGTCGGAGGCCGAGGCGCGCGGCGCCCTCCGGCTCTCGCTCGGCCGCACCTCCACCGAGGCCGACGTCGACGCGTTCCTGGCCGCCCTGCCGGCGGTCGTGGAGCGAGCCCGGCGGGCAGGCGGCCTGCTCTGATGCGGGTCGTCGCCGCGATGTCGGGCGGGGTCGACTCCGCGGTCGCCGCCGCCCGGATGCTCGACGCCGGCCACGAGGTGGTCGGGGTGCACCTCGCGCTGTCCCGCTCCGCCGCCACGCTGCGCGAGTCGGCGCGCGGCTGCTGCACCATCGAGGATGCCGGTGACGCCCGCCGCGTGGCGGACCGGCTCGGCATCCCGTTCTACGTCTGGGACCTCGCGAGCCGCTTCGAGCGCGACGTCGTCGAGGACTTCGTCGCCGAGTACGCTGCCGGCCGCACGCCCAACCCGTGCCTGCGCTGCAACGAGCGGATCAAGTTCGCCGGGCTGCTCGACAAGGCGGTGGCGCTCGGGTTCGACGCGGTGGCGACGGGCCACTACGCGCGGGTCGTGGAGGGAGCCTCGGGGCGCGAGCTGCACCGGGCCGTCGACGCCGCGAAGGACCAGTCGTACGTGCTCGGGGTGCTCGACGCCGACCAGCTGGCCCGCGCCTTCTTCCCCCTGGGCGACTCGACCAAGCCGCAGGTGCGCGAGGAGGCCGCGGCACGCGGGTTCTCGGTCGCGAAGAAGCCCGACAGCCACGACATCTGCTTCATCCCCGACGGTGACACCCGCGCCTGGCTGACCCGCCGGCTGGGTGAGCGCCCCGGCGAGCTCGTCGACGCGGTGTCGGGCGACGTGGTGGGGGCACACGGCGGGGCGCACGGCTTCACCGTGGGGCAGAGGCGCGGGCTCGGCCTGGACCGGTCGGCGCTGGACGGCGAGCCGCGCTACGTCGTGTCGGTCGACGCCCCGACCAACCGAGTGGTCATCGGCACCGCCGAGCTGCTCGGGGTCGACCTCGTCGAGGGCCACCACCTGCGCTGGTGCGGGCCGGCGCCCGCGGGGGAGGTGCGGGTGGGGGCCCAGGTGCGCGCCCACGGTGCGGAGGTGGCCGCCACGGCGACCGTCGACGGCGTGGATGCCGTGCGGGTCGTGCTCGACGAGCGCCTGCGGGGCGTCGCCCCCGGCCAGTCGGTCGTGCTCTACGAGGGCACCCGGGTCGTCGGGTCGGCGACGATCAGCGGGACCGGTCGCGCCTGAGCGGCGGGGCCGCACCCGGCAATCCGGGCTGCCCACGCGGAACTTCGCATCGCACGCAGCAAGTGGTGCGTGCTGTCCGAACTGCTGCGTGCCGAGCCCTCAGTCGTCGAGGAGGGTCGTGTCGTGCGTGGCGGTCAGGTCGCCTCCGGCCTCCCCGGTGTTGACGACTCCGGCAGGCTCGATGAGCAGGATCGAGGCCTCCTCCGCCGCGACCGGGCAGTGCTCGACCCCTCGGGGCACGACGAACAGCTGGCCCGGGCTGAGAGTGACATCGCCGTCGGGGAGCTGGATCGTCAACGTGCCGTCGACCACGAGGAAGAGCTCGTCGGTGTCAGCATGGGAGTGCCACACGAACTCACCCTTGACCTTGGCGACCTTGACCTCGTAGTCGTTCATCGTCGCGACGACCTTGGGTGACCAGTGCTCGGAGAAGAGCGACAGCTTGTCCCGGATATCCACAACGCGTGCCATGGCCCCACGCTACGGTGACGCGGGGGAACGGCGACTGATTGCGGATCACCCACCCGAGCAGGCTGCTCTCTGGCCTCCGGAGGTGGGCGATCCGCAATCAGTCGGGAGTGGGGGCGGGGAATGATTGAAGGGTCAACTATCGTTGGACGTGCTGCCTCCCACGTCGGAGGATTGGACCACCCGAGGAGCTGATCACCATGCCGGCCGTGACCGTCGACAACATCCTGACCCTGCCGCGCGTCGCCGAACCCGCCGCCGAGGCCGTGTCGCGCCCGGTGCGCTCGGTGACCACCGCACCCTCCGGCTTCGAGGGAGAGGGCTTCCCGGTGCGCCGCGCCTTCGCGGGCGTCGACCTGGCTGCCCTCGACCCCTTCATCCACATGGACCAGATGGGTGAGGTCGAGTACGCGCCGGGCGAGCCCAAGGGCACCGCGTGGCACCCCCACCGCGGCTTCGAGACCGTCACCTACATCATCGACGGCACCTTCCTGCACCAGGACTCCAACGGTGGCGGCGGCACCATCACCAACGGCGACACCCAGTGGATGACGGCCGGCTCCGGCCTGCTGCACATCGAGGTGCCGCCCGAGTCGCTGGTGGTCTCCGGTGGGCTCTTCCACGGCCTGCAGCTGTGGGTCAACCTGCCGAGGTCGATGAAGATGTCGCCCCCTCGCTACCAGGACATCCGCGGCGGCGACGTCGCGCTGCTGTCCAGCCCCGACGGCGGCGCGCTCGTGCGCGTCATCGCCGGCGAGCTCGACGGGCACCAGGGCCCCGGGATCACGCACACCCCCATCACCGTGCTGCACGCGACGGTGGCCCCCGGCGCCCGCGCCCGGCTGCCCTGGAACCAGGACTACAACGCCCTGGTGTACGTGCTCAACGGCCAGGGCACGGTCGGCCCCGACCGCCGCCCGATCCGGATGGGGCAGCTCGCCGTCCTCGGCGCCGGCGACGTCATCGAGGTCGGCGCCGACGAGAGCCAGGAGAGCCGCAGCCCGAGCCTGGACCTCTACGTGCTCGGCGGCCGCCCGATCCGCGAGCCCGTCGCGGCGTACGGCCCGTTCGTCATGAACACCCGCGAGGAGCTCGTGCAGGCCTTCGAGGACTTCCAGGCCGGCCGCCTGGGCACCATCCCGACCGAGGCGCACCCCGGTCACGACGTCCTCTGACCCCGGTCATCGTGCCGACGCGGCGGCCCCCGCGGTGAGGGTTTCGGCGAGCCGCCGCGCCGCCGCGTCGGCCTGGGTCTCGGGCAGCCCGGCGTAGCAGAGCACCAGGCCGCGCAGGGTCGCCTCGATCGCGTAGGCGGACAACGGGCTGGCGGCCAGGCCCCGCTCGGCGAGCCGGGTCACGACGTCGAGGTCGTCGACGTCGTCGGGCAGCCGAAGCACGACGTGCAGCCCCGCGTCGACGCCCTCGAGCCCGACCCCCGGCAGGTGCCGGGTCACGGCGCCGACCAGTGCGGCCCGGCGCGCGGCATAGGTGCGGGTGACCCGGGCGTGGTGGCTGGCCAGCGCTCCGGACGCGACGAACTCCGCGAGGGCGAGGCCGGTGGCCTCGTTGACCACCAACCCGCGCGACTCGAGCTCGACCCTCAGCCGGTCGTGCAGCCGCCGTGGCGGCGCCACCCACGCGACCCGCAGCGACGGTGCGACCAGCTTGGATGCCGTGCCGATGTAGACGACGTGGTCCTCGGCCCCGGGCAGCGAGCGCAGGGCCGGTAGTGGGGAGACGTCGTAGCGGAACTCGCCGTCGTAGTCGTCCTCGAGCACCAGGGCGCCGGTGCGCCTGGCCCACTCGAGCAGCTGCACGCGGCGGGTGACCGGCATCCGGGCGCCGAGCGGGTACTGGTGCGAGGGCGTGACGTAGGTGGCGACGGCCCCCACGGGGAGCAGCTCCGGGTCGAGGCCGTCGCCGTCGACGGGCACCGCCGCCACGCGCACGCCCTCGGTCGCGAACGCCGTCCACGCCTCGATGTACCCGGGGTCCTCGAGGGCGACGGTGCCTGCGACCAGCCCCAGCGCTGCCGGCAGCGCGCGCAGGGAGGCGCCGACCCCCGGCACGACGAGCAGGTCGTCGGGCGCCACGGCGACCCCGCGGCTGCGGCGCAGGTGCTCGGCGAGCACCCGGCGGAGGCGGTCGTGGGA
>Ga0173483_10000377_pt1 | contig 12434 bp, 9 predicted proteins | sample NitcycUS178409R2_FD_122621 | JGI IMG/M metagenome (GOLD analysis project Ga0173483, IMG submission 122621) | Soil microbial communities from Arlington Agricultural Research Station in Wisconsin, USA - Nitrogen cycling UWRJ-S178-409R-2 (version... | ecosystem: Environmental > Terrestrial > Soil >...
CAATATACTGTAATAAACATATGGTACTTGGACTTCTGTGGACCATAATAGTGGTGATTGTAGCAATTATTGTCATAATTGTGTTGCTCAAGCTGGTTTTTGCGATAATAGCAATAGGCCCAGTAGCATTAGAACAACATGACATGTATGCTATAGCCATGTTTATCAAAGCCCCTACAATTCTGGGTTAATCCTCTTCTTTTTTTGAACAATTTCTTATAATGTCATGCGACATTCTAGGAAAAATTTCTCAGACTAGATGAAAATTATTTGTTTGGAAAATCCAGTAAATGTGGCTTAAAATGTGTTTGGAGAGAGTTTACTGAGTGAATCTTACTGATGGGAAGATAAATGAAACACAATCAGAAAAGCAAAGGCAAAATAATATGAAGACCGAAATATTTTTCATTATTACTTGATATAGCTGTAGAAATAATACTGACAGGATTTTAACATCCCAACCATTTCCTTTAGATCCTTGTTGTATTTTTTAGTCAAATCAGCAATCAGTGTCATCATTCTAGAAAACCGTGAACTGCCATCGTTTTATTTTGTGTTGTGTTCTCTGCTTTTATATGCTGTTATTTATCAATCGAATGATGTTGTTCTTTTAGCATCTCACGGCTAACAAAGTTAAACTGATAGGAATAGGAGTGTAAGTATATATTTTGACTCTTCTACATTAAAAATTAGAATTGGCTTTTGTTAAAAAAATAAAAATATAGGTACATATCAGTTAAGACTTTGATAGGTATTGTTCTACAAATTTCTGATATGCTTCTTTTGGAGCAGCTCCCACCGTTCTTGCGATTTCTTTTCCATCTTTGAATAACAATAATGAAGGAATTGATCGAATCCCATATTTCATTGCAATTTCTTGGTTTTCGTCGACATTTAGTTTTGCTATTTTTAGTCTACCATTCATTGTCTGTGATAACTGTTCCACTGCTGGACCGACCATTCTGCATGGGCCACACCATTCAGCCCAAAAGTCAACAAAAACTGGTAAATCGGACTTTAGTACATCAGTATCCCATGAGTCGGTCGTAACATGACTTATATTATTGCTTTTGCTTCGACTTTCCATAACAATTTAAGCTATGTATATAATCCTATATAAAATGCATTAAACATACTGTAAGTAGCAGCAGAACTCCTTCCATCCCACGTCTTGGCAGATCTGTGGCAGCATAGTCCAGCGCTTGTTTTGGTTCCCTTCCAGCCAATTATGCGAGTCTTACTAATAGATATTAGACTCTTTTTGGCCAGAAATACAAAAGATAGTTAGTAGATAATTAAGATCTAGGATGCCAAATTGCTACTAAAAAAGATGCACTACGGGTATTATTACAACTTTTCGGTCCTGCCGTCAGGATACTTTATTGTTACTTCTTTTTTGATATCAACATCAATTTTCCTTTTTCAATAACTCTTTCTAATTACAATATCTGCCACTTTGACCATTTTCTTATTATCATCATCTGAAGAAGACATCAAGGGAACTAGTTCACCTCTATCTTCAGTATCACTTTTCTTTGATTCAGACTACTTCACAGATATGTCAGAATTAGATTTCCTCCCTATGTTCCTTAGCTTGTCTTTTAGCAAAGACAGGATCTGGGGTTCTTCCATTGATTTCATTTTTTTACCATTAATGTATGTCTCTTCGTGTCATATGAGTACTTTTACTGTCTTTGTTTTAGTATCCCATCTCTTTTCTATTTTTGCTTCTCTGGTAGAAGTTTCCTTTGTAATCGAATATTCTTCTTCTAAGACTGGAACTATTTGTTGTTGTTCAGAAACATCGAACTGGTTAGAAAACTCATTAGAGGAGTCGGCTTTTTGTTGATGATCTTCTATATTGCTTCCCTTTTTATGAATGCTCTGCTATATTGATATGAATTATTAGCTATAACTGTTAAAATATATTCTATTCAAAGTCATAGCAAGAGATGTTTCATAATCACTCCATATGCCTTGACATTTTGAAATCTTTAGAAAGAAGACAGTCAAAATATAACATATCATAATATCATATTTCTATCAGGATATCTGTGTTACATCATTCATAGTATCAATAACAATTTTCTCCATCCAAATAGAAAATAGATGAAAAGAGCGATATTCAATGATGTCATATAGCAAAGAAATACGGACGAAACTATAATCTCAATAACAAAAAGTTTTATTTGGAGAAAGCGTTAGATAAAGACAAAAAGAATACAGAGCAGAGAATTATTATTCAATATATTGTTTATAACAAGAACATGCTTAGAATAGCAAACCTTGTAATATTGTAATGATTTATACAATGCCGATTTTGCGTATCTAATAACTTTTGCAACTCAAATTGAGGTTTATTTTAGTGAAGATATATATTGGTATGGAGACTTCCTTTGATGTGGTACAGTTGAAGGAATTTGTCGGCGGCAACATAGTAGGCTCCGGATCAAATTACGTGGTTGTACAAAAGGACCGCAAACGATTTCTTATTGAATTAAAAGATTTCACAGTAGTAGAGTTGAAGAAATTTACTACTCCATATGGATCTGATCTTTGAGTTCTAAAATAAATAAAATAAATAAATTGGATCTGACCGCGAAGTTTATGCTCTCAACATACATGGAATCCATGATTGACGTTGGGACCGTTCAGTTTTGTAAGTAGCAGACAGAAATACAAAGATATAGTATTGAAACGAATTTTGTAGAAAGCCTTTTTTTAGAGCAATAATGAATCATATATTGATGTCTTACCCAAAAGACGTTTTCTCTAGGATGTATGCAGGAGGAGCAGCTAGATCGGATCAGGACCTACTTTATCCAAAGGACGAGGAGGTAAACCTTCAAGAGATAGATGACACCCTGCAAACCAATATCTTTAACATCATGCTGAGCAGAAGATCTCAAAGAAAATTTGAAAATAAACAGGTTGAAGATTCCAAAATTGAAATGATATTAGCTGCTGCCGACACAGCTCCAACAGCTGGTGGTTTTCAAGGCTTTGAGATCTATCATGTTAAAAACCCAGAAATTAAACTAAAACTTGTCGATGCATCTAATAAACAACCATATGTAAACGCTCCTGTTGTTCTTGTTTTCTGTATGAACCCAGAGAGGGTAAGAATGAACTTCCCAACCCATATTCTTAAAAAATTCTCTTTACAAGACGCAACCCTTGCCGCTGCATATGCTCAGCTTACAGCACATGCACTAGGATTAAGCTCCATATGGATAGGTATGATAGATGAAGAAAAGGTTATGGCAGCACTAGGTACGAAATATACACCATCATCAATTCTATGTTTAGGGTATCCTCATAAAATACTTCAACCCAAACCAAAAAGAAGTCTGATCGGTTTAATTCATGAAGTTTGATTTCTAAGTAATACCAAAACTTTGGTAGAGATGTTTTAAGACTTTACACCTGGCTCCATAACCATACCATTTTCTTTTTTTGGAATCTGATTAAGTTTAAGCCGGATACAATATGTAAAGACATCACTATGTTGCTATCTTTCCATGAGTGACATGATAGCAGCTTTGTTGGCTCTCGATGTTATTTCGACTATCAAGAAATTTCAGTTTCCAGTACGCTAAGGTTTTTAAAAGATAATAATTTTTCCACTTCAGTCTAATACACCATTCTACTTCATGTGATTCTCGCTGCCTTCCAGAATGCTGTTAAAAAGAAATCACGGTCGTCAATCAATAGTCATTATGGTGCACGTTATATTAAAAAGTTGTGAATCATAAACCAAATTTAACTATCTCTGAAGCATTACGATTAGTAAAAAGTAAGTTAGTTGGAAGACGTTGTATTCATTATCATAGCTTTACCATGGTGATGTAGTAAATTATGATCTTGTTCCCCTATAAGATAATTGCTAAAATCTGATTCATGATAACAACAAAATGCTTTTAAATTTAAATCAAACTTTGGAGGTAATGTAGTTTCATATTTGACTAGTTCTTGTATTTTATTCAAATAAAAAAATGCACCCATATCAGCTATTACACAGACACCAGTCTTTTGAGAATGCTTTGCATGCTCTATTAACATTCCTACGAATGTCTTGATGTCTACTATCGTTTTGGAACCAAAATATGCTTTCTTGGAATCTACAATTACAAGAGAGCCATCCTTTTCATTTTTCCCTATATCTAAGCTACTGATAGCATCATGAAAACCACCACTAAGAATTTTTCTAACAGATTCAGTAGTTTCGTAAAATGGAAGAAGCAAAACGATATCATTCTTGTTTTCTAGCTGTATATTTGAATAATTACTATAAATTCTCCTTAAAGTGGATAAATCAGGATATACAATAATATAATGAGATCCATAATCTGCTTGTAGCATAATTTCCAAGGTGTGATTAATGTCATAATGATCTATATTTCTGACATCAATAACATTTTTTTATCACCAGTCAAACGCCAATCATCATCCTAGCCTTCTTGCTACTCTTATAATAAAAATGATATAAGGTTATCATAAGATTTTTCAGGAATTTATCCTTGGTATTTGACAAACTTTTCTGTTGTTATGTATTTGCATTGTAATAGCTTCCAACTCTACTAACAATATGCCTTTGAATAATACTAGTTAGTTTCCTTGGAGACACTGGTTTTTGTATAAAATCGTCTACCATGATTGATCCTAAAGCAGATAATAATTCATTATTATTAATCTCAAATGCAGACATGAGCAAAACTTTGGTTGTAGGATTTATCTGCTTAATCCTTCTTATCAATTCAAATCCGGTCATTCCTGGCATCCTTATATCAGAGAGAACAAGTGCACAATCGTTGTAATTTAACTTGAAATGTTCTAATGCCTGTAACGGACTAGTAAATGCATAAACATGACTAACATCTCCACCTGCTTCTAATGATCGTTTAATTACGTGAAGTATATCCAATTCATCATCAACAACTAACACAGACTTTTGATTTATTGCCATACTAGAGGCAGCCACTAGTTATTATATTATTGTACTATTTAAGGAAACTTTTTAGTATCATAACTTCGTTATGATATTCTTGATCTACAATTTGCATTGTAAGGGATCCACAATTAGGCTCGCAGGAATTCTTTCTCAATCGAAAAAGCACTGTTGACTCATATGTATTATGTCTCCTTGAGATTGAACTTATTGCTGCTCTCATAATCAGAGTGTGATATATCTGGTACCAATTTGGCACTCTCCAACTGTTGTTGTAGTCAATTTATTTTCACAAACAGACCTTTCAAATGGGGAGATTCAAAAGACAGAAGAGATTGCATTTAAGAGCTGGTGTCATCCTCATCAAAACTAAAAGAAAAAGGAAAGTTTGAGTTATACAAACAAGGTAAAAACACGTTGGAGGTGTAAAAAGTATTCACTCTAGAGTTTACTCATTATGTAAGTCTGCTTTTCGTAGATTTGCTTAACTTTTTGGAGTGTATCTATATTTGCGACATCTTTATCTTCACGCATATTCTTTATCCTGGGAAAACGCAATGCAAAACCGCTACCATGTCTATTACTTTTCTGGATACTGTCAAATGCAATCTCCAAAACTATTTCCGGCTTAACTATTATACTATAGCCCTCATCTTTTATCATAATTGATCTTAGTTTTTTTGTCATTTCAAATATTTCATCGTCAGTTAATCCAGAATAAGCCTTACCAATTGTTCTCAATTGGTTGCTATCAGTATCATCTCTTACTGCAAATGTGTAATCAGATAAGACACCTGCCCTCTTTCCATGTCCATATTCAGCAATTACAACAACTGCGTCAATTGTATCTAATTCCTTTTTGAGCTTCATCCAATATCTTCCTCTTTTTCCAGGACGATATTGGGAATCTGGATCTTTTAGTACCAACCCTTCATGACCAATATCTCTGCTTTTTTCAAACATTGCGATAATCTCTTGTTCAGAATTTACAACCCTATAGGTTGAATTGATGATTGGATCTTTAAAAGATATATTTGATAGAATTTCTTTTCTTTCTTTAATGGACTTTCCAATCGTGTTTTCTCCGTTGAAATACATGATATCATATACTACATATACCAGTGGAACTTCTGTCATGATTTGTTCTGTGACGTTCTTTTTATGAAGTCTTTTTTGGAGTTCACGGAAATGAAGTGGTTTGCCATTTTGAAAAGCCATTACTTCTCCATCCAAAATAAAATCAATATTAGATGATGATAACGATCTAACAGCCATTGCAGCATTGACCAATTCAGGAAATGCATTTGTAACGTCGGCAAGCTTACGAGAAAACAGTCTAATTTCTTGCCCAAACTGGTGCATCTGCGCGCGTATGCCATCATATTTGTATTCACAAATCAAAGGCTTTTGATAATACTTGATTATCTCTTCTGCAGTTAACATTACATCTGCTAACATATAACTTACAGGTGAAAGTGGTTTTAGTAGAGCGGTATGCAGTAAGTTTCTTTTGGCCAAGAGAGACACTTTGGAGATATCTCCTGAAAAGAGCATCGCGTCTCTAACGTGCTTAAGGGCTTGATCAAATGCTTTTGAAACAGCAATTTCAACCAGACCTTCTGTCAAACCAATCCTCGTTTCTCCGTTTATGATTTTTATCAGATATTTTGCTTCAAGCGGCGAACTGTTGATAAGTAATCCTTTCAAGATGTCTTTCTTATCTTTACCAGAACCAGAGCCTATAGTATCTGCAATTTGTTTAAGCCGATCATATATGGATAATAACGTTAAAGCTTGCTGCTGGAAAAGTGAAACCATGTTCTTTTTCGATACAGCGTACTCAGCTAAGGCACCCATATCTCCATGTTGTAAGTAGATGCGCTGAATTTGATTTGGATCTAGAGTAGACATTTCGGAAAGTACTCGTATTATTGTGCTAAAACCTATATTCATCACGAATTTTGAACCTCGTGGAAATACTCTATTGGAGAAAAATAGAGCAGCAATAGGTAATGATTCATTATCCAGGCAAGCAAGATATTCAGAAAGAATCTTCACCTTTATATTCTTGCTTGCAACTGCATGTATTTTTTCACAGGTATCTACAAAATGCGAAAATTGAGCAGAATTGTTGTTACTAGAATGGATGGAGATGCACCTCTTTCATTTAGATGAGGATTACTATTAGATTATAAAAAGAAAACAGCTCATTATCAATATCACTAACTTAATGAATCCTAATTGGAGAATATCTACATGTTATTCATGGGATTGTAAAGACTCCCTACTTCCAGTAAGTAAAAAAGTGTCCTACTTATATTATTATTTTTCAGAATTTCAACCTAGTAAGGATGCATTTTGTTGGTTTTTCTACATATACCAAGATAGATAGCCAGATTATTTCTCTTCATTCTTCCTATAAGAAAAATATAAGAAAATACTGAATTATACTTTACATAACTTGCAAGTAATGCCATGACGCGCCTACAATAAAACACATCTTCTTGGCAAATTTTGTTACCTCGCCTGTTGCTAACATTAATAATAAGAGTAGTAAAAAATTTATAGTATATGATGGCGAACTTTAAAAATGTCTAATATCGATGCTTCTGCCTCCTCCTTTTCTTCAGATTCATGGAAATCTTTTGTAGTCAGCGCAAACACCTTCTTACAAAAGACAAACGAGCATGTGCTTCAAGGCCTAAACCCCGGTGGAATTTATCAAGCTACATGGTGCAGGGATGCGTCCTATATTCTGAAAGATTGGTTCCTTTCTGGCAATATTGATGGAGCCATGCAGCAGATTTACCAGATTTGGTCTCATCAAATATTGCCTGGCAAGGAAAAGATAGTTTATGGAAGAGGAGCCCCGAAGATGAAATTTTCAGCAGAGGTAGCGAATGCAGATAAAGAAAAGGAATTTGAGGGAGCTCTTCCCACAACAATATACCAGGCTGGCTTCTCTGAGGTCTATGGACAAAATCCAGATATAGATTCGACAGCATTGATAATTTCAACAACTTCTTGGATTTTGGCAAGGGTTTTGAAAGATCAAGGTTCTTCTTCCTCTTCATCGGAAACATCAACCATAGTAGCTTCCGAGCACTCATCAGATTATGTTAGCGCACTGCTATCAAAAGCAGGGATAACGGATCCCCAAAAAGTGGCTGAATTTGTGGTTCCCCGCATGCTAAGAGCCATTGAGCATCTGAATAGCCGTGATATTGATAATGATGGCTTGTTAGAACAAAGCCACAATGAAGACTGGATGGACACGGCTGTCAGAGCAGGTAAAATAGTTTACAGCCAAGCTTGCTGGCTGCTTGCTTTAAATGATCTTTGTTCTCTTTTATCAGGACTTGACAGAAGTAAAGAAGCTGACAGATTAACGCATCTGATAGATAAAACTATACATGGAGTAGAAGAAAAATTATGGTCTGAGCAAGATGGTTGTTATCTGGATATTCAACAATCCAATCATTCTGGAGAACCATATAGGATATTGACACAAGATGTTTCATTTTATTTGAATGCAATTTCACAGAATACAGCCAATGATAGCCTTGGAGTTCATCATCATGGTCGTAATCACCGGATTGCTAAAGATCATAAACAAGGGCAAGAACGACAAGAATCAGTGCTGCTGCCTGTCCATCAATCTCTTCACAAAAGAGCAATTAGTACACTTGATGCTATAAGAAATAGAGCATGGAAGGAGAAGTGGCCACTTGTAACAGAAACGGAGTTGAAGAGGACTGGACCCTGGATTCTAAAACCATATCAATACCACAACCATACTTTTTGGCCTTGGACTACGGGAATAGAGATGCTAGCTAGAAGCAGGTTTAACAAAGTTGAAGGATGTAATATTCTACTTTCCAAGCTTGCTTCTAATGATGGCCAACCACATTTACATGCATTCTATGAATGGATAAATCCTATTACTGACGAAGGATCTGGAGCATACCCATTTAGAACAGGAATAACAACTATAAGAATAGCATTAGCTGACATACTTGAAAAAATTAAAAGAGAATAGTCTTCCAGTTCTTCTATGTAAGAGGTACAAAAAGAGCAAAGAAAGAATATCTACAGCTAATCCTTTATAGATCTCTACGCATTGTTACCAATATGCCGTCAGAAATTACTGCTAGCAGTACCGCTACTATGCCGCTCTGCAGTCTCATGCTCAGGAGTTACTCCAAAACTAGGATATAAAGTCATACCGCCATCGACAAAATATGATGCGCCTGTAACATAACTTGCTTTATCTGAGGCTAAGAACTCTACGACATTTGCTACCTCGTCTGCACTTGCAACTCTTCCCAGAGGAATCCGTTTGAGAACACTCTGCAACTCTGACTTATTCTCTCTTAGCTCCACATTCATATCTGTATCTATAGCTCCAGGTGCAACTATATTGGCCCTTATGTTGTCTTTTGCCAATTCTAGTGCCAGTGTCTTTGTCATCATTTCAATTCCTGCCTTTGACGTGGCGTATGGAACATAGTGAGGTTTGGGTATTGCTTGATGGACAGATGAAATGTTTATGATGCATCCGCCTTCAGGGTTATGTTGTGTTTTCATGTGTTTTACAGCTTCTCTGCTGCATATAAACGGCCCAGTAAGATCAACTCCTATTATCTTGTACCATTCTTCTAAATTTATCTCTGTTAAAGGCAAATCATCTTGGATTCCAGCATTATTGACTAACACATCTATCCTACCAAAGTGTTTGACAGTTTCTTCAATTAATCTAATACAATCACTTTCCTTTGAAACGTCAGCTCCAATAACAGTTGAATTACAACCTAACTTTTTTACTTCTTTAGAGACTTCTTGTGCTTCCTCTACTTTCCTAGAATTAATGACTACTGCAGAATATTCTTTTGACTTTGCAAATGCTAATGCTATAGCTTTTCCAATTCCCTTGCTAGAGCCCGTTACTATTGCAACTTTATTTCCCATAGATATTACTGATTAGGTAGGAAAGGTGTGTTTATAAAGAATATGTCAAAACAAGAATTATGTTCGAGTCAGGCATATATGAAAAAGCACGCATAAAAGCACTCACTAAATTTTGATTTAATTAACTACTTCTATTATGATTCTTGTAATGTGTCATTATTATTGCCAGCAACAACTTTTCCTTCTATATGAGGCATATTTTTCATGTTCCTCAAGTACTTTCTGCGAATTAAATGACATATCGCACTCTTCGCATTTAAATGGTGTATTAGTTGATAGTTGACCCATCTGAAATCCATCTGACAATCAGCATATTGAGAAAGCATTAAACACTAACAATAAAGTACCTAAAATGATGTTATTAATGGAGTCACCAAACTTTAATCTTAGTCTGGATTATTCGACCTATGATAATAACCTTACGTAGACACAATTTCTTTATCATGTAGTTTCCAAGCCTATTGTATTTTCAGTATCTCCAAGTACTGTGTTTGGGTTACCAACTTGATTTCCCTTCTTTACATTAATGTTCGAAGCGTGCAGGTATTGGATTGTACTGCCATGTGTGCCATCTTAACAGTCCGGATCTCTTATTGTTACCTGGTTTACATAAGATTCAACTAAGAACCCTTCCCTACTACTAGCTTGATTTCATTATTATTGCTTTGATTCTGAAGCATAGATCGCAGTGTTCTGGACATGCTGCTAGATGGATCTGCTCATAGTAGATAAGCAGATCTCTTTCGAGGCCGGTATTGCTCTTGTTGTTCATAAGATGAGTGAGAAAAATCTGATAGAAAAATGATTTCTTTACAAGAATTGGGACGATCAGTTAGAAGAAGTAATTCATAGCATTAATGATAACAATATTCCACCCCTAGAAGAAGATAATTTTGACTTTAGTAATGGCGGCATTTTTGACAGTGCTATCGTCGGTGGTGCAGCTCTCGCACGCACAGCCGAATCAGGATATGCTAAACGTCCTGGATATCCACAACCGAGAGCGCACTGCCGTTGGATTTCCGCCGCTCACGTGGAGCAATAGTCTGGCAGCCGAATCCCAGAGTTGGGCTAATCATTTGGGGACGCTCGGGATCGTATGCGGTCCCCAGGGATGCAACACTGCTAATGGTGTTTCTGTAGCAAAGCTGCACGGTGCTACAAATGAGAACATGGCTTTCGGTTACGTGTATCCGGCCGAATTTCCGCGCACTTCACCGGCCGAATATGCCCAGAAGTGGGCCGACGAAAAGGTGAAATATGATGCCGGGCAACGTTCCGGGCCAGGCATCGGTCATTACACAGCGATGGTCTGGAAGGACACGCGTGAGGTCGGTTGCGGGTTCGTCGCCGGTGCGGTGCCAGATGAGCAAGGCCGCGGCGGTGGAACAGACATTCTGGTGTGCCGCTACAACCCGCCGGGCAACAGTCCGACGGGCGGACCAGCAATTTACCAAATTATAGCGCTACAAAGTAAATTGCTATTGAAAATTGCTTTTGAACCTACTGTAGGACCCGAGGCTCCTACGGTAGCCATTCCCATTACGTTCTCTAATCCTAAAACCTTTAGTTTGTGCAGTAAATCCTATAAGTGGGAATATAAATTCGCTGGGAATTGGTGGGAATATGGTTTCTAATAACGCTGCGAAAAAGGGAAAGTCGTACTACTAGCCAAACCTATGAGCGTTGTTAGAAAGAATTCCCTGTTAACCAAGCGTCTCGTCTGATTTACTCAGCATGGCTGGGGCCCACAAGAAGAGAGAATATATTCCAATCATGTTGTATTGTCCTAGCCCTGAAGTCTTGATGGACCTACCCAAGGAGGAACATTTCCCTGGCAGCAGTCGTGTTATATAAGCGATCTTACTTGGGCGTAGGATGGGCAAACATATTGCGGCGACGAATATACTCCCGTATTGAACAATGTTGCTTCAATAACAGAATTATTATATTTATCAAAAAAGGTCATAAGAGACTACCCGAATGTAAATGTGTACAATTGGAATCCTTTGCCTGTAACATCTATTATAATAGAATGGGCGTTATAGTCATTGTGCATTGATAAATTATACAACCTTTGACCGTCAATTCTAAAACTACCATCTTGTGATAAATCCATTCCTAATGCCTTGCTTGATGCTGCTAGTGCTCCTCCTCCATCATTAGAAACAACACCTCCACCTTTTCCTCCTGCCACTATGTTCACAGACTTTGCGTAATAAGTTAACACAACACGTCCAGCATCACTTTGCAATTCCATATTGTCAGGGTTGCTTTTCCAATTGCCTTGAAGGTATACAACATCAGGTTTGAAATTGGTATTTGATGGGATTGAGTATGAAACTGTCTGATCTGGTTTGAAACCTTCAGGATTTCCAATTGGTGCTCTTGCTTTATCATATCCTAAGTATATTTCTGGTGTTGTGCCTTTTGTTAGATCTACAGATTGCAAACTTCCTGGCTTAATTACTGTTGGTTTTGTGCTGAAACTAATCTCTTTTGCACCCATAAGAGCTGC
>Ga0173483_10000378_pt1 | contig 12430 bp, 10 predicted proteins | sample NitcycUS178409R2_FD_122621 | JGI IMG/M metagenome (GOLD analysis project Ga0173483, IMG submission 122621) | Soil microbial communities from Arlington Agricultural Research Station in Wisconsin, USA - Nitrogen cycling UWRJ-S178-409R-2 (version... | ecosystem: Environmental > Terrestrial > Soil...
GCGGCCGGCCCCTGCTGAGTCACCAGATCGAGCGGTACAGCTCGACGATCTCGGCCGGGCTGGCCGGGCGCGGGTTGGCCTTGGCCCCGGCACGCTGAGCAGCGGCCTCGGCGAGCTCGTCGAGCTCGTTCTCGGGCACGTCGAGGTCACGAAGCCTGGTGAAGCCGGAGGCATGGCCGAGCTCCTCGACCCGCGCCGGCGGGTCGTCCGTCCCTAGCGCACCACCGAAGCGCGCGATCTCCTCAGCGGCGACCGGCTCGTTGAAGCGCAGCGCCGGCGGGAGGCAGAGCGCGTTCGCCGCCCCGTGTGAGATCCCGTAGCGGCCGCCGAGCGCCTGCGCCATCGCGTGGCCGAGCGCGAGCCCGGCCGAGGCGAGAGCGGCGCCCGCGCGCTGCGCGCCTTCGAGCAGGCGAGTACGGGCCTCGAGGTCGCGGCCGTCCTCGAGCACCCGCGGCAGCCACTCGCCGATCAGGCTCGCGCCCACGAGCGCCGCGCGGTCTCCATCGGGGTTGTGCCCCTTCACGTAGAGCGCCTCGGCGCAGTGGGCGAGCGCGTTCAGCGCGGTCCCGCCGCTCTGCTCGCGCGGCAGGTCGACCATCAGCCGCGGCTCGTAGACGATCCCGGCGAGATTCGCGCCCGCCCCGCCGCCCCTCATGCGCCGGTCGGGATCGCGCACGCCGTAGTAGCCGGTCCACTCGGCTCCCGAGTAGGTCGTCGGCACCGACACGAGCGGCAGTCCCGTCTCGGCGGAGACGGCCTTGGCGAGGTCGATCGCGCTGCCGCCGCCAACCGCGAGTAGCCCGTCGGCTCCGTCGGTGGCCTCGACGACATCAACGATGCGGTCGCTGGGCACCTCGTTCCAGCGTCCCGTGGCTCGGAGCGGCAGATCTGCCCAGCGATCGCTCGCGACGACGTACGGCTGCCGAATGCCCAGCTCGGCGAGCAGCGGGTCGAGCTCCTCGAGCCCCCAGCGGACGATCAAAGCCGCTCGCGCGCGAACTCGATGAACGCGTCCGCGGCGCGCGTCGGCGAGCGGCCGGCCGAGCGGACGAGGGAGATGTCGCGAGCCGGGTCGAGCCCCTTGACGCGCGCGGTCGCGAGCGTACCGGCGGCGAGGTCAGCCGAGATGGCGGCCCGCGAGATGAAGGTGACGCCGTAGCCGGCGACGACGGCGGCCTTGGCCGACTCCTGCAAGCCGAGCTCGAGGCGCGGCTCCAGGTCGCGCAGGCGGACCCCGGCCTGGCGGAGCTCGTCCTCGATCACCTGCCGCACGCCTGCACCTTCCTGCATCACGACGAGCGGCTCCTCGCGCAGCTCCGCGAGGGTGATCGTGCGGTTCGCGAAGCAGTGCTTCGGCGGAACGGCCAGTACGACCTCGTCCCGGAAGAACGGCTCGAACACCACACCGCGATGGCGCCGCGCAGCGCCGACGACGCCGAGCTCGATCTCGCGCTCGGCCACGCGCTCGACAACCGACTGCGTGTCGGAGATCGAGAGCGAGACGGTCACGCCGGGGTTCGCGCGCTGGAACTCGCAGAGGAGGACCGGGACGACCGTGCTACCGGGGCCGGTCGACGAGCCGACGTGGAGCGTACCGCCGAGCTCGCCGCCCTCGGCGGCCTGCAGCTCGTCCACGAGCTGCTCCTCGAGCTGCAGCATCCGCTGAGCGCTGCGATAGAGGGCGGCGCCCGCCTCGGTCGGCTCGACACGGCGGCCGGAGCGGTCGAGCAGCTTGCGGCCCAGACGCTTCTCCAGCGAGCGGACCTGGAGGCTGACTGCGGGCTGCGTGACGCCGAGACGCTCGGCTGCCTGCGAGAAGCTCTTTAGCTCCACGACCGCGCAGAACGCGGCGAGCTGGCGCGTGTCCATAAGCGAAGCTTATCGTCAGAAGTCGCGCTTCTGGCACAAAGGAGTTGCAGTCTCGTGCGAATTTCGCCGATACGATCGCGGCTGGGTGGTGGGTTAGGGGTGCCCCAGGAGCGGCCGGGTGGGCGGCGGGCGCGGGCGGCTCGGGCATAGCATCTGCGCCGTGACGGCACCGCAACCGAGGCCGAGCGCCTTCTTCGTGGAGGCGAAGGTCACCTGAGCGAGCCGCAGCCCATGGAGCTCGGCTTCGCCCGCACGGAGCTGCGGCGACAGCTCGTCGACGCCGTGCTCCGCGGTGAGAAGACGGCCACCGCCGGCCTGCCCGAGCCCGGCGAGTCGCACGGGAGCGCAGGCGACCGCTGCCTCCTGCTCGGCTTCGACGACGAGCCGGTCGGGGTCGTCGAGCTCACGGAGGTGCGCGTCCTCCCCGCCGGCGAGATCGACGTCCAGTTCGTGCGCGACGAAGGCGAGGGGTTCGAGTCCGTCGAGGACTGGCGGGTCGCCCACGAGCGCTTCTTCGAGCGGCCGATCAACGACGACACCGAGGTCGTCGCGGTCCGCTTCCGGCTGGCGGAGCGCTTCTGAAGCTCTGGATCGACATCACCGCGCCGGCCCACGTGCTGGTGTTCCGGCCGCTGTTGCAGATCCTGCGCGACCGCGGCGACGAGGTCTCCATCACCGCCCGCGACTACGCGCAAACGGTGCAGCTGCTCGAGCTCCACGGCATCGAGGCCGACGTGCTCGGTAGCCACGGAGGGCGCTCTCCGCTCGGCAAGGCGCGCTCGCTCACGTCGCGGCTCGGCGAGCTCCACCGCTGGGCGCGCGGACGCAGCTTCGACCACGCGCTCGCGCACGGCTCGCACGAGCTGACCTTGACGGCACGCCGCCTCGGGATCCCGAGCTCGACCATGTTCGACTACGAGTTCGCGTGGCTGCAGCACCAGCTCGGCTGCCGCGCCGCGACGCGGGTCGTCACCCCCGATGCGATCCCGCCCGGCCGGCTCGAGCGCTACGGCGTCCGCCCGCCGAAGCTGCGGCAGTACCCCGGGCTGAAGGAGGAGTACTACCTCGCAGACTTCGAGCCCGACCCCCCCGCGCTCGAGCAGTTCGAGATCGACCCGGCGCGAACGCTCGTCGTCGTCCGCACGCCGCCTGACGTCGCGCTCTACCACCGCCGCTCGAACCCGCTCTTTCCGCAGCTGCTCGACCGCCTCGGACGTGACGAAGAGGTGCACGCGCTCGTGCTGCCGCGCACCGACGACCAGCGCGAGTACATCCGCGGCCTGGGGCTGCCGTCCGTACAGGTGCCGAATCGCGCCGTCGACGCGCAGAGCCTGATCGCGTTCTCGGATCTCGTCGTCTCCGCCGGCGGGACGATGAACCGGGAGGCCGTTGCGCTCGGCGTGCCGGTCTACACGACCTTCGGCGGACGGCTCGGCGGGGTCGACGAGGCGCTGATCCGCGAGAAGCGCCTGATCCCGCTCTCGGACCCGCGCTCGCTCGATGTGCGCAAGCGCGACCGGGAGCGCGAGCCCGTCAGGCGCGACCCGGCGCTGATGCTGGAGCTGTTGCTCTCAACTGGCGAGAGCTAGAGCGTCGAGGACGTCGCGGCCGTAGCGCTCGAGCTTCGTCGGGCCGACGCCCGGCACCGAGGCCAGCTCCGCAATCGTCTTCGGCCGGCGCGACGCGATCTCTGCCAGCGTCGAGTTGTGGAAGACGACGTACGCGGGGATGTCGTCGGCCTTGGAGCGGTTCAGCCGCCATTCCTTCAGCGCGACGTAGGTCGGGTCGTCTGGCTCCTCGGCGCGGGCCTTGCGCACGGCTGGAAGCGGGACGGCCTGCACGCCCAGCTCGAGCAGGAAACGACTCGCCTTGCCCGCCCACGTCAGCGCCAGATGCTTCCTCGCGCGCGTGATGCCGACGTAGAGCAGCCGCCGCTCCTCGGCCAGCTGCGCGGGCACGCGCATCGCCGGCTTGCAGGGCAGCTCCTTCTCCTCGACGCGCGGGAGGAAGACCGCATCGAACTCGAGGCCCTTCGCCCGGTGGAGCGTCAGCAGGTGCACGCCTCCTTGCGCGCCGTGGTCGAAGCGGGCGCGCAGCCACTCGACCCACTGCTGAACCGTCTTCGTGCCGTCGTCGAACTCCTCCGCCAGCTTGCAGAGGCGCGCGAGGTCGGCCTGGCGAACAAGCTCCCGCTCGCCGACGCCGTCCGGCACGGGCTCGACGAGCCCCTGCTGGACAGCGACCCGCCGCACCTCTTCAGCGAGCGACCCGAAGCCGGCGCCGCGGAGGCCCTTCAGCAGCTGCCGCGCGCCATCGCGCGCAAGCAGCGCCGCACCCTGGAACGGGATCTCCGCGTCCGCGAACAGCTCCTCGAAGTCGACCGAGCGTGCGTTCAGCCTCATCAGTATTGCCATCTCTTCGTAGGGCACGCCCTCCGCGTGCAGCGCGCGCACCCGCTCGAGGATCCAGGCGCCCTCGTCGTCGGGCGAGCCGAAGCCGCGCAGCTCCGGCTCCGGGCCTTCGGGCCGCGTCGCGCGCAGCGACTTCTCGGCGCCGCCGAGCTTCGGCACGAGCCGGTTCGCGAGCGCGAGCACCTGCGGCGAAGAGCGGTAGTTCTCCTCCAGTCGCACCACGGTCGCATGCGGGTAGCTGGTCGCGAGACCGAGCAGCCACTCCGGCGAGGCGCCGGTGAAGCCGTAGATCGACTGGTAGTCGTCCCCGACCGCGCAGAGGTCGTCGCGCGGCCCGAGCCAGAGCTCGAGCAGCGACTGCTGCAGCAGGTTCACGTCCTGGTACTCGTCCACCGTGAAGGCCGCGTACCGCTCGCGCAGGGCCGCGACCGCCCACTCGTCCTCCTCGTACATCCGCACCGCGAGCTCGAGCAGGTCCTCGAAGTCGATCAGCCCGGAGGCCTGCTTGCGCCGCTCGTACTCTCGGAAGACCGTCGCCATCAGGTCGGCCGGGATCGGCGGCTCGTGGGTGCCGAGACCACTGCGGTAGGTCTGCGGCGTCAGGCGGCGGTTCTTCGCCCACTCGACCTCGGTCGCGAGGTCGCCCGCCGGCCGGAAACGATAAGGCGGCGGGAGCGTGTTGCCGATTTGGCGGAGGAGCAGCGCCTTCGTCGAGAGGATGCGGCCTGGCGCGTCGCCACGCGCCCGGCGGAGCTGCGAGAGCGCCGCCGAGTGGAAGGTGCGGGCCTCGACCCCCGCAACCCCGAGCCGCTCGAGCCGCGTCCGCATCTCGGCCGCCGCCTTGTCCGTGAACGTGACGGCGAGGATCTGGTCCGAGCGCACGGCTCCACTTGCGACCTGCCATGCGATCCGCCGCGTGATCGTCGTCGTCTTCCCCGAGCCCGCGCCGGCCAAGATGCAGACCGGTCCGCGCACCGCTTCTGCGGCGCGCCGCTGCTCAGGGTTCAGCCCCTCAAGGATGCCCGCCTCGTCCACCGGGCCACCCTAGCCTCGCCGGTGGACGGTTCTAGGTCAGCTTCCGTCCCGAAAGTGTGTCTTCTTCGGGAGCGTGCTCCGGAGATGTGCCCGCGAGCTGCGGCACGCGCATCATCGTGGCCAGGCGGGAGACGACCTCGAGCGTCTCGCCGTCGCGGACGAGGCGGTCGAGCTCGCCCAGCTCCTCCTCGAGCCACGCGGCGTCGACGATCGGGCCGCGGACGCGCATGATCTTCGGGTGCCCCGTCGCCTCGGCGACCTCCCCCTCGCCCCAGAGCTCCTCGTGCAGCTTCTCGCCCGGACGGGTGCCGACGATCTGGACGTCAATGTCGTGCTCGGGGTCCTTCCCGGAGAGCCGGATCATCTGCATCGCCAGGTCGAGGATCCGAACCGGCTCGCCCATGTCGAGTACGAAAACGTCGCCGCGGCCGCCGATGGCGCCTGCCTGGACGACGAGCGACGCAGCCTCCGGGATGGTCATGAAGTAGCGCGTCATCTCCGGGTGCGTGAGCGTTACGGGCCCGCCCTTCGCGATCTGCTTGCGGAAGATCGGGATCACGCTGCCCGACGAGCCGAGCACGTTGCCGAAGCGCACCGCGACGAACCGCGTCGCCACGTCGTCGCGCACGCCGTAGGCCTCGACGATCCACTCGCAGAGCGCCTTCGACTGGCCCATCACCGTCTTCGCGTTGACCGCCTTGTCCGTCGAGATCAGGACGAAGCGGGCGGCGCCGAACTCCACCGCCGCCTCGGCCACGACCCGCGTCGCGAGCGCGTTGTTGCGCACGGACTCGAGTGGGTTCGCCTCCATCAGCGGCACATGCTTGTACGCGGCCGCGTGGAAGACGACGTTCGGCCGGTAGCGGTCGAAGACCTGGCGCATCTTGGTGCGGCTCTTGCAGTCGGCCAAAACCGGGATCGAAGCCGCGAAGCCGCGGTCGTCGACGAGCTCGCGCTCGATCTCGAACAGCGCCGTCTCGCCCTGATCCACGAGCACGAGCCGCTGCGGGCCGACTCGCGAAATCTGGCGACAGAGCTCCGAGCCGATCGACCCGCCCGCGCCGGTCACAAGCACCGTCGCGTCCTTCAGGTACGCCGCCGACGTCTCGAGGTCGACCTCGACCGGCTCTCGGCCCAGGACGTCCTCGACCTGCACCGGCCTGATCTGAGTGGCCAGGTCGCTCTCGCCCGAGATCAGCTCGTACAGGCCGGGCAATGTCTTGACCGGCACGTTGCCCTCGCGGGTGACGTTGACGATCCGCTGGCGCATCTCGCCCGAGGCGGACGGGATCGCGAGGATCACCTCGTCGGGCCGGTTGTCGCGCAGGATGTGGCGCAGGTCGTCGACGGTGCCGAGCACACGGATGCCGTGGATGCGGAGGTTCTTCTTGCGCGGGTCGTCGTCGATCAGGCCGATCGGCGTGTAGCCGAGCTGGCGGTTGCGTTGCATCTCCCGGATCACGAGCTGGCCCGCGTCGCCCGCCCCGACGACCAGAACCTCCTTGCCCCGGGCGACGATCCCCGAGGTTGGACGCTCCATCAGCGTGCGCGCGAGCAGTCGCGAGCCGGCGATGAAGGCCAGCGTCAGCAGCAGGTCCAGTGCGGCGATCCCGCGCGGCAGCTTCACCGTCGGCACAGGCGAGATCAGGTAGACCGCCACGTCCGCGAGCACCGTCGCCAGCGTCACGCCCCAGGCGATCCGCCACATGTCGCGCGTCGAGACGTAGCGCCACCAGCGGTTGTAGAAGCCGAGCGAGACGAAGACCGCGAGCTTGATCCCGACCACGACGAGGATCGTCCGCCTGAACAGCGTGTCGTAGTACACCGGCGTCGGGTTGTCGAACCGCAGCGTGAACGCGAGCCACCACGCGAGCGCGACCAGACAGCCGTCGGCGACGAGCTGCCAGATGCGATGCCGATTGACGAGGTTCACGCGCGCACCGCGGCGGCCTCGCGGATCACACTCACCACGCGCTCCTGCGCCTCGGCGGGGATCCCCGCCCACATCGGCAGCGCGAGGTTCTCGGCCCCGGCCCTCTCGGTCTCGGGGAGCGACCCCTCCTTCCAGCCGAGGTAACGCAGGGCCGGCTGGAGATGCGTCGGGACGACGTAGTACGACGCGTTCCCGATCCCGGCCTCCGAGAGCGCCTCGCGGAAGCGGTCGCGGTCGGGCGTGCGGACGACATACATGTGGTACACGTGCCCCGCTTCGTCGGTGGGCAGCTCGCAGAGCTCGCCCAGGCCCAGCTCCTCGTAGCGGGAGGCAGCCTCGCGGCGCGCCTCGTTCCAACCCGAGATCTCCTCCATGAAGAGGCGCAGGACCGCGGCCTGCAGCTCGTCGAGGCGCGAGTTGTAGCCGACCGCCTCGAAGCTCTTCTTCTCCTTCGACCCGTGGAAGCGCAGCAGCTTGACGCGGTCGGCAAGCCCCTCGTCCGTAGCCGCCACGAGCCCGCCGTCGCCGAGGGCGAACAGGTTCTTCGTCGGGAAGAAGCTGAACGTCGAGAGCGCGCCGACCTTCGCCACGCCTGCGGCACCGAACGCCTGGGCCGCATCCTCGAGGATCGGGAGCCCGAGCCCGGCCAACCCTTCCAGCGGCATCACGCGCCCGAACAGGTGCACCGGCATCAGCGCGCGCGTGCGGTCGGTGACGCGCGCGCCCACGTCCTCGGGGTCGAGGTTGAGCGTGACCGGGTCGATGTCCGCGAAGACCGGGGTCGCACCGCGGCGCGCAATCGCCTCGGCGGTCGCGTAGAAGGTGAACGACGGGCAGATCACCTCGTCGCCGGGGCCGATGTCCATCGCGTCCAGGGCGAGCACGAGCGCGTCGGTGCCGTTCGCAACGCTGACCGCGCGCGGCACGCCTAGGTAGGCCGCGGCCTCCTCCTCGAACGCGGTCACGTTCGGCCCGAGGATGAAGGTGCCCGACTCGAGCACCTCTCGCATCCGCTCGACGATCTCGGGGATGAGGCGCTCGTACTGAGCTTTGACGTCTACGAGCGGAATTCGGGTCACGATGCGCGTTTGAGTCTAGAGACTCGCCGAACTACCAGGTACAGCACGAGGAGCGCGGCTCCTGCCACGAGCGCGATGTCGAAGAAGTGGTGGAAGCGCTCGTAGTTGCTGCCGACGGCGTACCCGATCGCGGCGAACGCGAACGCCCAGAGCGCCGACCCGATCAGCGTGAAGAGCGTGTAGGGGGCGAGCGGCATCTCGAAGATCCCGGCAGGGATCGACACGAAGGAGCGCACGACCGGCGTCACCCGGCCGAGCAGCACCGCCCAGCGGTCGTGGCGGTCGAACCAGCGCTCGGCCCGGTCGAAGCGCTCCGGGCCGAGGTGGAGCAGGCGCCCGCGTTTATCGACGAGCGGCCGGCCGCCGTAGAGGCCGATGGCCCAGCCGACGATCGCACCGACGAGGTAGCCCAGCGTGCCGGACAGCGACATCGTCACGTAGGCGCCGAGGCCCGACTGGATCTCGTGGCCGAAGAGGACGACCTGCTGCGACGCGAAGGCGCCGGACGCCAGCGCGCCCGCATAGACCATCACGAGCTCGCTCGCAGCCGGGAAGACGGCGTCGATCGCCATCAGCAGGAAGACCGCGTAGACGCCGTGATCGCCGACGAAGGAGGTAACGGAGCCCGAGATCGAGGCGACGAGCACCGCGCGAGTCTATGTTCGCGACGGGCTAGCGCCGGACGACGAAGCGCTGGTTCAAGTCGACCGGCCCGTAGGCGTTCTGCGCGAAGACCTTGAAGACGTAAGTGCCGCGGTAGACGAGTCGGCCGTTCTGGAAGCGGCCGCTCCAGGCGATCGCACGGGTGCCGGCGGCGAGGTTCCTCGTCGGCAGCCGGCGAATCAGCGTCCCGCGCGTCGTCCAGATCGAGGGCGTGACGCGCGCGGGGTTGGCGAGCCTGAAGCGCGCGACGACCGCAGTGCGGGTCTTCTTTCGCAGCTTCACCGAGCGCGGCGCGACGCGGATGAACCCGAGCGTGTCGTTCAGCCAGAAGGCGCGCTCGACCGAGGACTCCCGCCCGTCGGTGTCGGTCGCCTTGACGACCCAGCGCCAGCGCCCGAGCGGCTCGCCGTCCAGCGTGCGGAACCAGCGTCCTCGGATCTTCCTCGCAGTGTGAAGGGCCTGTCCGCGCTGCTTCTTCTTGCTCGCGCTCGGCCACTGGAAGCTGGTGACGCCTGGCTCGCGCGTGCCGGTGTCCGTGACACCGGTCACTCCGCCGGGGCCGACGAGGCTCGCGGTCACGTTCGAGGTGCGCACCACCTTGTAGGAGAGCTGCTGTCGCTCGGCGATGCCGTCCCCGTTCGGGGAGACGACCGGCAGCGCAGGCGTCGGCGCGTACACGCCGCTGTAGAGGACGGCGAGCGTCTCCGCGACCGGCCGTTCGCCGCCCCGGTCGGACGGGCGGTTGAGCAGCTTGCCGTCGAAGGCCATCGCGGTCGAGCCGCCTCCGTCGAGCGCCGAAGCGGTGACGGCGCCCAGGCGCACCATTGCCTGCGCGAGCTCCCAGTTCGTCATGCCGACGCTGAAGCCGCGCCGCCGCCCGTCGACGGCGAGCAAGATGAGCTTTCCGTCCCGGCGCTGGCCGACCGCGGTGCGCGGGTTGCGCGGGCCGAGCTGCGTCGGCAGGAAGTCCTCGCCGGCGGTCCAGACGGCCTTGCCGTTCCGGACGATCACCGGGCCGCCGCCTAGCGCGTCGGTCACGCCGCTCGCGAGCCAGTCCGGCGAGAGGGTCAGCCGGGCCAGGATCTGCGTCCCCGCCGGAGCCTCCTGCTGGAGCTTGGCCACCTGCGAGCCGCGGGAAAGGAGCACCGCACCGCCGCGCGGAATCGGCGTGCCGCCGCCGCCGTGCTGGAACGAGACCGTCCCGGCGAGCTCGCCGCCCGGCACGGCCGGTGGGAACGGCTGCAGGACCGCCTCGACGACCCCGGGAATCCTCGGCGTCGCCGCGCCCCAGGCGGGCGTGAAGAGCGAAGTGCCGTCGCCGCGCGGAGGCTGGTTCAGCCCCGTCAGCGGCCGCCGCTGGCCCAGTCCCTGCCAGTAGCCGAAGAAGCCGACGCGCTGAACGTTCAGGCGCCCGTCGCTCGTGATCCCGACGCTCGACCGGAACCGGTACGGCGGGCTCTGCAGGACGCGGTTCTGCATCAGCATCCCACTCGGGTGGCCGTCCTTGACGTTGTAGAAATCGCCGTTGACGCCCACGACGGTTGCAGTGCCGGAGACGTCCTTCTGCATGTCCGTCACACGCTCCGTGCCCACGATCGTGTTGTTGGAGAGCAGCGGCTTGAGTTGGTAGAGGCCACCCGGCCGCGGCGTCGTGACCACGTTCAGGACGACGGGCCCGTGCGCGGTGAACTGGACCGTGCGCTTGTAGCTCACGTTCGGCATCAGCACCTGCGTGGCAGCGCGCGCCGGCGCCGCGAAGGCGGCGACGAGGCTTGCCAGCAGGGCTCCGATGAGGATTCGGCGGAGCACGACCCGTCGGCCACCGTAGCTACGGACTCCGAAGCTGTCCAACGGGTCGCAGTGAGGATTTCGTAAAGGTAGGTTCCGGCTGTGAGCGCAACCGTGGGCACCCGTACGGAGCTCGTCGAGGGGCTGATCGAGCGTTATCCGGAGATTCCGCCCGAGGCGGTGCTGAAGGAGGACCTGCTCCGCACCGGGATGGCGTTCGACGACTCGGCACTGACCGACAATCTCGACGGAGCGGTCAAGCCCAAGTCGTACTTCATCTTCTCGTTCGACCAGAAACCGCTCACGGAGCTCGGCGCGGCCGCGCTCCTGCGGCCGCCGGAGGAGCTCGCACTCACGGGCGGGCCGCACGGGCTGCGGCGAACGATCGTCTCGGTGCGCGTCAACCCGGACTCGCCGTACCGCGTGGCGCGCAGCGACGGTGGGCTGCGGCTGTCGCTCGAGGGCAGCGAGGTGGCGGAGGTGGCGCTGCCGCCGATGCCCGAGTATTACCGCCACACGCTCGCGAACGGCAAGACGGTGATGGAGACCGCGCCGACGATCGAGTGGGGCTACCTGATCTACCTCACCGTGCTGCGCCTCTGCCAGTACTTCGGCGCGCACGAGGAGTGCGGCTTCTGCGACATCAACCACAACTGGCGCCAGCACAAGAAGGCGGGCCGTCCTTACACCGGCGTCAAGCCGGTCGAGGACGTGCTCGAGGCGCTCGAGCTGATCGACCGCTACGACGACGGCGCCTCGCACGCGTACACGCTCACCGGCGGCTCCGTCACCTCGACGGTCGAGGGCCTCGCGGAGGCCGACTTCTACGGCCGCTACGCCCAGGCGATCGAGGAGCGCTTCCCCGGCCGCTGGATCGGCAAGGTCGTCGCGCAGGCGCTGCCGAAGGCGGACGCACAGCGCTTCAAGGACTACGGGATCTCGATCTACCACCCGAACTACGAGGTCTGGGACAAGCGGCTCTTCTCGCTGATCTCGCCCGGGAAGCAGCGCTACGTCGGCCGCGAGGAGTGGCACCGCCGGATCCTCGACGCGGCGGACGTCTTCGGCCCGGCGAACGTGATCCCGAACTTCGTCGCCGGCGTCGAGCTGGCGAGGCCGTTCGGGTTCGAGAGCATCGACGCCGCGATCGCGTCCACCGTCGAGGGGCTCGACTACTTCATGGGCCACGGCGTGACTCCGCGTTTCACGACCTGGTGTCCCGAGCCGACGACCCCGCTCGGGCGCGACAACCCGGACGGCGCACCGCTCGAGTACCACGTGCGCCTGCTCGGCGCCTACCGCGAGGCGCTCGCGCGGAACGGCCTGCAGGCGCCGCCGGGCTACGGAGAGCCGGGCGTCGGCAAGGCGATCTTCTCGGTCAGCTCGTTCATGGACGTGCTCGCGTGAGCCGGATCTCCGTTGACGAGGCGAGGGAGCTCTGGCTCCGAGCGGACGATGAGGAGCTGAAGCGGCTCGCGGGCGAAGTACGCGGGCGCTACCACGACCCGAACCGCGCCACCTACATGGTCATGCGGATCATCAACTACACGAACGTCTGCGTCGCCCAGTGCGACTACTGCGCGTTCTACGTCCTCCCGAACCAGGAGGGCGGCTACGTGCTCTCGCGCGAGGACGTGTTCGCGAAGATCGAC
>Ga0173483_10000379_pt1 | contig 12413 bp, 8 predicted proteins | sample NitcycUS178409R2_FD_122621 | JGI IMG/M metagenome (GOLD analysis project Ga0173483, IMG submission 122621) | Soil microbial communities from Arlington Agricultural Research Station in Wisconsin, USA - Nitrogen cycling UWRJ-S178-409R-2 (version... | ecosystem: Environmental > Terrestrial > Soil >...
CACGGTCGCGCTCGCGCGTGCGCGCGAGCAGGAGACGGGCGCGACCTTCGTCCACGCGTTCGACGACCAGCGCGTGATCGCCGGCCAGGGGACGCTCGGGCTGGAGCTCGCCGGACAGCTGCCGTCGGGAGAGCTGACGGTCGTCGTGCCCGTCGGCGGGGGAGGCCTGGCATCCGGGGTCGCGATCGCGCTCGACGCGCTCCGGCCGGAGGTGAGGGTCGTGGGCGTCCAGTCGGCCGCCTGCGCTCCGTTCGCGGGGAGGGAGCCTTCCGGCGCGACGATCGCGGACGGGATCGCCGTGAAGCATCCCGCGGCGGTGACGCGGGCAATCCTCTCCGATCTGCTCGACGACGTCGTGGTCGCTGACGACGAGGAGATCTCCCAGGCGATCGTGCTCCTGCTCGAGCGGTCGAAGCTCGTCGTCGAGGGCGCGGGCGCCGCGCCCGTCGCGGCCATCCTCGCCGGGCGCGCGGGTGGTGCCGGGCCGGTCTGCGCGATCCTGGCGGGCGGGAACATCGACGCGACCACGATGAGCTCGGTGATCCGCTACGGGATGACGGCCTCGGGCCGGTACCTCGTCGTCGCGCTGCTGATCCCGGATCGGCCCGGCGAGCTCGCCCGCATCGTCGGGCTGATCGCCGAGCAGCGCGCAAACATCCTCTCGATCCAGCACCACCGGGAGGGACGCAACATCGGCGTGCTCGAGACCGAGGCTGAGCTGACGCTCGAGACGCGGGGCGAAGAGCATGCGCAGACGCTGATCCGCGCACTCGCCGAGGCCGGCTACACCGTGCGACGGCTCCGGTGACACCGTGATCGCGTGCGCCCGCTGCGCCCGGGAGAACCCGGACGACGCCCGGTTCTGCAACGGCTGCGGAGCCCCGCTCTCGCCCGAGCAGCGGGGGCGGGAGGAGCGCAAGGTCGTCACGGCGGTGTTCGTCGACCTCGTCGGCTCCACCGCGCGCGCCGAGCAGCTCGACCCCGAGGACGTCCGCGCCCTGCTCCGCCGCTACCACGAGACGCTCCGGCGCGAGCTCGAGCGCTACGGCGGCACGGTCGAGAAGTTCATCGGCGACGCGGTCGTCGCGGTGTTCGGCGCGCCGACCGCGCACGAGGACGATCCCGAGCGCGCGGTTCGGGCCGCGCTCGCCGTTCGCGACGCGATCGGGGCGCTCGACGAGCGGGACGACGCGCTCGACCTCCACGTGCGGGTGGGAGTCGCGACGGGCGAGGCGCTCGTGGCGCTCGATGTCAGCGCGGCGGCCGGCGAGTCGATGGTCGCCGGAGACGTGATGAACACGGCGGCGCGCATCCAGGCCGCTGCCCCCGTGGACGGGATCCTCGTCGGCACCGCAACGCATCGCGCGACCGAGCGGCTGATCGTGTACCGGCGGCACGAGCCGGTCACGGCCAAGGGCAAGGCCGACCCGATCGAGGTGTGGGAGGCCGTCGAGGCGGTCGGGCGGGTCGGCCAGGCGGCCGCCGAGCCGTCGTCGCCGCTGATCGGTCGTGAACACGAGCGCGCGCTCCTGCTCGGTGCCTTCGCGCGCGTCCGCGTGGAGCGCGCGCCCCAGCTGGTGACGCTGGTCGGCGTGCCCGGGATCGGCAAGAGCAGGCTCGTCGCCGAGCTCGGCCAGGCCGTGGCCGACGACGAGGAGATCATCACGTGGCGCTACGGCCGCTGCCTTCCCTACGGCGACGGGGTGAGCTTCTGGGCGCTCGGGGAGGTGGTCAAGGCGCAGGCGGGCATCCACGAGAACGACGCGGCGGACGTCGCCGGAGCGAAGGTCGACCGGATGGTGGACGAGATCGTGCCCGCCGAGGAGGTGCAGTGGATCGCCGCGAGCCTCCGTCCTCTCGTGGGGCTCACGCCCCAGGACGTCGCGCTCGCCGATCGCCGAGCGCAGCTCTTCGCGGGCTGGCGCGCGTTCCTCGAGCGGCTTGCCGACCGGCGGCCGCTCGTGGTCGTGTTCGACGATCTCCAGTGGGCCGACGACGGCATGCTCGAGTTCGTCGACGGCCTGGTGGAGCTGGTCGAGGACGTTCCTCTGCTCGTCGTCTGCTGCGCTCGTCCGGAGCTGCTCGAGCGTCGGCCCGACTGGGGTGGAGGCAAGCGGAACGCCCTCACCGTCTCGCTCGGGCCGCTCACGCCGACCGAGACGGAGCGGCTCGTCGAGTCGCTGCTCGGCCGCGACCCGGCAGACGAAGAGCTACGCGCCTCCGTGGTCGAGCGCGCGGCGGGCAATCCCCTGTACGCGGAGGAGTTCGTGCGGATGCAGGCATCCGGCGGTGCGAGCTCCGGGCTCCCCGATTCGGTGCTCGGCATCGTGGCGGCCCGTGTCGACCTCCTCCCGCCGGCGGAAAAGGAGCTGTTGCGCGACGCGGCCGTGATGGGCTCCGTCGTGTGGTCGGACGGCCTGCGGGCGGTGTCGGGGCGCGATGGCCACGAGGAGGTCGGAGAGCTCTTGCGGGCGCTCGGACGCAAGGAGTTCCTCCGCCGCGAGCGGCAGTCGGCCGTGTCCGGCGCCACGCAGCATGCGTTCGTCCACGGCCTCGTCCGTGACGCGGTCTACGCGCAGCTTCCTCGCCGCGACCGGGTGGAGCGCCACGTCCGGGTCGCCCGCTGGATCGAGTCGCTTCCGGCGGATCGCCGCGAGGATCGCTCCGAGCTGCTCGCCCATCACTACGTCCAGGCCATCGAGCTGTCGCGGAGCGCGGGGCTCGACTCCGGCGAGCTCCAGCCGGCCGCGTCGGCCGCGTTGCGCGAGGCAGGGCTCCGCGCGTTCGCCGTCGGCGCCCCGCTCGGATGCGTTCGCGCGCTGCGCGCCGCAGCCACCTGGTCGACGGATGGTCTCGACGCCAAGGCGCTGCGTGTGCTCGGCAAGGCGCTCGTCTTCACCGAGCAGAGCGGCCGCGAAGAGCTCCTGCGTGCGTTCGACCTCTTCCGCGCCGACGGGTCGAAGGCCGGAGCGGCGGCCGTCGCCGTCGACATCGCGCACTCGCTCTGGCAGCAGGGTGACGGTCTCGGCGCAGCGGAGTGGGCCGCACGCGGCGTCGAGCTCATCGAGGGAGAGCCACCGTCGCACGACCATGCGCACGTGCTCGCGCAGGTTGCACGGCTCGAGATGCTGGCCGGCCGCCAGGAACGATCGATCGAGCTCGCCGACCGTGCGATCGAGATCGCGACGTCGGTCGGAGCCGGGGGTGCTCGGGCATCCGCGCTCATCACGAAGGCGACGTCTCGCGCAAACGCCGGCGACTACGAGAACGTGCGAGAGGATCTGGAGGAAGCCCGCCGGCTGACGCTCGAATACGACCCGACGGAGGTGAGCCGGGCCTACGTCAACCTCTCGAGCATCCTGCTGGACTTCGGCGATCTCGCGGGAGCCATGGCGGTCGCGCGAGAGGGGCTCGCCCACAACGTGCGCGCCGGGACTGCCGGTGGAACGGGTGGCTTCGCGTCGGGCAACCTCTGCGAGGCGACCTTCTTCACGGGGCAGTGGGACGAGGCGGAGGCGATCGCGACCGCGGAGCTGGAGCGCGCCCGGAAGGTCGGCGGGCTGTACTACGAGCCCTTCTTCCGGTTCGTCCTCGCCGAGCTCGGCTTCGTGCGTTCCGGGGCCGCCGCCGACGCCGTCGCCACCGTTCGCCGTGGGGTCGAGCTCGGGTACTCCCGCGGTGACGACCAGTCGGTCTACCCGAGCCTCGCGACGGCGGCCTGGACCCTCGCGCGCACGGGGCACACCGACGAGGCGAGGGCGCTGGTGGACGACTTCCTGGTGCGGCGCCGAGCCAACCCTCGCGGCGTGATGCCCGGGTACTGGATGGTCTATCTCGCTCTTGCGTGCGAATCCGTGGGTGGTGGGCGATCCGGATCGCTCGCCTCGCTGGACGAGCGTCCGGGACCGCGATTTCTCGAGGCGGCGCTCGAGATCGACGCCGGCCGCTTCGAGGAGGCGGCCGCGATCCTTCGCGAGATCGGCGCGCCGCAGTTCGAGGCGGAGGCCCTCGTGCTCGCCGCGCGGGGAGGGGACGGGGATGTGCTCGGTCGCGCCAGGGAGCTGCTCGAGCGGCTCGGCGCAACCGCGCGCCTGCGCGAGCTCGACGCGGTCAGCCCGAGCCGCAGCGGCGGAACGTGACCGCGGTCGCGCCGCGCGCGAGCCAGTCGTTCATACCGCCGTCGAGGACGGGCCGCGCGTCGAGGCCCTTCGCCCGGAGAATGCTCGCCGCGACTGCGGCACGCGGCCCGGAGTTGCAGATCGTGACGATTGGACGGCCGTCGGGCAGGTCGGGACAGCACGAGCGCATCAAGCGGTAGGGCACGCTCCGACTGCCGGGGATGTAACCCTCGTCGCGCTCGTCGTGCTCGCGGACGTCGATCACGGTCGCTCCCGCCTCGATGAGCGCTTCGAGCTCGTCCATCGCCACCGACTCGGTCGTCTCAGGGCCGCCCCCGAGGACGTAGCCGGGGATGTCCGCGAACGCCACCGACCGCAGCCCCGCGACCGCGCGAGCGGCCTCCGCAGCGGTCGCCGCCAGCACCGTGACCGGCGCGTCGGCGTCGAGGACGAAGCCGGCCTTGGTCGAGAAGCTCGTCCCCGACACGGGAACGCTCACCGCGCCGGGCAGGTGCCCGGAGAGGTGCTCCTCCACCGGACGGACGTCCAGCAGCTGCGATCCGGGTGCCGGGAGCGGAAGCTCCTGCGGCGCGGGTGGGGCGGGCCGGAAGGGGCCGCGGTTGAGCTCGACGATGCGGGCGAGGTTGGGAGGCTTCGGCGCTCCGACGTCGGCGGACTCGGCGACGAAGGCGTCGAGCTCCTGGATCGACGCCATCGGGTTGAAGCGGCGCTCGAACCCGATCGTCGTGGAGCCGCGCGAGCTCATCGCCCTGCCGCAGAGCGACCCTGCGACGTGGCCGGGGAACACCTCGACCCCGTCGGGAAGCTCGAGCAGACGTCGCAGCGAGTGGAAGAGCCCCTCGGCGCCCTCCACCGCCCCGACGGCGAGGTCGGGTCGCGCTGCGTCGCCGACGAAGAGCGAGTCACCCGTGAGCACGAGCCACGGCTCCTCGGCGCGTGTCGTGTCGATCACGGCGAAGCAGCAGTGCTCGGGCCGATGGCCGGGCGTATGGATGCAGCGGAGCGTGACCGTCCCGACCGAGACCTCGTCGCCGTCCGCGAGCGCGTCACTCGGGTACTCGGCTCCCGCGGCGGGATGGATGCTCACCGGAACACCGTGCTCGAGCGCGAGTCGGCCGTGACCCGAGACGTGGTCGGCATGCGTGTGCGTCTCGAGCGTGCGCACGATGCGGACGTCGAGGCGGTCGGCCTGCGCGAGCGCCGTCTCGATCTCGAGGGGCGGGTCGACGACCACCGCCTCGTGGGCCTCCTCGCAGCCGACGACGTACGAGGCGCACCCGAGGTCGTCGTTCAGGATCTGCGCGAAGAGCACCGCCGCCGGACGGTAGCAACGGCTTCCGCTATCTCTCTTGAAGTGGGCGGCGACGCACGAGGCGCAGCGCGAGGAAGCTGGCGGCGATCACGACGAGGCCGACGGCGCCTGCCGCGAGCGCGCGGTCGAAATGCTGCGACGGCGCCTCGGTGCCGGTCGCCGGAAGGATCGTCAACTCCGCGTTCCACTGGACGGTCTCGATGTCGTCGTAGAGCTGCTTCGCGCGAAAGCTCACCAGCCCGGCGCGACTGCCGGCCGTCACGAGAAGCGGGAAGGCCACGATCTTCTGCCCGGTTATCTTGCCGCCGGTCCACCGAGCGCGCGTCCCCGAGCGCTCGAGCTGCAGCTGCCAACCGGTCGGTGGATCGGCAGCTGCGAAGACGAAGCCCGGCGGCGCGTCGATCACGAGGGAGACGGTGGCATGCGGGGGTCTTTCGTTGGGGGTCTCGAACTCGACCCGTGCCTGTCGGTCGGCGTCGAGGTACGGAGGCGCCACGGTGACGTGGCCCGCGGCCGAAGAGGCCATCACGAGGGTCGCGATCACGACTCCGATGCCCGACAAGAGCGCCCGCGGAAGGTGAGCGTTCCGTAAGGGGTGTCGCGGAGTCGTTTTCGAACGGTCCATACGGGGAATCAGGCACTACCGGCCGTCCGTCATCACCCCGGGGACGGCTCGACGAAAAGGAGAGAACCCGATGAGGATAACCGTGCGTGCGCTGCTGGCCGCCGTGTTCGTCGCGACCTTCGCTGCGCTCGCCGCCGGATGTGGTGGGGGTAACGGGGCCGGCGGTGACGGCGGCGGCGTGATCGACCAGGTGATCACCATCAACTGGGGGACAGAGCCCCCATCGCTCGATCCGGGTCTTGCGACCGACACCACCTCGTCGGATGTGCTGCTCAACATCATGGATCCGCTCGTCAAGCTCGGTGACAACCTCGAGCCGGTTCCGAACCTCGCGGAGTCGTGGGACGTCACGAACGGCGGCAAGACCGTGACCTTCCATCTCCGCAACGACGGCAAGTGGACGAACGGCGACCCCGTGACCGCGAAGGACTACGAGTGGTCGTGGAAGCGGACGATCTCGCCCGACCTCGCTGCCGACTACGCCTACCAGTTCTTCGGCATCGTCGGCGCCGAGGACTACAACAGCTGCAAGTCGGGCTGCGCCGCGATGCGGGACAAGGTCGGCATCAAGGCGACGGACGACCACACGCTGCGCGTCGAGCTGACGTCGCCGCAGCCGTGGTTCGTCCAGCAGGTGGCACACACGTCCTTCCTCGCGGTGAACCGGGCGACGGTCGAGAAGTTCGGGAACAAGTGGACGGAGCCGGGCAACATCGTCACGAACGGGCCGTTCGAGCTCGCGACGTGGCGGCACAACGCCGAGCTCGACCTCAAGAAGTGGGACGCCTGGCGGAACGCCGACGAGGTCAAGCTGAAGCGGATCAACGGCAGGATGATCTCGGAGGGCACCACGGCCGTGCAGGCTTTCGAGGCCGGCGAGCTCGACATGACCGCCGGGCTACCGCCCGAGGAGCTGTCGCGGCTGAAGGGCACCGACTCGTACAGCCAGTACCCGGGGCTCGGGACGTACTACTACGGCCTCAACGTGAAGGCGATCCCGGACGTGAACCAGCGCCGGGCGATGTCGCTCGCGATCGACCGCCGGACGATCATCGACAACATCGCCCAGGCAGACCAGCTGCCGCCGACCGGGTTCACGCCGAAGGGCATGCCGGGCTTCGACGAGCTCAACCCGAGCTCGCCGTGGACGCCGGAGAACGGCGATCTGGACAAGGCGAAGGAGCTGATGGCCAAGGTCGCCAACCCGAACAAGAACGTCAATCTGGTGATCAACGACTCTCCGGGCCACCGTGAGATCGCGGTCGCGATCCAGTCGATGTGGAAGGAGCTCGGGATCAACACGACGATCCGGCAGCAGGAGTGGGCGCAGTTCCTCGAGTCCCTCGGCCCGCCGCCCGACCCGTCGGTCGACGCGTATCGGCTCGGCTGGATCGGGGACTACGTCGACGCGATGAACTTCCTCGAGCTCTGGACCTGCAAGTCGGGCAACAACAACTCGAACTACTGCGACCCGCAGTACGACGCGCTCGTCGCCAAGGCGCGTCAGACGCCCGACAACGACGCCCGATACAAGATCTACGGCGAGCTCGAGGACAAGCTGCTCGGTGAGAACGGGGCGGTTCCGATCGCGCCGATCTACTGGTACACGTACGTGCAGCTCGAGCGGCCGTCGATCAAGGCCTCGCTCAACGTCAACCTCCTGAGTCAGACCGATTACACGAAGGTCGTCGAGGTCGAGCCTTCATAGGACGAACCGGGGCGGCGGCCCATTCGGCCGCCGCCCCTAGTCCGCGGACGAGGAGACGCAGATGACGAGGCTGATCGTGCGCCGGGTGCTCTGGACGATCCCCGTGATCCTGCTCGTCATCCTCATGACCTTCCTGCTCATGCGGCAGATCGAGGGGAACCCGTTCCGCACCTCCGAACGGGCGATTCCCGCGTCGATCCAGGCGAATCTCGAGGCGAAATTCGGGCTCGACGACCCCTGGTGGAAGCAGTACGTGCGCTACGTCAAGGGCGTTGCGACGTTCGATCTCGGCCCGTCGCTCGTCCTCCGCAACCGCGACGTGAACGACATCGTGCGCGAGCACTTCCCGCCCTCGCTCGAGCTCGGCGCGCTCGCCATGCTGTTCGCGCTCGTGTTCGGCATCCCGCTCGGGCTGCTCGCCGCACTCCGCGCCAACAAGTGGCCCGACTACACGGCGATGTTCGTCGCGAACGTCGGCTTCGCCGTGCCGAGCTTCCTCATCGCGACCCTCCTCATCTACTTCTTCGCCGTTCGCTGGGGCGACATCTTCGACATCCCGACGAGCGGCTGGACCACGTGGCAGAGCAAGATCCTGCCGACGATCGCGCTCGGTCTCGGCCCGATGGCGTACTTCGCGCGTCTCACGCGCGGGTCCGTGCTCGAGACCCTGCAGCAGGACTACATCCGCACGGCCCGCGCGAAGGGGCTGCGGCGCCGCCGGGTCGTCGTGGTGCACACCCTGCGCAACTCGCTGATCCCGGTGGTCACCGCAGCCGGGCCGATCCTCGGCTTCCTCATCACCGGCTCGTTCGTGATCGAGCAGATCTTCGCGATCCCGGGCATCGGGCGGTACTACGTCACCGCCGTCACCGGCCGCGACTACTCGGTGGTGATGGGGCTCACCGTCCTGCTGGCGATGATCGTGATCGTCGCGAACATGGTGGTCGACATCCTGTACGGGATCCTCGATCCGAGAACGCGCGAGGCGCGCTGATGTCGAGCACGTCCTCGGGCGAGCGCACGCAGTTCCCCGGCCTGCGCCGGCTCAAGGAGCGGCGCTACCTACGGCTCCCGACGCCGCCGCCGCCGACTCCGACGGCGTCGGGCGACGCGGGCGCTCCGATCCGCAGCTCGAGCCTCTGGCGCGACGCCTGGTACCGCTACCTCCGAAACCGAGCCGCGGTCATCGCCGGGATCGCCTTCCTGGCTCTCCTCGCGTACTGCGTGATCTGGCCGATCGTCTCCCCGTACGACCCGAACCAGGTCGACTTCTCGCAGGCCAACGACAGCCCGAGCCTCGCCCACCCGCTCGGCACCGACCAGTTCGGGCGCGACCTCTTCACGCGGACGGCGCTCGGCGGGCGGGTCTCGATCGGGATCGGCTTCGCCGCGACGCTCGTGATCCTCGCGATCGGCGTCACCTACGGCGCGATCGCCGGGTTCCTGGGCGGCTTCGTCGACAACGCCCTGATGCGCTTCCTCGATGCCCTCTACGGGCTCCCGTACCTGCCCTTCGCGATCATCATCCTCGCGATCTTCGGCGGCGGCAGCTTCTGGACGATGGTCATCGCGCTCTCGATCGCCTCCTGGTTCACGACGGCGCGGATCGTCCGGGGGCAGATCATCACGCTGAAGGAGAACGACTACGTTCGCGCCGCGCACGCCGTCGGCGCGCGCTGGTTGCGCATCCTCGCCCGTCACCTCCTGCCGAACACGCTCGGCGTCCTCGTGATCGCCGTCTTCCTCGAGCTCCCGGGGGTCATCCTCGGCGAGGCGTTCCTCTCGTTCATCGGGCTCGGAATCAGCCCCCCCGACGCGTCGTGGGGATCGATGGCGCAGGACGGCTACCGCGCGTACCGCGTGGCGCCGCACATCATCATCGTTCCCTCCATCGCGATCGCGTGGCTGATCCTCTGCGCGAACTTCATCGCCGACGGGCTCCGCGACGCCCTCGACCCGAGGACGAGGGAGACATGAGCGCGACGCCCCTTCTCGAGGTACGCGATCTGGCGACCCATTTCTTCACCCGCGAGGGCGTGGTCCGCGCGGTCGACGGCGTCAGCTTCTCCGTCGACCGCGGCCGGACGCTCGGCCTCGTCGGCGAATCGGGCTCGGGCAAGTCCGTCACAGCGCTCTCGATCATCGGGCTCATCCCGCAGCCGCCGGCGCGGATCGTCGGCGGCGAGGTCGTGTTCGACGGCCGTGACCTGACGACGCTCTCCGAGCGCGAGCTCGAGGACGTCCGCGGCAAGCGGATCGCGATGATCTTCCAGGACCCGATGACGTCGCTCAACCCGACGTTGACGATCGGGACGCAGCTGCTCGAGACGATCCGGCGTCATCTTCACCTCCCGAAGCGCGAGGCGCGCCGGCGCGCGATCGAGCTCCTCGACGAGGTTGGGCTCCCGAATCCCGAGGCGCGGCTCGACGACTATCCGCACCGCCTCTCGGGCGGCATGCGCCAACGCGTGATGATCGCGATGGCCGTTTCCTGCGAGCCCGACCTCCTGATCGCCGACGAGCCGACGACGGCGCTCGACGTCACGGTGCAGGCGCAGGTGCTCGATCTCCTGGACGAGCTCCGCACCCAGCACGACATGGCGATGATCGTGATCACACACGACATGGGCGTGATCGCCGAGGTCGCCGACGAGGTCGTCGTGATGTACGCGGGCCAGATCGTCGAGCAGGCTCCGGTCACCGAGCTCTTCGCCCGGCCGGAGCATCCGTACACCGAGGCCCTGCTCGGCGCGCTCCCGCAGCTCGAGGACGACACCGCGCGCACCGGCCGCCTGACGGCTATCCCAGGCCGGCCCCCCGACCTGCTCGACCCGCCGGAGGGCTGCCGCTTCGCCGCGCGGTGCCCGTATGCGAACGAGTTCGACGGGTGCGCCACACACATGCCCGCGCTCCGCGAGCTCCGCCCGGGTCACATGGTCCGCTCCGAGCACCCGACGACCGAGCGCGCACGGCGGAAGGAGGCGGCCCCGGCATGACTGCGCTCCTCGAGGTCCGCGATCTCGTCAAGCGGTTCCCGGTCAAACGAGGCCTGATCGTCGAGCGGACGGTCGACTACGTCGAGGCGGTCGCCGGGGTCAGCTTCGACATCGAGGCCGGCAAGACGCTGGGGCTCGTCGGGGAGTCGGGCTCCGGCAAGTCGACGACCGGGTTCTGCGTCCTCCAGCTGCTCCGCCCGACGAGCGGCTCGGTCAGGTTCGACGGGCAGGAGCTGACGGAGCTCGAGGGGGAGGAGCTGCGCCGCGTCCGGCGCGACGCACAGATCGTCTTCCAGGATCCGTACTCGTCGCTCGACCCGCGGATGACAGTCGGCAACATCGTCAGCGAGCCCCTGGTCGTGCACAAGGTCGGCTCGCGCCGCGACCGCCAGGTGCGCGTGCGCGAGCTCCTCGACGTCGTCGGCTTCGACCCGACGTACGTCAACCGCTACCCGCACGAGTTCTCGGGCGGCCAGCGACAGCGCATCGGCATCGCGCGCGCGCTCGCGCTCTCGCCGCGGCTGATCGTCTGCGACGAGCCGGTCTCGGCGCTCGACGTCTCGATCCAGGCGCAGATCATCAACCTGCTCAAGGACCTGCAGCGCGAGTTCAACCTCGCGTATCTCTTCATCGCGCACGACCTCGCCGTCGTCCGCTCGGTGAGCGACCGGATCGCCGTGATGCACCGGGGGCACATCGTGGAGACGGGCCCGGCGAACGAGGTCTACGAGCGGCCGAAGGAGGACTACACCAAAGCTCTGCTCGCGGCCGTCCCGGTGCCCGACCCGGCCAGGATGCGCGAGCGCAAGTCCGAGCGGCGGCGCCTGCGCGACGTCGTCGCGACGTGAGAGCCCTCGCGGTCGCACTTGCCGCGCTCGTCTGTGGCGCCGCGGCAGGGTCGCTGGCGGCGTCGGGCGCCGCACCGGCCGAGGCGCGCTGGGAGCGGGCGGCGTCGCTCTCGCAGCGCAGAAGCTATCTCGCTGCGGCCGAGCTGGGCGGCCGCATCTACGCGGCCGGCGGGATGGTGGGGGAGACCGGGAGACCGCTCGCGACGGTCTCGCGCTACGACCCGCGCCGCGACGCCTGGAGGACGCTCGCGCCACTCCCCACGCCGACCCGGGCGGCCGCAGCGGCGGCGCTCGGCGGGCGGGTCGTCGTCGCCGGTGGCACGACGCCCGCCGGGAACGTCGCCACGGTCGTGGCGCTCGACCCGCGGGCCGGCGCCTGGCGGCGGCTCGCGCCGCTGCCGGCACCTCGCTTCAACCATCGCCTCGTGGCGCTCGACGGACATCTCTATGCGCTCGGCGGCTACGACCGCGGGCGCGAGTGGCGCGACGTCTTCGTCTACGAGCCCGGAGAGAACCGCTGGAGCCGCGGGACGCCACTGCCGCGTCGCGTGCACGCGTTCGGCGCCGCGGCGTTCGGCGGGGAGCTGTGGGTCGTCGGCGGCCGGCGTGGTGAGCGTGTGCTGCGCGAGGTCTGGATCTACGATCCGCACACCAGGCGGTGGCGGGCCGGGCCGCCGATGCCCAAGCCGATGGAGCTGCTCGGGCTCGCGGCCGACGGCGACACGCTCCACGCGGTGTGGGAGTCCACGTACCAGGTCTTCGACCGAAGGACGGGCCGCTGGCGC
>Ga0173483_10000380_pt1 | contig 12401 bp, 12 predicted proteins | sample NitcycUS178409R2_FD_122621 | JGI IMG/M metagenome (GOLD analysis project Ga0173483, IMG submission 122621) | Soil microbial communities from Arlington Agricultural Research Station in Wisconsin, USA - Nitrogen cycling UWRJ-S178-409R-2 (version... | ecosystem: Environmental > Terrestrial > Soil...
ATCGCGTGTCCGTCACCTGGGCCCAGTCGTGCGTGACATGCGCCGCCGGGACGTACCAACGCTCCCAGCCCGCCCGCATCGCGCGGTAGCAGAGGTCGATGTCCTCGACGTAGTGCCGGTAGCCCTCGTCGAAGCCGCCGAGCTCCTCCAGCATCACGCGCCGCATGAGGAGGAACGCGCCGAGCAGCCAGTCCGCCTCGACGGGCTCGTCGACGTCCTGGTCGAGGTGGTAGTGGGCACGCTGGCGCTCGAGGGGCGGGAACATGCGTCGCAGCGGCGTACGGCGCACGAGCGTGCCGCCGACCGTCGGAAAGTCGCGTCGAGTCGGCTGCCAGGTGCCGTCCGGCCAGACCGTCCTCGGTCCCGCGATGCCGCAGTGGGCACGGGTGAGGACGAAGTCGTGCAGCGCGGCGACCGCACCGGCGTCCGGGCGGACGTCGGGGTTCGAGTAGAGGACCCAGTCTCCCGTCGTCGCGGCCACGCCGAGATTGACGTTCGCGGCCAGGCGGAGTGGACGTGCGTTCTCGAGCACGCGTATTCCCGGAGGCTGCGTCGCCCGGATCGAGCCGGGCGTGTTCGCAACGACGACGAGCTCGTCCACCTGCGGCGCGAGGCGCGGCAGCAGCGCCTCGAGCTCGGAAGCATGACCGTGCGAGACGACCACGGCCGAGACGCTCATCGACCGAGCGCCTCCAGGTAGACACGGACAGTCGCATGCGCCGTCGCCTCCCAGGTGAAGTCGCGCGCACGTCGAAGGCCCGCGGCCGAGAGCGGGTCCCGCTCGGCGAGCGCGCGGCGGATCCCGTCGGCGAGCTCGCTCGCCGGGACGACCACAGCTGCATCTCCGGCGACTTCGAGCAGGGCAGGGTCGGGGACGGTCACGACCGGCGTTCCGGAGGCCATCGCCTCGACGACCGGCAGGCCGAACCCCTCGTGACGCGAGGACTGGACGAGGCAGGCGGCGCCGCGATAGAGGCCGGCCAGCCGCTCCGTCGAGACGTAGCCCTCGAGCCGGGCCCCGCCCGCGCGGAGCTGCTCCGCCACGCGTGCGTCCTTCGTCGGCCCGACGACCACCAGCTCGAGCCCGACCTCTTGGACCGCAGCGAGCGCCGCGAGCTGGTTCTTCCGCTCCTGGATCGCCCCCACCGAGAGGGCGTACGGCGCTCGTTGCACCGTGTCGCTTGCCGGGTTGCGGCCGTCCCGCGACGGGCCGAACGCCGGATCGACGCCGTTCGGCGTGACGACGACCCGCTCGGGCGCGAGACCGTAGTGCTCGACGAGGTCGGCTTTCGTCCGCTCGGAGACGGTGACGACGCGCGCAGCCGTGCGCGCCGCCCGGGGGACGACGCGCCGGAAGACGAGACCGTCCCTTCGGCCCATCAGCCCTCGCTCGAACGAGAGGTCGTGGATCGTCACGACGGCGGGGCAGGGGCCGAGGAGCGGCACCGCGTACTGTGTGTGCACGAGCGCGGCCCCGAGCCGGCGGAGCGTCCGAGGCAGCGTCCACGCCATCCGGAGCTCCTGCGAGCCCGTGGCGAGCTCGACGGCATGGATGCCGTCCGGGACGAGCTCGGGATGCCGGGTGACCGCCGCGAGACGAAGGCCTGCCTCGGCCACCGGCTCGGGCAGCGTGCGAAGGAGGTTGCGAACGTACGTCTCGTCCCCTGTCCGCTGCCGACCGAGCACGTCGGCATCGACGACGACGAGCGTCACGCGAGCTCCTGCCAGAGATCCGCGACGAGGTCGGCTGCGCGGCGCCACGTGAACATCGAGGCGCGTGCGCGGCCGATCTCGACGAGCGAGTCGCGCCGTCGCTCCGCCTCCTCGATCCCGGCCGCGATCGACGCCGGGTCGCGCGGGTCGACGAGCACCGCGGCGCCGCCCGCAACCTCCTCCGTCGCGCCGCCGCGGCTCGTCACGACGGGCGTGCCGCAGGCCATCGCCTCGAGCACGGGGATCCCGAAGCCCTCGTAGAGCGACGGGTAGACGAGGCAGCGCGCCCCGCGCATCAGCGCGGCGAGCTCCTCGTCGGAGGGCTCACCCACCCATCCCTCGGCGGCCACGTCGCCCCAACCCGCGGCTCCCGCGACGCGCAGCTCGACTTTCGCGAGCCGCGAGGCCTCGACCGCGGCCGCAAGGTTCTTTCGTGGCTCGAGCGTCCCGACGGCGAGGACGTAGTCGCCCTCCGCAGAGGGCCCGTCGGTCGTGAAGACCGGGTCGACCCCGTTCGGGACGACGCGGATCCGCTCGACCGGGACGTCGAGGAGCGCGACGAGCTCGTCGCGTGTGAACGCGGACACCGCGACGATCGCATCGGCGGCCCGAACCCCGCCGCGGAGGGCCAGCGCCCCGGTCGTGCGGTGCCAGCGGGGAAACGCGGACGGGTGCCGGAGGAGCGCGAGATCGTGCACGGTGACGACGAGCGGTGCGCGGGGAGAGATCGGCGCGCGAAACGTCGTGCAGTGCAAGACGTCGAGACGGGCCGACGCGTGGCCGAGGCGGAACGGGTACCAGAGCCCGTCCCGCCGGAGCGACGCGAGACGACCGCTCCCCCCGGATTCGAGCCCGACGAGCTCGAGCCCCGGCCGCCCGGCGAGGGCGCCGAGCAGCCCGCGCACATGGCGGGCCGTCCCCGCCCGCGTCTGCACGAGCGGCGTCGTGTCGATCCCCACCCTCACACGGCCGCCCTGCGGACAGCCTCCCGCGGCTCCGGGTAGAAGAGAAGCGCGATCGCCTGCTCGGCGTCGAGCCACCGCGACTCGACGTGCTCGTCGTCGAGCGTCGGCTCCCAGCCCTGGGGAGCGTCGGCGACGAACGGCCACACGATTATCCGCTCGGTTCCGGCCGGGAAGCGCTCGCGGACGGGCTCAGGGTCGCCGGAGAGGTCGTAATCGAGCGTCGCGCCGAGCGGGACGACAGGCGCTTCGAGGCCCGTCTCCTCGAGCAGCTCCCGTCCCGCGGCGGCCGCGGGCTCCTCGCCCCAGTCGACCCCGCCGGCGACGAGATGCCAGTAGCCGAGCTTCTCCGGCGAGCGAAGGACGACGAGGTACTCGGCGGCGGCTTCGGCGGGCCGCCGGACGACCACCACGACCTCCTCTGGCCGCCGATTCCCCATCACGACCTCACGCGCGCTCCTCGAGGGCGGCGAGCATCGCTCTTCCCGTCCGTTCCCACGAGAACCGCTCGGCGTGGGCGAGCCCCAGCGGCACGAGCTCGTCACGCCGCGCCACCGCGTCTCTGATGCCGGCCCCGATCGCCTCGGCGTCGAGCGGATCGACACGCACGGCCGCGTCGCCGCATGCCTCGTCGAGGGACGGGTGGTCGGAGGCGACGACCGGCGTGCCGCAGGCCATCGCCTCGACGATCGGCATTCCGAATCCCTCGTACAGCGACGGATAGACGAGCACGGCCGCCCCACGGTAGAGCTTCCCGATCTCCGTGTCCGGTACGTAGCCGAGCCGCCGGATCCGGGCGTCCGCGAGGTCGGGCCGATCGCCCCACCCCTCGCCGCCCGCGAGCACGAGGCCGAGCTCGTCCGCGAGTGGACGCCAGGCCTCGACGAGCCGTGCGAGGTTCTTTCGCGGCTCGATGGTCCCGAGCCCGAGGATCGCCGGGCCGCCGAGGTCCACGCGTTCTCCGTCCGGCCCGAGCCCAGGTTGAAGGCCCGGCGGCGCATGGACGATGCGCCCCGGCTCGATCCCGAGCGTCTCGCCGAGGTCGGCCGCCGTGAAGGCGGAGTTCGCGAACACGACGTCGCAGGTCGCGGCCGCGTTGCGCGCCTTCCGCGTGTGCATCGACACCGTCCGCGGCGTGCAGAACTCGGGGTGGTGGAGGGGGACGAGGTCGTGGAAGACCGTCGCCCGCAGGCCGCGGCGCTGGGCCGGGTACATCCATTCACTGAAGACGAACGCGTCGAGCGACCCCGCGAGCCACTCCACGGGCGGCCACCCCGCCTTGCTCCACGCGGTGCGGAGCGCGTGCGAGGCAGGGAGCGGAATCAACCGGCGGGCGGCCGTGATCCCGTCCAGCGCCGCCCGGATCGCGGCCGGGCCGCGGAGGCTCGTCGGCGCGAACGCGACGACCTCGTGGCGCCCCGCCGCAGTCGCGACCATGCCGCCGATCGAGCCGCGGATGTAGTTGCCGATCCCCGTCCGGGGATGCGAGAGCGGCGACACGTCGACGACGATCCTCACTTCCGCTCCAGGTGCACGAACGAGTCGAAGTGGGCACCGAGCTCGCGGTCGTCGGTGTTGCCCGGGATCATCTCGGCGGGGACGCGGGTCGGTGTCACGGTGAACCGCACGCGGCACCGTCTGCCGGTCGACTCGAGCGGGACGCGAAGCGTCGCGGCGCCGACCGGCGGGACGACGATCCGCGCGACCTGCTGACCCCCGACCGATGCCACGACCCGGGTGAGCTGCCCGGCGAAGAGCGTGGGATCGGAATGGAGGCCGACGAGCAGCCGGCCACCCGTGCAGCGAAGCCGGGTCCAGGTGACCGTCCGGCCGGACCAGGTGTCGTTCGGATAGAGGCCGGTCACGCGCGTCAGCGACGCGAGTGGCCCGTGCAACCGCCAGAGCGTGGTGCCGAGGTCGTCGCGCGCCACAACGTCGCCGTCCGGCGTGACGGAGCCGTCGAGCAGTGCATACGGCGTGTCGATCGTCCGCCCGTCGGACATCCGCACCGTCCCGTTCGCCGCGACCCTGACCGGCGTCTCACCGATTCCGCCGGGAGTCGGCGCGCCCGTGTAGTAGACGTCCCCGACCGCGCTGTTGAAGAACTCGTTCTGGTTGACGGTGAAGCGGTCGGCCCGGCCGGTCCAGAGGACGGCGACGTCGTCCTGGCGCGGGACCCGCCCGTCGATCCAGCCGCGAGGGACGCCGCGGATGCCCTGGAAGAGCGCCCCTTCGCCGGAGCGCAGCACGCCGTGCGGGCCCGACCAGACCGGACGTGAGAAGACGACGAACCCGGCGAGCAGCACGAGCGGCACGACGTACCCGACCCGGGCGGGAACGAGCGCGAAGAGTGCGACGAGCGCGAGAGCGGCGATCAGCACCGTGAGGCGATAGGAGCCTCCAACGAGGTGTGCATTCGCCGACCAGAGCGGAACGAGGCCGAACGTGTCCGATTTCGCCGGCTCGCCGATGAACCGCGTGTACGGGAACGCCACGACGAGACCGACGGCGAGCACCGCGCCCGCGACGAGCGGCGCGACGGGTCTCGGGCAGCCGAGCTGCACCCAGGCGGCAAGCACGGCGACGAGCAGCGGCGCGAGGAAGAACAGGTAGCGGTCCTGCACGCGGTCGGATGCGAAATGCGACGCGAACGCGCCGACGACGAGCGTCGAGGTCGCGACCATTGCGATCGTCGCGGCGAGGTGCTCCTGCACCGCCGCGGGCAGCTGCCTCGCCCGGGAGAGGAGCACCACGAGCGCAACGACGGGAACGACGGCCACGTAGAGGATCAGCTCCTCCACGTGCCAGAGCCAGAAGCGCAGCACCTGGCCGACGTCGTAGCCCGCCTCCCCGACGACGCTGTACGCGCCGAGCAGGTCGGACAGCGACCGGCCGCGCGCGAGCTGGGCCGCGACGATGAGCACACCGAGCACGGCGACGCCGCCGAGCAGCGGCGCGAACCGCCGCAGGACACGCCTGTCCCACCGGAGCACCGCCAGGAGACAGGGAGCGAGCAGGATCGCGCCGACGAAGCCGATCGCCTGGGAGCGCGTCGCCACCGACGCGGCGAGCGCGGCCGCCAGCGCCACGATCCGGCCTGCCGACGGCCGCTCGAGGACGAGGAGCAGCGTCCACGCGAAGAGAAGCGCGACCGGGTAGAAGAGGTTCTCCGTGACGATGGTCGCCGTGTAGGCCATCGACGGCACGGCGAGGGCGGTCACTGCTGCGAGGAGCGACAGCCACCTCCCCGCCACACGGCGCGTGATCAGCCAGGCGGGCACGGCCGCGAGCGACATCGCGACCGCGTTCGTCGCCTTCGCGGCCGCGTACGCTCGGGGCAGGCCGTCGACGAGCCCGTAGGCAGGGGCGAGCAGCGCCGGGTAGAGGATGCTGTAGCCCGTCGTCGCCACCCCGCGCACCGCGAACGTCCCTGTGTGCGCCAGGCTCCGCGCGAGCTCGGAGTAGATCAGCTCGTCGACGAAGACGAACGGCGCCGGCATGCCGCGCACCATCCAGATCCGCAGAGCGGCGGAGCAGACGACGATTCCGGTGAGCCAGGCCCAGTCGGGCACGCGGGCGACGCGCGCCCGCCAGGCGTCAGCCACCGAGGTCGACCTCGGAGAGACGCCTCGCGATCTCCGCGGCCTCAGGCGTGCCCGGCGCGATGCCCACCCCCGCGGCGGCCTCGCCGACCTCGCGGAGCACGTCGTCGGCGACGACCCCGCCGCCGGCGGCGAGCTCGAACGCAGCCGCCTGACGTTCGGCGACGCGCGCGAGATCGTGCTCGCCGGTCGCGAGCTCGAGCGCCGCGGCCCCCATCGTCGCGCGCACGTCGGATCGCTCGGCGAGCAGCTGGAGCGCCGCGGTGAGCTCGGCGACCTCCTCGTCGCCGGGCGCGACCCGGAGCGCGACGCCGGCCGGCAGCTCCGCGAACCAGCCGACGTCGGACACGACGAGCGGCTTGCCGAGCGTCAGGGCGCGAATCGCGGTCCCGGACGTCTCGCCCATCGTCGGCGAGCGCAGGCTGACGTGGACGTCGCACGCCTTCATCAGCGCCCAGAGGCGCGGCTCGTCGACGTATCCCTCGCGCACCAGCCCCTCGCCGTCGAGACCGAGCCGCTGGAGGCGCCGCTCGAGGTCGAAACCCGGCGAAGTCGCGCCGACGAGAAGCAGTCGCGCGGCCGGATGCTCCGCACGGACGCGCGCGAACGCCTCGAGCAGCTGCGGCACACGCTTCGACTGGTTGACGTTGCCGAACGCGCCGATCAGCGGATCGCCGGCGATCTGTGCGGCAGCGACGCCGGGGTCCGGCCAGGCGGGATGCGGGACGCGTGCGATGGGACCGTCGTACCCCGCTGCGCGCGCACGGTCCTCGACGTAGTGCGAGTGGACGACGAGGCCCGTCGCGAGGGAGAGCACCTCGCCGGCGAGCGGGAACTCCTCGGGCCGCGCCTCCCAGAGCGGCGGCAAACGCTTGTCGAGCACGCCGTGCCCGAGCAGCCGGCCGACGACGCCGTGCTCGCGCTCCATCGCATCGAGGTAGCCGTGACCGTCGCGCCGCCCGATCGTCACGCCGGCGACGAGGTGATGGAGCACGAAGTCGTGCAGGACGACGAGGCCGGGCGTCCGGCGCAGCGCGTCGAGGATCCAGCCGTGGGCCTCCGGATTGTTGCCTATATGGTAAACCGACAGATCGACGCCCCTCGGCGGCCGCTTCGCGCCGCGCCTCACCACCGAGACGTCGAGGTGCTCATGCAATGCCGGGACGAGGAGCGCCGAGTAGTCGGCGATCCCGGACGGCTCCGGCGGCATCGGCGAGAAGTACGCGACCCTCACGCGAACAGCCTCGCGATCGCCCGGTCCCAGGTCACCTCGTCGGCGAGCCGCTTGCCTTCCCGGCCAAAAGCCTCGGCCTCGGCCTCGTGCTCGCGCAGCCAGACCGCGGCCTCCCCGACCGCGCCCGCCTCGGGACGCACGACGATCCCGGTCCGGCGGTCGTGGACGACGTCGAGCGGGCCGCCCGAGTCGGTCGTCGTGATCACCGGCTTGCCCGAGAGAAACGCCTCGAACGGCCCCATGCCGAAGTCCTCGTCGACCGGCGCGTAGAAGACGGACGAGCACGTCGCATAGAGCTCGGCGAGCCGCTCGGCGCTCACGCGTCCCTCGAAACGGACGCGGCCGTCGAGCCCGCGCGCGTGCGCCACCTCCTCGAGCCGCTCGCGATCGGGCCCGTCGGACGCGATCACCATGTCGAAGCCGTCGCGCAGCGCCGCCGCCTCGAGCAGCAGGTCGATCCGCTTGGCGCGGTCGAGCCGGCTGGCCGAGAGGACGAAGCCCTCCGACGGAGCGTTGCGATACGGGAGCGCCTGGGGTGGATGCGGGAGCACCTCGGCCACGAGCCCGGTCGACCGCTCGAGCCGCCCGGCGACGTTCGCCGATGTCGCGAAGAGCCGCGTTGCCTCGCTCAACGCGCGACGGTCGAGCTCCTGTACCTGCCGTCGCAGCGCCCGCTCCTCGGCCGAGGGGCCGAACTGCCCGAGCTCGGTGCCGTCGAGCTCGTACGCCTGGCGGAACTGGTGTACGAGCCAGACGCGCTTCTCGCGGTGCCGCACGACGTACGAGGGAAACTTCGTCGCCACGACCACGTCGATCTTCCGTCCGTCGGCCTCGTCGAGATCGAGCATGCGCCACAGGAACGCCTGCGTCAGGACGCGCGCGCCGGGGTACCACTTGAACGGCACCGACACGAGGTCGGCCTCGTGCCCCCGCGCGCGAAGCTCGGCCACGAGCTCGTCCGTGAAGATCTCGGCGCCGCCGCGTGCGAACGGCACCTGGGGGCGCAGAACAGCGATGCGCATCAGCGCGGGTCGGCGGAGCGGAGACGCGCGAGCTCCGCCTCGAGCATGGCGACGCGACGCTCGAGGTCGTCGACCAGGCGGAGCGCGGCCGCGTTGAAGGAGCGCTGGTCGTACGCAAGCGGCTCGACGTACCAGCGCTGGAGCTTCCGCAACACCGCCTTGACCGGCGTCCCGAGGCCGCCGCGGAAACCGGGCCGCAGGCGAAGTGGCCGGTCGGCGGACACGGGCCACAGTCGCTCGGCCTCGGCGCGCGCCGCGCGGCGGTCATCGGGCTCGCTTCCCGCGCCCGGATCGGCCCCCGAGCGCCGGATCTCATCCTTCAGGGCCGCGAAGAGCGCATCGACGTCGACCTCCTCGGCCGACGGGAAGCCGTTGTCCGTCGCCTCGTCCGGCATCGCGCGAAGTGTAGTGCCGTGGGGAGCGGCCCCGAATGGGGCCTGTACCCCGTGACGCATGGGGCAACGCCCCGCTTTGCGGGAGCGCCGCGCTTCACGGGGGTCAGTCCCCTGCGGGGGCAGACCCCTAGGATCATGCGATGCTCGTCGCGTTGCCGCTGCTGACGCTCGTGCCGGGGATCTCGGGAGGCAGCGAGACGTACGCGCGCGAGCTCTGCCGCGCGCTGGCGCGCGTCGGCGGGCACGAGTACCTGACGCTCGTCCCGACGCTCGCTCCAGAGGCCGGCGGCGGCCTCGAGACCGTCGTGGCAACCGACTATCGAGCCTCGACCACGACGCCGGGCCGGCTGCTCGCGATGGGACGGGCCTCGTTCCGTCCGGCTGCGCTGAGGTCACCCCTCGAAGGTGCCGGCGTCGTCCACTACCCGCTGACCGTTCCGATTCCACGCCTCGACCTCCCGTCGGTGCTGACGCTGCTCGATGTGCAGCACCTCGACTTGCCCGGGCTCTTTCCGCGGGGCGAGCGCCTGTTCCGACGGCTCGCCTACGACCGCGCGGCACGGCGAGCCGACCGCGTGATCGTGATCAGCGAATGGGTGAAGGCGCGCGTCGTCGAGCGACTCGGCCTGGACCCCGTCCGCGTCGACGCCGTCCACCTCGGCGTCGACCACGAACGGTTCACGCCGATGCTCGACGTCCCGCGTGAGTCCTTCCTCCTCTACCCCGCGCGGCCGTGGCCCCACAAGAACCACGCCCGGCTGTTCGAGGCATTCGCCCACGTGCGCGATCGTCGACCCGAGCTCCGGCTCGTCCTCACCGGTGTCGGGCACGACCCCGGCCGGCTGCCTGCGGGTGTCGAGACGCTCGGCGGCGTCTCCGCGGACGAGCTGGTCTCGCTCTATCGACGGGCCGCTGCGCTCGTCTTCCCGAGCCTCTACGAGGGCTTCGGGCTGCCGCCGGTCGAGGCGATGGCGTGCGGCTGCCCCGTCGCGGCGTCGAACGCGGGCTCGCTGCCCGAGGTGGTGGGCGACGCCGCGGTGCTGTTCGACCCTCACGATCCACAGGGGATCGCGGCCGGGATCGACGAGGCGCTCGACCGCGCCGGTGAGCTGGCGTCACGCGGCATCGAGTGCGCGGAGCGATTCACGTGGGACGCGACGGCGCGAGCCCACGACCGGGTCTACGAGGCCGTGGCCTCCGCCTGAAGCCGCGCGAGGTCTGCGTCCACCATCAACCGGAGCAGCTCCTCGAAGCTCACGCGTGGCTCCCAGCCGAGGACGCGACGCGCCTTCGAGGCGTCGCCGACGAGGTCGTGGAGCTCGGCCGCACCGCGGAAGAGCGACGGGTCGCTGCCGACGTGCTCGCGCCAGTCGAGCGCCACGGCGTCGAACGCGCACGCGACGAGCTCCTCGACGGAGTGCGAGACGCCCGTCGCGACGACGTAGTCCCCCGGCTCGTGGTGCTGGAGCATCAGCCACATCGCGCGGACGTAGTCTCCCGCGTACCCCCAATCGCGCCGGGCCGAGAGGTCTCCGAGGACGAGCTCCTGCTCGAGCCCCAGTGAGATCGCAGCCGCGGCCCGGGCCACCTTGCGCGGCAGGAAGTCGACGGGACGGAGCGGGGACTCGTGGTTGTAGAGGATCCCGCAGCACGTGAACATCCCGTACCGACGGCGGTAGCTGCCCGCGATGAAGTGCGCATACGCCTTCGCGACGCCGTACGGCGTGAGTGGGCTCGGCGGCGTCTCCTCGGTCTGCGGCGTTTCGCGCGGCTCGCCGAAGATCTCGCTCGACGACGCCTGGTAGAAGCGGATGGACGGGTCGACCTCGCGGATCGCCTCGAGCATCGACGTCGCGCCGACGGCGGCGAACTCTGCGGTGAGGATCGGCTCGTCCCACGAACGCGGGACGAACGACGGCGCCGCGAGGTTGTAGACCTCGTTCGCGCGCGTCGACCGCAGCGCCTCGGCGAGCGACTCGCGGTCGAGCAGGTCGGCCGCGACGAACTCGATCTCGGAGGCCAGCTCGCCGAGGTTCTCGGCATACGCCTCCGGGGCGCGCCGCACCACTCCCGCGACGTGGTAGCCCTCCGCGAGGAGCAGCGAGGAGAGCAGCGCGCCATCCTGCCCGCCGACGCCCGTGACGAGGGCGCGGCGGCTCACGCTCGTTCCGCCGGACGGGTCGCGATCACCACGAGCTCGATCCCCTCCCCGTCGGTGTGGACGTCGAACCCGGCCGCACTCACGATCTCCGGAAGGTCGCGACCGAAGTCCGTGTGGGTGAGCATGTCCGCGCGCCGCGTCACGAGACCGAACGGGCCGCCGCCGCGGCCGTGGTGCTCGGGCGCCAGGCCCGAGCGCGAACGGGTCGCGGTGAGCGACGGGTCGACGGGGACGGTGAACACGTGCCGTCCTCCGGGACGCAGGACCCTGTACGTCTCACGTAGTGCGAGGTGAGGGTCGGGCACGTGCTCGAGCGTCTCAGACGTGAGCACGAGGTCGAAGCGCTCGTCGTCGAAGCTCAGCGCCTGGATGTCTTCCTCCGGGTACTCGACGTGGGTGAGGCCGGGCGCCTCGGCGAGAAACGGGTGCATCCGGCCGATGCTGTTGATCTCGGCGATCCGAAGCGCACGGAAGGCATCCTCGCGCACGAGCTCCGCGAGCGTCGTCGCCCCGCCGGCGTACAGGTCGACGAGCACGCTCGCGATGCGCCGGACGCGGAGGCTGCAGCCGCACCGCTCGCAGAAGAGGCTCTCCCGTGCTGCGAGCGCGTCGCCCCACCGTCTGGCGAGCTGCCGTGAGAGAACCCAGCTCGAGTAGAGCTGCCGCCCGGACCAGCCGCACACGGAGCAGGTTCCCTGCCGGTCGCGCGGCCGGTCGCCGGGCCGCCGCAGGTGGAGCAGGAGCCAGAGCCCCGGATCCTCGCGGAGGCCCGCCGTCACGTGCGCCGCCTCGGGCCGAGCCGCCCCCGGGCCGCGTCGCGCAGCCCCTCCGCCACCCCGCGCAGGCCGCGGAGCGGCGACCGGGAGCGCAGCGCCTGGGCGGCGAACGCCGCAACCGCCTCGGCACGGCGACGGGCCGTGGCGAGCCGGCCGAGCGGAGCGGACCGCTCCGCGACTGCGAGCCCGTTCCGGAGGGCGTAGTAGATCGAGTCCGCGGATGCGGCGCCTCCCGTCGAGGCCGACACGCGATGACGGACGACGCTCGCCGGCACGACGACGATCCGCAGGCCGGCTTCACGGGCTCGCAGCGACCAGTCCACGTCCTCCGCGTACGCGAAGAGCGCCTCGTCGAGGGGGCCGACCAGCTCGAGTGCGGCGCGCGGGACCAGCATCGCTCCGCCGCAGGCGCGGTCGGTGTCGTACGGCGCGTCGGTCGCCGGGCCGCCGCAGGTGGAGCAGGAGCCAGAGCCCCGGATCCTCGCGGAGGCCCGCCGTCACGTGCGCCGCCTCGGGCCGAGCCGCCCCCGGGCCGC
>Ga0173483_10000384_pt1 | contig 12361 bp, 13 predicted proteins | sample NitcycUS178409R2_FD_122621 | JGI IMG/M metagenome (GOLD analysis project Ga0173483, IMG submission 122621) | Soil microbial communities from Arlington Agricultural Research Station in Wisconsin, USA - Nitrogen cycling UWRJ-S178-409R-2 (version... | ecosystem: Environmental > Terrestrial > Soil...
ACCCGGCGGTCTCCCGGCCGGGCCGGTGCGCAGCTCAGGTCGAGTTCACCGCGTTTCCTCCGGAGGAGGCGGACGTGTGGCTCGAGCGTCACGGCCGGGACGGCGACGGGTCGGCCCGCACCCTCGCGTCGCTCTTCGGTCACGGCGAGATCGTCAAGCGGGCCGAGAAGCGCCTGCTCGGCTTCTCCGTCAACTGATCACCGCCACGCCTCCGTAGTGTCAACGGCAAGCACACGCCCTTTGTACGGCCGGGGTGCGGGTTCGAATCCTGCCGGAGGCTCTCTCGCAGCACTGGCCGGCTGCCCTCCCGGCCGGCGGGGCCGGCCTCCGGGCGACCTCGCGTCGCTGAGCGCACCGGGCTCTCCGGGTCTGTGCTCGAGCACAGAGCTGCGAGAGGATTCGCAGCACTGGCCGGCCGCTGAAGCTGGTAGAGGATTCGCAGCACGGCCGGCTCTCCTCCCGGCCGGCGTCGCCAGAACACACGCCCGTAGCTCAGCGGAACAGAGCGCCGTCCTGCGACGGCGGAGGTCGCTGGTTCGATTCCAGCCGGGCGTATCGTCAGGTCACTCGCGGACGTAGCTCAGCCGGGAGAGCACCGGAGCGCCACTCCGAAGAGGCCCGTTCGATCCGGGCCGTCCGCTTCGAAGGCCCGTGGTGTAACAGGAAGCACGGCGAGCTCCAACCTCGCTGGTCCGGGTTCGAATCCTGGCGGGTTTGCTGGGACGTGGCTTCGGCCTCGTCCCCGTCGCGGGCCGAAGCGGCTCCGGTTATCTGGTAAAGGCGGTGACCCCGCCGAGCGGGCTTCGAATCCCGCCCGCACGGCAACGTGGGGAACCGGGAGAGCGCCCGGCTTGCCGGGAGGTCGGCGGGATCGAGTCCCGCCCGGAGCGCACGCTCCGTAGCTCAGCTCAGACACACAACGCCGTCGTGCGAACCCATGACCGCAGCCTCACGAAGGGAAGAGGAGGGGCGATGTCCTACCTGACGCAGTACGCAACGTGGGGCATCGTGATCCTGACCGACAGCGAGACCTGGGCCGGAGACGTCCATCCGTCCCGGGCTCTCCGCGACTACCGCCGGGCGTCGGGCATCGACGCGCGGGTGGTCGTGGTCGGAATGGTCGCGAACGAGTTCTCGATCGCAGATCCGTCCGATCCGGGAATGCTCGACGTCGTGGGCTTCGACACCGCGACGCCGCAGCTCATCTCGGACTTCGCCCGCGGCGCTCTGTGATCTGTTCGCAAGGGGGGATCCGCCGAGCGGATTCCCCCGCTCGGATCCCCGCCTGCGGCGGGGCAGATCCCTGAAGGCGGCGGCTTCGCCGCCGCAACTACCTGCATGACGTGAGAGGAGGTGCGGTGATGCATCGTCACCTGCACATCGTCCGGCTCGTGCCTCCGCGTCCGGTGCGCCCCGAGCGTCCGGCGAAGGTGATCGTCCTCGACGTCCGCCGCAAGGCGCGCCTCGAGGCGGCACGACCCGAGCGGCAGCCCCCGCGGGATGCCGCGTAAGCCCCAAGAGCCGCCGGCGCGATTCACGCTTGCGGCCCGTCACACGTTCGGCGCGGGCACGGGGGGTGCCCGCGCCGAGCCGCATGCGGATGTGGCGAAACCTGGCAGACGCACCGGTCTCAGAAACCGGCGGCCTCGGGCCGTGGGGGTTCGAGTCCCTCCATCCGCACTTCTTCCCGCTCGGATGCAGCGGGCGGACGCACCACATGCCTCCGTAGCTCAGCGGACAGAGCACCGGGCTTCGAACCCGGGTTCGGCAGAGGTTCGAATCCTCTCGGAGGCTTCTCCGCACGACGCCGATGAGTTCCGGTCGCGAAAAGGGTCGGGATCTTCGACAGCACACGACCGGAGGTCTCGACATGAGAAAGCTCGTCGTCACGACATTCATGACGCTCGACGGTGTGATGCAGGCCCCGGGTGGGCCCGAAGAGGACCCCGACGGGGGCTTCGAGCACGGTGGCTGGTCGGTCGGTTACTGGGACGAGCGCATGGGGGAGCTCGCGCTCGAGATCCATCTCGCGGCCGGCGGAGTGCTGTTCGGACGGAAGACGTACGAAATCCTCGGCAGTTACTGGCCCCGCGTCGGCGACGACGATCCGATGGCCGCCAAGCTCAACGCCGTCCCCAAGTACGTCGCCTCGCGGACGCTCGACACATTCGAGTGGGCGAACTCGTCGCTGCTCGACGGGGACGTGCCGGACGCCGTCGGACGCCTGAAGGCGGAGGACGGCGATCCGCTGCTCGTGATCGGGAGCTCCGGGCTGATCCAGACGCTGATCCAGCACGATCTCGTCGACACGTTCAAGGTCTGGACCTTCCCGGTCGTGCTCGGCGAGGGCAAGCGGCTGTTCGGCGACGGAGCGATCCCGGCGGGCTTCGAGCTGAACGACATCCAGACGTCGACCACCGGCGTCACGGTCGCGACGTACGAGCGCGCCGGCGAGATCAAGTTCGGCTCGTTCGCCCTCGACGAGTAGCGCGCGACCACCGTCGATGACACCGTGGCCGAGCGGCGAGGCATGCGCCTGCAAAGCGCGAAACGGCGGTTCGATTCCGCCCGGTGTCTAGAAGACGACCGAGGGCCGCGTGAGCGGCCCTCGGTCGTTGTCTGGGCCGAGCGGCACCGGCCGCGCCGATCTCTATGCTCGCCCGGTGCCATTCCCCGTGCGCACGGACCGGCCGTGAGCAGCGCCGAGATACGTCAGGAGGCGAATGCCTGGCGCAAGGTCGTGCCGTGGCGGATCCTGATCGCGGCAGCCGTCGTCGTCGCCCTCGCCGCCGCTGTCGTCTCGATCAAGGACATGCTCCTCGTCGTCTTCCTCGGGATCTTCGGCGCGCTCGTCTTCGAGATCCCACTCCGCTGGTTCATCCGGAAGACCGGTCTGGGCCGCGGTCTCTCGGCGACCATCCTCGTGCTCGGGACCGCGGTCGCCGTGACCGTGCTCGCGCTCGTGCTGCTCGTGCCGATGGTGGGGGCATTGCGGGACTTCCTGAAGGCCCTGCCGGACCTCGTCGCCCAGCTTCGCGATTCCGGTGAGCTCGCCTGGCTCGGCGACTCGGGTGCGGCCGAGAACGTCCAGCAGGGCAGCGCCAACCTGGCGAACACGATCCCCGATGCGATCGACGCGCTGCTCGGCCTCGCGGGCTCGGCGTTCTCCGTCGGCCTCACGATCTTCACGCTGATCTTTCTGACGCTCTTCCTCCTCATCGACATGGACCGCCTGCGAGGCGCGCTTCGGAGCGTGCTGATGCCGGACGACGCCGAACGCTGGCTCGACGTGTGGGAGCGCGTGACCGAGACGGTGTCGCGCTGGGCGATCGGGGCCGCCACGATCGCCGTCATCGCCGGGACGGTGCAGGGGGGCACCGCCGCCCTGCTCGGCTCGAGCTACGCCCTCGCGCTCGGGATCATCGCGGGCCTGCTCGACCTCATCCCGAACCTCGGCGCGACGATCGCGGGCTTCATCCTCGTTCCCACGATCCTCGCCGAGGAGGGCCTCACGGACGCCGTGATCATGCTCGTCGTGATCCTCGTCTACCAGCAGCTCGAGAACAACATCCTGAGCCCGACGATCTACGGCAAGGCCGTCAACATCTCTGCGTTCTTCGTCATCCTCGGGGTGACGCTGTTCGGGGCGCTGCTCGGCGTGCTCGGGGCGCTCGTCGCCGTGCCGGTGACGGCGTCGCTCCAGATCGTCGTGCAGGAGGTGACGAAGGCGCGGCGGGCGACGGTGGCCGCCGCTCGGGCACGTCTCGAGCCTCCCCCGGGCGACGCGCCCGGTCCCGCTTCGGCCTCCTAGGAAGGACATCGACGGCGAGGCCGCCGCCGACGGATCGCCGCTCGCGATCGTGCTCGACGGCATACCCGAGTCCGTCGTGATCGGTGGCGATGCTCGGCGGAGCAGGGCCCGCGCGGCGGTGAGCGGTGCCGGACGACGTCCGACACCGCCCAGTCTGCGCTCACGCCGCGGCGGACCGGCCGGCCGAGCGGAGCTTGAAGGCGAAGACGACCTCGGTGATGCCGCGCGTGAGCGCGATCACGCCGACCCAGACGACCAGGAGCACGGCGCTCCGGCCCCAGTAGCCGGCCGCCCAGAAGCCGATCAGCACCTCGACGATTCCCACGATGAGCTGGACCCACCAGACGTGGATCTCGTCCTTCGTGGCGATCGCCACGATGATGTCGAAGAAGCCCTTGAAGATCAGGAAGAAGCTCATCACCGCCGCCAGGGCGGCGAAGGTGTCGCCAGGGTGGATGAACGCGACGATCCCGACGCCGACGAACAGCACACCGAGCAGCCCGTGGAGGAGCTTCCACCACCCGCCGGACGCGGCGAGCAGGAAGAACTCGTTCACGCCGGCGAAGATCGCGACGATCCCGAAGAGGATCGAGATCGCGCTGACCGAGGTGTAGTCGAAGCGCAGGATGATGATCGCGACGAGGAACCAGAGGATTCCGGTGAGGAGGAAGAGCCACCAGCTCCTGGCGGCGCTCGCGATCGCTTCGCGCTCCTCGAGGTCGAACGTGGACATACGTGCCTCCGTGGGTGGGGGTCGCTCAGGAGGCATGTACGGTGTCGGCCCGACCTCTCCTCCCGGTCACGTCCGTGGCGCGCATGCGACGCAACCGCGCCGGAACGACTCGTGGCCGTCCCGGCGCGGCTGACGATCCGACCGGCTAGATGCCGAGGATCTGCTTCTTCTTGGCCTCGAACTCCTCGTCGGTGAGGATGCCCTGAGACCTGAGCTGCGCGAGCTGCTGGAGCTCCGCGGTGTAGTCGGGCTCCGCGGGCGCAGCCGCGGCCTGCTGTGCGTACGCCTGTTGCTCGTACGCCTCCTGATCCTGCTTGGCGTATCGCTGGTCCTGGCGGTGGCGCACCGCACCGGCCGTGCCTGCCACGACCGCCGTCGTGGCTGCGGCTCGAACGAGCCCGGGGCCTCGTCTTCCGAACATATGCCTCTCTCTCCCTCCTAGGCCTTCGCCTCTTCGAGCGCCCACTCGCGGGCCGCCTGGACGATGTCGTGCGGGATCCGCTCGAACGTGACGAGCTGGCCGCCCGCGTCGCGCATCGTCTGGGTGACCTTTCGTGCCCAGACGTTCTCCCAGACGAGAACGGCGGCGGACGTCTCGGGCGGGAGGTCCGCCGCGATGTCCATCAGGTCGTCCTCGTTGAAGAGCCCGCCGACCACGACGCCCGCCTTGTCGAGCCCCTCCTGCACGTCGGGGTCGAGCTCCATCAGCTCCATCGCGACAGCGTCGCCGTCGGCGTTCTTGCCGACGAACGCCACGTCGATCACGCGGATCGTGCCCGCGTCGACGAGGTCTGCGATCGCCGGAGCGATCTCGCCCCGGAACTTGTTGCCCGGAAACGCGATGACCGCGTAATCCACAGGGCCGATCTCTTCCATTGTCTCCTCTCCCTCCGATCCGCTCCTCTACGAGGCCGCGAGCGCCTTCGCCTTGATGGCGTCGAACTCCGCCTGCGTGATCGCGCCCGAGTCGAGCAGCCCCTTGGCCCGCTCGATCTCCGCCGCCGCCCCGCCGCTGCCGGCGACGCTGCGCACGTAGTCGTCCATCTGCGCCCTCTGCGTCTGGGCTTCGTTCATGCTCCGCTGCGTCATCCCGTCGTGGTTGACGATCAGGTAGATGAAGACGCCGAGGAACGGCAGGACGATCACGAAGATGATCCACAGCACCTTCGCGAATCCCGAGGTGTCGTGGCGGCGGAACACGTCCGCGAAGACCGTGATCAGAAGCCAGAACCAGATGATCCACGCGAAGAAGATGAGCATCGTCCAGAGGACGTCGAGAAATGGGTAGTCAGCGGCGATGAACAAACCTGAACCTCCTGTCTCCGAGTCGATTCCAACTCTCTCAGAACGCCGCGGTCCCTGTCGAATCCCCGCGGCGGCTCACCCGGGTGAGCCTGTCCACGAGACGGCCGTGCTCGGCATCCTCGGCGTGGTCCTGGGGCTCGTGTCCTGCGCGAGGGCGTGACGTCGCTCTGGGAGACGCGGGTCAGCCGGCCGCGGCCTGCGCGGCCCCGGCCGGATCGGCCTGCGGTGGAGGCTCCCGCAGCGCCGCCTCGATCGCCTTCGCCTCGGCGAGATCGCGCGTGATGTGGAGCGCCGCGGAGGTGAGCGGCGCGGCGAGCACCATCCCGAGCATCCCGAAGATCGCCCCGAAGCCGATCGTCACGATGAGGACGACGAGCGGATTCAGGTCGAGCGTCGCGCCGAAAGCGATCGGCTGGACGATGTTCTGGAGCAGCCCGTTCGCGAGGATCACGACCACGAGCATGATCAGCGCGCTCGTCGTCCCCTGGGCCGAGAGCGTCAGGATCACCGCGAAGGCGCCGGAGACGAACGCGCCGATGAAGGGCACGTAAGCCGTGACGAACACGACCACGGCGATCGTCCCCGCCAGCGGTACGTCGAGCACGAGCGCCGCCAGTCCGACGACGATCGCGTTGAAGGCCGCCACGTAGGTGACGCCGAGGAAGTAGCGCCGCAGCGAGCGCGTCACGTTCCCCGTGATGATCGTCGCGACCTCGTGCGGGACACCGAGATGGCGGTCGACGAAAGCCCGGACGCTCGGGCCGTCCTTCAGGAGGAAGAACGTCGAGAAGGTCGTGAACGTGAGGAAGAAGACGAGCGAGGTGAGCTCCTTGATCCCGTTGGCGACGCCCTGGAGCAGCGCCTTCCCGGTCTCGGCCGTGGAACGGGACACCTGGTCGGCCGTCGAGGAGGTGCCGCCGGCGCCCGCGTCGTTCATCCATCCCTCGACCTTGTCGAGCGCATCCGAGGCCGACGCCTTGATCTGATCCGACTGCTCGTAGATGCCGCCGAAGACCATGAGCGCGACCACGACCGCGATCGCGATCAGACCGAGCAGGACGATCGCCGCACCTGCAGCGCGCGGGACGCCGTGACGCTGGAGCGCTGTGACGAGCGGGCCGGCGACGGTCGCCAGGATCGCGCCGAGGACGACGGGGACGGTGATCGTCGAGGTGAGGCCGAGCAGCCACACGAGCCCGACGAGCAGAAGCGCGACGCCGACCAGGAACCACGCGAGGAGGCCGAGGTCCCGCAGCCACATCGGCGCCGAGAAGACGCGCGAGAGCGAGGTGGCGTCGATCTGGACGACGGTCGGGGCTTCGGGCTCCGCGGGCGCGGCGTGATCGTGATCCTTCGAGAAGCGGTCGAACAAGCCGAGCTTCACGCGTGCCATTGTCTCCCGCCTGTCGGACGATCAGCGGGGCCAACGTACTTCCGCGCCGTCGCCGCGTGACGGCCGCGGCCGAGCGTTCACCCGGGTGAAGGGACGTCCTCGTGGATGGCCCCGGCCGGGGCGCTGTTAGCGTCGATCGCGGGTTTCCGAGACGTACTGGAGGAGGTTCCGCCGATGACCTTGAGGCACCCGAGCGCGCCCTCCGCGGCGAAACCCGAGCTCAGCGTCGATCCCCTCTACACGCTCGAGAGCGGTGGTATCCCGCGCCATCGCCTGCCGGCGCGCGAGATGCCGCCCGATGTGGCCTACCAGGTGATCCACGACGAGCTGATGCTCGACGGCAACGCCCGTCTCAACGTCGCCACCTTCGTCTCGACCTGGATGGAGCCGCAGGCGGAGAAGCTGATTGCCGAGTGCCTCGACAAGAACATGATCGACAAGGACGAGTACCCGCAGACGGCCGAGATCGAGTCGCGTTGCGTGGCGATCCTGAGCAATCTCTGGCACGCACCCGACCCGGGACGAGCCACGGGCTGCTCGACGACCGGCTCGAGCGAGGCGGCGATGCTCGGCGGCCTCGCGCTCAAGCGCCGCTGGCAGAAGCGCCGCGGGGCCGACGGCAAGCCGGCGGACAGGCCGAACCTCGTCATGGGGATCAACGTCCAGGTGTGCTGGGAGAAGTTCGCGAACTACTGGGACGTCGAGATGCGACTCGTGCCGATGGAGGGCGACCGCTTCCATCTGTCCGCGGACGAGGCGGTGAAGCTCTGCGACGAGAACACGATCGGCGTCGTCGCGATCCTCGGATCCACCTTCGACGGGTCGTACGAGCCGGTGAAGGAGATCTGCGACGCACTCGATCTGCTCGAGCAGGAGACGGGCCTCGACGTCCCCGTCCACGTGGACGGGGCGTCCGGCGCCTTCGTGGCACCCTTCGTCGACCCCGAGCTGGAGTGGGATTTCCGCCTTCCGCGCGTCGCCTCCGTCAACGCGTCCGGGCACAAGTACGGGCTGGTCTACCCGGGCGTGGGCTGGGTCGTCTGGCGCGACGCGGACGCCCTCCCGGACGACCTGATCTTCTGGGTCAACTATCTCGGCGACAACATGCCGACCTTCGCGCTCAACTTCTCGCGTCCCGGCGCGCAGGTCGTTGCGCAGTACTACAACTTCCTGCGCCTCGGCTTCGAGGGGTACGGGCGCGTGCAGGCGTATGCGCGCGAGGTCGCAACGCGGCTCTCGGGCAGCATCGCCGAGCTGGGCCTGTTCGAGCTGCTGACCCGCGGCGACGAGCTGCCGGTGTTCGCCTTCACGCTGAGGTCGGACGTCGACAACTACACCGTGTTCGACGTCTCGAATGCGCTTCGCGAGCGCGGGTGGCAGGTACCCGCCTACACGTTCCCGGAGAACCGCACCGACCTGGCGGCGCTGCGGGTGGTCGTCCGACGCGGGTTCACCCACGATCTCGCGGACCTGCTCGTCGCCGACCTCCGGCGTCAGCTGCCCCGCCTCGAGCGCCAGCCCGAACCGGTCCACGACGGCGCGACGGCAACCGCCTTCGCCCACTGAACGAGGAGAGAGGACATGTGCCGCTGGCTCGCATACTCGGGAACGCCAGTCCTGCTCGAGGAGCTGCTCTACAAGCCGACGCACTCGCTCATCGTCCAGAGCCTCCATTCGCGTCTCGGCGTGGAGACGACGAACGGCGACGGCTTCGGGATCGGGTGGTACGGCGAGTCGTCGACACCGGCCGTCTTCAAGAGCATCGAGCCGGCCTGGAACGACCGCAACCTCCAGGAGCTCTCGGGGCACGTGCGCTCCGGGCTCGTCTTCGCGCACATCCGCGCCTCCACCGGGACACCCGTCCAGCAGACGAACTGCCATCCGTTCCGGCACGGGCGCTGGCTGTGGATGCACAACGGCTCGATCGCGCGGTTCCACGACGTGAAGCGCGAGCTCCTGCTCGCGGTCGACCCGTCGCTCTTTCCCGACCTGGAGGGCTCGACCGACTCCGAGGCGTTCTTCTTCCTCGCGCTCACGATGGGGCTCGAGGACGATCCGCCCGCGGCGGTCGAACGCGCCGTCGGGCTGATCGAGCACGTCGGGCGGAGCAACCGCATCGAGCATCCGATCCAGATGACCGTGGCCACGACCGACGGCGACCGCGTCTGGGGATTCCGCTACTCGAGCGAGGGCAGGTCGCGATCGCTCTACTTCTCGACTCTGGTGGCGACATTGCGCGCCCAGTATCCGGACAACCCCGTGCTCCAGGGGCTCTCCGACGAGTCGAGGCTCGTCGTGTCCGAGCCGTTGGGCGACCTCGAGGGCGCGTGGAACGAGGTCCCGGAGTCGAGCTACGGGGTCGTCCAGGAGGGACAGGACGAGCTCCACCCGTTCACGCCGCGACCGCCCGCCTAGACCACTTGGTCAAGCGCCGGGTCGCACCGCCGCGGCGTAGAGGCGCATGACGTCGGCCGGGGCCGCCCTGCGGCGAAGCTGGTCGGCCATGAACCGCATCGGCCCGTCGACGTGGTGGAAGAAGGCCTTGTAGCCGGCGCAGAGGTAGTTGAGCCCGGGCTCGCCGTCCGGGGTCGATATGAAGCGGTCCTTGGGGCAGCCGCCGTGGCAGGCGAAGCGGACGTCGCACTCGACGCAGTACCGCGGGAGCATCTCGCGCTTGTCCAGGCCGAAGCGCTGCTGTTGCTGGGAGGCGACGAGCTCGAGCATGTGCGTCTCACGGATGTTTCCGAGGAGGTGGCGCGGCTCGACGAAGTGGTCGCACGAGTAGAGGTCGCCGGTGTGCTCGAGCGCGAGCGCGAGGCCGCAGGTCTCCGAGTGGATGCAGAGGCTCGGCTGCTCCCCGACCCAATTCGCGAGCGTCACGTCGAACATCTGCACGTAGATCTCGCCGACGTCGCGGCGCACCCATTCCTCGAAGACGTCGATCAGGAAGCGCCCGTACTGCACCGCGGTGACCGAGCGGCCGGTGACGCGGTCGCCCTCCTGCACGTAGAGCGGCCGGTCGCGCCACGACGTCCAGGGCACAGCCCCGTCCTCGTCGGCCTCGCTCACGCGCTCGACGATCGGGATGAACTGGACGAAGCGTGCGCCGCACTCGTCGCGCAGGAAGCGGTAGACCTCTTCGCCGTGAGCCGCGTTCGCGGCGTGGATCGTGGTCAGCGCGTTCCACTCGACTCCGGCCCGGCGTAGGTGACCGAGCCCCCGCATGACCTGGTCGAACGACCCCGCGCCGCCCTTGTCGACGCGGTAGGCGTCGTGCAGCTCTCGCGGTCCGTCGATCGAGATCCCGACGAGGAACTCGTGCTCACGGAAGAACGCCGCCCACTCCTCGTCGAGGAGCGTCCCGTTCGTCTGGATCGTGTGCTCCGCGCGCTGCCCCGGCCGCAGGTAGCGCTCCGTGAGCTCCACTGCGCGGCGGAAGAAGTCGAGGCCCATCAGGGTCGGCTCGCCGCCCTGCCAGGCGACCGTGACCACGGGCGCGCGCGCGTGGGCCTCGACCAGCTGGCGAACGTACGTCTCCAGCAGCTCGTCTGCCATCCGAAGCCGCGAGCCCGGGTAGAGCAGCTCCTTCGAGAGGAAGAAGCAGTACGCGCAGTCGAGATTGCAGACCGCCCCGGTCGGCTTCGCGAGCAGGTGGAAGGACTCGGGAGCTGTCGTGGACGCCGTCATCCCGGAATCGCGAGCAGGTTGCCGACCGCGAGCGAGAGGTGGCCGCCGAGCGCCGCCGATGCTGTGATCGCGAGCTCGGGCAGCGAGCCGGCAAGGCCGAGCAGCAGCATTAGGCCGTCCGTCGCCTTCGAGAGGAAGGCGCCGGCGACCCAGGTCGCGACGCCTGCCAGCGCGAAGACGAGGACGAGCGCCGGTGTTCCCCAGGAGCTCATGCTCGGCTACTGGCGGGCCATGGCGATGCGCAGCCGCTCCTCCGGCGAGATCAGGTGGTCCGCGTCCTCGGCGTCCTCGCCCAGGTCGATCTGCACCCAGTCGATCGTGCCGGTGAACCGGCTCGACTCGACGTCGTAGTCGTCGCTCACCGTCGTGCCCGTCTCGTGCCCGACGTCCGCCGTCTCGTCGGCCGAGAAGATCAGCGGCTGCGTGTGCTCGACCCGGCCCTCGGCGACGCTCTGGCCGTCGACGTAGAGCGTCACGCCGCCGCCCTTCGCGAGGCCGCCTCCGTCGTAGGTGAACTCCATCCGCACCTGGTGCTTGCCCTCGGGCACTTGGCCGTCGGCCGCCACCTTGAAGCGCTGGACGCCGAAGAAGCTGTAGCAGTAGGTCGGCCGCCCATCGTGGAGGTAGAGCGACCAGCCGCCGAACGCGCCTCCCTGGGCAACGAGGACGCCGCTCGCGCCGCCCTCGGGGACGACGATCTCCGCCGTCACGGCGTGCGACTTGTTCTTGATGTTGACGAGCGAGCTCTCGCTCAGCCTGCCCATGCCGGAGAAGAGCAGCTGTGAACCGCCCTTGATCAGCGTCGGCCGCCCCGCGGTCTCGGCGTCGAGGCGCTCGACGCGCCGGTCGTCGAGCGGAAGCACGTTGTACTTCCGCGCCTCCTCGAGGAACAGCTGCTGGAGCTCGGCGAGCTTCTCGGGGTGCTCGGCAGCGAGGTCCCTGGCCTGCGTCCAGTCCGTGTTCGTGTCGTACAGCTCCCAGACGTCCTCCTCGAGCGACGGCAGCGTCGGGCTCATCACCCACGGGGTCGAGTGCCGTGTCACGGCCGTCCAGCCCTCGTGGTAGATGCCGCGGTTGACGAACATCTCGAAGTACTGCGTCGTCCGCTGCTCCGCCGCGGAGGGGTCTTCGAACGTGTACGCCATGCTCACGCCCTCGATCGGCCGCTGCTCGACGCCGTGGACGACCTTCGGCTCGGGGACGCCCGCCACCGCGAGCACCGTCGGGGCGATGTCGATCACGTGGTGGAACTGGGTGCGAACCTCGCCCTTCGCGCCGAAGCCGCGCGGCCAGTGGACGACGGTGCCGTTGCGGGTTCCGCCCCAGTGCGAGGCGACCTGCTTCGTCCACTGGTACGGCGTGTCGAGCGCATGCGCCCAGCCGACCGCGTAGTGGTTGTACGCGTGCGGGGTGCCGAACGCGTCGATGTTCC
>Ga0173483_10000387_pt1 | contig 12352 bp, 12 predicted proteins | sample NitcycUS178409R2_FD_122621 | JGI IMG/M metagenome (GOLD analysis project Ga0173483, IMG submission 122621) | Soil microbial communities from Arlington Agricultural Research Station in Wisconsin, USA - Nitrogen cycling UWRJ-S178-409R-2 (version... | ecosystem: Environmental > Terrestrial > Soil...
CCCTCGTAGAGGAAGAACAGCGGCTCGAGCTGCGCCTGCACCTCTCGCAGGAGGCGCAAGCGGCCCTCCTTCGGCTCGCGGTGCGTTCGCTCGTGTGGCAGGACGACGCGGCTCTCGTACGGCTCGGCCTTGAGCGCGGCGACGAGGCCCTCCCGAGTGCGCGCCACGCCGTCCGGGCCGACGTAGTCCTGCGAGAGCCACCAGAACGCCGGCTCGGCCTCCTCGCGCAGCGTGCCGTGCTCCCGCCAGTCGCGCCAGGTCAGCCCGGCTTCGCCCTCCTCGGCGGGCAGTGTCAGGTGGACGACGTTGTGGGGGTTGCGAGCGGCTAGCTGCTCGCGCTGGGCCGGCGAGATGACGTCGTACGGCGGCGCGACCAGCGTGTCGAGCGGGCCGGCGCCCTCGCCGTAGCGGACGGCGCGAAACGGCTTCACCTCGGCCACGGGGCGTGAGCGTACCAGCCGTGCTCGAGCCTAGACTCGCTCCGTGAACGCCATCGAGTCGCTGGCCGAAGACCGGGTCGTGGAGGGTGTGTACGCGGTCGCGAAGAAGGAGCGGAGGCGCACCCGCGCCGGGTCTTCGTACCTCGCGCTGGAGCTCGTCGACCCAAGCGGCCGGATCGAGGCGCGGGTGTGGTCGGACGTCGAGCTACTCGACTCGCGCTTCGGCGAGGGTGATGCGGTCCGGGTGCTGGGCCGGGTGGAGCGCTACCGCGACAAGCTGCAGCTGGAGGTGCGCTCGCTGGAGGCCGCGGCGGAGACGGATCCCGCGTCACTGGCCCCGGCGCTGCGGCGGGACGCAGCGGAGCTGGACGGGTTTCTGGAGTTCCTCGCGGCCGAGATCGCGCATCCCGGGCTGCGCGCCACGGTGCGGCGGTTCGTCGAGGACGAGGGCCTGCGGACGGCGCTGCGCTCGCTGCCCGCGGCAGAGACGCACCACACCTACGCGGGCGGTCTGCTGGAGCACACGGTCGGCGTGGCGACACTCTGCCGCGAGGCAGCGCAGCTGCATCCCCGGCTGCGAGCCGACCTGGTGCTCGCCGCCGCGCTCCTGCACGACGTGGGCCGGACGTCGGAGCTGGAGCGCGGGCCGACGTTCCGGCCGACCGAGGAGGGCCGGCTGCTCGGCCATGTCCACCTCGGGCTGCGGCTCGTGGAGGAGCGTGCGGCCGCGCTCGAGCTAGAGGTGCGGGCCGAGCTGCTTCACGCCATCGCCGTGCACCACGACGCGCGCGGCGCCCGGACGGCCGAGGCGTCGGTGCTGTACCACGCGAACCAGCTCGATGCGGCAGCCGCGACGCGGCCGGTCGAGTAGCTACCGCTTCCGGAGTACGTCGATGCCGACGGAGCTGCTGGTCGTGGCGGCTCCCGCGTTGTCGGTCGCGCGCGCCGTCAGGGAATGTGTCCCCGACGGCACGTTCTTCCAGGTGAAGGAGTAGGGCGCGCTGGTGTCCGTGCCCAGGAGGGTCGTGCCGTCGCGGAACTCGACCTTCGTGACCGTGCCGTCTGGGTCGCTCGCCGACGCCGAGATCGTGATGCTCGGCTTCCAGGTGAAGATTGCGGCGTCGACCGGCGCGGTGATGCTCACGGTCGGCGGGGTGTTGGGCGGTGGCGGCGGGGGCGGTGGTGGTGGCGGGGGCGGCGCGTTGTTCACCGTGATTGTGGAGGCCAGGCTCGTGGTGACGCCGCCGAGGTCGTCGGTGGCGCGCGCGGTGAGCGAGTAGCTGCCGGCGCCGACGCCGCTCCAGGTGAAGCTGTACGGCGCCGTCGTGTCCTCGCCGAGCTTCGTCGTGCCGTCGAAGAACTCGACCTTGGTGACGGTGCCGTCGGCGTCCGAAGCGGTCGCGGCGAGATTCACGCTGGCGGGCGCGGTGAAGGTCGCGCCGTTGCTGGGCTGGGTGAGCGTCACGGTCGGCCGGGAGTTGCCCTGGAGGGTGACCATGCGGGCAACCGAGGGCACACCGTTCGCGTCGATGATGAAGAGCATGTAGAAGCCCGGTGGCGCGATGTTGGCATTCGCGGGCGCGGTCGCGGTGAGGCCCGTAGTGCCGGTGATAAAGGTCAGCGGGATGTAGCGCTGCTCCATGTTGTTCGAGTGCGTGACGGCGCCCAGCCGCACGAGAGCGACCTCTTGGATCGACCCCGGGGTCGCCGTCCCGATATCCATCGCGGCGCCGTAGCTCGTGGCGGCAGGTGCGGAGTCGATCGAGGGGCGCGGCGCGAGCGTGCCGTCGGCCTGGAAGAGGTAGGGCGGCGAGAAGATCTGGGCGTTCTTGGCGAGGTAGCCGACCTGGTCGCACGTCCCGCAGATGCCGCCGCCGGCGGAGAGGACCCTGCCGTCGGGGAGCAGCAGCGCGGTCGAGTGGTACTGGCGTGTGACCTGCTCCGCGGCAAGGGTCCGCCACTGGCCGGTCGCGGGGTTCCACTGCTCGGCCGCGTAGACGCCGGCGTTCAGGTCGACGAGCCCGGCACCCGACGAGTTTCCGCCTGTTGCAAGGACGGTGCCGTCGGCGAGCACGGTCAGGTTGTGCTGCCGGCGACCGAAGGCCATCGGCGCCGTGGTCGTGACCTGGGGCGTCGTGCCGTTGAAGTTGACGACCCGCGCGTCGCTCGTCGAGGCGCCGCCGCCCGCGACGAGCATCTTCCCGATGTCGAAGATCGCGTGGCCGCCGTAGTCGCGGTTGATCGAGTCGCGTTGACCAAACGTCTGCCAGGCGCCGGTGCCGCTCGTGTCGAGCGCGCGCAGCGTCTGGTCAGGGCCGGAGTAGAACGCCTTGCCGTTCGGCGCGACGTCGATCCAGGGGTACAGCGGCAAGCTGAGCGATGCGCCGGTAAGCGGACGAAGGCTGCCCGCCGTCGTGCGAACCTCGGGGATGTTGACGCGGCCCGACGTGATGAGCATCTCGCCGTTGCTCAGCGGCGTGACGGTCGGATACCAGCGTCCACCCAGCATGTTGGGACCGAGGCTCCACAGGTTCGTGACTGGATCGAAGATGTGCGTCTGGACGATGCCGTTGAGCTGCTGGTCCAGGTTCCCGCCGGCCATGAACATGCGGCCGTCGGGCAAGTGCGCAAGGCCGCTGCAGAAGATGTTGAAGCCGTCGTTCAGGTCGACCTGGGTCTGCGTTCCCGTCGCCGGGTCCCACACCGTCGCGCGCGTGTGGTCCTGGTTGGGGTACGTCTCGGTCGCGTGGTCGCCGATCGAGTCGTAGGCCAGGACCTTGCCGTTGGGCAGGAGCGCGACATGCATGGGGACGACAGGCCAGTTCACGACCGAACCCCATTCGCCCACGTCCTGCGGCGCGCCCGCGGCTACAACGGCTGCCCTCGTTGCGGCGCCTCTCGTGACGGCGCGCGTATGGGCGTCCAGCGCCCGCTCCTGCGTGGGCGTGAGCGTGACCGCATCCTCGGCCGCGTGGCCGGCGGCGGTATCGACGCCGTCGTGTGCTCCCGCGCCCGGCGCGACGAGCGCAATCACTGCAGCGAACGCGGCGAACGTCACGCCAAATCGGTACGCCAAAACCTGCCTTCCCTTCCGCAGAATCGTCTGGAGGGTAGGCCGCTCGTGCGGACGTAGCCACTGGCCTAAGGTCGAGTATCGGCTAGACGTTGAAGCGGACGGTCAGTACGTCGCCGTCCCTGACCTCGTACGTCTTGCCCTCGAGGCGCTGCAACCCGCGTCGCGCCGCCTCGGCGTAGCCGCCGCTGTCGACCAGGTCGCCCCAGCGCACCACCTCGCAGCGGATAAAGCCGCGCGCGATGTCGGTGTGGATCGTGCCAGCAGCCTCCAGCGCCGTCTGGCCGCCGCGCAGCGTCCAGCCGCGCGCCTCCTTCTCGCCCGCGGTGAAGAACGTGATCAGCCCGAGCGCCTCGAACAGGCGGCGCACGACCTGGTCGAGCGCCGGCGGCCCGTCGCGGAACGCAGCCGCCTCCTCCTCGGGGAGGTCGGTCAGCTCCGCCTCGAGCTTCAGGTCGATGCCTTGCGGCCCGTTCACGACCGGCACGACCGGCTTCGTCGTCAGCGGCTCGAGCTCGGACGGCAGCTCGCCCTCCCACTCGCGCAGCGACCGTCCTGCGTCCAAGTGCGTGAGCACCTGCTCGAGCTGGGTGACCTCGGCCCGCAGCCTGGCGTCTCCAGACTTCGCCTGCTTCGCCACCCGCTCGAGGCGCCGCTCGACGTGGTCGCGGTCCGCCACGAGCAGCTCGAGCTCCAGCCGCTCGAGGTCGCCCTCCGGATCCGCGCCCACCGAGAATCCGTCCACCACCGCGACCAGCGCATCAACCCGGCGCAGGTTCCCGAGCAACTGCGGCCCGGTCCCCGGCACGTCGACGACGCGCGCCGCGGCGGGAGTCGACTTCGCCGCCGACACGACCCGCGCGATCTGGCCGAGCCGCTCGTCCGCGATCGGCGCCATCCCGACGTGCTCCTTGCCGAAGTCCGGCCCGACCCCCGCCCGAGTCAGAACGTTGAACAGCGTCGTCTTGCCCGCGGCCGGCAGGCCCACGATTCCCGTTTCTAGCATGGCCTGAGGACTAGTCTTGCGGGAGTTGCTTCTGCAGCGAGGCGAGAGCGCGATGCTGGAGCGACTTGACGGCGCCCTCCGACTTGCCGAGCACGGTGCCCGCCTCGCCGTTCGAGAAGTTGAACAGGAACTTCAGCATCAACACCTGCTGCTGCTCCAGCGAGAGGTTCTCGATCAGCTCGAGCATGCTGCGCCGGCCGATCGACTGCAACGCGGCGTCCTCCGCCGAGGACTCCTGAGCGCCCTCGGGCTCGGGCACCTCCTCCTCCGGCTGCCAGCGCCGCGACGCGCGGAAGTGGTCCATCGCGAGGTTGTGCGCGATCCGGAAGAGCCACGCCGAGAACGGCGCCGAGCGCCAACGGAAGCGCCCGATTGCCTCGAGCATCTTCAGGAAGGTCTGCGTCGTCAGGTCCTCGGCGTCGTGCCGATTGCCGACGCTCATGTGCAGGTAGCTGTAGATCCGGTCGAAATGGAGCAGGTAGAGCGCCTCGAGCGCCTCGCGATCGCCGCGCTGGGCAAGCTCGACGAGACGCTTCAGATCCTCCGTGCTGCTCCGTGCCGGGGCACTCGAGCTCACTGGTTGACCTTGCCCCGCGTGCTCAGACGTCTAACGCGGGGATTGTTCAGGGTCCGCTGAACCCGACGCGGCCTTCACGCGAAAACCGCTTGACATAGACGACGCGCTGCAGTGAGACGGTGTAGCGGCCGTCTTCCGCCTCGAGCGCGAACGCGCCGTTGCGTTCGTCCCCGAGGACGCGCTCCAACTCGTCGGCCGTCTTCAGATCGACCAAGGCGCCCATGATCTGCCCTCCGTCGAACCCGAGCTCGATGCGGACGCGCTCCTCAGCCAACGCTGACGATCTCCGCGAGGACGCCGTGGACGGCGTCTGGATGGACGAACGCGACCTGTAGGCCGAAGAGCCCCCGGTGCGGGCGTGCGTCGATTAGCTCGGCCCCTTCGGCCGCGAGCTCGTCGAGAGCGGCGCCGACGTCGTCGACCTCGAATGCGACGTGATGCATCCCTGGGCCCCGTTTTGAGAGGAACTTGCCGACCGGCGTGTCCTCGCCGAGTGCAGCCAGCAGCTCGACCCGGTCCGCACCGATGCGCAGCGACGCCGCCTCGACGCCCTGCTCCTCGAGCGTCTCGCGGTGCTCGAGCTCGGCCCCGAAGAGCCGGTCGTACGTTGAGAGCGCCGTATCGAGATCGTCGACGGCGACGCCCAGGTGATGAATGCCATGCGGCTCCACGCCGCCGCGATGCTACTAGTCGGCGGCGACCACGCGGACGGTGCCGACGGTCTCGGGAAGGCACCGCTTGCGGTGCCGTCTAAGAGGACGTGCGGGCTTCGCCCGCTCGTCCGGCTAACCCCGGCTAGTCCGCCGCTACGACTCGAACTGTCCCGACAGTCTCGGAGGACCGTAGTTCGGGCTCGACCCCGACGAGCAGCTCGTCTAGCTCATCCTTCTGCAGAGTCTCCTTCTCGAGCAGCGCCTTGGCGATCCGGTCCAGCGTGGGCCGGTGCTTCTGCAGCAGGCGGATGGCGTCGGCGTACGCCTCGTCAGTGAGCCGCGCCTGCTCCTGGTCGCGCAGCTTCTTGGTCTCCTCGGAGAGCGCGTAGTTGTCGGCGCGCATCGTCCGCGAGGCCGAGGCGTTCGACATCCCGTACTCGAAGACCATCGCGCGCGCCACTTCGGTCGCCCGCTCGAGGTCGTTCGCGGCGCCGTTGGTGACGCGGCCGAAGACGATCTGCTCGGCCGCGCGCCCCGCGAGGTAGATCTTCAGCAGGTCGGCGAACTCCTCGGCGGTGTGCAGGTACCGCTCCTCGGTCGGGAGGTTGAGCGTGTAGCCGAGCGCCTGCCCGCGGGAGACGATCGTCACCTTGTGCACCGGCAGCAAGTCGCCGGTCAGGTGCGACAGCACGGCGTGGCCTGCCTCGTGGTAGGCGAGAATTCGACGCTCCTTCTCGCTCACGATCTTCCGCTGCTGGAGACCAGCGACAACGCGCTCCATCGCGTCCTCGAAGTCGGAGCCCGTGATCTCGTCGTGGTCGAGTCGGCCCGCGAAGATCGCGGCCTCGTTCGAGATGTTCTCGAGCTCGGCGCCGGTCAGGCCCGCCGTCTGGCGCGCGATCGAGCTCAGGTCGACGTCGTCGGCAAGCGGCTTGCCCCGCGTGTGGACGCGGAGAATCTGTTCGCGGCCGGCGAGGTCGGGCGCAGCAACCAGCACCTGCCGGTCGAAGCGCCCCGGCCGCAGCAGCGCTGTGTCGAGATCCTGGAGACGGTTGGAGGCGCCCATGACGATCACCTGGTCGCGCGCCTCGAAGCCGTCGAGCTCGACGAGCAGCTGGTTGAGGGTCTGGTCCTGCTCGCGGGAGAAGCCGTGCCCCGTGCGCTGCGCACCGACGGCGTCGAGCTCGTCGATGAAGACGATCGCCGGCGCGTTCTTGCGCGCCTCCTCGAACAGCTTGCGGATCCGCGCCGCCCCGAGGCCCGCGAACATCTCGACGAACGCCGAGGCGCTCTGGGCGTAGAAGCGCGCTCCCGCCTCGCTCGCGATCGCCTTCGCGAGCAGCGTCTTTCCGGTTCCGGGGGGGCCGTAGAGGAGGATCCCCTTCGGCACCCGCGCGCCCAGACGGCCGAAGCGAACCGGGTCGCGCAGGAAGTCGACCACCTCGTGCAGCTCCTCCTTCGCCTCGTCCAGCCCGGCGACGTCGTCCCAGGTGACATTCGAGTCCGAGGTGATCGTCTTCGCGGCCGTCACACGCGGCATCACCTGCAGCGTGCGCCAGAGGATGTAGACCATCAGCACGAGCAGGACCGCGAAGAACAGCGGCAGCCACGCCGCAATCCCGTCGCGGAGGTAGACCAACAAGTCGCCCATGCCCTCTTCTCGTTATCGCCGCGTTCAGGCCGGGAGTCAACCGTGCGGTCGGTCCGGGGCGCCTCTCTAGACTGGCCTCCGATGCTGCCGATTCCTCCACATTTCGACCCGCAGGCCGTCGGCGAGGTCTGGCGAGTGTCCTACGACGACCGCGCGCGCGAGGCCGAGCTGTGGGCCGCGGAAAACGGCCTGCGACCGGCGGCGGAGGACGCGATGCGGATCTGCCTCGTCGCCGTCGACGTCCAGAACACGTTCTGCATCCCCGCCTTCGAGTTGTTCGTCGAGGGCCGCTCCGGGACGGGCGCGATCGACGACAACCGCCGTCTGTGCGAGTTCATCTACCGGAACCTCGACGCGATCACCCAGATCGTGCCGACGCTCGACACCCATCAGGCGATGCAGATCTTCCACCCGCTCTGGCTCGTCGACGAGGAGGGGAACCACCCGGAGCCCTACACGCTCGTGTCGGCGGACGACGTGGCGGAGGGGCGCTGGCAGGTCGATCCGGCGGTCGCGGAGACGCTCGGGCTCGACCCCGACTACGCGCGCCGTCACCTCATCCACTACACGCGGGCGCTGGAGAAGAGCGGCAAGTACCGGCTCACGATCTGGCCCTACCACGCCATGCTCGGCGGCATCGGGCACGCGCTCGTGCCCGCGGTCGAGGAGGCGATCTTCTTCCACACGGTCGCGCGCAGCTCGCAGCCGGACGTACGTGTGAAGGGAACCCTCCCGCTGACCGAGCACTACTCCGTGTTCGGCCCCGAGGTGACGGAGGGGCCCGACGGCGACCGGCTCGGCGAACAGAACGTGGAGCTCGTCGAGAAGCTGCTCGGGTTCGACGCCGTCGTGATCGCCGGTCAGGCCAAAAGCCACTGCGTCGCGTGGACGATCGACGACCTCCTGCGCTCGCCGGCGCTCAGCGAACGAGAGCTCGCGTACAAGGTCTATCTGCTCGAGGACTGCATGTCGCCCGTGGTCGTCCCCGGAGTCGCCGACTACACCGACGAGGCGGACGTAGCCTTCGCGCGCTTCGGGGCGGCGGGCATGCACATCGTTCGCTCGACCGATCCGATCGAGAGCTGGCCCGGGATGGCGGCGCCGGCCTCCCGCTAGAGCATTCGTCGGACGACCGCCCGGGTCGCCGTCTCGCGCACGACCCGGAACTCCCGGCCGAGAAAGAGGTCGAGATGGCCCATGTAGTTGTCCTTCTTCGAGCGGTGGGGATAGGCCTCGAGCAGCGCCGCCGAGCGGTCAGTCGCATGCTCGACGGCACCGTCGAGCAGCGCGCCGGCCACTCCTGCGCGCTGCCTGGGGCGATCGACCACGAAGCAGACGACCGACCAGACGCCCTCGTCGTCGTCACGCGGGCGGTACTGCGGCGACCTGAACAGCGCCTGGTACTCCTCGCGCGGCGCCACGGAGATCCAGCCGACGGCCTCCGTTCCGTCGTACGCGAGCAGACCGGGCTCCCGTCCCGCCCGGACGAGCGCGCCCAGCGCCCGCTTCTTGGGCGGTCCATGCGCGAGGCTGCGGTCGCGCCAGTACATGCACCAGCAGCCGTAGCCCGGGACGTTCCGGTGACCGCCGCGCGGGCCTCTGCGCTCGAACAGGTCGACCAGGTCCGGCCAGCGCTCGGCCGTCACCGGGCGGACCCGCAGCGTCACTCGACGAGCTCGAGCCGCGGGTTCTCGCGGTAGCGGCGGCCGACCTTCGCCGACGGCCTTCCGTCGGTCATCACGATGTCGGCCGTGAAGTCGTTCTCGCCGCGGATCAGCGCCGAGCCGACGCCGTAGGAGTCGACAGGCACGCCGCGCTCCTCGAAGGCGCGGATCCGTTCGGCGGTGAAGCCGCCCGAGACGACGATCTTCACGTGTTCGAAGCCGTCGCGGTCGAGCGCGTCCCGCACTTTGCGCACCAGCTGCTCGTTCACGCCGCGCGGGTCGAAGTCGCCCATCTCGCCCCACAGCGAGCGGTCGACGAGCTGGCCGGAGGTGTCGAGTCGGACACCCCAGAGCTGCGGCCCGAGCGCCCGGGCAACCTCGAGTGCGGTGCCGACGGAGTCGTTCTCGAAGTCGACGAGCACGGTGACGTTGATGTCGGAGTCGATGTTCTCGATGAACTTCGTCGCCGCGAGCACGGTGTTGCCGCCGTAGGACGCGATCAGCGCGTGCGGCACCGTGCCGATCCCGCGACCGCCCCACCACGACGCCTGGGCGTCGGAGGTGACGCCGATCTCGGCGCCGACGACCTTGCCGGCGATGTACGCGGCGTAGCCGTCGCCCGTCTGCACGCGATGGTGGTCGTGGCGTGCCGGCATGAAGATGATCGGCTTCCTGTTCGCGGCCTGGAGCACCTGTACGACGTTCGAGGTGATCAGCGTCCGCCGGCCCAGGACGCCGAGGTACACCGTCTCCAGGTGGGCGAAGCCGGTGTAGTCGCCCTCGATCCGGAGCACGGGCTCGTACGGCGTGATCTGGTCGCCGTCGTACAGCGCGTGGACGGTCAGGTCCTCCCAGTCCTCCGCGCACAGCTTGAGCACCGCGATCGCCTCGTCGATCCCGCCGAGGAACGAGTGGCGCTTCTGGAACACCTGCATCACGACCCGCGGGTGCCGCCCGTCGCGCAGCAGCACCTGGCGCGTGTGGTTGAAGTAGGCGTCCGTGTAGTAGCCCTCCCGCATCTTCTCCACCGGAAGGTCGAAGATCTCGGGCGGAAGGCGCCTAGTGACCGTCCGCTGCTGCATCCGCTTCCCGCTCGAGCTCGAGGCAGGCGGACAGGGCGGCCTCGGCGACCTCGAGCTGCTCGGGCGTCGGTTCGGCGGTCGCGAGCCGATGCTGGAGCTCGTGGCCGGGCCAGGCCAGCGCACGCGAGAGCGGGTTCTCGGGATTGCGGGTCATCCAGCCGAAGATCTCCGTCGAGGCCGCGAGCGCGCCGAGCTGCGCTGCCAGCCGTGCAGGGCCGCGCAGGTGCCGCGGCGCCTTCGACGCCAGCGTCGCGCCGATCGCCGAGGTCGCCACCAGCGGGCCGATCAGGTGCGAACCGCAGCGCTCGTGCTCGCGCGCCCGCGGCTCGTCGTGCTCGTAGGTTCCGATCGAGATGTGCTCGGCCCCGTGGTACGCGGCGAGATCGTGGCTGCGCACCGCGAGCGCGGCCGGGGCCAGCGAGAGCACTCCGCCGAGGAGCTCCCGCGCCAGCGGGGTCAGGCGCGGCGACTCCTTGACCGCCTTCACCGCGACCGCCGTGCCGGCCATCGCCGCGAGCACCTGCGGCCGCTGGAACGGCAGCCTCGCCTCGGGCAGCCGGCGGCGAACCTGTGGCAAGAGCGAGAAGACCTCCGCGATGCGGGCCGGCCCACGTAGCAGCGGGTTGGTGACTTCCGCCGCGCGGAAGCGCTTGTACTCGGCCTCGACCTTCAACTCGCCGTCAGCCGTACGGACGGCGCAGGCCCACGAATGCGGCCCGTGCACGAGCACACCGTTGACGAGCGCCATCCCGCCGAGGCGGATCTTGTCCTCCATCGCGGAGAGCCTAGCTTCCGCCCGTCACCTCGACGGCGGCGTGACGGAAGCAGTCGACCCCGAGCTCGAGGTCGTCGATCGCGATGCGCTCGTCGGTGGAGTGGATCAACCGCGAGGCCAGCTGCGGGTCCATCGCCTTCATCGGGAAGAAGCCGTACGCGACGGTGCCGAACGCGTCGCGTACCCAGTGGCTGTCCGTGAACCCGGCCACGCAGACCGGCAGAACCGTCGCCTCGGGCTCGACCTTCGCGACGAAGCTCTCGATCGCGTCCCAAAGCGGGGTTCCGAGCTCGCTGCGCGTTCCGCCGCGGCCCTCGATCCAATCGAGGTCGTAGTCGCCCTCGCCCAGCACCTCGCGGAGGACGGGCTCGACGTCCGCCTGGGTCTGGCCGGGAAGCAGGCGGCAGTCGACATCGACCTCGCAGCGGTGCGGGATCACGTTCCGCCGCTCGGAGGCGCTGATGATCGTCGGCGACAGCGTGAGCGAAAGCAGCGGCTCCAGGAGCTCCGCGGCGGCCGCGTCGGCCCCGCGGGCGAGCTCCAGCGCCTCGTGCGCCGTGAGTGGCTGCCCGGCGACGGTCTCGATCATCGCCGTGGTCTCGGGCCCGAGTTGGAGCTCCGGCTGGTACGCGGCGAGCCGCTCGATCAGCCCTGCCGCTTTGACGAGCGCGTTGTCAGCGATCCCCGGCACCGACGCGTGGCCCGCGCGCCCGTGCACGACGAGGCGAAACGGCGAGCTCATCTTCTCGGCGGGCGAGCAGAGGTAGAAGGTGCGGCCGAACAGCTCCATGCGCTCACCGGCGCCTTCGTTCAGCGCGAAGTCGGTGCGTACGGCGTCGGGATGTTGCTCGCAGAGCCACTGCAACCCGAACCCGTCGCCGACCTCCTCGTCGGCGCACGCCGCGAAGACGAGATCGCCGGCCGGCTCGAAGCCCTCCCTGGCCAGGGACGCCATGGCGACCGCCGCGACCGCGGTGTGGCCCTTCATGTCGAGCGCGCCGCGCCCCCAGACCTCGCCGTCGCGCACCCCGCCCGACCAGGGGTCGACCTGCCACTCGGCCGGGTCCGCGACCACCGTGTCTGTGTGGGCAAGCAGCAGCAGGCTTCGCCCGCCGCCCCTTCCGGGCACTCGCGCGACGAGGTTCGCCCGCTCGGGCACACGCGCGTAGAGCTCGCTCTCGACGCCGTTGTCGCCGAGGTACTCGCGCAGCAGCTCTGCGGCCTGCGTCTCGTTCCCGGGCGGGTTGACGGTGTCGAGCCGGATCAGCTCCTGCAGGAGCTGGGTGACCTCGTCGCGGAGCGAGTCAATCCTCCTCGTTCGCCAGCGCCGTCAAGCGGTTGCGGGCCTGCCAGAGCTCGGGGTAGAAGCGCTGCTTGATCAGCCCACCCAGCAGCTCGACCGGCGTCCCCTGGGTGCCAACCACCGAGTCG
>Ga0173483_10000391_pt1 | contig 12307 bp, 7 predicted proteins | sample NitcycUS178409R2_FD_122621 | JGI IMG/M metagenome (GOLD analysis project Ga0173483, IMG submission 122621) | Soil microbial communities from Arlington Agricultural Research Station in Wisconsin, USA - Nitrogen cycling UWRJ-S178-409R-2 (version... | ecosystem: Environmental > Terrestrial > Soil >...
CTACCGCAAGGCCTCTTAATGTGCCGCTTGCCATTAATCTAAAGATCATCCCATAGCGCGAGCCGACAATATCTTTTGGAACATCTTTTGTAGCATCTAGAAATGTCTTTAGATAGTCTTTATCTATTTCCTTCATGTCTCTTGTATAAGGGCTATCTTCTACAAACCTAGTATAATAATCGCCTAGATAATTATGTGTGAAATTGTTCCCATCAATGGATCTTGCAACAGCATTGGCAGCCCTCACTGAGTCATCAATTCCAACATTCAGTCCTTCGATTCTTGGACCAACAAAAATGCCACGGCCTGCTGCATCACCCACAAACAAAACATTCTTGTAGTAAGGTTTTTTCATTCTACATCGCTTTCCATCTGGAATTAACTTTGCACTGTATTCTAGCTCAACATAATCAGTTATGAATTTGGCCTTGTATTTATCACTTAGCTCTTGACGAAGAGAATCGATTCTTGCCTTGATCTCTGTTTCTGATTTGTATTTGCCGCTTTCAATCAGTTTTGCTTTGCTGGCTGGGGAATAGTATGCATGACGTAAGTCATCCCATGTCTTAACAAGTTTACTAACTGCAAAACGTGTTCTTAACTGTTCTTCTTTTGGAAGGGCCTTGTCAATATCCGCTTTTATTGCAACTTCATCTTTGATAAATTCTTTAACCATTGGATTATTCAGTATTGCATTGACAAGTGTGTATGGTTCATCTGGCTTTTGTATTAATGAATCGTAATGATATACTGCACCAGCTGATAGCGTATCCCGATTGGTATAAACGAAACCGCCGCCTATGTGATTTAATGTGATATCGCCAGCAAAAAGATGTGCAGCCCCCTCATTTGGCCCTATTTCAAACCTTTGTTCCATGATCTCCTCAGGTAGTTTTACTACAACCTTTACACCTTGATACAGCTCTCCTGTGGTGAATTTATTTCTAGCACCCGTTATTTCTGCTATCTCTGAATTTACCCCATCAGCTGCAATTATTGCCTTTACTTCAAATTCATCTAGTTCATCAGTTTCTACAATAGTTTTATCATTCTGCCAAGTAATTGATTTGACGTGAACTCCTGGAATGATTCCGCCGCCCTGTTTTTCGGCACTTGCGGCCGCCTCTTTTGCAAACCATGAATTTAATTTATTTAAAAGAACAGAGTAGCCAAAGTTAGCTTGATATTTATGGGCAGATGTAAGATCAATTGAAAATATTTTGTCTTTTGAAGTAGCGTGAAGAATGTATTTTGTGATCAGTCTTTCTAGAGGAGCATCAGATACAAATCCATGTCCATAGACATCTTCAACATTGTAGACCTTGCCATTTTTTGGTTTCTTTGAATAAAGAATTCCCCCTGATACGTTTTTTGAGCCTATTGTCTTCCCAGCATCAATCAGGACAGCTTGTTTTTCCAAATTTGATAACTGCTTGAGGGCAGCTAACCCAGATGAACCTCCTCCAATTATAGCAACGTCAAAACGCTCCATTTTTTACTTTCTAACCTCCATGACCATTTTTTGTTTTCTTAATTCCTCAATTAGAATGGGTATGACATCTTCAATTCTACCTTTGATAAAAAGATCACAATCATCTTTAATCGGCGAGTTTTCATCAGGATTAATTGCAATGACAAACTCCGATTCCTTCATTCCTGCAATGTGCTGCATCGCTCCGCTGATTCCAACCGCAATATATAGCAAGGGGCTAACTCTTCGGCCACTGGTCCCAATTACTCTGTCTGGAGTCATGTACTTTGACGTTATTGTTTCACTTGCTACATACGGTTTTTTTGAAATTGGTAATGATATTCCGATCTCTGCATCCAACTCCTTTGCTAGTTGTTCAATTAGTTTAATATTTTCTTCTGGTGAATCTTTAATTCCTCGGCCAAAACTTATGATTGCCTTACGGATATCAAAGTCAACAGCACTCTTGATAATTTTGCGACTCAATATCTTTACATTAAGGTCTTGCTCTTCTAATTTTGGAATATATTCTACAATTATTCCACTTCTTGTACTATCACGCACAAGAGGTTGGAATACTCCAGGAATTATACTGCATGCTTGGGGATGATACTCTCTTTCTATGGCAGGATTTCGATTATCAAGACATAGAATAGTAGTCCATAGAAAACCTGAGAAATCAGGCCTATACATTTCAAGTGTTTTTGCATAAGTCATTGCCTGACCTTTTGTCTTGTGTTCATGTTTGATCTCAAGATCTTCAATTACAAGTTTGTTAATATCTGAAGCAAGGCCAGATTCTAATTCTACAAGTACTGTGGAAGACAAATATCTACCTACGTTGTCAGCAGCAAAAAACATGTATCTTGGCTTTTTAAAATGTTCAACATATTCTGGAGAAATCTTTGCCACACATTCTTTATTTATGGCAATCTGGCTGATTATTTTAGTATCGATCAAATTTCTAGAATATTGTAATTCTGGGCTTTCTGCATAAATTACTGCATCTGCCCCATATAATAGCAATTCTTCGCATAACTTTCTGATATTATTTCCCAGTAGAATGGCAACAACTTTTTCGTTTGAGGAATATTTTTTGTTAAAATCATCGATAAGTCTTCTAGCTTCACCTAGCATTTCTAGGCTAACAGGAATTGGCCTACCTTCTTCATGCTCAATTACTACATATAAATGTCTGTAACTGCCTTCACTTGTGATCATCGTCATTTAATTACTATTCCCCCTAGAATTTCATGTATTCTCGTAACGACCTTTCTTATTTGTCCACGATCGGAGGCGTCTACTACTTCGGCTTTTCTGCTTGCTTTTGCTTTCGGAATCTTTTCTACCTTGTATACGATTGTAGGAGAGCCAGGAAGACCAACAAATTTTGGGTCAACGCCCAGCTGCTGAGCATTGAAAACTTTTAGGTATTTTTTATAATTTTGAGCCCGTTCATTTGCCTCTTTCTGATACTTTACAAATGCTAGCCTTTGTGAAACAGTATTAAATACCGGTTTGTATGACGGATCAATTGTAATAAATACAGGGAGAGGTGCCTCTACCTCTTCTATTATATCATAAAACCCTTGCAAGGTGATCAAGCGTTTTGCTACTACAGTTCGCTTTTCAAGGTCAATATCATAATCAATGACATTGCCTAGAAATGTATAACCAAGCTTCCATGCTGTCTGAGGACCTGTTTGACCGGTCTCACCATCAGAAGCCCTGTGTCCTGAAAATACAATATCCATTTTCCCCCCTTCCATTTTGCCTATACCCGTTTTCAATACTTCAGCAGTTGCCAGAGTATCTGCGCCTGCGAATATTCTGTCACTATAAAGGTGTAACTCATCTGCGTCACAAATTAATTGAGCTTGTTGTAAAGCATAATCAGCAATCGGAGGACCCATAGTTCCAACTGAAATACGGGCACCAAACTTTACTTTGGAATAAAATGCTGCCTTTGATGCTACTGCACTGTGGGGTCCAAGGATACTCTTAGTCTCTGCTCTATTTAATGTTCCATCTGAATTGTAGCTAACATTTCCTTCTGAAAAATCAGGCTCCAGCTTTATAATGACGGCTGTATTAAGTGAAACCATTACCTTCTTTCTTCCCCATACTGTACCCTTTAAATGGTTTGCGAAAGAAAATTGGTACCAAATGTTACAAATCTCATACTTATGACATATATAGCAATAACTGGTTTCATGAGTGGGCTAATTTGGAAACATAAAATAAATAAATATCAATTCCATACAAAAAAAATATTGAGAATACAATATCTTGATCTTAATGAATGAATACACCGAGGACGGCATCTTAATTAATTATGCTATGTTGCAAGAACCTTTTTGGATGACTCTCTTAATTTTTCATATGCTAATCTAATTTTCTTGTAGAAATCTGGCATTTTAGGATCAAGCATAGTATAAGCTAGGAAAAAGTCTTCTGCTTCTCTCGAATACCTTGCTATCTTGGGATGTTCAGATACGCGAGAGATAAATCTCATATTATTTAATCTGTCAGCAAGTTTGATAACTTTTACGTCGTAATCAGCAGATGTAAGAATATCACAATATTCTTGGAACCTAGCTAGTTGACGCTCTTCATAGTCTGTCCCCAAATAATTTTCTAGAGGACGAATTTTCAATTCAGTAGCTATGTCGTATACTCTATTTCCAAATCTATAGACCAGGTAAGCCTCAAAGCCATATGCCTTTGTTTGATACCAATCAAGAATTCTATCATTGTCCTCCAATACATCATGTAAAATCGAGGAAGCAATTTCAACACTAGTAATATTGCGGTTAACAGATCTGTAATGTTTTACTACGTCGATTGTGACTGGCAATGTATGTGTTTCAAGAAATGGCGACAAACGATCTTCCCTTTTTACTCCTGAATGAACCTCTTCTGCAATCTCGATTGCACCCTCTATAAAGTCATCAACACGTAACTTGGCTTCATTTTCCAAAAATGCTGTAAATTCCTGTTTGCTAACCTCATAGCCAGGTTCTTCTTCTTCTTCTTCTTGCATGACATTAATAGTATAGAGGTAAAACAAAAGAATTTTGGTGTATCTACATATATGTAAAGAATTTGTGATTGTTTAGAATATTCTACATTTTAGTCAAATTATCTTAATTAAATGATATTACGATTCTCCACTAGATTTAATTTTTTGAAATTTAGTATTCATTCCTGACTAACTTTAACTATTCATAAGCTCCAGAGTTGAATTTCAATATTCTGATTTGACATTTATAGAAGATCAATTTGGATGCAACGCAAAATGGCTATTGTTGCGCATCGCGGTAATTACCAATTTTATATTGCTCGTGTAGCTTTGTGTCATTATATAACAATATATGTTCGTTTTGATGATAGGATCTTTTAGTGCTTACAAGCTCAAGGGGCTTTAGATTAGCAGAAAATGCATTTCCGCCTAGAGGCGACCAGCCTGAAGCTATTGAAAAATTAGTTAGCCAAGTCTTACTTAAGAAAGGCTGCCAAACTTTGCTTGGAGTCACTGGTAGCGGAAAGACATATACAATTGCCAATGTTATCGCACGAACAAGTAAAAATACCCTAGTAATATCCCATAACAAAACTTTGGCTGCTCAGTTGTATGCAGAATTCAAGGAGTTTTTTCCAAATAATAACGTTGGATATTTTGTTAGTTTCTATGACTACTATCAACCTGAAAGTTATATCCCGCAAACTGATACCTATATTGAAAAAGACACTGAAGTCAATGAAAGAATTGAAAAAATGCGACTTGAAGCAACTGCAATGTTAATGTCCGGTGAACCGACAATAATTGTATCTACAGTATCGTGCATTTACTCACTAGGATCGCCTAAAGAATGGGAAGAAAGCGCAACTACAATAACAAAAGGAATGGCAATTAATAGAAAAGTGTTAATTCACAATTTAATTGAATCGCGCTATGAACGAAATGATATATCCTTAGTACCTGGAAGTTTCAGGGTAAAAGGTGACACTATAGATATTATCCCTGGATATTCAGATGATGTAATTAGGATTCTACTCTTTGGAGATGAAATCGAAAAAATTAGCATTCACGATCATGTAACTATGAAAAAGCTCAAAGATGCCAACTCTGTAAAAATCTTTCCTGCTAAACACTATATCGTTGATGATGATTCAAGGTTATCTGCAGCCAAATCAATAAAGCGGGAATTAGAAAATTGGCTTCCTAGCTTACCAAGCGAGCTAGAGAAACAAAGACTTACTTCACGTACAAAATACGATTTAGAAATGATAGAAGAATTAGGTTATTGTTCGGGAATTGAAAATTATTCTCGCCACTTAGATGGCAGGTCGCCAGGACAACCACCATACTGCTTACTAGACTTTTTTGGCAAAGATTTTCTAATGGTCATAGATGAATCACACGTAACAATACCCCAACTTCGAGCTATGTTCAATGGAGATTACACACGTAAGAAAATGCTGGTCGATTACGGATTTAGATTGCCAAGTGCTTTCGATAATCGCCCTTTAAAGTTCGAAGAATTTGAAAAATATTTACAAAATGTAATTTTCGTGTCTGCCACACCAGCAAATTATGAGATAAAATCAAGCTGGCAGGTTGTAGAGCAATTAGTTAGGCCAACAGGATTGGTCGATCCAAAAGTAGAGGTAAGGTCTACTAGAAACCAGATTCAGGACCTAATTCAAGAGATAAGAATTCGAGTAAATAAAAATCAGAGAACCCTTGTTACTACTTTGACAAAGAGAATGGCTGAAGATCTTGCCGAGTTCCTAGCTAAGAACGATATAAGGGTGCGTTATTTGCATTCAGAAATTGAAGGATTGGAGAGAACAGAAATAATAAGGCAATTGCGTCTAGGTGAATTTGATGTGTTAGTTGGCATTAACCTACTCAGAGAGGGTCTGGATATTCCTGAAGTATCTCTAGTCGCCATTTTAGATGCTGATAAAGAAGGATTCTTACGTAACAATACAAGCCTAATACAGACTTTCGGACGCGCTGCAAGAAATATTGATGGCATGGTTATCATGTATGCTGACCACATTACTGACTCGATAAAAAATGCAATGACAGAAACAGAGAGAAGACGTAGAAAACAGATCCAGTACAACAGAAAAAACCAGATAACTCCCAAATCGGTTATCAAACCAATTCCAGAAAAAACAGCAGATATTGATCTAATAGTAGATACAAAGTCCATGGCCAGAGTGGATCTGATGAAACTTGCCATAGAGACAGAAGCAACTATGAAGAGATTCGCTGAAGATTTAGATTTTGAGAAAGCAATCGAATTTAGAGAAAAGCTGATAAAGATAAAAAGAGCTCTCGGAGAGGAGCCAACAATATCAGAGGTTTCATAAGAGCATGCATGATAAGATAATTATCAAGGGTGCAAGAGAGCATAATTTAAAAAATATTAACCTAGAAATTCCAAAAAACAAACTCGTTGTAATAACTGGACTCTCTGGTTCTGGCAAATCAACCCTTGCATTCGATACAATTTATGCAGAGGGCCAGAGACGCTATGTAGAGTCATTATCTGCATATGCAAGACAATTTTTAGAATTAATGGATAAGCCTGATGTAGATTCTATCGATGGATTGTCTCCAGCAATATCTATTCAGCAGAAGACTACAAGCAAAAACCCACGCTCCACAGTCGGTACAGTTACAGAGATCTATGATTATCTGAGATTACTTTATGCCAGAATTGGAAACCCTTATTGTCCACAATGCGATAGAGGAATTACAAGCCAGTCTGCGGATTCAATTACAGACTCGATCTTGAAATCTGTTAGAGGAGGAGAGAATGCAACGATACTTGCTCCAGTAATTCAGTCAAAGAAAGGCACATATGAAAAAGTATTTGAGGAATTAAATCAGAATGGATTTGCAAGAATTAGATTAGACGGTGAAATAATTAACCTCGGGGATGAAGATCAACAAAAAGCAAAATACCCTAGGCTGAACAAGCAGAAAAAGCACACAATCGAAGTCATTGTTGACAGGTTAAAACCCTCACCGGAAGAAAAAGGTAGACTGTTTGAAGCAATTCAATCAGCATTGAAAGTAGGAAATGGCCTTGTAATTGCGTCCATTGGTAATAAAAATATACTATATTCTCAACGCAATGCCTGCCCATACTGTGGAATCAGCCTAGGCGATTTAGAGCCACGTACGTTCTCATTTAACTCTCCTTTTGGTGCATGCGATAAATGCAATGGGCTTGGGATTAAAATAGAATTTGATCCTGAATTAATTATTCCCGACAAGTCAAAAAGTATTTTGGAAGGAGCAGTCAAGCCTTGGTCTGGCCATTTCGCTACATTCCGTTCTGCAATGCTTAGGGATGTAGGCAAACGCTTCGGATTTGATCTTTATACACCGATTACAAAGATGACAGATCAACAGCTCAAAGTCATTCTTTATGGAACCGATGAAAATATACACTACAAATACGAATCAAAGTATTCTGACACTAGATGGGAATATAGAGGAGCATTCGAGGGGATAATTCCAAACTTGGAGCGCATCTATAAACAGACTGAGTCTGAGTCAAAGCGCGAAGAGCTTATGCAATTTATGCGTGAACTGCCATGCGATGATTGCCATGGAAGGAGATTACGCAGAGAAGCACTTTCAGTCAAAATTCAACAAAAGTCAATAATGGATGTTTGCGATCTTTCAATTGATGATTGTTACAAGTTCTTCAAGACAATAGAACTTTCAGAAACTAAAATGTACATTGCAAAGACTATACTAAAAGAGATAATTTCAAGGCTCGATTTTTTGAGTAATGTGGGATTAAATTATTTAACATTAAACAGAATGACATCTACACTTTCTGGTGGGGAATCACAGAGAATTAGGTTGGCTACTCAAATTGGTTCAAACTTAACTGGAGTTCTCTATGTTCTTGATGAGCCTACCATAGGTTTGCATCAGAGAGATAATGCCAGATTGATTGATACATTAAAAAAGTTACGTGACCTTGATAATACATTACTTGTAGTTGAACATGATGAGGAAGTAATACGCAATTCTGATTGGATTGTCGACATTGGCCCTGGTGCTGGCATTCATGGTGGGGAGATAGTTGGTAACGGTGTATTGGATGAGATTCTAAGAAATGAGAACTCTATTACAGGGTCATTCCTCAGAGGTGATAGAATTGTTTCACATGTAAAACAAAGTAGAAAAAAAAATCCAGAAAAATGGATAACAATATATGGAGCACAAGAAAATAACCTAAAATCAATTAATACGCAATTCCCTATTGGATGCATGACAGTTGTAACAGGAGTATCTGGTTCCGGCAAATCAACTTTGGTAAATGATATCTTATTTAAAGCGTTGTCACATTATTTTTATGGTTCCAGAGAAAAGCCTGGTAAGCATAGCGACATTTCTGGCTTAGACCAAATCGATAAAGTAATAGGAATTGATCAGTCTCCAATTGGTCGCACCCCAAGGTCAAATGCAGCGACATATGTTAACGCATTTACACCAATAAGGGAGCTATTTGCAAAGACTCCTCAAGCAAAAGAAATGGGATACAAAGCTGGCAGATTTTCATTTAATGTTCCAATAGGAAGATGTGAAGCATGTGAAGGTGCAGGAGTAAAGAAAATTGAAATGCAATTTTTACCTGATGTTTATGTTTCATGCGATGAATGCAAGGGCAAGCGATATAATTCTGAAACACTCACTGTGAGATACAAGGGAAAAACAATTTCAGACATACTTCATCTGACTGTTGAAGAAGCATTAGAATTTTTTGCAAATATATCAATTGTAGAGAAGAAATTGAAAACTCTGAGTGATGTGGGACTTGGATATATACACATGGGTCAACCAGCTACCACATTATCTGGTGGTGAGGCGCAGAGGATTAAACTTGCCTCAGAACTTTCAAAGAGAGATACAGGTAAGACAGTATACATACTTGATGAACCAACAACTGGTCTTCATTTTGCAGATGTTAGCAAATTGTTACATGTTTTAAAAAGGTTAGTCGATCTTGGCAATACAGTAATAGTTATTGAACATAATCTTGATGTCATTGCAAGTGCAGATTGGATTATAGATCTTGGACCAGAAGGAGGGCAAAAAGGTGGTGAGATTGTGATTGCTGGGACACCCGATGAGATTGCAAGAAGTGAAAATGTCAGCTACACTGGCAAATATCTGAAACCGAAATTACTAATTGATCAAATAATTCAAAGAGGTGCGAGGTGATCATAGGATCAGTGGAAGATATCCCTTTGATGATAAAAAAACAGATCCCACAAAATTCTGGAGTTTATTTAATGAAAGACAATGAAGGAAAAATAATTTATATTGGCAAAGCAAAAAATCTCTATAAACGCGTCAGTTCTTACTTCTTGAAACAAGACTTCAACAACAATAATAACGACCAATACCATAATAACTGGAAAACGTCACGACTTGTAAGAAAGGTAGCTGATATTGATTTTATAATTACTGATAATGAAATCGAAGCATTCTTGTTAGAATCCAACCTTATCAAAAGATACAGACCTGTATTCAATATCGAATTAAAGGATCAGCAGCGTTATACATATCTAAAAATTACAGACGAAGCTTTTCCTCGCCTGCTTGTAGCAAGACGTAACAGAGGTGGTGATTTTTATGGACCAAAGGGTAAAATATATGGCCCTTTTGTGCGCGGAAGTTCAAAGTTTCTTACCGTTGGCCTTTTAAGAAAGCTATTCAAAATTAGAATTTGCCACAAACTACCCAAAAAACCTTGTTTGGAATACTTCATAAAAAATTGTGATGCGCCATGCATCAGTAATGTAGTGCGGAGCGAATACATGAAGAATGTATTTGCACTGCAGGAAATATTAGCAGGAAAAAGTAGCATAGAAAAATTTGAAAATGATATGAAAAATGAAATGGAAAGGGCTTCAGCGTTACAGCAATATGAAAAGGCAAAGGAAATTCGCGATACTCTGCATAGACTGAGTAATTTACATGTTAAACAGAAAATGGAAAAGGCAATAAGTCGTAATGCTGATGAAGAATACGTTGGAGTTCTAAAAGATAGTGCAAATGGTAGAGCCCACATAATGACTATGCGCAGAACCCATGGCGTTATAAGTGATAGCAAAAAATTCGAATTTGATTTGGTCGGTGATAATTCATTGACAACATTTCTCTCACAATATTATTCAACAGTTTCAATAATTCCTAGGTTTGTATACGTAAATGAAGATATCGAATCCAAGAATGCTTTAGAAGCAGCAGTGGAGCAACTTGCTTATCACAAGGTAAGCATTATCAAAATTTCAAAAGACTTTCCAAGCAAAGAAAAGAGGCAATTAATGGACCTACTCACTCGCAACCTCGCTCTTCATACTAAAAAAGGATATGATCCAAGCACAATAGATTTGAAAAATATTCTTCATCTACATACGATTCCTACAATAATTGATTGTTTTGATATTTCCAATTTTGGAACTTCATTTGCGGTTGGATCATGTGTTAGGTTTGTAAATGGAGAACCAAACAAAAGAGGATACAGGAAATTCAAAATTAATACTATACCTGGGCAAAATGACTTTGCAATGATAGAAGAAATCGTTTCCCGCAGATATTTGTTAGCTGAAAAAAGTGATCAGGACCAGATGCCAGATTTGATTGTAATAGATGGAGGAAAGGGACAGCTGCATTTTGCGATAAATGCTATTCACAAGTTAGGAATGGATATTCCATGTATATCTCTAGCAAAAGAAAACGAAGAAATCTGTATCCCGTACTCAAGTAAACCGATACTTCTTCCACGGAGTAACTCTGCACTCAAGCTTTTACAACATATTAGAGATGAGGCTCATAGATTTGGACTAGCTTACAACGTTAATTTAAGAAAGATAAGATAGACCAAAAGGGTTAATTTAATGACTGAAACTAGCCGCTGCCTGTGCTTATTTGCTTCTGCTACAAGTTTTTTGTTTTCCTCAATTAGGAATTCTATGGTAGACTGCCTGTCTTCCATGTCTAGGCTTCAGACTCCTTTGACTCTAACACTGCTATGCCTTTACCTTTTAGCTCATCCTGCGTTTTTACAAATAGCCTGATTGCCTCATCTTTTGTGGCGTCTGGATCCACGCCGTAAGTGTGAATACTTATTTTTGCTTTCCCTTTGCTATCCTGCTCAATTTTGACAGAGTAGGGATAAACTTGTTGTTGCTGTGATTGTTGTTCTCTCTGTTGTTCTTGCTCTTGTTGTCGTTGTTGTGATAATCGTGATGGTTGATTACTTACGAATGCTGCTGATATTGGTTCAGGTTTCATATCACCGCCATTGCTGTTGTTGTTGTTGGTATTACCGTTGTTCTCTTCTTCTGCTGCTGGTTGATTAGTCATCGTTGTTGTCTTTGGTGGATCTGGAATAAAAATTGGCTTCTTCTTACGAGATAGCCAGAGGCCATATTGACTTTTACCCAACTTATACTTGTATTCAGCATCCTCGCATTCGAAGCCTTCTTCCTTATCTTTTATTAGACTGTAAGTGTTTGGCTCTTCTTTCTTCGTGCTTCCTACTTCCGAACCTAATTCGACGCTCTCTCGAGATATAGGAAATACTAATAGTATTGATATATCTATGTATGTATAGGTAGGTTAAAGTAAGTGTCAGAGTTAGGTATGATATTTTCTAGCTTGATCTGCCATCAAACTTATACATCTGAATATCAATCTCCGTTCTTCATCCTGTTCGTATTTTGAGAGAACAAAGAGCAATTTATCCGCAAACCTTTTTAACACTTGCATCTTGAAATGACAGAACA
>Ga0173483_10000394_pt1 | contig 12293 bp, 10 predicted proteins | sample NitcycUS178409R2_FD_122621 | JGI IMG/M metagenome (GOLD analysis project Ga0173483, IMG submission 122621) | Soil microbial communities from Arlington Agricultural Research Station in Wisconsin, USA - Nitrogen cycling UWRJ-S178-409R-2 (version... | ecosystem: Environmental > Terrestrial > Soil...
AAGTATGCAAAAAAATAGATATAATATAGGCATTATTAACATCATTTATAAAAAAGAAAACGTAAATGAGCTTCCACACACGGAATACTTATGCATAATTTGGCTTGCAAACCTGCGATTAATGCATATAACGGTAATAAATTGCATCTTTCACAGCAATAATATCTTTGAACCATTATTAATATTTAGGTAAGAAAAATATGGCACAAACTGCAGCTAAGGATGAAAAATACGTACATCCTGAAGCTATAGTAGATACCCAATGGGTACAAGATCACCTAAAAGATGAAAAAGTTCGTATTGCAGAAGTAGACTATGATCCAACTGCAAATTATGAGTTAGGTCATATCCCAGGAGCAGTGCTAATAAATTGGAAAGCAGACATAAATGATCCTCTAACAAGAAACGTTTTGAGCAAACAGGCTTTTGAAGACCTACTTCAAAGAATTGGAGTTAACAAAGATGACAACAATACTCTAGTTCTTTATGGAGACTTTAATAATTGGTTTGCAGCTTTTGCCTTTTGGGTATTCAAGTACTATGGATATCATGATGTCAGAATAATAAACGGAGGTAGAAAAAAATGGTTAATAGAAGACAGGCCTATAAGCAAAGATATTCCACACTACACCAAAGGAGATTATAAAGCAGCAGCAAAGCCTGATACGAATATTAGAGTATTTTTGGACTATGTAAAAGCCACGTTAGGTAGTAAAGCATTGATTGATGTAAGAAGTCCAAAGGAATTCTCCGGTGAGATTACAGCGCCACCAGAATATCCTACAGAACATGCTCAGAGAGGAGGACACATACCAAAAGCTGTCAATATTCCTTGGGCTCAAGCAGTCAATGATAGTGATGGTACTTTTAAGTCGGTAAATGAGTTAAAGAATCTTTACGAATCAAAGGGCATAACTCCTGACAAAGAGATTATAACATATTGCAGGATAGGCGAAAGATCTTCGCATACTTGGTTTGTTCTGAAATATTTACTAGGATATCCTAATGTGAAGAACTATGATGGCTCATGGACTGAATGGGGTAATATGATAGCAAATCCAATAGAAAAATGAAAAAACTTCAATCCCTAATTTATGGATCTTAATAACGCGGCTATCTCCAAAAGAGCAGAGCTTAAACGTGACGAAGATGATGTTAGCAACTACTCATTTGGTTGATAATGGAAACTTCGAATATATTCTCCTCGTCTGTACTTCCTCTTTTTGGAAAAATTGACTTTCTTATAGCACTTCATGTAGTCCCTTTTCTTTGAGTATATTATTTAGTAATGTCAAATCATATATGCCCGACAGATCTGGTTGCTGCTTTTGTCCTTTTGCCAAAAAACCGAGGTTGTAGGCGTCCCTTGCAGATTTGAAAAGTGAGTTCTTAATAGGATCATATGTGAAATCTATTCGTGATAAAGCTTGTTTTAGTTCATCTTCTGGGATCGTTTTATCTGTAAGTTTTTTAAGCCCATTATCAAATAATTGTATGGCGTTATTTTTATGGCTATTAATCCACAATGTTTCGTTTATATGTAAAGCCAATAATTTCTTTATTGTCTCTGGATTGTTCTTAAGATAATCTGTTCTAACAATAATATTGGCCGTCACAAATTTTCCATTTGGCCATAAGCTTCTTTCATCTAAAAATGTTTTTCCGTTGGCTTCTTTGACTAACCTTGCGCCCCATGGTTCTGGTACCCATGCTCCGTCTAGTTGTTTCTTTAGGAATAATGTGATAATATCGGCCAAATTTGTAGAAATTACCTCAACATTTCCACCATTCTCTTTGGTCTTATATCCATTTTTGAGTAAATAGGATCGCAGGGCTATATCTTGAGTATTACCTACTTGTGGAGAAGCAAACTTTTTACCTGCAAAATCCTTGGCTGATTTAATTCCTGAATCATTTCTTACTACAAAAACTGCTCCTCCACTAGACGCACCTGAAATAATTCTGAGATCTCTTCCTTCAGACACCAAATAACCATTGATTGCAGGGTTAGGACCAACATATGCGACATCTATTTGACTTGCAAATAGCGCTTCAATTGCAGATGGCCCTGCATTAAAGACTATTGGCTGTACTGTAATGCCATTCTTAGTGAATGTATTTTCGAAATCTCCATCATTTAGCCCTATAACAGCCTGCGCATGGTTGAGATTAGCAAAATATCCAATTCTTAGTATATTTGAAGTTGCACCGACTGTATTATTACTAGTGTTTTCTGAATTTGAATTGTAAAATATAGAGCTTACAACTACACCAATTATTATGGCTGCAGATATTCCCAGACTTATCTTAGCTTTCATTCATTAGCTATACTCGCAATGATTTTCAGACATATTACCGCTTATATATATGCAAAACAAGAAAATTGTATGCAAAAAATTCCTATCTTAAAATAAAAACCCTGCATACTTAGCAATTTCAATAAATTCAAAACTTGTTTAAATCTTCTTACATTCCTATATTTTGCTGCCTTGGCTAAAGGTAGAATAAACGACAAAAAACTACAAAGAGAAGGGCTAACTTATATCACACACAAGATGGAAAAGAAAATAATGTCTTTTTTTGGTATGGTTTTAACATTTTTGTATCTACAGGAAGTATATTATAGAATATGTTAGATTACGGAAAACCCTTTGGAGAGGTTTATAACAGAAGCAGCTAGAGTAGTATTTATACAATAGAAATAGGCTTAGATCAAAAATGGAGGAGGACATTACACATCATTCAATCAAAGAACTTTATATCAATAGAAAATAAGGAAAAGATGTCAAACATCAGTTGGGATTTAACGAGACAACATTAGTAAGGGTTTAAGAAGTAAAGAAGGTAATACGTGGGGCAATCAAGATATAGCTGTGTACGTTACGATGAAAAAGGTTTGTAAAATGGAATTTTGAAGCAAAAGCATTAACTACAAAATATACATCTGTGAACTTTATCTTTGAAACCTCATTTTGAATCTCAATAGTTTCCGCTAATTACCTAATTTGAAGAGTTTGAACCAACCAGAGGTTTATCTTGATTTTTTGTACCAATATTGAGTCACAAGAAGAGGATTTTTGTTAAAAGCAACCTATGATGCATATTCATATTCTTGGAAGAAAGCAGAAGGCGGCCCTCCTTTTAAATTCGTTTATTATATAATAAAATCAAAGCATCCTATAGAACAAGGAAAATTAATAAATTAATTTTACTCATTTTCCCAGAATGACAATTTAGAATGCAGTTGATGAGTTAAAACATCAGAGATTAATAATATAGAAAAACAGTCGCAAAGACAAAGAAGAAAAACATATTATCCGGTTCAATATGATTGGCTTTTACCATTAATAATATGCTAATGATTATTGTGTGAATTATGATCTAACTCATATGTGCTAGTTTTGCATAATTCTAACCACCCTTGCACATTTGAACTAGCTTATATTGCTCGTTACATATTAGAAATTTTAATAAATGCTAAGTAAAGACGAATCACAGTCACTACAAAATATTTTACAGATCAAGAATGTATCAAAGGTTTATTATAGTAATGGTGGTGGTGATAGTGTTGCAGCTGCTTATAATGAACATGTAGTCTTAAACAATGTCAATATAGATATTAAAAATGGCGAATTTGTCACTATAGTAGGACCATCGGGTTGTGGTAAAAGTACATTACTTAATATAGTCGCAGGTATTGACAGGACACACAGTGGAGAAATAGCGATTTATGGTCAATCCACTGATTCTATTACTACTGATGTTGATCGTAATAGAATAATGATTTTTCAAGAGGCAGCTCTTTTTCCTTGGCTCACAGTTCGTGAAAATGTAGAGTTTGGTTTAAAAATAGCAAATGTTTCTAAGGACAAAAGAAAAGAAATTGCTATGCATTATATAGAAATGGTTCAATTATCAGACTTTGCAGATGCTTATATCCATCAACTATCAGGCGGAATGAAACAACGTGTCGCTATTGCTCGAGCTTTAGCACTAAACCCAAAGATCTTGTTGATGGACGAACCATTTGCAGCATTAGACGTACGTACAAGACAGTTGTTACAGAAGCAACTGCTTCAAATTCATCAAAGTACAAAAAAAACAGTTCTATTCGTCACACATAACATTACTGAGGCTGTAGCATTGGGCGACAGAGTTATCCTTATGTCACCCTACCATGAAAATATAAAAAAAGAGTTTAGAATTAACCTTCGACATCCACGACAGCTAAATCATCCTATTGTAGACGCCATTACAAAGGAGATTTTGCAGGAATCCAAAGATTTTGAACATAATGAAATTGGAGATAAAATTGCAGCCACAGCCACATTTTAAAAAACAGGTAGAAAAGGAAAGAAGAAAAATTAAAAGAATCGATGTTGATGACATTGGCCATATAATATTATTCCTCGCTGCACTTACAGGGATATGGCAACTAATATTTAGCCTCGGAATATTTCCGAAGATTTCTTTGCCATCACCAGCGATGGTGGCTCAATCTTTTGCAGTTCTATTTGCTAATGCCACATTAATCACTAGTATAGGTATGACAATGTGGCGGCTCGTCATTAGTTTCTCGATTTCTATTTTTCTAGGTGTTGGAGTTGGATTGTTGATGGTAAGGTTCCGTAGCTTTGGTAAAACTATGAGCTCGTTTGCAGTAGGATTACAATCATTTCCTAGTATAGCCTGGGTACCGTTTGCAATCTTATTAATCGGATTAAATGATTTTGGTATTTTCTTTGTTGTTATTATGAGTTCTATTTTTTCGGTTATGACATCAACATATAGTGGAATTGGCAACATACCAACAATTTATCTTCGAGCGGCCGAAAATATGGGAGCAAATGGATTATCGTTATTCAGGTTTGTGATGATTCCAGCTGCCACACCGTCATTAATTGTTGGTATAAGACAAGCATGGTCATTTGCTTGGCATGCATTAATAGGTGCTGAAATACTTATTGCAGCATCAGTAGGTTTAGGGCATATTCTGCTTGTTGGAAGAGAATTCCAGCTTATGGACCAAATAATTGCATCGATGATAATTATATTTGCAATCGGTTTTGTAGTTGATAGGGTAGTTTTTAACAAACTCGAAGATAAAGTGAGATCCAGGTGGGGATTGAACCAGACTAAGGAATGATGAAAGTTAGTATTGTTATATCATATTATGGGCGCTATCAAAAATTCAAGTTACTGTGCTAGGGTATTATTATTTGAACTTTTGGTATATGATTAATATTGCAGCTAAATGTTCAGAAAATAAAAAAAGTTCAAATTTAAGTATTTCAGGGTTTGGTTAAAGCTTCCGGTGTGAATATTAGGAGTTGCGGTTGTATTAATCATGAATGGATGTTGAACCTGCTCTACTTGCGGTGGAAAAGTGAGCAATGTGTCTTTTGGATTCCACGTGATTAGGATTTTGCCGTATGTATCTGATAGTTTGCCCATTAATGCTTTAGCTTGAACTGCTGGAAGCTCTGGAAACATCGGATCAGCTCTGTCAGATGCAAACTCAATTTTATGATAATGCCAGTATGGTTTCTCTCTATTTGGTAATGAATTGTACTGGTCTGCTGTAATAATGTATTCTACTCCTATGAGTGTAGCATTTTTTGAATGATATATGCAAGCATATGTATGCTCTGTTTCAATCAATCGATCATTGTTTCTTCCTTGAAACTTGTTCCAGTTTGGGCTTTTACATTTAGCACAGACAATAGGTGATTGCTTACTTTGCTTGTTTCTTGGGATCCAAATATGACGACAAACCTCACATTTGAAACCTTGCATTCGTATTATTGCCATTATAATAATATACCATCAGAAAATATCTATTAACGCCACTATTAGATACATATTTGTCGCCGACTAGGCACCTGATTAACTCTCTATTATTATTATTATTCTACCTATCCAGCAAACGGGACAGCGTATATGTTTCTCACCAGATATATTGCCCAGCTTTCCAGATAAATCAAAGTACGATAATGCCATGAACATGATAGGCATAGAAGGAAGTATTTTTTGTATACTAGCAATGTTTGTTTTTGATTACTATTGGTTGTTGTAGTAGTAATAGTAGTAGTGGATCCACTATTATTATACAATTGTTCTAATACTAATCCTTTTATTTCCGTTTTCTTCTTCATTTCTGGGATTACAGACATTCTATCATGTCAAGATATAGTAGATTGGCAATATAACTAAATCCAAATATGCTACTTAGTATGATATAGGCATTATTGACATAATCTGAAAATTAACCGACATGTATTATTTTATATATTAATATTATTGCCGTTATACATCAAATGTTATAATTATCATCTACCTCAATAACCAATAAAGCGGCCTCAGCTTCTACGACCATTGGCTTGAATTGATCAAATTAACACGCCCTAATTCAACTATGCACTCTTATTCATAAATTGCGCCATGGTCAAAATCCGCAAAATTCTCTACACTCCATTTCAAGAAGTTTGATTTTAACATATTGAAGAAAATTTATCCATTATCTCAAATCATAAATAATCTAGTCTTCTTTAATAATTACCCATATCGCAACTAACATTATTAATATATCTTGGTAGATAATGGAGATTCCTAGTAGATCGGCAGGACGCAATGCTACTGTTAATTAGCCAGGCTTACAACACCAATCCTTTAAAAAACTGCCTGCAGACTTTGTATCTTTAAACACGTTATTGTTATTATTATTATCTCTCGATATAAGACCTTTAAAGTCAGAAGAAATATCAAGTGGTGTATTATTCAAGGTAACAATATATCTCAGACTCGCTTGTTTAGCGGCCTCAATTCCCAGTGGAGAATTTTCAACTACTATTGCTTCTGAAGGCTTTAGATTCATTTTTTGTAATGCTGTCTGGAATGGCTTAGGATCAGGTTTTCCTTCTCCTCCTAACTCGTCGCCAGTAATTATCATATCAAAATTCTTTGAACCAATATTTTTATCAAGTATGACTTCGATTTCTTGTTTAGATGAACCACTAACTACTGCTTTTAAGCAACTGCAACTTCTTAAATCATTAACTAATTCTCTTGCACCTTCAATAGATTTAGAATTCTGAATTTCTTTGAATATTTCCTTCTTTCGCTTACTAATCCTTTCTGCAAGGCTATCATCTATACTTTTTTCAATTTTTTCTCTCTTGAAAATCTCTTTTACCAATTCAGCACCAGGCATTCCCTCAAGCAAATAAATTATCTTTTTATCAATATCATGATTTGTCTCTTCCTTAATAGCAATCCTCATGGCTTCGGCATGAAATGGCATTGAATCTATTAGAACTCCATCCATATCGAAAATTATTCCCTTCTTCATTTATTCAATATATAAAATAAAACATTAAATATTAAAATAGACACTTCAATTCTTCCTTTTTCTAGAATAAAAACTCACCTTTACGTTCGTAGTATACATTATGCACGTCTTTCACTCTTTATCTTTCTTGTGACTGAGTGAGAATCAAATTTGATTGAACCTTGTAATTAGTGCAATCCAAATGCATTAATATAGCGATTATACGACTTTTTCCTAACAATACTGCGCCTTAAAATGATATAAGATTTATTTTCTCTCGGCTATTTGCCTATGATATAAAAATATCTGTGATCTTTTACATTAGCAGTCTATATGATTTACTGGCGGAGCAGAAGGTACGTTAGTATTATCAGAGTATAACATTTTCCAGCTGTTGGCTTGTATTACGCCATTAACATCACATTGTGATACAGTAGGTTTTGTATTTCCGGTGAGAATTGGAGACATAAGGTCAGTTATAAAATTAGCATGTCCTAATCCAAGAGCATGACCTATCTCATGTTTTGCTATTGCTTCTATCTCAGAAGGGTTGAATGACGATGATGTTTTACCAGAGGCAGCTGTAGCTATTTTTACTATTACTTGAGTTATAAAACCGTTGTTATCACGATTTATTTCTGATAAGCCTGGTGCCAGTAATCTAATATCTTTGCCTGCTGCTTTTATATGACCATGATTATTATTTACACTTGTCTGTAACTTTGGTGCTTTTGAATTCAAGTTTATTTGAATGTCTGCACTATTACTATCAGAGATCTCAACAAGCCTTATACCATTGATTTTTGTATTCCATTCCTCTATAGCATTATTGACTGCCTGTTGAGCTGCTGCATTACCAGCACCATTTATCGTGTATGTTAGTATTCCATCTGCAATTTTGTCACCCCAAGCACAGCAGGTCTGTATAAATTGTTGTTGCTGCTGTGGTAGTTGTAAAATCTCTTGTTTTGATGATGCAGCAAATACATGTAATGAGTTAAATGATAATACTAAGGTAACAGATATCAATAACAATACCATTATCGTCTCTAACGTAACAAAAAACCACGACATATTGAGAGGTAATAAAACTATTCCTTTTAACAATTTAAGTGTTATAACACTTCATTAAGATAAAACAATATACAGTCCCCCTTCACTTTTGCTATAAAAGGATCGGACTAAAACTAAGGAGAGATTGACGCGATATCCCGTCTGATGTGGAGCAGATTTGACTCAATTTTTGCAATCCACAGCAAAACATAGTAACAATTTATTATAACTTGAGTAAATAGGAAAAGATTACCGCATCTACTCGACTATGATTTATGAAATATAAAGCCATTTTCCAAGGTCTATTAAGCGGTGTTCTCATTGCAAGACGTTCTATCTAGATAAGTTTCTAATGGCTAGCCCTACAGGTGAATCACGATACTTCACATGACTATACGTCAAACATCAACTCAATGCTAGCCATTTTGTACCATTTTGTACTTTCTTTTTTCGCTGTCTTCACAGTACATATGATCTAGTGGAATACTTCATCAATATTCTCGACACGCTCACAGGACATTCTGTATCTCAACTACTTCAATATTGGCAATAAAAAGGAATTAATCCTTATCGGCGCCTGGTCGTTATTGTTATTAAACCTATATTGGATTATCATCTTCTAGGTCTTGTCCATGTCTTATTATTTTTTATGCACATAACAGAATTGTCCTCTAATTTCAACTTGTTATTCCCAAGGTTTTAATTAGGATTATTAAGATTGGAATGTATGCAAGGAGTTCAAAAGGTAAAATGTGCCTCTTGTGGCACGATGTTTATGTCTGAAACTGGTACTAATACATGTCCATCATGTTCAGAACAAAGTCATAACCATCGTGAGCATGAAAGTAGTAGTATGGGTGGTTGTGGCTGCGGTCACAGCCACTAATTTTTTCGCTGATTCAAATACGTTTAATATTTACAGATTCAGCCAGTGTAATCCAAATTCAGATTTTCAAAATAGCTTTAGGATGTGCTGTAGATTTGCTTATAGTAGTCATTGAATTTCTACCCAATGGAAATCATGCGTTAGATGATTTTGTTAAAAATCATATCATAATTTGTAATTATCTATAAATTTGGCAAAAGCAACTATTACCTTTAAATTCTTGCTTTTATGTCTTTCTTTTCTGATACGCCGTTATTTCTCATATATTGATGAACTCCTTAACTAGGCAATAGTTTAGGTTTGTTTAGGTATAATCAGAATTCTTATTTGCAGTTATAGATTGGTCAGCAAAGATTGTAGTATTTACTCCTCATCCTCTTGCAAACTCAGCACAATTCAAATAGAAAGCATTTGAGCCAATTTAGTTAAGGGGTCCAAAGGAATGTAAATCAAATTTGACTCGATTAAGGTTCAACACTATGCTAGCTTAGAAGCAGCAGCCCCTACAATACGATTCAAATTAAATATTAATAAATACATCTTATCATATATTTAGTAGAATTATTTTTACTTAGTATTTTATATTGAAAATGTAAGATATACTAAAAAAATAAAGATTGTGATACAAGTAGTATGTATAGGTATACAAACCTAAGCTTTTCAATTGCGCTAATTGTCATTATCCTGCTAGTGACCTCTTTACCTATGATCCTGACCTTTGATATAAAACAAATAAAGATTATTGTATATAACAAAGCTTATGCTACAACTGACAAACTCATTAACTCTACATCTATAGATTACAGGGTTGGGAAGAATGATGGATCTATTGCTGCTGTCCATGCTTTTTCAGGCTTGAATGATCTTCACTATAATACTAGCGTCTATCACGGCAGCAACCAATATCAGTCTGGTTATATTGCTGGTTATAACGAGGAATGGAAACGATTATCTGCTACCAATTCTACCATATCAATATCATCAGGACATCAAGGTATACAGAATTACCATAACGAAAAATGCCAAGGTATTTTACATGTGCTAGGTGATTGCAGTGGTAAGGCCATAGCTTCAAATGAAACGATGGTTGGCGGTGGAAGGCAGCAACAACCACAAAATTATGCTAATGAAAATTGCCAAGGTATGTTCTTTTTGGTAGGTGGCTGTGATAATAGTGATAGTGGTGGCAGTGACAGCAGTAGTGAAGGTATCAGCCAAAGTAAAGAAAATAGAGTTTGGTGATTCCCAAAATTATCAAGCTAAATTGGAGAAGTTAGCAGCACTAAGCAAACATGGTCTTACCAGTTTTACTCTTTGATACAAGACCTAATTCTTCAGCTTCTTGTACGTAGATGGAGTAGTACCGAGATACTAACTAACTCTAGCCAAGCAGTTCAGCCATGAATGACTGCCAACAACAACGGTTTAGTCTAACTAGTCTAACTCATATATATGATAGATATTGATTATAGTACTAGAAAAATGATACCAGTTTGGTTATTATGGTAGTTAATAGTACCGTAACATACTATATTTATTAAGTACAATACGGTCCAAATCTTGTTCCCTATGCTGCTCAGTCATCAGCTTTTAAAATATTTTTGTTCAAAATGCGGGACATTATTAAAAGAAATAAAAGAAGCGGGCAATATCAATGTAAAGCTATGTAACTTGGATGAAGAATGTCCAAAATGTGGTTCTCTGCTTGTAAGGACTTTGAAAAGAGAATGGAAGTTAAATGAAGAACTACAATCACAACAATTGAGCAATGATTCATCGTCATTGCTACCAAAATTTCAAACCGCTTATGAACAAATTAGTGATAGGCTAACGTTTGATATTGAAAAGATAGATTCTATTCTTTCTCTTACAGCAGGTGAAGGGTTATGTATTATCGGTGAAAAGTGCTATACTCATACATTAATTGCAAGGCTATGTGTTCGTGCTTTAATGTCAAAAAGACAAGGTGGTTTTGATTGTCAGAATATTTTATTTGTTGATTCTGGAAATAGTGTCGATGTTTATCAGTATATGAATTTTGCAAGGCAATATGGGTTAGATACTAAGAAAGTTTTACAGAGTATTATCGCAAGTAGATCCTTTAACCTATACCAACTAGCAAATACAATCATGTACAAATTACCTAAAGTCATTCAACAATACAATCCAAAGATCATAGTGATTTCTGATCTGCTTGATATGTTCTTACGCGATCCACAAATCCTAATTGAAGAAGCAGAGCATATTATAAAAGAAATCATCAATTCAATTAAAAGAAGGAAAATATCAGGTAAAAATAATATTGATGATGTATTGTATTTGGTGTCATCAAATAACAATCATTCAGCTGCATATAACAAAGTTCTTCTTCCAAGGTTTGACAAACATATTGAAATTACAAAGTCTAAAACTAAATCGTCATTACTAAATATCAAGGTAAGAAATTATAACCATAATAAAAAATGCAGCACCATCACCACTTTACTAGTTCAGCAAAAGGATCTTCAAATAATTTCTCCAAGGTGATTATTCTTCTCTAAATCGAGGTACTCAGTTGCAGCGAGAAGTTGCCTGTACTATTTCTTCTTCGCTTCATCTACTTATTTCATTGGTGCTTTACATACGAACAATGTCGGCCGTAGTAATTATTCTACCTATTGCAATTCTGCCAAAACTTCTATAAGCATATCTTCGTCTTGAATCATTCGAAGTAATTCATCCAGATAGACCAGAGGAAAAGAGTATACATTTACTGTCATATTTTGGCTCTAATAGCAGCAAAGTGTAATTGTCTTGTTTTGCTTGATCACGATAACTACCACTTAGGCTAAATGTCCTTTTCTTTCTTAAACTGCTAAGATGATGACTTTTCCTCTCGGATGTACGTCTTTTTGGTAATCAAGCGCCTTACCAGCCTCATCTAATGAAAACGTCTTCTCTACATTTACCCTTATATTATTTTGATCCACCCATTGTGCCAATTTCGTCAATCGTTCTCTGTTTACCTGTGTGAATTGAAATATTGCT
>Ga0173483_10000398_pt1 | contig 12264 bp, 11 predicted proteins | sample NitcycUS178409R2_FD_122621 | JGI IMG/M metagenome (GOLD analysis project Ga0173483, IMG submission 122621) | Soil microbial communities from Arlington Agricultural Research Station in Wisconsin, USA - Nitrogen cycling UWRJ-S178-409R-2 (version... | ecosystem: Environmental > Terrestrial > Soil...
CCCGATGACTCGGTGACCCGCTGAGCCGGTGACCGGTCCCGGGCCGCGTCACGCAGTCAGCGCGAGTCCTTCTTCGCCTGCCGTGCAGCGCCTTTGGTCTCTGACGACACGTCGCGCTTGGGGCCACCCGTGGTCTTCGTCGCCCGCCGACCCGTGCTCGCAGCGGCGGCCTCGGCCGGTCAGCGGCCGGGGGCGAGCGCCTGCACCGTCGCGATCGTGTCCGCCTCGTCGGGGCCCTTGTCGTCGCGGTAGCGCAGGACCCGGGCGAACCGCAGGGCGACACCGCCGGGGTAGCGCGTCGAGTGCTGCAGCCCGTCGAAGGCGATCTCGACGACCTGCTCGGGGCGCACCTCGACCACCCAGCCCTCGGTGCCGTCGACCGCCAGCTCGGTGAACCGCTCGGTCTGCCAGCGCAACATCTCGTCGGTCATGCCCTTGAACGTCTTGCCGATCATCACGAAACCCCCGGTGTCGGGGTCGCGGGCGCCGAGGTGGATGTTCGAGAGCGTCCCCTTCCGACGACCCGAACCCCACTCGACGGCGAGCACGACGAGGTCAAGGGTGTGCGTCGGCTTGACCTTGACCCAGCCGCTGCCTCGGCGACCAGCGGCATACGGACTCTCGGCGGCCTTGACGACGACCCCCTCGTGGCCGGCCGCGACGAGCCGCCCGAAGAACTCCTCAGCGTCCACCGGGTCGCTGGTGAGCAGCCGCGGCACCACCAGGTGCGGGGCGAGCTCGACCAGCGCGTCATGGCGAACGCGGGCCGACTCGTCGATGAGGTCGACGCCGTCACGGTGCAGGACGTCGAACAGGAAGGTGGTGAGCGGCACCCGCTCGCGCAGGCCCGCGACGTCGGCCGAGCTGGCGGTACGCGCCCCGGTGACCTGGAACGGCGCCGGCCGCCCGTCGTCGAGCATCACGATCGCCTCGCCGTCGAGGACGAGGTCGCCACCGGGCAGCACGGCGACCGCCTCGACCACCTCGGGCACCCGCTCGGTGATCTCGTCGAGGCTGCGGGTGTAGACGGTGACCTCACCCGATCGGCGATGGACCTGGACCCGGATGCCGTCGAGCTTGCCGTCGACGAGCAGGTCGCCACCGCCGACGGCATCGACCGCCTCCCGGGCGGTCTTCGCCGAGGCGGCGAGCATCGGGCGTACCGGTCGCCCGACGACGAGCCCGACCTGTTCGAGGGCCTCGACCCCACCCACGGCGGCGAGCCGGGCCACCTCGGCCGCGGTGCCCGCGAGCATGGTGGCGCGGCGCACGACGGCGTCGGGCACGGCGTACGCCTTCGCGACGGCAGCGACCACCACGCCGTCGAGGGCGCCCTGCCTCAGGTTGCCCGTGATGAGGTCGACGAGGAAGCGCTGCTCGTCAGCCGTCGCGCGGCCCATCAGCCCAACCAGCTCGGCCCGGCGGGAGGCCGTGGAACCGGCTCCCGCGGTGGCCGCCAGCCGCGTGAACGCGGCGTCGACCTCGACCACGGTGAGGGCCGGCTCGACGGCCGGATCGGGCAGCGAGCCCAGCGAGCGGTAACCCACGCCCAGCCGCCGCTGGGGCAGCACCCCGGACAGGTGCGAGACGACCAGCCCGACCTCGGCCGGGTCGCAGCGTGCGAACAGGTCCGCCAGGGCCCGGGTCTTGGCGGTGCGGGACCGGGTGGCGGCGACCGCCCGCGAGGCGGCCACGACCTCGGCGAGCGTGACGTCCATCCGCCCATCCTGCCGCCGTCCGCCGACAGGCGGGGCGATCCGCTCCGGCGTCAGTGGGCGTCGGTGGCGCGCTCGGCGACGGGCGCGCCACGGTGCTCGACCCGCCAGTCGATGGGGGTGCAGTGCCCGTTGTTCGACTTCTCGGCCGAGCACGCGGTCACCCCGACGACCACCGGCATCCGCGCCTCGATGGTGAACCGGTCGCCGGGCCGGGTCGGGGGCGGGTCGATGTGCAGCTCGCCCTGGTCGTCGGTCCACACGTCCATGAAGACGTTGAGCGTCGTTCCGATGTGGTCGGGATCGACCCCGAACGGTGCCAGGGCGTGGCAGAGGTTGGCGAGGCACGAGGGGTGCGGGGCGCGGTCGAACTCGGGGTAGAGCAGGTCGAACGTCGCCTGGCTGCACGGCGTGAGGGTGAGGTCGTGCACCCCGACGGTGTCGTCGACGACATCGGCCATCACCCGGCTGCGGTTCGACCAGAGGCTCGACCCGGTTGAGACGTAGATCGAGTTGCCGAAGTCGGTGGTGCGGCCGGACGAGAACACCTCGGCCACGCCGTCGGCCGCCACGAGGTACAGGTCGCTGACCTGCTCACCGCACGGGTCGAGCACGGTCAGCCGGTCACCGGGGGCGAGCTCGACGGCGACGCCGCTCTGCGGAGCGATCCTGGTCCAGCCGTCCGCGGGGGCGTCGGCCGAGCCGCCGTATGCCGGCGGCTCGCCGTCGCGCGGGAAGCGCGTGCGAGCGGGGTTCACCGCGGGTCCCCCGCCGACGTGGCATCCGGCACGCCATCCGGGGCCGAGTCCGGGTTCGCAGCGGCCACGGCCTCCGGGTCCGGGTCGAACGGCGGGGTCCAGTCGGCGGGGACCGCCCGGCCGGCGTACTGCCGGGCCTCCGACGCCTCGCCGTGGTCACTGACCATCGGGTTGAGGTAGCCCTGCAGGTCGGTGTCGCGCCGGCGTATCGTGTCGCGCATGCGCTGGTAGCGGCCGTCATCGCGCATCCGCTCGAACTGCGCGTGGAGGTTGAAGACCAGCGTCGGCAAGGGCGCACGGCGGGCCACCCGTGAGGCGTTGGGGTGCAGCCCGACCACGAAGAACGCGGTGCCCGCGACGCTGAACGCGAAGTGCGGGTTGTCGGGGTCGGCCGCGACGTCGGCGGCCCACGGGGCGTCGTCGTGGTCGTGCAGGTGCTGCAGTGCGCCCCAGAGCAGCGACTCGAAGTCGCGCTCCTCGTCGGGGACCGGCCCGCGGAAGCACGCGACGAACGACACGAGGTCGCCCTCGGCGTCGACCTCGCCGGCGTACCGCGCCAGGCTCGCTCCCAGGGTGTCGAGCGATCCGCCGGTGCTGGTGTCGGCCAGGTCGTCGAGCACCACGAGGGTGGCGGCGTCGCGGCGGAACACCGACCGGGCCCCCAGGCAGGGGAACTCGGGGTGCGCCACCATCTCCTCGATCGCGGCCACGATGTCGCTGCGCGGCCCGTCCCCGAGGTCCTCGGCGGCGCGCTCCTCGAGGAGCTCCTCCAGCGGGTCGCTCATCGAGCGCCGACGGGTCGGGCGGTGGGGTCGGGCACGGGTGCTCCTCGGGTCGGGCGTCACAGCCTGCCCCATACCCGCAGACCAGCAGGGGTATGCCGTGGCGCCCCCAAGGCCGTCGAAGGTTGCCCTCCCCCTTTTATCGCCCGACCCATCCGGCCCGGCGCGGGCTACCGCGCAGTACGTGCTGTCGCAGCGACGACCACCGCGCGGTAGGCGGCGTCACCACCCGGGGCCGGAGCGCACTCGACCAGGCCCGGGCTCACTCGACCAGGCGGTAGCCGATCCCCGGCTCGGTGAGGATGTGCCGCGGGCGCGACGGGTCGGCCTCGAGCTTGCGCCGCAGCTGGTTGCCGTACACCCGCAGGTAGTTGGACTCGCGGCCGTAGCCGGGCCCCCACACCGCCCTGAGCAGGTCGGCCTGGGTGACGACCCGGCCGCGGTGCCGGGCCAGCTCGCCGAGCAGCCGCCACTCGGTGGGCGTGAGGTGCACCGGCTCGCCGCCCCGGCTCGCGGTGAGGGTGCCGAAGTCGACCGTGAACGCGTCGGTGACGACGGGCGCGATGCCGCCGAGCACCTCGCCGTCGCCCCCGCCTCGCCGCAGCGCCGAGCGCACCCGCGCCATCAGCTCGTCCATCCCGAACGGCTTGGTGACGTAGTCGTCGGCGCCCTCGTCGAGCGCCTCGACCTTGTCGTCGGACTGGTGCCGCGCCGACAGGACGACCACCGGCACCCGCGAGGTGCGCCGCAGCCGGCGGAGCACCTCGACACCGTCGACGTCCGGCAGGCCGAGGTCGAGGATGACCAGGTCTGGTGGCGCGTCCTCGAGGGTCGACAGGGCGTCGCGACCGGAGGCGACCTCCTCGACCTCGTAGCCGCGGGCCCGCAGGTTGATCCGCAGCGTGCGGCGGATCGTCTCGTCGTCGTCGACGACGAGCACGCGCTCAACCATGGGGGTCCTCCTCGGCGCTGGGCAGCTCGATGACCATGGTGAGGCCTCCGCCGGGGGTCTCCTCCGCCGACACCTCGCCGTCCATCGCCTCGGCCAGACCGCGGGCGACAGCAAGCCCGAGGCCCACCCCGTCGCCGGACGGCGCGTCGCCGTGCCGCTGGAACGGCAGGAAGATCCGCTCGCGGGCCTCCTCCGGCACACCGGGTCCGCTGTCGACGACGCGCACCTGGGTGCGTCCGCCGAGCCCGCTCGTGGACACCCGCACCCGGCCGGGTGCGGGCTGGTGGCGCAGGGCGTTCTCGACGACGTTGCCGAGCACGCGGTCGAGCAGGCCCGGGTCGGCCACGACGACGCGGGCCGCCGGGTCGAGGCTCCAGTCGACCCGGCCGGGCTCGGTCACCGAGGCGACGGCCGCCGGCACCACCTCACCGAGGTCGACCGGCCGCGGTGAGGCGATGAGCGCCCCCGCCTGCAGCCGCGACATGTCGAGCAGGTTGCCGATGAGCGCGTCGAGCCGGTCGACGGAGTCCTCGATCGCCGCCTCGAGCTCGGCCTCGTCCTCCGCCGAGAAGGTCACCTCGCTCGACCGCAGGCTGCCGATCGCGGCCTTGATGCCGGCCAGCGGGGTGCGCAGGTCGTGCGACACCGCGGAGAGCAGCGCCGTTCGGGCCGAGTTGTCCCGGGCGAGCACGGCGGCCTCGCCGGCCGCCTGCTGCAGGGCGCGGCGCTGGAGGATGGCCCCCGCGTGCGCCGCGAACGCCTCGAGCAGCCGCTGTCGGTCGGCGGGAACCCGCACGCCCACCAGGACGAGGTCGTGCTCGTCGTCGGCGGTGGTGTGCGTCTGCTCCCAGTCGCCGGATGCCGGCGTACCCGGTCCGGCCGCGTCGTCCACTCCCACGACGGGGTCGGCGACCACCTCGGCCACGACCTCGGCGGGAAGGGCGGCCGTCCCACGCCGCGCGACGACGGCGCGCTGCGCACCGAACATGTCGAGGGCGTGCTCGAGCAGCACGGTCATCTGGTCGGTGGACCCGAGCAGGGTGTGGGTCAGCTCGGCCAGGGCAGCGGACTCCCGCTGGGCGGCGACTGCCCGCTCGGCCCGCCGGGCGCTGGTGTGCACGACGAACGCCACGACGACCGCCACGACGATGAACACGGCCAGGGCCAGGGCGTTCTCCGGCTCGGAGATGGTCAGGGTGCGCACCGGCTCGAGGAAGAACCAGTTGAGCAGCACGGACGAGGCCACGGCTCCCACGATCGCGGGGCCGAAGCCGCCGACCAGCGCGACGAGCACGGTGATGAGCAGGTAGAGCGGCACGGTCAGGGGCAGGTCTGGGTCCTGCGGCAGCAAGGTCAGGAGCATGGTGAGCACCAGCGGACCGATCACCGCCGCGCCATACCCCAGACGAACTCGCCTGCGGGGCAATGCTGCCCGCGACACCCGCCAACCCCGGCCAGCGGCGAACGAGTGGGTGACGACGTGCACGTCGACGTCCCCGGAGTGGTTGATGACCTCCTCGGTCGTGCTCGGCACCGCCAAGGTGCGCCAGCGCGGCCGACGGGTGCTGCCGATGACCACCTGCGAGGCGTTGACGCCCCGCGCGACGTCGAGGATGGCCTGTGCCGGGTCCGCCCCGGTCACCGTGTGCCACGAGCCGCCGAGCTCGTCGGTCAGCCGCCGCAGCGCCGCGAGGCCGGGCAGCGGTGGCCCACTCAGCCCGTCGGACCGGGCGACGTGGAGGGCGAGCAGCTCACCACCAGCCCCGCGTGAGGCGATCCGCGCGCCGCGGCGCAGCAGCGTCTCGCCCTCGGGGCCACCGGAGATCGCCACCACGACCCGCTCGCGCGTCGGCCACGAGGAGTCGATGCCGTGGTCGGCCCGGTAGCGTCCGAGCCCCTCCTCGACCCGGTCGGCCAGCCAGAGCAGGGCCAGCTCGCGCAGCGCCGAGAGGTTGCCGACCCGGAAGTAGTTCGCCAGGGCGGCGTCGACCTTCTCGGCCTTGTAGATGTTGCCGTGGGCCATCCGCCGGCGCAGCGCCTCGGGGGACATGTCGACCAGCTCGATCTGGTCGGCCCGCCGTACCACCTCGTCGGGGACCGTCTCCCGTTGCACCACACCGGTGATCGACTCGACCACGTCGTTCAGCGACTCGAGGTGCTGGATGTTCACGGTCGAGATGACGTCGATCCCGGCATCCAGCACTTCGTCGATGTCCTGCCAGCGCTTCTCGTGGCGCGACCCCGGCACGTTGGTGTGCGCGAGCTCGTCGACCAGGGCGACGGCAGGGCGCCGGGCCAGCAGCGCGTCGAGGTCCATGTCCTCGAGGGTGACGCCCCGGTGCTCGAGCCGCGCACGGGGCACGACCTCGAGGCCTTCGACCATCTGCGCCGTGTGCTCGCGCCCGTGGGTCTCGACCAGCCCGACGACCACGTCGGTGCCACGGGCGAGGCGACGGCGCCCCTCGTCGAGCATCGCCACGGTCTTGCCGACCCCGGGTGCCGCCCCGAGGTAGATGCGATGCCGACCTCGTGCCATGGGCTCATTCTCACTGACTGCCGGCGGCGGGGTCGGCCGACTCGAGGGCGACGTTGAGCTCGGTCACGTCGACCCGGTCCGGCCGGACGACGGCGTACAGGAGGTGGCCCACGGGGGCCGGCCCCACGGCAGCAGCGATCACGTCTTCCCACATGCCGCCCACGACACACCCGGGCGCACGCCATCCGGTCGACCGTGACGCGCCCCTGACGCCCGTTGACGCGACCTTGACGCCGAACCCGGGTCAGCGGCGGCGGGCGACCCGCCGCACGACGGCATCCCCACCGAGCTGGATGGTCTGCACGATCACGACGAGGATCACCACCGTCACGAGCATCAGCTCGGTGTTGAACCGCTGGTAGCCGTACTTGATCGCGAAGGTGCCCAGGCCGCCGGCACCGATCGCCCCGGCCATCGCCGAGTAGTCGACGAACATGACCAGGGTCAGCGTCACCCCAGCGAGCAGGGCGGGCAGCGCCTCGGGCAGCAGCACCTTGCGCACGATCTCCCCGTGCGTGGCCCCCATCGCCTCGGCCGCCTCGACCTTGCCCTTCTCGACCTCGCGCAGTGCGGTCTCGACCAGGCGGCCGAAGAAGGGCGCCGTGCCGAAGGTGAGCGGCACGATCGCTGCCGTCGCGCCGAGCGACGTCCCCACGATGAACCGGGTGATCGGGATCAGCACGATGAGCAGGATGAGGAAGGGCAGCGACCGGCTGATGTTGACGTACAGCCCCAGGGGCACGCTGACCCACCGCGAGGGCCGGATGCCGCTCGGCGAGGTGACGAAGAGCGTGACCCCGATCAGCAGCCCGAGCACGAAGGTGAGCAGGGCCGCGAACACGACCATGTAGATCGTCTCGCCGAGTGCCTGCCAGAGCATGGGGACGTACTCGCTCCACGACCCGTCGATCGTGGGCAGGGTCGCGCTCATACGAGCACCTCCGTGCGCACGTCGCGCTCGGAGAGGTAGCGCACCACGGCATCCGTCGCCGCGGCACCCTTCCCGGGGGTGCCGGAGGCGATGTCGACCTGGAACCGGCCGACGTCGTGCCCGGAGATCCGCTCGATCGACCCGGCGCGGATCGTGACGTCGACGTCGAGGTCGCGGGCCAGTCGGCTGAGCACGGCCGACCCCTCGGCGACGTCGGCCACGGTCAGCAGCAGGTGCTGCTCCCCCGGCCCCACCGGCGCCTCGCGCAGCGGGAGCAGCAGGCGGCCCAGGGCCGACCCGGGGTCGAGGCTGAGGTCGGTGAGCCGACCGGACTCGACGATCCGCCCGTCGGCGAGCAGGGCAGCCGACCCGCAGGCGGCGCGCACGACCTCCATGTCGTGGGTGATGAGCACGACGGTGACCCCGAACGCCTCGTTGACGTCGCGCAGCAGCGCCAGGATCTGGTGGGCCGTGCGGGTGTCGAGCGCACTGGTCGCCTCGTCGCAGAGCAGCACCCGCGGTGAGCCGGCGAGCGCGCGGGCGATGCCGACCCGCTGCTTCATCCCACCGGAGAGCCGCGACGGGTGCTCCTTGGCGCGGTCGACCAGCCCGACGATCTCGAGGATCTCCAGGGCCCGCTTCTCACGACGCGCCTTGTCGATGCCCCGGATCTCGAGCGGGAACGCGACGTTGTCGAGCACGGTGCGGGAGTCGAGCAGGTGGAAGTGCTGGAAGATCATCCCGATCCGCTGCCGCCGACGGCGGAGCTCACCGGCCGGGAGGCCGGTGAGCTCCGTGTCGTCGAGGAAGACACGACCCGACGTGGGGCGCTCGAGCAGGTTGAGGCAACGGATGAGTGTGCTCTTGCCGGCACCGCTGTGACCGACGATGCCGAACACCTCACCCTCGGGGACCTCCAAGGTGATCCCCCTCAGCGCCTCGACCCGTTGCGGGCCGTCGCCGAACGTCTTGACGAGCTCCTCGGTGCGGAACAAGTCAGTTCCCTCCCGCGACGGGGATGACCGAGCCCGGGTAGGTCTGGTTGATGAAGGCCGCGACCTCGGGGCCCTCGAGGATCTCGCTGAGCCGCTCGACGCGGGGGTCGTCGGCGAGGGCGTCGGGGACGGTGAGGATGTTGGCGTAGGGGTTGCCCGCCGCCTTCTCCAGGACCAGCGCGTCCTTGCTGGGGGTGAGCCCGGCTTCGAGGGCGACGTTGCCGTTGATCAGGCCGAGGGCGGCATCCGGGAGCGACCGTGGGATCTGGGCCGGCTCGACCTGGCGGAAGGTGAGGTTCTTCGGGTTGTCGACGATGTCGTTCTCGGTGATCGTCAGGGCCTGCGAGGAGGTGTCGCCGTACTTGTACGGAAGGGTGATGAGGCCTGCCTCCTGGAGGAGGTAGAGGCCACGGGCGACGTTGCTGACGTTGTTCGAGAGCAGTACCAGACCGCCGTCGGGCACCTGGTCGAGCGAGGTGAGCTCGTCCGAGTAGATGCCGTAGGGCTCGACGTGCACGGTTGCCGCGGCCTTGAGGTCGGTGTAGCCCTTGTCCTTGCTGTCGGAGTTCAGGTAGGGCACGTGCTGGAAGTAGCTGACGTCGGCGTCGCCGTGCTCGACGACGTCGTTGCCGTTGACGCCGTCGGTCTCCTCGATGACCTGCAGGTCGAACTCGCCCTTGGCCAGGTTGTCCTGGACGTACTTGAGGATGTCCGCGTGCGGCGTCACCGACGCGAACACCCGCAGCGGGGCGTCGGCGGCGCTGTACTTGCCGTTGTCACCGGACGCCCACGGCCGCCAGATGAGCAGGCCGCCCAGGACGAGAGCGAGGGCCACGACGGCGGCGATGACGATCCTGCCGCGGCCCTTTTGACCGTCGGGTTCGAGGTCGGTGAGGGACGCTCCGCCTTCGGGCGGGATGGTGGCGGTGCTTGACGTGGGAGTGCTGTTGTCGGACACGTTCTTCTCCTTGGTGGGGGTGCCGGCCGGTCAGGGCGCGGCAGGCTCCCGGCGCGTGTGCGCCGGGTCGGGTTCTGTTGGGGTAATGGGTGTTTCGGGATGCTGGGGTCGAGCGGCGGGACGTCAGGCGGATGCCGTGGGGCCCGGCCGCCGCGTACATCGGCGGCTCCACGTCGCCGTCATGAGCGCGACGGCATCCACCTCGGATGCCGCGCCGCGCCTCAGCGGCCGGGGTTCCACGCCGTGTCCTCGAGCAGGTCGGCGTGCCAGCGACGGGCCACGTCGGGGTGCGAGCGCAGCCACCCGACGAGGGCCTTGCGGCCGTACTCCGCGTAGATCGGGTTGTCGGGGTCCTGCTCGACGCCGCGCGCCCCGGCCGCGAGGTGGTCCGGGAGCGTGAGGGGCTCCACGACGGCATCCAGCCGGGGGGCGAGGAAGAACGGCACGGAGTAGCGGTCGACCCCCTCCGTGGGAGCGACGACGCGGTGCACGTTGGCCCTCAGGTAGCCCTCGGTCGCGACCTCGAGGGCCTCACCGACGTTGACGACCAGGGTCCCGGGCACTGGGGTGGCCTCGAGCCAGCTGCCGTCCTCGGCACGCACCTGCAGGCCCGACCGGTCGTCCTGGAGCACCAGCGCGAGCCACCCGTAGTCCTTGTGTGCCCCCACGCCCTGGCTGCTGGTGTCGTCGGTGGCCGCTCCGACCGGCGGCGCGGGGTAGTGCACGAGCTTGGTCGTCGTGACGGCCTCCTCGTCGAACCAGCGGTCGAACCACCCGGCGTCCTGACCGAGCGCCTCGGCCAGCAGCCCGAGCACGGTGCGCGCGACCCGCTCGGCCTCGCGCAGCCAGCGCAGCACCACCGCGCGCAGCTCGGGCACCGCGGTGGGCCACTGGTTCGGCCCGACGAGCCGCAGGTAGGCCGGGTCGTCTGGCCCGAGGTCGACCGCATCGCGCTCGGGACCGATGTCGATCTGCTCGCGCTGGTCGGGGGCGCCGGCGGTGTGCTCGGTCGCCACGCTCGTCCAGCCGCGGAACTGCGCGGAGTTCAGGTTCGAGATCTCGCGGCGGGCGGCCTCGGGCAGGGCGAAGAAGGTTCGAGTGGCGGCGAGCAGGTCGTCCTGCACCTGCTGCGCGATGCCGTGCCCGGTGACGTAGAAGAAGCCGAGGTCGTGTGCGGCGGTGCGCAACCGGTGCAGGAGCGCGGCGCGGTCCGCCGGCGTGCCGGAGGCGTCGGCGAGGTCGAGCAGCGGCAGCGAGAGCGCAGTGGCTGTGGCGGTGTGGGTGGTGGGAGTGGTGGTGTGGGTGATCGGGGTGATGGTCGCGGTCATGGGATGGTCCTTCGAAGTCTCTGGGCAGGGCGGTGCCGTCGCGCGGACGTCGTCGTCGGGCGCGGTCGGGTGGAGCAGGGCACACGGAGGCCGTGGTCGCAGCCCGGTCGGGCAGCGGCGGCGGGCGCGCTGGGGTCGTGCGGGCGGGGTCGTCAGCAGGGACGACAGCTGGCGCCACGGCACATTCGAGCAGCGTTCAGGGCGTCGCTGGCGCGACCAGAAACCCAACGGCTCGTTTTGATGTGCATAAGAGAAAGTTATACCAGAGGTTCCGCCGAGCGATGAACGTCCACGATCCGGGACGCGACGCAGGGCGTGGCCGGGGGGTCCGCTCAGCGGCCGGTGAAGTCCGCCGGTCGCTTGGCCAGGAAGGCGGCGACCCCCTCGCGGTAGTCGGCGGTGTGCATCAGGGCGATCTGCCCCGCCTCTTCGCGGCCCAGCACCGCCTCGACGTCGACGGATGCCGCGTTGATCGCCGCCTTGGTCTCGCCCAGGGCGAGGGTGGCGCCACCCGCGAATGCCGCCAGCACAGCTTCACCGCGCGCCGCGAAGTCCTGCGCCGCAACGCATTCGGCGACGAGCCCCCAGTCCACCGCTGTCACGGCATCCAGCTTCTCGCCGGTGAGGGCCAGCCGCATGGCCCGCGCCCGACCGATCGACGCGGCCACGAGGGCCGTCGACCCGCCGTCGGGCATCAGCCCGATCCGGGCGAAGGCCAGCACGAACGAGGCCGCGTCGCTGGCGAGCACGTAGTCGCAGGCGAGCACCATCGGCACCCCGATGCCGGCGGCGACGCCGTTGACCAGCGCGACGACCGGAGTGCGGGAGGCCAGCAGCGCCCGCACCAGGTCGGCCCCGGCGTACAGGGTTCCCTGCGTCGCCCCGTCCGCCGAGAGCGGCGCACCGGAGCAGAAGCCGCGCCCGGCGCCGGTGAGCGCGACCACTCGCACGGCGGGGTCCGCGTCGAATGCCCGCACGGCATCCGCCACCGCCCCACACATCTCGGGGTCGACGGCGTTGAGCCGCTCGGGGGCGTTGAGCGTGATCCGGCCGATGGCGCCGGTGGTCTCGACGAGGACGGTGCTGAGGGGGTTGGTGCTCATGCGGCCATCCAACCGCAGCGCTCAGGCCTGCGACACCGCACCCGACGCGAGGAGGTCGGTGACCTCCGCCTCGGTGAACCCGTGCGCCAACAGGTAGGTCGTCGTGTCGGCGCCCGGCAGCGGCTCGGGCCCCGGGCCGAGCGCCGGTGTCTCCGAGAGCCGCGGTCCCACTCGAGGTACCGGGTGGCCGTGGGCGTCGGGCGCGA
>Ga0173483_10000401_pt1 | contig 12244 bp, 11 predicted proteins | sample NitcycUS178409R2_FD_122621 | JGI IMG/M metagenome (GOLD analysis project Ga0173483, IMG submission 122621) | Soil microbial communities from Arlington Agricultural Research Station in Wisconsin, USA - Nitrogen cycling UWRJ-S178-409R-2 (version... | ecosystem: Environmental > Terrestrial > Soil...
CCAAGCCGGTCGAGAGTAGAGGACACGCCGTCGCCGCCGAAGGAAGACGGCGTGTTCCCTACTCTCGAACCGGGGGTCGGCTCGTCGCGCGCCCGAGCCGAGTGCTCAAGCTGCTGGCCGCCCGCGCCACGGCCTCGACGAGCCGCGCGGTCGTCTGCGCGTCGACGTCGGCCTGCGGGTAGGTCACCGCCACCCCGGCGACCGGGTAGTCGTTGTGGTCGAGCACGGCGACGGCCACCGACCCGAGCCCGGGCGTCACGAGGCCGTCCTCCACGGCGTGGCCGCGCTGCCGAACGGCCTGCAACTGCGAGCGCAGCTGGGTGGTCGACGCCGGCCCGCGACCGTCGCGGTGCACCAGTGCAGCGCGGTCGGGGTACAGGGCGCGCACCTGGGCAGCCGGCAGGGCGGCCAGCATCGCCAAGCCGGATGCCGTGAGCACCGCCGGCAGCCGCACGCCCACGTCGGTGACGAGCAGGGGACGGCCCGGCGCGCGCTGCTCGATGACGTAGAGCACGTCGCGCCCGTGCAGCACGGCGAGGTGCGCGTTGTGGCCGGTCGCGTCGACGAGCCGGTCCATCGCGCCCCGGGCCATCCGCTCGAGCGGCGCCTGGCGCTGGTACGCCGACCCCAGCTCGTAGGCCGCCAGCCCCAGGCCGTAGCGCCGCTCCTCGGGGAGGTGCCGCACGTAGCCGCGGTCGACCAGCACCGCGAGCAGGTGGTAGACGCTCGAGCGGGGCAGCCCGAGGTCACGGGCGATGGCCGCCGCGGGCACCGGCTCGCCGCGGCGGGCGATGAAGGCGAGCACGTCGAGGGCCTGACCGGCGGCGGGGGCGTTGGCCACGCTCAATCCACCCAGCGGTAGCGCCGCTCGGGGCGCCCGGTCGACCCGTAGCGCAGCCGCACATCCGCCTGCCCCATGGTCACGAAGTGCTCGAGGTAGCGGCGGGCGCTGACCCGTGAGATTCCGACGACCTCCGCGACCTCGGTCGCCGACAGGTTGCCGTCGGTCGAACGCAGCGCGTCCTGCGCCAGCTGCGCCGTCTCGGCGCTCATCCCCTTGGGCAGCGCGACGGTGCCGCCGGCGGCACTCGCCGCCCGGACGAACACCCGGTCGACGTCGTCCTGGCCGTGCACCTGGGTGGCGTCGAGCAGCCGGCGCTGGGCGGCGTACCGCTGCAAGCGCTCCTCGAGGTCGGGGAACTTGAAGGGCTTCAGCACGTAGTCGGCGACCCCGAGCCGGACCGCCGCTCGCACCGCGTCGCCCTCCTTCGCCGCCGTGATGACGATGGCGTCGCACGGGTGGGGCAGCGTACGCAGGTCGGCGAGCAGGTCGAGCCCGAACCGGTCGGGGAGGTAGAGGTCGAGCAGGAGGAGGTCGGGGCGCAGGGTGGCGACGGCATCCGCAGCCTCGGCCCCCGAGTGGGCGACGCCGACCACCTCGAAGCCGTCGACGCGCTCGACGAACCCCACGTGGATGCGAGCGACCATGAAGTCGTCGTCGACGACGAGAACCCGGATCATGAGAACAACTCCGCTGCAACGGGTTCGGGGAGGTTCGTGACGCCGAGGCGGGCGACGAACGAGGTCACACCGCCCTCCCGCTCGACGTGGATCTCGCCCCCGCGCCGACGGCACACCAGCCGGATCAGGGCGAGGCCCACGCCGTGCTCCATCGGGTCGACGCGTTTGGTCGTCACCCCGTGCTCGAACACCGTGGGCACCAGGTCGTCGGGAATGCCGGGGCCGGAGTCGGACACGACGATCTCGACGGTGCTCGCGTCCTGCCTGATCCGCACCCGGGCCCAGGGCGGAGATGCCGTGCCGCGCGGTGCATGCTCCAGCGCGTTGTCGACGAGGTTGCCGAGCACCGTGGCGACGTCGGCCGCGTCGCCCGGCTCCAGTCGCTCCAGCATCGTCTCGTCGCTGATCGTCAGGTCAACGCGACGCTCGTTCGCGGTCGCCACCTTGGCCATGAGGAGCGCGGCGATGGTGGGGTCGTGGACGAGCGTGTTGACGGTGAGGTCGAGGGCGTCGCGGCGCTCGCTCAGGGCGTCGACATAGCGCACCACCTCGTCGAGCTCACCGATCTGGATGAGGCCGCTGATGATGTGCAGCTGGTTGGCGAACTCGTGGGCCTGCGCGCGCAGCACGTGGGCCGTCGACCGGAACGACCCGATCTCCTGCTCGAGGTCGGCCAGGGCCGTGCGGTCGCGCATCGTGGTGACGGTTCCGAGCACCCGGTCGCCGCTCACCACCCGCATGGTGCTCATGACGAGGACGTGGCCGCGCCGGATGACGACCTCGTCGCGGGTGGCGGTCACGTGGTCCTCGGCATCGGCATCGGCCTCGGCCTCGGGGCCGCCCTCGATGGCCTTGGGCCGTGTGTTCTCGCCGACCAGAACCTCGCGCAGCCGGCCCTCGATGCGCAGGTCGGCGATCGACATGCCGATCGCGTGCTCGGGCAGGTCGAGCAGCTGGCGGGCCACCTCGTTGACCAGGGTGATGCGGTGCTGCGGGTCGAGGGCGATCACGCCCTCCGCGATGCCGCGCAGCATCGCCTCGCGGTGCTCGGCGAGCCCGGCGATCTCGCGCGGCTCCATCCCGCGCGTCTGCCGCTTGATCCGCCGGGAGAGGAGCCACGACCCGCCCAGCCCGACGACCAGCGCGATGCCGAGGTAGGTGAGCAGGTAGGACGAGGTGCCCTGCAGCCGCTCCCAGGTCGAGGGGACGCGCTCGGCCACCATCACGGTGCCGAGGTGCGCGCCCACGGCATCCGTCGACGCGCCGAGTACGGGCACCTGCGAGGCCAGGTGGTCGACCCCGTCGATCTCGAGGGTTCCGGACCAGCTAGCGCCGCGCTCGACCCGCGGGCTGCCCAGGCGCAGTTGGCTCCCCTCGACCGAGGGGTCGGTGGAGACGCGCACGTCGAGGTCGGTCTCGGCGAAGCTGACGGACGAGACCCCCGTCTGGGTCACGATGCTCTGCGCGAGGGTGGCGAGCCCGGTGCGGGTCTCCGGCTCGGCGAGGAAGGTGCGCACGAGCGGGCTGACGGCGATCTGTTCGGCGAGGCCGGCCACCCGGCGCCCCTCGACGCGCTCGAAAGTGGCCGCAGCCTGCGCGAGCGAGACCCCCGCGACGGCGATCAGGACGACGACGATGATCGCGAGCTGGAGGGCGAAGAGCTGCCCCGCCAGCGTCGGGCGACGTCGCCTGAGCGTGACCACTATGAACTCAACCTTCTCTGCTGACAGAAGCGCGACAGTAACCCACTCCCGCATCGACGATTCTCTCGTTCGCCCCCTCAACATGGAACGGATCTCAACGATGAGACTTCACCGCATCGCCCTCGGCGCAGTCGTCGCTTCCACGCTCGCCCTCACCGGCTGCGGGGCCACGAAGGACAACGCGACCACCGACTCGTCCGCCGGCTCCGGTGGGGCCGCGAAACCGGCCACCGGTCTGCAGTACATGGTGCCCAACGCCCCCGGTGGTGGCTACGACACCACCGCTCGCGCTGCCGCCCAGGTCATGGAGAAGGAGGGCATCACCGGCCCGGTGCAGGTCTTCAACCTGCCGGGTGCCGGTGGCACCGTCGGCCTCCAGCGCGTCGTCAACGAGGAGGGCAACGGTCAACTGGCCATGCAGATGGGCCTGGGGGTCCTCGGCGCCGCCTACACCCAGAAGTCGAAAGCCTCGCTCAACGAGACCACCCCCATCGCCAAGCTCATCGAGGAGGCCGGCGCGATCGTCGTGCCCAAGGACTCCCCTTACACCGACATCAACCAGCTGGTCGAGGCGTGGAAGAAGGACCCCAAGAGCCTCTCGGTCGGCGGCGGTTCCTCGCCGGGTGGCCCGGACCACCTGTTGCCCATGCAGCTCGCCCAGACCGTCGGCATCGACCCCAAGGCCGTGAGCTACGTGTCCTACGACGGTGGCGGTGAGCTGCTGCCGGCACTGCTCGGCAACAAGATCGCCTTCGGCGCCTCCGGCTTCGGTGAGTTCCTCGACCAGGTCGAGGCCGGCGACGTCCGGGTGCTCGCCGTGACGAGCCCCGAGCGGGTCGAGGCGCTCAAGGACGTGCCCACCCTCAAGGAGAAGGGCATCGACCTCGAGTTCGCCAACTGGCGTGGCGTCGTGGCGCCCCCCGGTCTCTCCGCCGAGGACAAGCAGGTCTGGATCGACGCGTTCACCAAGATGCACGAGTCCGCGTCGTGGAAGGCCGAGCTCGAGAAGCGCGGCTGGGTCGACGCCTTCTCCACCGGCGACGAGTTCGGCACCTTCCTCAAGGAGCAGGACACCCAGGTGGCCCAGCTCCTGCAGACCCTCGGCCTGGCATGACCGCCGAGGCCACCACGGCTCCGAGCCGGGTCAGGGACCGCGCGCAGTACGGACTGTGCGCGGCCCTGGCCCTGGTCGGGCTGGTCGTCATCTGGGACGCCACCCGGATCGGTGCCGCGACGAGCAGCAACGACCCGGTCGGCCCGAAGGCGCTGCCCTTCGTCATCGGCGCCGCCCTCCTCGTGGTGTCGGCCCTCTACGCCCTCGACGTCTCGCGCGGCGGGGTCGGCGAGCAGGAAGCCGGTGAGGACGTCGAGCTCGGCCACCCCGCCGACTGGCGCACCGTCGGCATGCTCGCCGGTGCGTTCCTGCTCAACGCGTTTCTCATCGAGCCCCTCGGCTGGGTGATCAGCGGGGCGCTGCTCTTCACCCTGTCGGCCTTCGCCCTCGGCAACCGCCACCACGTGCGCGGGCTCGCGATCGGAATCGCGCTGAGCCTGATCACCTTCTACGCCTTCGCGATCGGTCTCGGGGTCAACCTGCCGGCCGGCATCCTGCAGGGAATCCTCTGATGGACAACGTCTCCGCACTCCTCGGCGGGTTCGCCGACGTCATCACGCCGATGAACCTCCTCTTCGCGCTGCTCGGAGTCATCGTCGGCACGGCCGTCGGGGTGCTCCCGGGCATCGGCCCGGCCATGACCGTGGCACTGCTGCTGCCGATCACCTACGGGCTGCCGGTCGAGCAGTCGCTCATCCTCTTCGGCGGCATCTTCTACGGCGGCATGTACGGCGGGTCGACGACGTCGATCCTGCTCAACACTCCCGGCGAGTCCGCCTCGGTCGTCACCGCCCTCGAGGGCAACAAGATGGCCAAGACGGGCCGGGCCGCGCAGGCGCTCGCGACGTCGGCGATCGGCTCGTTCATCGCCGGCACGATCGGCACGATGCTCATCGTCCTGGTCATGCCGCAGGTCGTGAACTTCGCGATCTCGCTCGGGTCACCGGAGTTCCTCGCGATCATCCTCGTCGCCTTCGTCGGAACGGCCGCGATCCTCGGCTCCTCCCGGGTGCGTGGCTTCGCCGCCCTGCTGATGGGCATCACGCTGGGGCTCGTGGGCACCGACTTCGTCACGGGCCAGCAGCGGCTCACCTTCGGCAGCCCGTTCCTCGCCGACAACATCGACGTCGTCGTCATCGCGGTCGGCATCTTTGCGGTGGGCGAGGCCCTGTGGGTTGCCGCACACCTGCGGCGCAAGGCCGCGACCGTCATCCCGGTAGGTCGGCCCTGGCTGTCCAAGGCCGACTGGGGGCGCTCGTGGAAGCCCTGGCTGCGCGGCACCGCGCTGGGCTTCCCGTTCGGCGCCATTCCCGCCGGCGGCGCCGAGATCCCGACCTTCCTGAGCTACCTCACCGAGCGCAAGCTGTCCAAGCACCCCGAGGAGTTCGGCAAGGGCGCGATCGAGGGAGTCGCCGGGCCCGAGGCGGCCAACAACGCCTCGGCCGCGGGCACGATGGTGCCGTTGCTCGCGCTCGGCCTGCCGACCAACGCCACGGCGGCGATCATCCTCGCGGCCCTGATGAGCTACGGCATCGAGCCCGGCCCGCTCCTGCTCACCAAGGAGCCGGACCTGGTCTGGATGCTCATCGCGAGCCTGTTCATCGGCAACTTCTTCCTCCTCGTGCTCAACCTGCCGCTGGCGCCGACGTGGGCGAAGCTGCTGCGCATCCCGCGCCCCTACCTCTACGCGGGGATCCTCTTCTTCGCCTCGATGGGGGCCTATGCCGTCCAGGGTCAGCCGTTCGACCTGTTCCTGCTGCTGGCGCTGGGCCTGCTCGGCTTCGCGATGCGGCGCTTCGGGCTTCCGGTGCTGCCGCTGATCGTCGGGGCCATCCTGGGCCCGCTGTTCGAGCGGCACCTGCGTCGCTCGCTCCAGACGACAGGCGGTGACGTCTCCGGTCTCCTCGGCGGCCCGGTTGCCTGGGTCTGCTACGGCATCGTCATCGTCGTGCTGCTCTGGCCGCTCATCGCCCGGCTGCGCCGCGTCGTCGACCGCGGTGTCGACGGCACCGGCGGCTCCGGCAGCGGCGCCTCCGGACCCGGTGGCACCGGCGGGAGTGGCGCGGCAGGTCTCCAGGACGGCCCGTACGTCGCGGACCGTCAGTCGTCGCCCGACGACCGCGGCCGCGAGCTGCACGACTCGACACCCGGGTCGAGCTCTCCCGCCCCCACCAGGAAGGAACCGGAGTCATGACCGTTCTCGTCGGCTACGTCCCCACCCCACTCGGGGAGGCGACCCTGCGCGCAGGCGTCGAGGAGTCGCGGCGCCGCACCGAGCGACTGCTCGTCGTCAACATGTCCCGCGACGACGTGCTCGTCGACGCCCACCGGGCCGCCAGCGACGACCTGGCGCGTGTCGAGCGTGACGTCACCGAGCTGGGCGTCGAGGTGGAGGTCGTCCGCGTCGAGCAGGGCACCGACCCGGCCGACGCCCTCGTGCGGGTGGCGGGGGAGCGCGACGCCTCGGTCATCGTCATCGGCCTGCGGCACCGCACCCCGGTGGGCAAGCTCATCATGGGCTCCACCGCGCAGCGGATCCTGCTCGACGCCCGCTGCCCGGTCCTCGCCGTCAAGGAGGACGGCGCATGACCGTCTCGACCGCCGACCTCTGGGACGAGCACGGCGACGCCCTCCAGTCCTGCTCGGTGCAGCTGCGGCACTACGGCGGGCGGACGGCGTTCACCGGGGTGGTCAGCACGGTGCGCTGCCACCGCGACAACGCCCTGGTCAAGGCCGCGCTCGCCGAGCCCGGCGACGGTCGGGTGCTGGTGGTGGACGGCGCCGGCTCTCTCGAGTCGGCGCTGATGGGCGACCTCATCGCTGCCTCCGCCGTCGCCCAGGGGTGGGCCGGTGTCGTCATCCACGGTGCCGTCCGGGACGTGGCGGCCCTGCGAGACCTCCCGCTCGGCGCCCTGGCGCTGGGGTCGAACCCGCGCAAGAGCGCCAAGGACGGCGTCGGGGAGCGTGACGTGCCGGTGACGTTCGGCGGGGCCGAGTTCGTACCCGGCCAGACCGTCTGGGCGGACGAGGACGGGGTCGTGGCGAGCCGCCCCTGACCGCCGCCCCGACTTTCCCGCCCCATCCCGCGACCTTCAGGTCCGCACCGGTTCCATTCCGGTGCGGACCTGAAGGTTTGTGCGTGAAGGGCCTCTGCGGTCAGTCCGTCGCGTCGAGGGTCGTGAGGATGCGGCGCAGCGCCTCCCGGTCGCGGTCGGACAGCTGCGAGAAGTAGGCGTGCGAGTCGGCCCGGCGCGCGGCGTCGATCTCGTCGACCAGACCGCGCCCGGATGCCGTGAGCGTCACCACGGTGGCCCGCCGGTCGGTGCGGTCGGGGGTGCGCTGGACGAGGCCGCGCTCCTCGAGGGCGTCGATGACGTCGGTGACCGAGCGCGGTGCGACGCGCAGGTGACCCGCGAGCTCGCCGGGCCGGATCTGCTCGTGCCGGGCGACCACCCGCAGCGCCCTGGCCTGGTGTGGCGCGAGGTTCCACGGGGCCGTCACGGCAGCCCCGCGGTGCCGCAGGCCCCGGGCCACCCGCATGACGAGGTCACCGAGGTCGGCCTCGGTCGGTCGATCGGGCCGCGGGGTGCTCACCCGGGAATGCTAGCGCCAGGTGCTGTGTTGGGCTCATTGTGAGGTAACCTCACAACAAGACTTCGGACCGCCCGACCTCCACCCGAGAGGAGGGGTGCGCATGACAGCCACCCTCACCCCGACCCGTTCCACCCCTTCCACCCGTCCCACCGACCACTCCGGCGCGGGCGTCGCCCCCGGTGTCGCCGCCGCTGTCAACGACGGCCGCGACGCAGCCGACCCCACGGCATCCCACGGCGCAGGCCGACGCGGCGGCCGCGGTGGCGTCATGCGCGTCGACCCGCGCGACCGTGCCCAGCTGGCCGAGACGCCGGTGCCCCTGTCGCGGGTGCTCGCGCTCTTCCGGCCGCACCGCGTGCGCGTGGCAGTCGTCGTCGCGATCATCGTCGTGACCAGCGTCGTCGCGCTCGCGCAGCCCTTCCTCGTGCGGGAGGTGGTGGATGTCGCGCTGCCGCAGCAGGACTCCCGGCTGCTCCTCCTCGCCGTCGGGGCGATGGTCGGCGTGGCCATCGTGACCCAGCTGCTCGGTGTCGTGCAGACCTGGCTGTCCACCCATGTCGGGCAGCGGGTGATGCACGAGCTGCGCACCTCGGTCTTCGCGCACCTGCAGCGCCAGTCGCTCGGCTTCTTCACCCGCACCCGTGGCGGCGAGGTGCAGTCGCGCCTCACCAACGACGTCAACGGGATGCAGGGCGTCGTCACCTCGACCGCGACGTCGATCGCGTCGAACCTGACCACCGCGGTGGCCACCACCGTCGCGATGGTCGCGCTGTCGTGGCGGCTGTCGCTGCTCTCGCTGCTCGTCATCCCGCCGGCCCTGTGGCTGACCCGCAAGGTCGCCCTGCTCCGCCGCGCGGTGACCAGCGCCCAGCAGCGCCACCTGGCCGACCTCAACCACCAGATCGAGGAGGGCCTGTCGGTCAGCGGGGTGCGGCTCGCCAAGACGCTCGGCACGTCGGCGCGCACGGCCGAGCGGTTCGGTGACACCTCGCACGAGCTCGTCGACCTCGAGCTGCGCTCGCAGCTGGCCGGTCGCTGGCGGATGGCGACCATGCAGATCGTCTTCGCCGTGATCCCCGCGCTCGTCTACCTCGCCGCCGGGCTGCCGGCGACCGCGGGGGGCATGACCATCGGCACCCTGGTGGCGTTCACCGCCCTGCAGGCCGGCATCTTCCGTCCGCTCATGGGCCTGCTCAACGTCGGCGCCCAGTGGGTGGCCTCGATGGCGCTGTTCTCGCGGGTGTTCGAGTACCTCGACCTCGTGCCCGACGTGCCTGCGCCGACGCATCCGGTGCCGCTCGACCCCGCGTCCGTGCGCGGTGACGTGAACGTCGAAGGCGTGACGCTGCGCTACCCCGGTTCCGACCGGGATGCCGTCGCCGACCTCACCCTGTCCGTGCCGGCGGGGTCCACCCTGGCGCTCGTCGGAGCGACCGGTTCGGGCAAGTCGACCGTGGCCGGGCTGCTCGCCAGGCTGCACGACCCCGATGCCGGCCGGGTGACCGTCGACGGCATCGACGTGCGCGACCTCGACCCCGACGTGCTCGCCTCGGTCGTGGGCGTGGTGTCGCAGGAGAGCTACCTCGTGCACGCGTCGGTGCGCGAGAACCTCCTGCTCGCGCGGCCGGCCGCCACCGAGGGCGAGCTGTGGGCGGCGCTGGCCGCGGCGCAGGTCGCCGACCTCGTGGCCTCGCTGCCGGACGGGCTCGACACGGTCGTGGGCGCTCGCGGGCACCGGTTCTCCGGGGGTGAGCAGCAACGGCTGGCGGTGGCGCGCACCATCCTTCGCGACCCCCCGGTGCTCGTGCTCGACGAGGCGACCAGCGCGCTCGACACCGCCACCGAGCGGGCGCTGCAGCGAGCCCTCGACGAGCTGGCCCGCGGGCGCACGACCATCACCATCGCGCACCGGCTGTCGACCGTTCGCGACGCCGACCGGATCGCGGTGCTCGACGGTGGTCGGCTCGTGGAGGCGGGCACCCACGACGAGCTCGTGACGTCGGACGGCCGGTACGCCGCCCTGGTCGCCGCCACGGAGCCCGTCCGCGCCGCCTGACCCACCCCGCGTCTCGTCACTGAGACGGTATGCCCGGCCTGCACCTGTGCAGGGAGCTGTCCCGGGCGCTCCAATGGAGGACATGACCAGCCCAGCGACCACCCCCGGCCAGGCCCCGCGGCCCGGACTGCCTGCCGTGTACACCGACGGCGGCCCAGCCACCCCCACCGCCGAGGCGCGCCCGGGCCTGGAGCCTGTCACCATCGGTACCGGCCCGCTGACCATCGACGAGGTGGTGCGCGTCGCGCGGGACGGCGCACCGGTCGTCCTGGCCGAGGAGTCGCTCGTCGAGGTGCGGCGCACCCGCGAAGTGATCCGCGGGCTCGCGAACGACACCGAGCCGCACTACGGCGTCTCCACCGGCTTCGGCGCCCTGGCCACCCGACACATCCCGGTCGCCATGCGCCGCCAGCTGCAGCGCTCGCTCGTGCGGTCGCACGCCGCCGGGTCCGGCCCCGAGGTCGAGCGTGAGGTGGTGCGCGCGCTGATGCTGCTGCGCATCTCGACGCTCGCGACCGGGCGCACCGGCATCCGCGAGGAGACCCTCACCACCTACGTCGCCCTGCTCAACGCGGGCATCGCCCCCGTGGTGCACGAGTACGGCTCGCTGGGCTGCTCCGGCGACCTCGCGCCCCTCTCGCACTGCGCGCTCGCGCTGATGGGCGAGGGTGTCGTGCGCGACGCCCACGGGCAGCGGATGCCGGCAGCCGACGCGCTGGCCGTGGCCGGCATCCGGCCCGTGGAGCTGGAGGAGAAGGAGGGACTGGCCCTCATCAACGGCACCGACGGCATGCTCGGGATGCTGTGCCTCGCCATCCACGACCTGCGCGAGCTGCTCGTGGTCGCCGACGTCGCCGCGGCGATGTCGGTCGAGGGGCTGCTCGGCACCGACGACGTCTTCGCCGCCGACCTGCACGGGCTGCGCCCCCAACCGGGGCAGGCAGTGTCGGCCGAGAACATCGCAAAGGTGATGGCGCACAGCGCGATTCGCGAGTCGCACCGCACCGAGGCGTGCACTCGAGTGCAGGACGCCTACTCGCTGCGCTGCGCCCCGGTGGTCGCGGGCGGGGCGCGCGACACCGTCGACCACGCCGCCCGGGTGGCGGGCTGGGAGCTCGCCTCCGCCGTCGACAACCCGGTCGTCACGCCCGACGGCCGGGTCGAGAGCAACGGCAACTTCCACGGGGCACCGGTGGCCTACGTGCTCGACTTCCTCGCGATCGTGGCGGCCGACGTGGCGTCGATCTCGGAGCGACGCACCGACCGGTTCCTCGACGTCGCACGCAGCAACGGACTGCCGCCGTTCCTCGCCGACGACCCCGGCGTCGACAGCGGGCACATGATCGCGCAGTACACGCAGGCCGCGATCGTCTCGGAGATGAAGCGGCTGGCGGCCCCGGCATCCGTCGACTCCATCCCGAGCTCGGCGATGCAGGAGGACCACGTCTCGATGGGCTGGTCGGCGGCCCGCAAGCTGCGCCGCGCCGTCGACGGGCTCTCCCGCGTGCTGGCGGTCGAAGTGCTCACCGCCGCCCGCGGCATCCAGCTGCGCGCTCCGCTCGCGCCGGCGCCTGCCACGGCTGCTGTCGTCGACGCCCTCGTCACCGCGGGCGCGAGCCGCCCCGGCGGCGACCGCTGGCTCTCGCCCGAGATCGACACCGCTCACGGCCTCGTCCTCGACGGCACGGTGCGCCGCGCCGCCGAGTCCGAGACCGGCCCCCTCACCTGACCGACCCGCGTTGGGTGCCGACACGGCTGCCCCAGCGACCACCTGAGCACCCAACTCGAGAGACAACGGAGAATCGACATGGACGGCGCCCGCCCCGTGCGCAGCCCCCGCGGCACCACCCTCACGGCCCGGCAGTGGTCGACCGAGGCCCCGCTGCGGATGCTGATGAACAACCTCGACCCCGAGGTGGCCGAGCGGCCCGACGACCTGGTGGTCTACGGCGGCACCGGCCGGGCCGCGCGGGACTGGAAGTCCTTCGACGCCATGGTGCGCACGCTCACCAGGCTCAAGGCCGACGAGACGATGCTCGTGCAGAGCGGTCGGCCGGTCGGCGTGATGCAGACCCACGAGTGGGCGCCGCGCGTGCTCATCGCCAACTCCAACCTGGTCGGCGACTGGGCGACCTGGCCCGAGTTCCGCCGGTTGGAGCACCTCGGCCTGACGATGTACGGCCAGATGACGGCCGGCTCGTGGATCTACATCGGCACCCAGGGCATCGTCCAGGGCACCTACGAGACCTTCGCCGC
>Ga0173483_10000403_pt1 | contig 12226 bp, 13 predicted proteins | sample NitcycUS178409R2_FD_122621 | JGI IMG/M metagenome (GOLD analysis project Ga0173483, IMG submission 122621) | Soil microbial communities from Arlington Agricultural Research Station in Wisconsin, USA - Nitrogen cycling UWRJ-S178-409R-2 (version... | ecosystem: Environmental > Terrestrial > Soil...
CTTATTCATATTAATCTAACATTTCGATTTCAATTATTTAATCTTTATGTTTGTTATTTTGGTGCTGTCAAGTTAAGGCTCCTTTCCATGATTATAATCAATCTAGGATTAAGAAGATTGATTAAAGAATCAGCTGTATAGTAGCGAACAAGATAGATGACGATGCTCGGAAATACCTTCGAAGCTAAAGCTATTCTCTAGATATTCTTAATAGTACAAGAAACGTAATCAAGGATGGCTTGAAGAAACAGCTAGAATACCAACTTACAAATAAGAAATTTCATGGATGTTAACTTCACCAACAGACAGTTATATGTAGATATAAGTTGTATCGCAACTTAAAGCGAAATTTCCTTTATATCGCCCATGTATTTTTGAAGAACATCTGGAACTTCTACAGTACCCTTTGAAGTCTGATAGTTTTCCAATATGGTTACTAGAGTTCGCTCAGTTGCCACAAGTGTACTGTTCAAAGTATGGACTAATCTAGTTTCCTCATTTGTCTTATCTCTGAATCTGATACCGAGCCTACGAGCTTGATAATCTGAGCAATTTGAACATGATCCGATTTCCCTGTATGCATTTTGACTTGGCATCCATGCCTCAATGTCATATGTTTTGGCTGAAACTTTGCCCAACTCTGCAGAACAGAGCAATACTACACGATAAGGTATTCCAAGCTTTTCATAAAACTCTTGGGTTACTGTCAACATATCCTCATGTTCTTTCCATGCGAGTTCTGGACGTGAGTATATGAATTGTTCAACCTTCTCAAACTGATGTACTCTGAAAATACCCTTCATATCCTTGCCATGCGCACCAGCTTCTTTTCTAAAGCATGGACTTATACCAGCATACTTAATTGGCAATTTCTTACCGTCTAAAATTTCATTCATATGCATCGAAGCCATTGCATGTTCAGAAGTACCTAACATATAGAGATCTTCTCCTTCAACCTTGTAAATTACATCTTCAAAATCCCCTAGTATTATAGCTCCTTCCATAGCTTCCTTTCTAATCATATAAGGAGGTTGAATGGTTGTATAACATTTTTCTAATAAAAATTCTAATGCAAAATGTATCAATGCTTGGTTCATCATAACGAGCTCATTTTTAAGAAAGTAAAATCTTGCACCCGATACCTTTGCAGCCCTCTCTATGTCAATCAGGTCAAGATTAGTCGCAATATCGACATGGTCTTTAGGTTTGAAATCGAATTTTTTGATGGTCCCTTGCTGTTTGACAACTAAGTTATCGGTTTCATCATACCCAAACGGAACAGATTCATGAATAATATTAGGAAGCAGCATAATTAGATGTCTGAACTTTGAGTCGACCGTTGATTTTTCTACATCAAGACTGACAATCTTATTTCTGATCACATTCATTTCTTCTAGTTCCTGCGCTATTTTCTCCTTAGTCTTCTTTTTGGCGGCTATAGAATGTGCAAGAATATTTTTATTATGGTTGATACCTTGTATTTCAGATATCAATTCCCGACGTCTTTTATCTAAAGCAATTAGCTCTTTAATTGGAAAGTCTAATTTCCTCCTTTTTAACATATCCTCAATGACTTGTGGATTGTCCTTCAATAATTTTAAATCAATCACCTGAAATCACTTTTTTTGCAAGCGATATGAAGTCCAACACTTCGTCAATAGTATTGATGAGGGTTTCAAATTTAATGCTACAGAAAAATTTAAGGAACAAAGTATTACTGTTATTTGAAAGCATTTCCATCGATAGACCTTTTGGAAAGTTAACATTATCTGGTATTAATGCCTTCATGACTGCATGCGTCTCAGATTTTTTTGAAAACCTTATCTCTATGACGACAATGATCTCAAGAGGCAGTTTCGAATTTGGCATCATCTATGGCGATCCTCACATTTTCCAAAAAGTCTTCCAGTCTTGCTGACGATACTCTGCATCCTGCAGCTGCAGAATGCCCACCACCAATGCCACCAGCGGACTCTGAACAGTATTGCATTATTAGGCCTAGATTTGACTCCGATTTGCATCCAAGGCATTTTCTCGAAGTAAACTTGTAAGTGCCATCCTTTGTCATAGTTCTGACAAAAAGCAATCTGCCGCCGAGTGTTGGAGAACCACTTAACAATGAAGAAACTGCGCCGAGCATATCTTCATTTAAAAGTCCTTCTCCGTTTACAAAAACAGATTTTCCATCATCAATCAAGCGCCATTTTTCTGCGAAAATGGCAGAAATGTAATTCCTCAAAGTTGCTCTATATTTGGCAACTATTTCTTCACCTTCGCTTAACATTGCGTTTCTGTCACCCATACAAATTGCAATACCTACACCAGCTTTTCTAATCCTTCCACATGCGTTGAGCAAGATCGAAAACTCTCTGGCATCACGAAGGTGGCTCCTTTGATCTTCATTTGTAAGCGTATATGTATAACCCATAAGGTTGTCTTTTATATCAGTTGCAGTATATTTTGAAGATGTAACCACAAATTTGGCAATAGCATCTAAAATGACACTTTTCTCTTCGTTCGAAACTTCAGAAAGGACTCGCCATCTCCCGTTGTCCTTCATCTTTATTCCAGCATTTTTTATTATTTCATAACAGCGTTCTATATTCCATGTCAGTCCTTCAATATAAGGAGAGAAAGTGTAGGCAAGTGCCTCATGAAGGGGCCTGGTTTCTCGTCCTGTAAACAGAAGATCTAGATCTACACTGATTAATCCTAGTGACTGAGCTTTTTTTACGATTTCCGAATTTATGCCGATAAGTGATCTCTTATCTCCTCGATCCTGTCTATCTGCTATAGCAGAAACAATGGCAGTAGAAGAAAGATCCCTGTTTTTTCTGTCAAGTGTGCTAGCAACCATATATGCCATCACACCAGCACAAATTTCGTTACAGCCATTAATACCAAATTTCCAAGCATTCAAGACCTGATCATTATAGTCTGCCGTTATTTCTTCTTGGCAGATTTGATGGTGATCAATTATCACCCATCTCTTATCGAGGGCTCTAAGTAATTTATTTGCCATCCCTCCTCCAAGGTCTGTGATTATATAGAAATCGTGATTTTCAAACCTCATTTGCTCAATAACATCCAAAGTCATATCAGCAACAGTTCTAACAGTGCATTTGGCGCCTAATCTCACTAAAGACATAGAAATAATGCTGCCAGAAATTATACCATCTGCATCTAAATGCGTGATAATAGAAATTTCGTTATCATTTTCAACAACATCATTAATCTTCTCACAAAAAGGTTTTAGAGCTTGGCAAAGTTCGTTGATGCCCATACTACACTCTTACTCTAGCTGAGCAATAACCGCTGAGTATTTCCAGTTTTTCTCAAGCTTTCCAATACGTTTGTAGTATCTAGAAAGTCTATGAATCTTTGCCTCAACAAGCTCTAACGAACGAACGTTTCTGTGATCACTATTGTGAGATCTGAGATGCTTTTGAAGCCCCACAGCCTTTTGAACTAGTCGATTTAAATCCTCAGGCATATCTCGTCTGATATTATTTTCATCAAGTATTTCTATAATATTTTTACCTAAAATTGGCTTCACAAGTGGTATCCCATATTCGTCGCGCAAACGAAGGCCAATTTCACTTGAAGTTAGACCTTCCTTTGATAATTGTACAACGAGCGAAACTACATCGCCTTGGCTTTGTGTTAGCCAAACCGGCGTATTCAAAGAGGTTGGACGAGTCGAATGAGATTTGCCATGAGTAGGAGCATGCATTCGTGCCATATCTGTATGAAACATTTGAATGCATATCTTAAATGTTACTTGACTATATTAAACGTGTTACGTCAATTTGTTGCCTAGCCATTAGGTGACTGAATAAAGGATATTGACCATATTTTTACTGATGCAGGGGAGTAGACGAAATTACTGCACACTTTTATGTCAATAGTATTGTTGAGGCATTGCTTATCACTAATCTTAATATTTAAGATTAATTAAAAAATAAATGTCAGTTGAAAGATTATGATCACATAATTTTGTGGCTTGATTATTTTAACAAGCATTTATCCAGGCAGAAAGGTCGTAAAGTAAAACGAGACCGCGCAGTTTTTGATCCGACAGTCTCAGAGCTGATTGATGCTGCCAAATTAGCAGGTTACAATCCCACGACAGAAGGAACTAATAACCAAACAAGATATCCCAGAAGATATTTTGTCAAATCAGGATATATAATGCTCCCGAAATCAGAAAGTATAAAAAAATCTGCAGTCATTGATATAATTGCGGATAAAATGATACAAAAAAGACATAAACAGAAAGCTAGTCAAAGATAGCAATGAAGGATAATAATAACAAAATATTTTAGGTTTTGTTTTCGAGTATAAAATTCTTCTTTCGGTCGAATGGGTATGATGTTTATCAATTAACTGAATTTTTATTGACAAAATAGAATGATAATAAGTGAAGTACATATGGTCATTATAGAATTGGAGGAAATTGGAGAGGTTATGCATTGGGCAAAGAGTGGAAGGCTAATTGTAAAACTTGGAACTGCTGGCTTAGAAACCAAGGGTGGTGATTTATTAGTTGATGAGAATGGAAAACGCGTAGGCAAAGTATTAGAAGTAATTGGACCTACTACTGCCCCGTATGCATCAGTAATGCCACATACAGACAGAACAAACAAGATCACAGGCATTAAGGTATTTAGTGGTGGACTCTCACCTAAAAGGCGAGCCTCTAAACATAGAGATTACAAACGAGGAGGCTTTGGACGAGTTAGACATCTGGGGGACAATCGACCATGATATCAACAGAATATTATACTCAATGTCCTGAATGTGATTCTGGTCTTATTCACGATTACAGCAAGGGAGAATACATTTGCCAAAAGTGTGGGTGCGTAGTAATGGATCAGGTTGATGATTATGGTCCTGAATCACATTCAACTGACTTTGAAGAAAAGTCAAAGAACGTACGTGCCAGTGGATTTACAAGCTTTTCATTACATGATTATGGCTTGAGAACAGAAATTGGTTTTGGCTCAAAAGATTATAGCGGTAAGTCGATTGACTACGGGATGGCAGAACAGATGAATAATATGCGCAAGTGGCATTCAAGAATAAGAGTAGCTTCTCCAAAAGAAAGAAGACTCTCAAATGTTTTATCTAAAATTAATGAGACTTGTTCTGCAATGTCACTTCCAAAGATATTAGTAGAAACAGCAGCAATGCTTTACAGAAACTTTGAAAATAAAAATGAAGCAAAAGGAAAATCGATCGCATGTATGGGAGCAGCAGCAATTTACCTAGCATGTAAAAGGTGCTCAGTGGTGCGATCATTAGAAGAAATCATTAAAGCAACTGGTATAACTGAACAAGACAGATCTAGTCTGAAACTCGCAGCCAAATACTACAGAATAATGGTTATGGAGCTGGGTGTCTTTACAGAACAGCCAACAACAACAGCACCTTCATCAACTATTACTGGTAATTCCGTAACAACAACAACATCATCTTCATCCTTGTCTTTATCTCCTTTAACACAATCTACACCAATTCCAGTAACGCTTGCAATCGATCAATATATTGCTAAACTGGCAAACATGGCAAAGATTGATACCAAAGTTGAGAGGCTAGCAATTGACATAGCACATAAAACTGATGACCGTCTTCTTGCAGACGGCAAGGCTCCAAGTGGTCTAGCTGCTGCATATATATATTTGGCCGCGGTATTACTCGGAGTTAATCTACTGCAAATAGATGTATCAAGCCTTGCGGGTATCACAGAGGTTACCATTCGTAATAGGTGCAAAGATATTCTGACAAGTTTTAAACTAACAATAACAGTTAAACCATCAGCGGGAATTGATCTTGGCTGAAGATCTATTGAAATTAGCAATAAGGTATATACTTTACTTCGACTTTATCTCTTTTGATTCTGATAGTTTTTTACCAATGGAAAGCATTTGTGCTTTATTATTGGTAAGCAACAAGAGTTCTGTTTCTTTAGTTATTCTGACTCTGTCACTTGGACTGCTATTTGTTTACTCAACTACTACTTCAACGAACTCAAATACTTACACTAGTAGATGCAGCCACAACTAATGCTACACAGGGAGCTAAATCTGCAGCAAACCAAACAGGAGAGGCTGGACAATCTTTCATGAACAAGAACAAGACAGGAGAAGCTGTCAAATCACTTGCGAATAAAACAGGCGAGACATTACAAAGATTAATCCCTTAAAATAAAACAAAATAAGAAAATAACAAAAAATATGCAGGTCGTTTTTTATTTATAATGGTTCAAAATATACAAAGTGTAGGATTCAAGAAAAACTATTCATTTTTTAATTAGTGATAAAATTTTCTAAAATAGTCTTTTCGGTGATAAATGTTGTTTAATTAAAATACTACGAAAATTTAATATAATATAATTCTTGAATCTTATCGAAGTCGAGCTTGTTGTACATACACATAAAACGGGAGTAGAATATACAATGTTTGCATTTGTTAGATTAGTGATTGACACGACAAAACAACTGGATTAGGTGAATGTTAACATACATCGCATATACGTCAGTCTATAGGCTTTATATTGATTATTATTTAGCAGAGTCACTAAGAAGCTTAGATCTATTATATAGAACGTGAATTATATATTCTTCTTTCATTATATTATGAGTCATTTATCTTGGCTATAATACTATTTATAGTCCAGAATATGATCGTTTTATAATAATGGAAAGGATCAACGGTGAAATTATCACAGGAATTGCTTTAGCTTTCATGGCTATTTTGTTTATCTATGCAGGTACGGTTAACGCCGTATGGGCAACAATAATACCTGCGGATTTTCTTATCCTAGCAATTGGTGGAGCCTTTATTATTCTTGGAATGTGGACCATACGGAAGAATCGAAGCATCAAAAAAGAACACTCTCATTACTGATGCTTGTGACCGAAACGGATACCCTTATTGTTGTTTTTAGATTATTAGTATAAGGTTGTACTTGCTCCATACGCTGATTATCCATGATAACAATTGAGTGGCAAGAATAAATTACTCTTATATTTTTTATAATATTTGGTTTTTCCCATCTAGTTTTGCTATAACGTCTTTTTTCTTTCCTCGCTTTTTATCAACTATTCCTATTTGACTGCATCTCATCCTGTATTTCTCAAATATACTAATGGCTCTATCAACTGAATCTTTTGGAAGTATTATGCAAAATCCTATTCCCATATTGAATGTTCTGTACATTTCCTTCGTTTCAATATGTCCATCTATCTGTATCTGTTTGAATATGCCATGTGCAGTAGGCAAATTGTCAAGATTGTATCTTACTTTATTATTGAGACGTGGTAATTTTGTAAAGGAGCCACCAGTTATGTGAGCAAAACCATGAACTGAAATATGTTTTTGTTTCAATATTTCCATGACAGGTTTAACATATATTCTGGTAGGAGTAAGCATTTCTTCACCTAGTGTGCGGATCAAATGATCTGGTGTATCATTAATACAATATTTCGAGAGAAGAATTCTGCGAGCAAGTGTATAACCGTTTGAATGCAAACCGCTGCTTTCTACTCCTAAAATTATGTCGCCGGGTTTGATTTTATCACCCAATACCAACTTTGACTTATCAACAATCCCGAGAACCATACCTGCAAGATCAAATGCATTTTTATGATTTCCGTTAATGAGATCAGGTAAGATTGCGGTTTCTCCTCCAACTATCGCCATATCAGATTGTCTTGCTCCTTTGACAAGGCCCCTTGCTACATCTTGTAGAAGGATTTCATTTGTAGATTTTAATGCAATGTAATCCATAAATGCAAGTGGTTGTGCACCAACGCAGACAATGTCATTGACATTCATTGCTATGCAGTCAATTCCTACATTATCAAAACGGTTCATCATTAACGCTATGATTATCTTTGTTCCGACCCCGTCTGAGTGCAATGCAAGGACTTTCGAACCGATATCAATCAAGCCTGCATAATGTCCAAAGCCTGAAATAACTTTTCCTATGGTAGGTAAGTAATGAGTAACAGAAATTATATTACCAACAGATTTTTGGGCTTTGCGGATCTTTTTGACATCTATACCCGTACTGCTGTAGGTCATTCTTTTTGATTTCAAGGTGTTAGCCATACATAAGATATACTATTCTAATAAATGTCTATGATAATGCATGATATTGATAATAGCCTAACCAAATTTGAGAATCAGGATTTGGTTATTGTAATATGTAAACATTCAAAATTTAGTAGCATTAACAAAGTTTTTTCAATTGCTTATTAAAGAATTACTCTCATTATTATATCTATCAAAAGAGCTGAGATCTTATCAAGCTACTTAAAGAATATAGATAGAATGTCATCGCATTGGTTAGATGGATATTTCTAGATCCATCTATCAATATAGCGCATTTGATTTTGCAATACTACTATTCTCGATATTTCACTTTCATCCATTATAGAAAATCTGGGCATTTTATTACATAAGTCTCTTGAAAAGCTTCGAATCTCACTCATTTCAACCATGCTATCTTTCTTTAGACGTGCTGTAGACATTCCTATGTGCATATAGGATTTTAATTCAATGAAGTGTGAATTACCTTGTGACATCATTTCAGCAAATTCATTGACAAACTCAATATTTTCGTTATATCCCCCGATCATTGTCATTCTCAGAACAGTTCGTGTATTTACAGTAGAGAGAAAATGCAGACTTTTCCACCACCTTTCCCATGCATCTTTGTGTCGTGGTCGGTTGATACGATAAAACATTTTCCTATTGGATGCATTGGCAGATAGATATAATTGAGTTGGTAACGCATTTTCGTCAGCCAATCTCTGGAGCATTTCCGGTTCCTGACCATTTGTTACAAGGAATATAGATTTTGTCGCTTTCAAAGTTTTCAGATATTTAATTAATTGTGGTAGTTTAGGATACATAGTAGGTTCTCCAGATAATGAAATTGCATAATGTGCAGGCAGCAGAGACTCATCAAGCTTTTTCTTGTCGTTCTTTGCATTACCATAGTAACCATTAATCAATTTCTTCCGCTCCGCTATCAAATGTTCAACAATAACATCAGGTTCATCAACCAATTCTCCAGGCATTTCTAATGTGTCATAAAACTCAGTTGGTCTCCAGCAGTAAACACATCTATTTTCACAGTTCATAACAGTCGGAGTCATTTCCATACACCGATGGGTTGAAATTCCGTAAAACTTGTGTTTATAGCAATTACCTTGACCCGCAAAAGACTTTTTTGTCCAATGACAAAGCTCCACAGCAGAATGATTATAGACTCCGTACTTGGCTTTTTGTAGTTTTGACTTTGTTTGAGATGTAATCTGGATAAGATTGTCTTCTGTAAGATGAGAAATATATTCAGCAGAGCAACTCATTTAAGGTATACCATTATGGATTACGAATTTAAAGTTTACAATAGATCGAGAATCTTCTAAGCAAGCAAACTAGATGCGGCTAGTTGGAAGATTTAGCTTCCTGTAAGAGCAAATAAGACAATACCAAAGTTTCACATGTATTTCAAACTGCGGAATCAAATAGGCTGCCTTCATGTTAGACAGGGATGTTTAATTGTGAATATGTAATATATCATTATTATGTAAAAAAGGCTCATTTGGTATCTACAATTATATACAGTCATTTCTGCAGAATTATTACTTGGCCTTCGTAGTATAGCCTGGTTAGTATAGGCGGCTGTGGGCATCTGCTCTTAAATGAGCTATCGAAAGAAACCGCTTGAGGAGGGTTCAAATCCCTCCGAAGGCCCTCTCTGAGTTAATCTTAGCTTCTTAATACTATGACGGTACTAAGCGTATCACGCAAAAATAACATTACCGAAAAGGTCTAAAAGGGTTTTAAAGGTATAATTGCCAGTTTGAATTACACATTTGAATAAAGTAATATTTTCTTTTTCGTTCTATATTATATAGTAATAAGAGATTGCTCTAATATACTAATGATAGATAAAAAATTATAGGCACAAGGAACAAGTGTTTGTCCAAGGAATTGCATGGAGAAAGAACAACAGATATTCAAGCAGAAATGATGATAGAAAAGCAATAATAACTGTTTAATTTATAAAGTGCTACGAATCTTCCAAATGATACAATTGAATCATACAAAATTATCGTCTATGGTTATGATTAGATCTCACCTCACCTGGTACTAATCCCCATTTTACAGATATTACATAAAAACTTCGAGTAGAGTCAAGTAATAGCGTTGTCATCGTCATCCTTTATTGTGATTCCCGTGTTTTACTTAAAAAGGAAAGCCTGAATAATATGTTATGCATATATAATGGAACCTAAAGACTCGAGATAATTATACTGCTGGATGATAAAAAAAGTTAAAGATACCTATTCCATCTTTTTAATATCTATTAAAAGCTGTTCTCCTACTTTAGGGCTTCCTATTTTTTCATATCGTCTCTTTGGCATTGTAATCTGGATGACCGTTTGAGAATATGTTTTGATTAAAGTCTGAGGCTGAGATCCAAGAATCGCTTCTAAGATGGGCTTGATCTGCTGTTTAACTTCTTTGTCAGTTACTGCCCGATCAATAGCCTCTAACATCAACTGCTGCTGAGATACAGATTCAAGCTCAACGTCTTCGCTGAGAGAAAGAGTGACGTTTATGCCTGTATCCGTCATCTGATTAACTTTATATCGAATAACCGAATTTTCCAACGCAACGTTATCTGGAATCGATAATTATTATTAGTATCGATTTTAAATGACTGCGAAATCGCACAAAAAATTGGTATTATTTTACGCATCATTTCTTAATTTGGCCAACTCATATAGTATCTCACGATTAGTTCAGTTAAATGCTTTCAAAAAACAATATCGGTCCAATATCCATCTTTTTCAATCTAGATATAATTCTAACCGATACTCATAGTCAAATTTCATAAAAAAGATTAATAAATTATATTGACCACTCAAATTTCGTTAATGTTTGAATCATTAAAGAGGTCATCACAAGTACTTGATGCGCACTATTATTTACAGATCTACTAGAGTGCCTACGACGTAGCAGTATTATTAAAATCCTTATAATAAATACCATGTTCTATTCAGTCCAGCAAAATTTTAAGTAAGTAAATATTCTTATATACATATAGTGTCCTTCAATAATCTCCAGTGTTTAATTGAGGATTGGAAAGTTAATGTTGTGAACTCTGTCGTATCCTCAAATGATGTTGATGGGTTAGCCCGATATGCTCTACATCTCTCAAGAATTCTTGCATATCCAGAGCTGGATGTTAGTTCCACCTTGGAAACAATAGACACCATGGGCGAAGAACTTAGGCAATCAATAAAGAAATTCATGCCTTTACGCCCAACGCAAATAATAGAAAAGATTAACGAATATCTGTTTAGATACAAAGAGTTTAAATCAAACATCCAAGACTATTACAATCCGCTAAATAGTTACCTTAACATTGTTTTGCAGCATAAATCGGGCATTCCAATATCTCTTTCAATACTATATATGCGAATAGCTTATTGCTTGAATTTTAAATTATATCCCGTTAATTTTCCTGGTCACTTTCTGGTTAAACATATTTTGGATAACGACAAGAGCGGAATTATAATAGACCCATTTAATAGCGGGAGAATAATGGATGATTATGCACTGAAGGCATTACTTGATCAATTATACCCACATCAAAACATCCCATTGACTCATGCATTTATCGAAGAAACAACAGCAGCACAAGTTATGGTACGGCTGTTAAATAACTTAAAGGAAAGCTATTATGAAGCGGAAGATTTGGATAAAGTAGAGATCGCAAACGAGATGATAATTGCTATAGATCACTATAATCCGGATGCCATAAGGGACAAGGGTATGATATTACTAAAAGGACAAAAACCTCTAAAAGCACTTGAAATGCTAAACTTGTATCTTGAACTAGATCCCGAAGCAGAAGATGCAGATACTGTTCTAGACATAATAAAACAGATTCGCGCATCCAAATAAACACAAAAGGATGGTTTTGATATCTAATTTTAATTTAGTCCACTCGTATTTACAGCAAATATAAGAATAAACTGTCCAAGCTACTAGAGTTGGGAACTCGCTAATTTGCAAAACATCTTTCTTTATGTTCTTCTATTTCTCATTAAGAAATTCTAATCCAATGAAGCTAATAAACCCCTAGTTTTACACATTAGAGCATAGATGCCAAATATACTAATTATAGCATATGTAACAA
>Ga0173483_10000406_pt1 | contig 12175 bp, 10 predicted proteins | sample NitcycUS178409R2_FD_122621 | JGI IMG/M metagenome (GOLD analysis project Ga0173483, IMG submission 122621) | Soil microbial communities from Arlington Agricultural Research Station in Wisconsin, USA - Nitrogen cycling UWRJ-S178-409R-2 (version... | ecosystem: Environmental > Terrestrial > Soil...
CGGCGCTATCGACAGCAGGGCGTAGATCGCGACGCCCGCGAGCAGCAGGTCGATGATCTCGAAGACGGCCCAGGCGTCGCGCCCCGGCTCGTACCAGGTGATGAAGAGGCTCACGAGCAGCGCGACCGCGCCGACGGCGACGACGGCGGTGCCCGCATCGAAACGCTCGCGCAAGGGCCGGAGAGCTCCTGGTCTGGGTGGTACGGCGCCCCAGGCTGGCCTGGGACCGGGGCGACCCAGTGAAGCAGACGACCGCGCCCGCGTGCGTGGCTCGCAACGCGGCTGTCAGCCGCCGGTGCGGATGACGTCGCCGGTGGCCGGATCGACGCGCGCCGCCGACGGCTGCCCGGAGATCGCGACCGCGAACTCGCCCTCCGGGCTGCGATTGCCGTCGAGCACCGCCTCCGCGCGGCCGTTGAGGCTGGCAGCCACCCGCCAGTGGACGTCGTGCGTGCCGCCCTGGACCGGGACCACCCGCCACGAGAAGCGCTTGGTGGCCCCGGGTTGCAGGCGTCCGAGCGCCCACGTCGACGCCGTGGCCGTCGTCCCGTCGAGCGGCGCGACAGCGATCACCCACACGGCCCGGTCGGGGTCGGCGAGCCCCATCTGCTCGGAGCGCGCGAAGAAGCTGTCGATGGTCACGGCGACGTTCGGGAGCGCGCGCTTGCCCGTGTTCTTGACGGCGAGCACGAGCCGCGCCGGCTCGGCCAGGCGCTGGCGGGCCGGGAAGCTCGCCTTCGTCACCGCGATCTCGAACCGCCCCGAGGGCTCGCCGGCGTCCTGGCGGGGACCCCCGCCGCAGGCCCCCGCGGCGAGCGCGAGCGCGGCCGCGCCGGCGACCGCGACGACCCGGCGCGAGGTGACCCCGAGCCCCTCCACCGCGGCGAACCTACCACGCGCTCGCGGCCCCATGGTTCGGGTTTGGCCTTCGCTCGGAGCATTGCTTAGAGTGCCGCTGCGACCGGGCCTAGCGGCGTCCGGCGCCCCCGGGTGCAAGGAGGAGGGAGGCAGGGATGGTGCGCAGCGTCGCCGACCGAGCGGTTCTTCCCACGAAGAACCTGCTCGAGGAGGTCGGCGACATGATGATCCTCACGGGCAAGACGATCGTCTCCGCCCTGAGGCCTCCCTATCCCTACGGCGGCGAGTTCGTCTCGCAGTTCCTGTTCGCGCTGCGGCTCTGCTGGTTCCCGCTGCTCGTCTCGACCGTCGCCTTCGGCTACGCGGCGCCGGGCCTGCAGGCCGCCAACTTCCTCGTCCTCTTCGGCGCGCTCGACCGCCTCGGCGGCTTCTTCGTGCTCGCCTCGATCCGCGAGTTCGCGCCGTTCGTCACCGCGGTAGTGCTCGCCGGCGTGGCGGGCACGGCGATCACGGCCGACCTCGGCGCGCGCAAGATCCGCGAGGAGCTCGACGCGCTCCAGGTCCTGGGCGTCGACCCGGTCAAGAACCTCGTGGTGCCGCGCTTCCTCGCGCTGATGCTCGTCACCGGCCTCTTCGACGTCTACGCGCTGCTCTTCGGCATCTTCGGCGGCATCGTCACGACGCTCGTCAACGACGCGCCGCTCGGGCCCTTCTGGGCGACGTTCTTCACCAACGCGTCGGTGACCGATCTGTGGGGCAGCGTGCTCAAGTGCACGCTCTTCGGGGCGATCATCGCGATCGTCTGCTGCTACAAGGGCATGACGGCCTCGGGCGGGGCGGCGGGCGTCGGGCGCGCGGTCAACCAGGCGGTGGTCATCGCCTTCATCGGCGTCTTCGCGTTCAACTACGTCTTCACGCAGACGCTGCTGGCAACCCACCCGGAGATCAACGTGATCAAGTGACGATCGCGCGCGACTGGATCTCGAGCTTCGGGGAGATCGCGAAGTTCTGCGGGCGCATCGTCGGCGCGGTCTTCTCGCTGCGCGTCTTCCGCTTCTTCGGCGAGGCGCTGCGCCAGGCCGGGTTGCTGATCGTCTCCTCGACGCTCGTGATCTGGGGCCTCGTCTTCATCATCGGTCTGCAGTGCGGCATCGAGGGCGCCTACTTCAACCGCTCGGTCGGCGCGCCCGCGTACGCGGGCGTGTTCAGCGCGTGGTGCGACCTGCGCGAGCTCGTGCCCTACGCCTTCGGCTACATGATGGCCGCCAAGGTCGGCACGGGAATCGTCGCCGAGCTCGGGTCGATGCGGATCTCCGACGAGATCGACGCGCTCGAGGTCATGGGCATCGACTCGATGGTCTTCCTGTGCGCGACGCGGCTGCTCGCCGCGTGGCTGGTCCTGCCGTTCATGTACATCGCCGGGGTGGGCGCCGGCTTCTTCGCGAGCTACCTGGCGGTGGTGCAGCAGATCGGGGAGGTGAGCTCCGGCGGGTTCTTCCTCGTCTTCTGGCAATTCCAGAATCCGCCCGACCTCTTGTTCAGCGTCATCAAGGGGATGACGATGGCGACGGCCATCGTCCTCGTCGGCTGCTACTACGGATACACGGCGAGCGGCGGCCCCGTGGGGGTGGGCACGGCGACCGCGAAGTCGATGGTGCTCAACATCGTCCTCGTGCACCTCATCGGCATGGTGTACACGCAGCTGTTCTGGGGCGCGAACCCGCGGGCGCCGATCGGGGGCTGAGGGTGGACGACGACCGCGAGCGCCCGCGCGACGAGCTCTCCGACGAGGAGCGCGCCGAGGCCCCGCTCGTCGAGGAGGACCTCCGTCGCGACGAGGAGGAGCGTCGCGGCGGCCCCGCCCCGCCGGACGATTCCTCGCGCGTCTCGGTCGTCTCCGAGGGCCGCGAGCACGGCGACGAGGACGAATACCGCTGGCACACGGGCCTCAACCGGCCCACAGGAGCGCCCGACGCCGTCGAGTTCATCGACGTCCACAAGGCGTTCGGGCGCAACCGCATCCTGCGCGGGCTGAACATGGCGATCCCCGACGACAAGATCTCGATGATCCTCGGGCCGTCGGGCACCGGGAAGTCGGTCTGCATCAAGCACATGGTCGGCCTCCTGTACCCCGACGAGGGCGACGTGCTCGTGCACGGCGAGTCCGTGCCGAACATGCAGGACGACGAGCTCTTCGAGATGCGCAAGAAGTTCGGCGTCCTCTTCCAGGACGGCGCGCTCTTCGGGTCGATGAACCTCTTCGACAACGTCGCGTTCCCGCTCCGCCAGCACACAGACAAGGGCGAGGAGGAGATCACGGAGATCGTCGACCGCCGCCTGGCCGAGGTCGGGCTGGGGGGCTCGCACGACAAGTTCCCCAACGAGCTCTCGGGCGGGATGCGCAAGCGCGCCGGTTTCGCGCGGGCGCTCGTGCTCGATCCCGGGATCGTCCTCTTCGACGAGCCGGACTCGGGCCTGGACCCCGTACGCACAGCCCTGCTGTGCGAGCTCATCCAGGAGATCCACGAGGAGAACGGCGGGGCCTACGTCGTCATCACCCACGACATCATGAGCGCGCGCCGGGTCGCCGAGCACATCTCCGTGCTCTGGAAGGGGCGCATCGTCGAGTCCGGCCCGGCCGAGGAGCTCTTCAACTCCGACAACGCGTTCGTGCGCCAGTTCCTGTCCGGCGAGTCGCAGGGCCCCCTGGGCATGGAGTAGCGCCGATCGCCGAGGCGGCCACAACCCGACGGAACGTCCTGCGCGCCCTCGCGCTCGCCGCGCTCCTGCTCGCGGCCGCGGCCGTCGCCTGGCTCCTGCTGCGCGGCGCGGCGGAGACGACCTACAAGCTGCGCTTCCAGAACGCGGGCCAGCTCGTCAAGGGCGACGACGTCCAGGTCGGCGGTCGGCGCGTGGGCTCGGTGCGCGACATCGCGCTGACGGCGAACAACCAGGCCGAGATCACGGTCAAGGTCTCCGACGACTTCGCGCCGCTGCACCAGGGCACGACCGCCGTCATCCGCGCGACCTCGCTGTCGGGGATCGCCAACCGCTACATCGCGCTCACCCCCGGCCCGAACAGCAACCCCAAGCTCCCCGACGGAGCGACGCTCGGGACCGAGAGCACGACGTCGATCGTCGACCTCGACCAGGTCTTCGACACGCTCGACGCGCCGACGCGCCGGGCGCTTCAGAACACGATCAAAGGCCTCGCGCGCTGGTACGACGCCCGCGGCGTCCAGGCCAACGCGTCGGCGCGCTACCTGAGCCCGGCGCTGAGCCAGTCCCAGCAGCTCTTCGCCGAGCTCATCCGCGACCAGGAGAGCTTCTCGGGCCTGCTCACGAACGCCTCGCGGACGGTCCGCGCGCTCGCGCGCCGGCGCCCCGAGCTCACCGCGCTCGTGAGCAACGCGAACACGACGGCCGCGGCGATCGGCGACGAGAACGTCGCGTTCGACGAGTCGCTCGCGCTGCTGCCGGGGTTCCTGCGCAAGGCGAACACGACGTTCGTCAACCTCCGCGCCACGCTCGACGACCTCGACGTGCTCGTCGCCGCGTCGAAGCCCGCCACGCGCCGGCTCGCCCCGTTCCTCGCCGAGCTGCGCCCGCTCGTCGCGGCCGCGCGCCCGACGGTCAGCGACCTCTCGGCGCTCCTGCGGTTGCCCGGACCCAACAACGACCTCACGGACCTGCTGCGGCGCACGCCGGCGCTCGAGCGCGTCGCCAAGCCCGCGCTCGCCGAGTCGACCGCGGCGCTCGAGCAGGCAACGCCCGTCCTCACGACGCTCCGGCCGTACACGACGGAGCTCGTCGGCTGGATGCGCGACTACGGCATCGGCGCGGCCAACTACGACGCGAACGGCCACTTCGCCCGAATCGCACCGGCGTTCAGCCCCTACGCGTTCACCGACAGCCCGACCGGCGGGACGCTCACGCCGGTGGCGCCGAGCCAGCGCATCGCGGGCTTCCAGCACGGCGTCATCAAGCGCTGCCCCGGCGCGGCGTCCCAGGCGACGGCGGACGGCTCGGCCCCGTTCACCGACGGCGGCACCCTCGACTGCGATCCGAGCCTCGTGCTCCCCGGGCCGTGAAGCGCGCGCTCGCCATCGCCGCCGTCCTGCTCGCCGCCTCGGCGCTCGTCGTCCTCGCCTCGGGCGCGGGCGGCGACGGCGGCGCCTACCGGGTCCGCGCGATCTTCATGAACGCGTTCTCGGTGATCCCCGGCGAGGACGTGAAGATCGCGGGCGTCAAGGTCGGTCGGGTCGAGTCGCTCGACGTTACGCCCGACCAGCGCGCCGCGGTCGTGCTGCGCATCGAGAAGCCCGGCTTCAAGGACTTCCGCGCCGACGCGACGTGCCAGATCCGCCCGCAGTCGCTCATCGGCGAGAAGTTCGTCGAGTGCGCGCCGACGCAGCCGCGGCCGCCGGGCGCGCAGCTCCCGCCGCCGCTGCACAAGATCGAGGACGGCGCGGGCAAGGGCCAGTACCTGCTCCCGGTCGACCGGACCGCGAAGACCGTCGACCTCGACCTCGTCAACAACATCCTGCGCCTGCCCGAGCGCCAGCGCCTGGCGATCATCCTCAACGAGCTCGGCACGGGCCTGGCCGGCCGCGGCGCCGACCTGCGCCAGGCGATCCGCAACGCCGACCCGGCGCTCAAGTCGACCGACCAGGTGCTGGCGATCCTCGCGAGCCAGAACCGCACGCTCGCGGACCTCGCCCGCGACTCGGACACCGTGCTCGCGCCGCTCGCCCGCGACCGCGCGCGCGTCGCCGACTTCGTCACCCAGGCGCGCACGACCGCGCAGGCGACCGCCGAGCGCTCGGGTCCGCTCGAGGCGAGCATCGCGGCGCTGCCGCCCTTCCTGCGCGAGCTGTCGCCGACGATGCGGCAGCTCGGCGGCCTGGCCGACCAGGCGACTCCCGTGTTCGACGACCTCGGCGACGTCGCGCCGGACCTCAACCGGCTCGTGAGCGAGCTCGGCCCGTTCTCGCAGGCCGCCACGCCAGCGCTGACCTCGCTCGGCGCCGCCACGAAGGTCGGCCAGCCGGCGCTCGTCGACGCCAAGCCGATCGTCGACCAGCTCGCGCGCTTCGCGGCGCCCGCCAAGCCGCTCTCGCGCAACCTCACCTCGCTGCTCACCTCGCTGAAGACCTCGGGCGGGATCGAGCGCGCGCTGGACTACTTCTTCAACCAGGTGGCCGCGACCAACGGCTTCGACGCCTACGGCCACTACCTGCGAGCCGGGCTGATCGCGAACTCGTGCTCGCTGTACGCGACCAAGAACGACCCGGCGTGCAACGCCAACTTCACCGCGAGCGAGGCCGCCGCCACGCCCTCCAAGTCGGCACTCCGTGCCGCGAGGCTGGTCACGTCGCGGCGCTCGGCCCGCACCGGGGCGAGGACCGCCGGCGCCCCCGCGACCGGCGGCTCGGCGCGCGCCGACGACGCCGCGACGAGCCTGCTCGACTACCTGCTCGGGGGCGGCGGCTGATGCGCCGGCGCGGCTCGGCCTCGATCGCGGCCAACCCGGTGCTGATCGGCGCGGCGACGACGCTCATCGTCGTCGTGGCCGTCTTCCTCGCCTACAACGCGAACTCCGGCCTGCCGTTCGTCCCCAGCTACGAGCTCAAGGCCGAGGTGCCCAACGCGGCGAACCTCGTCAAGGGCAACGACGTGCGCGTCGGCGGGGCGCGCGTCGGCGCGGTCACCGCCATCGAGCCCGTCCAGCACCGCGACGGCGCGGTCACGGCGCTGCTGACGATGAAGCTCGAGACGGCCGTCAAGCCGCTGCCCGTAAACTCGACCGTCCTCATCCGCCCGCGCTCGGCGCTCGGCCTCAAGTACGTCGAGATCACGAAGGGCACGAGCTCCAAGGGGCTGCAGGACGGCGCCACGATCCCGCTGCGCCAGGCCAGGCCGCAGCCCGTCGAGCTCGACGAGGTGCTCAACACCTTCGACGACCGCACGCGCGCGGCCTCGCGGACGAACCTGAACGAGCTCGGCACGGCGCTCGCCGGCCGCGGCGGCGACCTCAACCGAGCCATCGAGCTCGCCAACCCGCTGCTGCTCGACCTCGGCCCGGTCATGGACAACCTCTCCGCCCGCCCCACGCAGCTGCGGCGCCTCAACGACGCGCTCGCGCGCACGGCGGGCCTGCTGGCTCCGGTCGCCGAGACCCAGGCGTCGCTGTTCCGCAACCTCGACACGACGTTCACGGCGCTGTCCTCGGTGGCGCGGCCGTATCTGCAGGACTCGATCGCGGGCGCGCCCGAGGCGCTCGACGCGGCGACCACGAGCCTGCGCGCCACGCGCCCGTTCCTCGCCAACTCCGAGGCGTTGTTCCGCGAGCTGCGGCCGGGGGCGGCGGCGCTGCAAGGCGCCGCGCCCGTGCTGGCACGCACGCTCGCGATCGGCACCCCGACGCTGCGGCGCTCGGTCGCGCTCAACGAGCGCCTGCAGGCCTCCTTCGCGGCGCTCGGGCGCGTGAGCGGGGATCCGCTCGTCCTCGTCGGCGCCAAGGACCTCGCCGAGACCGCGCAGGTGGCTGCCCCGACCGTCGCCTACCTGACCCCGGCGCAGACCGTCTGCAACTACGTGACGCTGTTCTTCCGCAACATCTCGAACCTGCTCAGCGTCGGCGGCCCGCAGGGGACGTCGCAGCGGTTCATCATCGTCGGCACGGTCCCCGGGCCCAACAACGAGGGCCAGCCGTCGTCCGCGCCGGCCAACGGGCCCGGGCCGAACTACCTGCACTCCAACCCGTACCCGAACACGGCCTCGCCGGGCCAGCCGCACGAGTGCGAGGCGGGCAACGAGCCGTTCCTCACGGGGCGCCAGGTCATCGGCAACCCGCCCGGGACCCAGTCCGACACGACCGAGCGCACGGGGAGCGACCGATGAGCGCCGACGGCCACCGCGTGGCGCGCAAGGATCGCCGCGGCGCGAGCCCGTTCGCGGTCGGCGCGATCGCGCTTGCGGTCATCGTCGTCGTCACCTTCTTCGCGTTCACGAAGCACGTGCCGTTCACGCACGGCTTCCGGGTGAAGGCGGTCTTCGAGTCGGCGAACTCGATCCGCAAGAACTCGCCCGTGCGGATCGCCGGCGTCAACGTCGGCAAGGTCAAGGGGATCGAGCGCAAGGACGGCACGACCGCGGCCGTGCTCACGCTCGAGCTCGACAAGAAGGCGCTCCCGATCCACAAGGACGCCACGGCCAAGATCCGCCCCCGGATCTTCCTCGAGGGCAACTTCTTCGTCGACCTGCAGCCGGGCACGCCGGACTCGCCGCGGCTCGCCGACGGCGACACGATCCCGCTCACGCAGACGTCGACGCCGGTGCAGTTCGACCAGGTGCTCACGAGCCTGCAGGCCGACACCCGCGCGCAGCTCCAGAAGCTGCTCGAGGGCCTGGGCACGGGCCTCACCGCGAAGCCCACCGCCGCCGAGGACGCCGACGCCGACCCGAGCGCTCGGGGCCAGACCGCGGCGGAGTCGCTCAACGACGCGATCGTCTACGGCAAGCCCGCGCTCGAGGGCACGGCGATCGTGGCCGAGGCGCTGCGCGGCACCGACCCGCACGACCTCTCGGCGCTGATCAAGGGCCTGAACCGCACGACCGAGGGGCTGGGACGCAACGAGCGACAGCTCGAGGACCTCGTCGTGAACTTCAACCGCACGGTCGCGGCGACCGCCGACCGCGCCGGCGACCTGAGCGCGAGCATACGCCTGCTCGCCCCGACGCTCGCCAGCGGCGACCGCACGCTCGACGCGCTCAACGCAGCGTTCCCGGACACGCGCGCGTTCGCGCGCGAGATCCTGCCCGGAGTGCGCCAGACCGCGGCGACCATCGACGCCGCGTTCCCGTGGGTGCGCCAGACGCGCGCGCTGCTCGGCCCCGACGAGCTGCGCGCGTGGGCGCGCGCCGCCAGCGCGGCGACGCCCGATCTCGCCGCGCTCATCGACGCGAGCGTGCCGCTGCTGCCGCAGGGCGGGCTCGCCGCCAAGTGTGCGACGCGCGTCGTGTTGCCGACCGGCGACGTGAAGATCTCCGACGGCCGCTTCTCGACGAACACGGAGAACTACAAGGAGCTGCTCTACTCGCTCACCGGCCTCACCGGCGAGGGTCAGAACTTCGACGGCAACGGCCAGTACGTGCGCTTCCAGCCGGGCGGCGGCGATCAGACGGTCAAGGTCGTCCTCGGCGGCGCGCCGAACTTCGGCAACTCGGCGGCGCTGCCGCTCGGCACGCGGCCGGTCTACCCGGGCAAGAAGCCGCCCTACAAGCCCGGCGTGCCCTGCTACACGAACAAGCTCCCGGACCTCAACGGGGCCGCCTCAGGCCCCTCCGACGCGCTGCGGTGATGGGGCGCACGATCCGCAAGCACGCGCGCGACGCCGGCCTCATCGCCGGGCTGGTGGTCGTCGCCGCCCTCGTCGGCGGCTACATCCTCGCCCACCAGCGCTTCTACCTGCCGAAGTGGGTGCCGCTCGTCGGCTCGGACTTCGTCGAGTACAAGGCCCAGTTCTCGTCGGCGCAGTCGGTCACGCCCGGCCAGGGCCAGGCCGTCCAGGTCGCCGGCGTCGACGTCGGCCAGATCACCAACGTCGACCTCGAGGACGGCCGGGCCGTCGTGACGATGAAGATCCGGCGCAAGTACACGCCGATCTACCGCGACGCGACGGCGCTGTTGCGCCCGAAGACCGGGCTCAACGACATGATCGTGCAGCTCGCGCCCGGCTCGCGCCGCTCGGGCGAGGCGCCGCCCGGCTACGTCATCCCGGTCAGCCAGACCGCGCCGAACGTCAACTTCGACGAGATCGTCTCCACGCTCGACGCCGACACGCGCGACTTCCTCACGATGCTCGTCACGGGCGGCGGCGAGGCGCTCGACGGCCAGGGGCGAGCGCTCTCGACGACGCTGCGGCGCTTCGAGCCCACCGCGCGGTACGTGGCGCAGATCACGGGCGCGCTGCGGGAGCGCCAGCGCAACATCAAGCGCTCGATCCACAACTTCTCGCTGCTGGCGACGGCGCTCGGGGCCAAGGACGACGACCTCGCCGGGCTCGTGGACGCCTCGAACCGCGTCCTCGGCGCCTTCGCCGCGCAGGACGTCCAGCTGCGCGAGGCACTCGGGCTGCTGCCCGGCGCGCTCGCCGAGACGGACCGGACGCTCGGCAAGGTCGACCGCCTCGCGCGCGTGCTCGGCCCCACGCTGGGCGCCCTGCGCCCGGCCGCACGCGCGCTCGGCCCGGCGCTGAGCCAGACGCGCCCGTTCCTGATCAAGACGACGCCCGTCATCCGCGACGAGCTGCGCCCCTTCACGCGGGCCACGCTGCCCACCGTGAAGGCGCTGGCCCCCGTCGCCGGCGACCTCGCCGTCATCGCGCCGCAGCTGACCACCTCGCTGCAGATCGTCAATCGGCTGCTCAACGAGCTCGCCTACAACCCGCCCGGCAAGGAGGAGGGCTACCTGTTCTGGGCCTCCTGGGGCAGCCACATCGGAGCGACGATCTTCTCCAACCAGGACGCCGCCGGGCCGATCCGGCGGGGGCTGGTCATCACCGACTGCACCGGGCTCTCGCTCATCAACGCCCTGGCCGCCGGCCCGACGCTGCTGGGAACGCTCTCGAGCCTGCTCAACCCGCCCACCACGGCGTCGGTCTGCTGATGCAGAAGCAGGCCCCAAGCCTCGGACGGATCCTCGTGATGGTCGGCTTCGCGCTGTCCTGCTTCGGGCTGCTGCTCTTCCTCTGGCTCGCGTTCGGCGGCGCGGTCCCGCTCAAGCCCAAGGGCTACCGCTTCCACGTCGCCTTCAACCAGGCCGGGCAGCTCGCACAGGAGGCCGACGTGCGCATCTCGGGCGTCACGGTCGGCAAGGTCAAGCAGATCGAGCCCGACAAGGCGACCGGGAGCTCGGACGTGACGATCGAGCTGCAGGAGCGCTACGCGCCGCTGCCCAAGGACGCCCGGGCGATCCTTCGCCAGAAGACGCTGCTCGGCGAGGCCTACGTCGAGCTCACGCCGGGGCACCGCTCGGCCGGGACGATCGCGGAGGACGGACAGCTGGCCAGCTCGCGCGTGTCGGGCACGGTCGAGCTCGACGCGATCCTGCGCACCTTCGACGCGCCGACGCGCAAGGCGCTCCAGACCTTCATCCAGCAGACGGCGCTGGCCTCGCAGGGCCGCGGCCGTGACCTCTCGGACGCGATCGGGACGTTGCCCGCGTTCGAGGCGGACCTCACGACGGTCCTGCGGATCCTCGACTCCCAGCAGGCCGACGTCCGCTCCGTCGTGCGCGACACCGGCGCGGTCTTCGACGCGCTGTCGGAGCGCGATGGCCAGCTGCGCAGCCTGATCGAGAACAGCGACCGCGTCTTCGCCACGACCGCCCGGCGCAACGCCGACCTCGCGGCGACGTTCCGAGCGCTGCCGACCTTCGAGCGCGAGTCGACGCTGACCGTTCGCCAGCTGCAGGCCTTCGCCGCTGCGACGAACCCGCTCGTCACCCAGCTGCGGCCCGCCGCCGTCCAGCTCAGCCCGACCCTGCATGACCTCGAGGCGCTGTCGCCCGAGCTCCAGACCCTATTCGAGGACCTCGACCCGGCCATTACCGCCTCGCAGGCGGGGCTGCCGGCGCTCGAGCGGTTCCTCGACCAGCTGCACCCCTTCCTGCGCGCGCTCGATGCGCCGCTGCGCCAGCTCAACCCGGCGCTGTCGTTCCTCGGCGGCTACAAGCGCGAGCTGACGGCGTTCTTCGCCAACGCCGCGGCGTCGACGCAGGCCACCGGGCCCGCCGGCCCCGGCGGCGGCACCGCGCACTACCTGCGCACGACCAACCCCGCGGCTCCCGAGGGGCTGGCGGCGTACCCCCACCGCGTCGGCACGAACCGCGCGAACGCCTACACGCTGCCCGGCGTCTTCACGCAGCTCAAGCGCGGCCTGCCCTCCTACGAGACGCGCCAGTGCGGCCGCGGCGTGCCGACGCTCAACCAGGCGCCGAACCCGTACATCTCGGCCACGCTCAACGCCCAGGTCCAGACGTTCTTCTTCGCCCCGGCGGGCCGGGCGACGGCACCGCCGTGTCGGCAGCAGTCGGACTTCACCTTCCAGGGCCGCTCCTCGCAGTTCCCCCAGATCCACACGTCGCGCGCGCCGACGGCGGCGCCGACCGCGGCGCCGTAGCGCGCCGCGCCGGTAGCGTGTCGGCGTCGTGAGGCTGTCGAGGCTGCTCGCGCGGGTCATGGGGCTGGCGGCGCGGCGGCCGCTCGCGGTCGGGCTCGGCGTCGGCCTGCTCGCGCTCGCCGGCGGCGTGCTC
>Ga0173483_10000408_pt1 | contig 12121 bp, 15 predicted proteins | sample NitcycUS178409R2_FD_122621 | JGI IMG/M metagenome (GOLD analysis project Ga0173483, IMG submission 122621) | Soil microbial communities from Arlington Agricultural Research Station in Wisconsin, USA - Nitrogen cycling UWRJ-S178-409R-2 (version... | ecosystem: Environmental > Terrestrial > Soil...
ATCCCTTTCTGAAATTCTAAATTCAGAGGCAGAGCGAATGGGTATATCTGTAAATGCTATGATAAACTCGGTCCTTAAACAGTATACTGAATTTACGAGATTTCAGTCAAAATTAGACATGCTTGTTGTAAATCGTGAAGTATTCAAATCTTTACTGTGCCGATTAAATGACGATGATGTATATAACTTTGGCCTTGAAATGGGCAAGGACATTCCTAATGATACTATTCTATTCTGGAAAAAAGATATCACGTTTGATGGTGTTTTGGAGTATATTGAAAAAATAGTATGTACCTATGGATATATTGGAACGTACGATGAATTGAATACCAGTGAGTACAAAGTAATTGTAATTAGACATAGATTGGAAGGAAAGGGTTCAAAGTTTCTATCAGGATTTTTTAAATCGTTACTCCACCAAACTTTGGGTATAGATGCCGAAATTGATACTACCGAGTACTCTGTAAAAATAAAGATTAGTTTGTCGGAATAAATGGTCTGTTATTTCATAAAAGCAAAAACAAATCTTGTCAGTCCTTTTTTTTATTGATAAATAAAAACTTTGTTATATAGGATGTTGTAATGTCAGAAGAACCTATTAACAGAAAGGATGACGTTGAACAAGATATAAGGGATACAGCAGATCATGTGGAAGAAGGCCTTGATGAAACAGGAGATACGATAAAAGCTGGCGCTAAAGCAATGGGAAACAAAATAAAAGATCCAAATGTTGACCTTGGTACCGAATACAAAGAAGAAAAGCTAAAGGAAGAAGTAAAAGATATTTAAGTATTTTATACTACATATTTAAACTCATTTTTTCTGTCTTGATTTTTGATATTTTATATGGTAACCTCGGTTGAGTGCCAGGACTGTTTCTTCATGTGGGAATTTTTCCTTAGATTCTAGATTAATATATTTGAGTCCTTCCCTTATGTGACCTATTTATAGTTTGAACAATTGATCTTTTCAATGTCTAAAATAAGTCCGTAGTTATTTGGAATTGTGATTGCAACTATATTTTCAATGACTCTTGGTTTATACAATCGGCCATTGCCGAACCCGTGACTATGGATATCAATAAAGCTAATGATCCGGGTCCTGGATTTGGCACTGATAAATCAGGTACTCTTACCATTGATTCTAATAATAACACATTGGATGTTTCTGCAAATCTAACCGTTACTCCACAACAAGATAAGGTATTTGAAGGTTGGTTAGTTGATGCCGATTGTTCAAACTATAAATTGAGTTTGGGTGTAATAGAAGTAAGCAATTTGAAGTTTTCTGAGAATATGGGTCACCCATATACATATACACAATTCATTGTAACTGAAGAAATAATCGGTGATGCCGATCCAAATGCGGTAGGAACGTATGGGGGAGCTTAATTACAGGCTCCTTTCGGGGCAATAATGACTTCTTTTTTGGGATATCGTAATTTTAAAAAATTCTGTTTTTTTAGTCTTTGATCTAAATATCTAATCCGTAGAATAACTTTGAGTGCAATTTTATAATATATTATTCTTGTTAATTTGCTTTTTACTTTAAAGTCTCAAAATGGACTCGCATTGGAAAGTTGACGGATTCATGAAAGTGAAGTTTCTTGAAACCTCTTTCATTTGATAGGAAATCTTCGATCTTGCCGGAATACTTTATTATGTTTCCAGCCGATTCTGCTTTTATTATCTCTGTGACATTTAATGCAATTCCATTTTCATAATCCACTTCCCATAATTCATTTATAAACCCATCTAAAAGAACATATTCCACAGATTTCGCGGCAGCAGGTGTAGGAATATTACTTTCTTTTTCTGTGTTCAACCAATCTATTATTGTATTTGAAGTTATTATATTTATTGCTGAATATCCAAGTATAGTCTATCTAAGTCGAAAATGTCTCACAAATAATAGTTTATCCTTCATTTTTGATCTTGCCAACTCTAATAATTAAGTTAGCACACCTCAAGAATCATGTCATGGGATATTGTTTCGATTATTGTGGGACTACCTTGTTGTTATTAATGCAGAAATTCCAGTTAATTACTTTAGGATCTGTAATAAGACTGGACGATAACCAATATCGGAGTATAACATTATTTATTCCAATGTAGTAATCTTTCAATCTCTTGACTAACAATTTCTTTAGTTAATTAGATCTGGAAGAACATGTAAAGCATGTAGCCGCATTCTGGCTACAGATTACCTTCATTCAAATAGATAAGAAAATTTTTGTCCTATTATGTGATCTATTTAAGACTTGTTTTATATGATATTGTATGTCGGGTAATCTGAATATAAACTGGTCTGATGTAATTAAAAAAGAAGCAAGAGGAGTTAACGACTATGATTTAGGAGAGGTCCAAGAAATTAGTGAAGACTATGTTATTGCGGAAAAAGGCGTAGTTGACAAAACTAGATTCATGATGCCTAAAATATTAGTATCTAACTTTGATGGACATAATTTGCATTTTAACGTCTCTGAACAAGATGCCTCTAAATACAAACAATAGGTAGAAATTGTAAGAATTAATAAATTCTACGAGTTTTATACCAAATCTGCGTTTTGGCAAGAATCCCTCGTTTTTGTAGGGAATCCATGATGCATGTTTAAATTATTGGAATGTGATTTCCAACTGAGATGTTAGTAACAAATGGATAGCAAACATGTTGTGTTATTGGGGACTGACAGAATGATGGAATTATTTAATATACGATCTGATGGATAAATATTTTTATTCATACCTATGTATGCCAAATCTGCACTTTGGTCATATCTGCAAAATATATACATTAGAATTTATTAATGTATGTTGTACTTGATATCTTACTGAAGTGATAAAGATAATGATCATTGAAGATGAGCAGGATTTGTTAAATCTTTATAAAGATTTTCTGATAAACAAGGGCTATCACATTTCTGTTACAAACACCACTGCTTCAAATGTTCTGAGTGACTATGAAGAATTCAAACCCGACCTTGTCATTTTGGATTACAAACTACCAGATGGTAAAAATGGGCTTGAAGCGGCAAATGAGATTTTTGGAAAGTATCCATTTGCATCCATCCTAATCATTTCTGCATATGACTCAGTTAAACAATCTTTTAATAGCGAGAAAAAATTCGTCGCTAAAAACATTAAATTGCTGATTAAACCATTTAAGCTATCTAAGCTGAATGAATTAGCAATAGATTTAGTCAACAAACAATCAAATAAACAAATCAGAAACTAATATTATTGTTACCATTAATTAGATTGTCCGTAAGATAGGGTTTAAGTTGCGTCAAAAATTCTCATTAGTATAATAAATCTGTGCGTAATTCCTTTCTGTATCGTTAGATCAGGGCTGCAATCTGCGAGACTGGCCTGATAAGAAAGAGATGGATTAGTTACTGACGAGATAAACCATGCTAACATGAAGACATTTTGTTAACTGCTATTGAGGAGATCAAAAAGGGAAATGAACGAAATGTTAAGGGAAAGTGAAATAGAAAAAGTGATAATTATTCCAACATCCTATGATGAAGATTAAGCGAAAGCACTAAACGATGCCAGATTTTGGTGAGGTTCAATGATTATGGCATTTTATGAAATAGAAATACATGGTGCCTGAGTATAGATGGCAATGCATTAAGTATAGGAAACCAGTTATTGAAATAGTGAATGTTTTTGATCATTAATGAATATGTAGTCAAAAAACATATCCAAGTTTGAAAATGTGGGAATTACAGAAATATCATATGCTATATCTTCTCATTTCATTTGTAGGATTAATTTCTTACCCTCCTCCACCGTCTTTTCCGCCACCCGAACTTTCTACTTCTAACTCCTTTAGTTCTTCGTCTACTTCGGTTTTTGCTTTGGTTATAGGCTTAAGCATTTCTCTTTTTAATTTGTCGCTATTCAGTGTTTCTCCATTTTTCTCATCATCATTATTATCCATAGGCACCATAGTACAAGAACAATAAATAAACTTTGAAATTCTTGATAAATATGTTTCCTAGAAAAAACAAAAGCAAAGGTGTGTTAGAGAATGTATTTGATGTTTACAAATAAATTTAACTACTTATCTAATTACCATAATTTTATTAGTGAAAAGCATAATAGCAATAAAAATCTTGATGTATTATGTTACTTCAATAAATATCAATATCTTGTACAGTATTGTTTGATCATTTTGATGTTTTTATCAATGGGGCACGATTAACCTTGTGACAATAAATAGAAAAATTTCATAGGAAAGTAACTTTGTAGGTTGTGATATTTGATTCATGTCAAAGAAATGGATCCTGTTTTGGAAATCAAATGACACCGTATAATATTATCAGTTATTGTTTGGAAAAAGAAACCCAATTAATAGTGACGTTTACTGCATATAGTTTTTTAGGAATCTTGGTATGATATAGTGTGACTACTTTGTCGTTGTTGATGTTTTTTTGTCAGCTGCATTAACGTATGCTATTGGGTATATTGAAAAATATTCATGACTCAATTTATAGAGACTCGATTTGGTCGAATCTTCTGAAGACTTTACCGGTTAGATTTGAAATAATCAACTCACTTTTCTGATATTTTCAAAATATCTTATTACTTTTGCTAGGTGATGAAGATCAATTATCTATTATATATTGCTGCTTCTAAATTTAATGTTGATTGATCATCGGATAGTTAGGTATAAAGTGGCTAACATCTGGATGTAGGCTGTTTTGACTTTATTGAAATAGAGTTATATTTATAAGGGAAAAAATGTAGTTCTTTGCATGGTCAAGGTCAGTTATAAACCAATACTAGTAGCTGGTTTAATCATGGTAGTTGTTGGGGTAATAGGGGTATCTATTACAGCACCTGTTGTAATTCAAGATTCCATTCCTGATACGGAATATAATATACAATCTCCTCCAAATGAAGTAGAATTCCGAAATCCGATGGTAGACGCAGAAGTGGTATCTATTATGTTAATTATTGTTGGATGGGCTGTATCGCTCTTTGGGTGGTATACCAAGACGGACAAAAAGAATCCAGCCATTCCATCCTAAAACCAAAATCAATATCCAAAAATTGACCAAAACTAATTTTGGTCAATTTTTGGATATTTGCATTACTACTGTCTGACTGTCTGTCTTCATTATTCTCTAGACCTAAATTCCCACAGAATGACGTGTTTAGTAAACCCAATAAAACATTTGATGTCTGCAATAAAGTTCCTCTAGTTTAGTCATTGATACTATTGTTAAATAATATTTAACTATTGATGGCACTTGAATTCAACAACCTCTATTTGCAGTGCTATCAAAATTATTAATTTGATATAGATTCTTTGCAAACGTCCTATTATCAAGAACCTTACTATTAATAATGAGAGTTATCCAAAGCCAAAAACTAGAATCTATAAAGCGCCCGGGAGGGCGTCGAGCCCGTCTCGGTCAAGGGAGTGACAGTCCCCCATACTGGACCGGACTTTACAATGCAATCTACATTTGATGAAGAGTTTTGGCGAGGGTACAGGGGTCATTTAGTATCTCTAAATCAAAGTCCTCACACGATTAGAAACAAAATACAGCACGAAAAAAGATTTGGACACATCCTTAATACCAAGGATGCTCGAGAACTCTTGTCTTTATCAAAAGAGACACGATCACACGCAATGAAAGCCCTTTCTGCACTGGCTAAGTATCATGGTATGTATCACATTTGGCTTGAGTTGATTAAGAAATTTCAGCTAAAGTGGGAGCAAAGAGATAGCCTTGATACATTCAAAAGGATATTCGACAACAATGAGGGAACCTACACAATATGTTAACATGGGTCAGGGGTTGTATTCATAGGTTGCCATCAGAATATGGGAATATAATTCTGTTCGCCACACTGACAGGTTTACGACCCGACGAATCAATTAAAGCCTTGAGCCCTCTCAAGGAAGGGTCTACTGAATACATCAACTATGAAAGGATGATGCTACTTCACTACAAGTTTCCTAATGTGTTTTTGAGAGTATCAGAGAAGGCATTTGTAAGCATAATAAACAGACATTCTTGAGATAGGATGTGCTACTCATGTGAATATTAGATACAGCGCAGTTAGAAAAAGGTTAGGGCCTAAATAGTTCAATGCATTTGTACTATTGTCGCAAAGTCTTTGCAACTTATCTTCGTAATAAAGGAATAGAACCTGAGATTATTGATTTGCTCCAAGGAAGAATTAGTGATTCAGTTTTTGTTAATCACTACTATCGACCAGATGTTAATGAAATAATAACAAAAAGGATTAGGCCGGTGTTATAATCACTACACAATGAATTGATAGGCTGATATTTCCTTGGTTCATAAATTTGGTCTGCGCCGCCCGGTGAAGGGCGGGTCTGTATTTATAGCAGATAAGAATAACACCTATTGACAAATTTCATTTTTAGGTATCCTCGAAAATAAAAGTTTAATGAATATTGATTACTGTCAGTCTAAAGAAAGAAACGGACTAAGGACGAAGATTTTTAAAAAGGATGAATATAAAGTTTGATTCCAATAATAATTGTGATGAGTACTCAGATTATGAACCTCAATAAAAGGTATACAGTTGTATTATTCTTTGTTGCAAGTGCATTCATTTTTACATCCCTGATCGTGAGTAATAGTGCCATTGCTCAACCATCTAATTCTAATAAATTATCAAAAGTTGAAAAATGTGCTTCAGGAGATCTTCCACCTTCTGCTTGCAAAAAAGTTTCTGAACGGAGCCAAGCAAATAGTGGTAGTATAGACGCTGGTCAAACAGGCAGTGATGCTGGAACAAATATGGATGGAAGTGGCAATGGCGTAGGTACTGGAAGTTCTACAGGTGGTTCAAACAGCGCTAATTCATCCATAAACCAGAATCAGCAATCTACTCAATTATGTGCCACAGGTAACGTCAAAGCGTTGCCGCATAGTACTATCATATGTAACAACAATGCTGATTTAGGTCAATCAAACAATGGAAATATAAGTACTGATCAAACAGCCGTTGGTGGATTAACAAAACCCTAATCACTTTTATTAAAAGTTCAGTGTCATACTCGATTAAGAGTAGTTCTAATTTGATATTTGGTGTTATAGTTGATGGTTGAATGTCTTTCAGCGATGTGATTGACGATTGTTGTTGTCATGGATCTAAACGTTACTGACTAATCATACATATACCAGGTGGCAACCAACGTGACTCGTTCATACTACTCATAACGCCATAGCTAAATGAATTCGTTAGAAATTAAATAGATGGCCACTACCCCGCCCCCGTGTTGCTCTGACAATCTAATCATAATTGAGAGAGTGGTTGATTCGGTGTAAGTTGAATATATACATCCATTAAAAATCATGATGCACAAACAAGAATAATGTCCTAAGAATCCATCAACAAAGAGGATGACTCACAACAAGCGGTAGGCGATGCAGCCGACAATAGTTACATCATCTTAGATGAGACAGGCGACACCGTAGAGCCTGGGCCAAGAGGAATGGCAAATAAGAACAGAGACAAAGTTAGACAAAGAAAACCTTGAATCTAATGGCAAGTAATTTGATTTGTCTATAAAACAATATACCAAGTAGGGCAACTTTAAGCATAGTTACTGCGACAAATAGAGAATGCTTACAGGGGCAATCTGTCAATTCATTGGACGAGGAAGAATAAGATGCTGCATCTAAACTAGTAGCGTCTTATTTACCTCATTTCTAGATATTTTTATTATCATTAAATACTATTTTATATACATGAATTTACCTCAAATAACGATTTGACATTGGCGTGATGTCATCTCATAATGAGGTAGGTTACTTCGGCATGTACTCCCTTAGATACGAGTTTCCTACCTCATTTTCTATTACAATTATATACTATCTTGTACTGGTAAATTTACAAGTCTATTTGAAGTAGTCTTGAATCGTCCGTAAATAGGAGTGAGGGTATGTACCGATGGCATGTACTCCCTCATTTCTATCTTATCTCTCATTCTCTAATTTTCTCTGTTTCATGTCTACTTGCAGTGGATTAGTGTGGCCAAAGGGTTGCCAACTGTAAAGACCTAGGTTGTCATATAGTCATCTGTAGTTCTGATGGACCAAATTCTTTGAATGGATTAGTTAAGCCAGAGGAAGACCCAATGAAGATGAAGATTATTCTGATAAAGAAAACATTTTGTATTGACACCAGTTTAAAATGAGAAAAGGCTAAATGAGTGTATTAGTTACTATGGGGGCAACTGATACTTCCAATTAACCACTACGTTGTCTATAAGAAAATTGTCTTCTGTGTTAGGGTTCCTTAAGAACTGTATACTATTATCACCCTGTTTTAGAACATCTTCATCTAGCAAGACTGTTAAGGTTGCCCAGTTTTCGGACCCAGAATTTCCAAAGTTACCACCGGCGCTTGTTACATCTTGTCCATTAATTACTATTGTATTTCCCTCAAAGTATGATCCGTATATTTGTACCAATAGATATCCACTTCCACTGGGGATACTGTCAATTGTGAAATTAAAAGTGTCTGACACATCTCCTCTAAATGGATAACCTGGAGCAAATATATCGTTCTTATTATCTCCAAGGTGTTGCTGGATAGGCACTATCACAAAATCCGAAGCTTGCATCGGGGTAGTTGTCGCAGTCTTTGTTAAGTTTTGGCCGCCTACAACATTAACTGACGCACCTTCCAAACTCAATATTCCAAATAATGCTATAATGCTAACAAAAACAATATGTTCTTTTACAATTGAATGATTTACCATATTTACTAACTAGAATCATAATTTATAAAGATGAAGTAAATATGACTGGTGTTTTGTTTGCTCAATATTATTAAGCGCTTTGAATAAACAGTCAAGAAATACAAAGCATTTTGAGTTTGATTTGTAGGTTGCCCAGGAGAAGTTGTATTTCTTGTCACTATAAAGTTAGTCAGAGCCGCCCTAAAGGCGGCGGCCCCACTATTCGTAGTGTAAGATACAAAGACAGGAGGCAGTAGTAAAAAAGCCTAGAAATGAGTACTACATGACCGTTGGAAATACTCATTTCTAAGACACGATCATGACATCGTGTATTTTCATGATTAATATTCTTTAAAAATGGTGATGAATTTGATCATCATAAAGTAACTAATCAAATTTAGCTATGTAAACATAGCGATCGTTACCGTTTAACTCGTTGACAAATAGCCGCTAAAAAGATTTCCGGATTGTACAGAATCTTATTCCATGAAATCTAAAATTTTAAACTATAATTGAAAATATCTAGAGTATATCGTAAATACTATGTTTGATTTATGGGATGTTTACCTTAATGATATTATAACAATACTAGTTTATAGCTTTTTATGAATAAATCTAAAAAAATTAAGAAAAAGCGTCCTTTACCTTTTCTTTTGCCTTGTTCAATGTTTCAGAACTAGGTTTTCCTTCAGCATGGTCTTGTGCAGTCTCGGCCTCTGCTTTAGCATCTTGTTGCGAGTTTTTCAATTTCTTAGCTGCATCATCGATAAAATTGTCTGTCATTAAAATGAATAGTTCAACATGGTTTATAATGGTAAGAGTGAGATACATTACTTTTATGCACGTAAGGGAAGGATCGTATGGCCTAAATAACAGTAAGAAAAATTATTCTAAAAGTCTTTTGCTTGTTCCTTTAGCTTTTCCTTATTGTATTCTGTCCCAATGTCTTTATCTGGGTCATCTATTTTTTTTGCCACTGCTTTGGCACCTGCTTTAATTTTATCTACTCCTTCGTTTAAACTATCTCCCACGATTTCGGCTGCATCCCGACCATCTCCTTGAACGTCATCGTTTCTGTTAATGGATTCTTCTGACAATGTAATTGTTAATGCAACAATACTTATAACTAATATCAAAATTAAATGGAAAGTAGCGTTGTTCTAATAGAACGGACATACCGGTATGCTTTCCTCAATATGTGATTAAAAAAGAAAGTGATTCTTGATAGTTATTTTGAAATATCGCTCACAAACCTAAATTCTTACTGGAGTGTTAGATATCAGGTTTTCTGCTATACCCGGGACAAATCAAAGCATCACAACTCCACCGAAAATGCAGTAGTTAACACAGGACTACCGTATAATGGTTTAATGGCGATGCAGGTCATGAACGCACCATTGATGTTAAAGGTCCCGATGGCTATACCATATTTAATAGAGGAGAAATCGTTGATAGCCAGGCATCTAACCCATATTCATTTACTAGTCCAGGGGTCTTTAACTATGAAGCAGAAGGTGATCTAGGTGTCATTATGACTGGTTCTGTAACAGGAGGCAACATCCTAGCACCAGTAACGCCATCATCTAGTCCATCTACTTCAAATTCAAGTACAGGCAGTATTGACACGGTAGGAATCTTAATGATTCCAACACAAGATATTGATGACTATCTTGCACAGATAACAGGTGCAGGAATTACTGTAGACAACACTTATGACTTTAAAGACTTGAGGCGGACAAGAAGGAACAGGAGACACACAGACATTAATTGTATGGACCACTGGTGGCAAGGATTTAAGCCAAACACTTTCATTCTTAAGCGAGCTTTCGGCAGATTTGCCATATAGTTAATAACAAACTATTTTTTATTTTGATTTTAACATTTAAGTTGAATTTAAAACCAATTCTGAGTTATTATCCTATTTTTATGTTAGTATATCAACAAAGGTAATAAGATGGTTATTACCATGTTATGTATTGAATAATAAAATACATATATTCGCATATTAAATATTTGAAATAATACAATTAGTTAACTTCAATCAGTTATTCCTGCTAAGCCCTAGATTGACAAATATTACATCTAGAAAAGCCTACTTCAACTCTTCCAGATGTAAAAATCAAGCCTAAATGATGCATTCTAAATTGAGACTTGTTAACTAAAAAACATTATTGGTTAAGCAGGTAGAAATGTTTTGAATAACGAGCCATTTACTGCAGTTTAGACTATAATTTTACTCACAAGATTACATAAATGAAGCTGCACGATTTTGTTAATCAAGTCAATCTTTAGTTTCTATTTACATTTATTTTGCCACTTGCCTTAATTATTATGTTAGCGATGTAAGGTTATGTCAAATGATAGCAACAAGCAATGTGAACACCTAAACGTCGTGGATTTAGAAAAGAAAGGAAATACGAAGGGTTGTGAAGAATGTGAACAGATTGGCTCCGATTGGGTTCATCTAAGATTGTGTCTTACTTGTGGACATGTTGGATGCTGTGATAATTCAAAGAATAAACATGGTACAAAGCACTTTAAGAGTACGTCGCATCCAGTTATAAAATCGTATGAACCCGGTGAATCTTGGAAATGGTGTTATGTGGATGAGTTATTTATAGAGTAGAAGTTATAGTATATATGATTAGCGAAGATGATATTGAAGCAACAGAATGGTAACAAATATTGAATAAGCCAAATTTCTAAAGCTTGATTTTTACTCGATTAGGGCTGTTTTTACTTCTAGTATCAATTATTCAAAATCAAACATATCATCAAGTCTTCCATATCTCTTAAATGGCCTTTTATAATAATAACCATTTTCAAGTTTATTGTCCTGATTTTCGTCAACAGCATCTTGAAGATCCTTAACCTCTTGCATTTTCAGGTCTCCACGATCAGTAAAATCAAAAATATTTTCGGAATTATATTTACCTAACCAAATGCCTTCACATTTTGGACATTGATCTATTTCTTTGTCATACTGTGATGTCATTCTCAATTCCAAAAAACAGTGGGGACATTTCATAGGGGAACTAATTAATATTTGGTTCATTCCTTATTACACTTTCTAATAGTCAATAGCAATAAACAAGACGATCTAAATTTTTTATATTTCTTGACAATTATTGGAGTTATTTACCAAATTAACTAAAAAATTACACTACTGAATTGATCAATCGTTCGATCTTCTTCAGTTAGAGATTTTGATTGGTTATACCATATTGATGCTTTATTTATCAAATAATTTCACAATTATTTTATATAATAAAATTCTCAAAATACTTGTGTTAAAACAGGAAATATTTCGATGGAGCAATACTATCATGAGTGAGATCAATAATTTTCTAGAGAGGGGAAATAGAAAGATTGTAAATATTCA
>Ga0173483_10000410_pt1 | contig 12111 bp, 14 predicted proteins | sample NitcycUS178409R2_FD_122621 | JGI IMG/M metagenome (GOLD analysis project Ga0173483, IMG submission 122621) | Soil microbial communities from Arlington Agricultural Research Station in Wisconsin, USA - Nitrogen cycling UWRJ-S178-409R-2 (version... | ecosystem: Environmental > Terrestrial > Soil...
AGGAGCAGCCTCCCGTCGCGGTGGGCGAGGAACTCCTCGAGCGGCTCCGTCGCCTCGCCGGCGGAGCCGACCGAGCGCGCCTGCGCTTCGAGCGCGAGAAGCGGCCCCTGGAGGTCGCCGCGCGGGGCGTCGTGGCCCGCGCCCGCGCAGACGTTGCCGCCGACGGTGCCCTGCCGGCGGATCTCGTAGTCGGCGACGTTGAGCGCGCACTGTGCGAGGGCCGTGACGTCGTCGGCGAGCTCGGCGAGCCGGGCAATCGGCAACGCCGCCCCGATCGTGACGCTCGTCCCGTCCGCCTCGAGCGTGTCGAGACCGGCCCGGGCGAGGCTCACGACCTTCGACGGCGCCAGCCGCCCGTACGTCAGCTCGGGCATGACGATCGTGCCGCCCCCGAGCACCGTGACGTCGCCTCCGTCCCCGAACTGCGCGATTGCCTCCTCGGCCGAGGTCGGAAACAAGACCTCAGTGGCTTGCGTCATGGGCCTTCCTTCGGTCGTTGGTCAGCGCTGCCGAGTCTAACGCCGCGCGCAGCGAGAAGAATCGATTATCGGTTACCGGCTTCCGGCTACGACTGCTGCTTGCCGGCGATGCCCCAGTGCTTCGGATCGACGCCCTGGATCACCACCTGGATGTGCGCGGGGTCGGCTCCGCTCGTCTCCGCCAGGGCGGTGGTCAGCGCGTCGATCATCTTCGGCACGGACTCCTCGGTCACACGCCGGTCGTAGAGCTTCACCTCGATCAGCGGCACAGTTGCTCCTCTCGTCAGGGGTCGACCACGAGTCTCGCACGTGAGAGACGGACGGTCGTCAGTCGACGGGGGCGCCGACCGCCGCGAGAATCTCGTCCCGGCCGCCGTCGTCGAGGGCGGCGCGCGTGGCGGCCCGGCCGGCCTCGATCGCACGGTCGAGCGCCCCGAAGTCGCGGAGCGGAATGCCCTGGACCTCGGGCGAGAGGACGAGGAGCGCCAGGTCGCGGTTGCGCTCGGCCCGCTCGACGCTGCCGAGCACCGTGGCGCGCGAGAGGGTCTCCATGATCGAGGGCAGCGCCGGCACGTCGTCGTCGGAGGGCTCGAGACGCCGGACGACGTCGACTGCGACGATCGGTCCCTCGGCCGCGTCCGCCATGGCGTCGACCGGCAGGTTGTTGAGCACGCCGCCGTCGACGAGCAGCCGCCCGCTGCGCGGAAGCGGGGGCGCGAGGCCCGGGATCGACATGCTCGCCCCGACCGCCTCGATGAGGCTGCCGCGCCGGTGCACGACGAGGCGGCTCGAGAGAAGGTCGGCGCTCACCGTGAAGAGCGGCTTGGCGAGCTCCTCGATCGTCAGGCCGCCGAACAGGCGATCGAACATCCGCGCGGCCTTGCGGGAGCGGATCAGGGCAACGCGCGGGATGGTGTAGTCGTTGAACGGCGAGCGGCGGACGAGCTCTTCGTGGCAGTGGTCGCGGATGCTCTGCGCATTCCAGCCGGCTGCGGCCATCGCGGCGATGAGCGAGCCCATCGAGCAGCCGCCGTAACGGTCGACCTCGATCCCCTCGTCCTCGAGCTCGGCCAGCGCGCCGATGTGGGCGAACCCGCGCGCGCCGCCGCCCGAGAGGACGACGCCGAGCGCGCGACCGACGAGGCGTCGCGCGAGGCGACCCGCGCCGGGATCCGTCGGCTCGGTGGACGCCAGTCGGTGGTGGGCGCGCGGCGCGACGGCGTCGAGGAGCGCTCGCAGCGCCTCGCCCGAGGACGGCCCCAGCACGACGAGGTCCGCGGTGGGACTCGGGACGGGGGGCGGTGGGCTGTCGGCCGTGGCGACGAGCAGCGTGCGGTCGGCCTGCCGGGCGCAGAGGTCGCTCCACACGCCGGCGCCGGCCTCGTCGAGGAGCAGCACGTGGGCGTTCTCGTCCTCTGCGCGCTCTACGGCGTCCGTGCCGGCCGCGCTCGCGCCGAGGATCTCGACCCGGCCGTACCGCGAGAGCGCGCCGGCGAGCGAGGACGCGACGTCGGCGAGCGGCACCTCCGGACCAAGCCGCCGCAGCGCCAGAAGCACGGGCCGGGTCGGCGGGGCCGCGAGGCCGCCGCTCGTCTGGAGCTGGGATGCGAGCTCGCGGGCGACGGCAGCGGCGAACCGGCCGTCCCGCTCCATCAACTCGACGAACCTGTCTCGGCGAAGCTGGAGGAGAGTCGTGTCGCGCACCGCCTGGACGGAGGCGGACCGTGGCGCCCCGGTCAGCAGGGCGAGCTCGCCGATGGCGGCGCCCGGCCCGAGGGTCCGCAGTGTCCGCTCTCCCTCGTCCGACTTCGCGACGACGCGCAGGCGGCCGCGGAGGATGACGAAGAGGTCGTCGGCCTCGTCGCCCTCTCGGATCACCCAGTCCCCCGCGAGCGCGCGACGCGGCCGAGCGTCCGCGGCGAGCGCCTCGAGTGCGTCGGGATCGGCGCCCGCGAGCAGCGGGACGCCCGCGAGCGTCGACGTCGAGACGCCGACCGCGCTCATGCGCAGATCCGCCGCATGTGCTCGATCGTACGCCTCGAACGGCGACGTCGCGAGTCGCGCAGCCGACCGCGCGATTTCGGCGTCTCAGTTGGGTGAGGACGTGACGTGATGGGGTCGGAGGACATGGGGCGCCAGCCCGAGGAGCTGCGCGTCGCGCAGGAGCGCGAGCTTGCCGCGGGCTTCGCGCTCGCGTCGATGGAGCACGCGCTCGCTCGCGAGGCCTTTCACGTGGGCCTGGCGCTCCGGGCGGCCGGGGTCGAGCTCGACGCGCGGACCTTCGTCGCGCTGCGCATCCTCGAGGTCTGCGTCGCCGAGCTGATCGACCCCTCGCATGCCCTCGGCGAGCTCGTCGAGAACGGGTCGCTCGAGCGCTCGGTCGAGCTCGCCACGACGCTGCTCGAGCGCGACGCGGCCTGAGCCTCCGCGCGCGGGCTACGCTCCGTGCATGGAGTTCGCGTCGATCGACGAGCTCGAGGAGGCGCTGCGCGGCGCCGACTACCTGCCCGATCGCGGGCTTTCGACGGCGCTCTATCTCTCGCTCATGCTCTCCAAGCCGGTGCTGCTCGAGGGCGAGGCCGGCGTGGGGAAGACGGAGGCCGCGAAGGCGCTCGCCACGGTCCTCGGCGCCCGGCTGATCCGGCTGCAGTGCTACGAGGGCCTCGACGTCGCACACGCCGTCTACGAGTGGAACTACCCCCGCCAGCTGCTCCACATCCGCGCCGCCCAGGAGGGCACGCTGCGCGAGGAGGAGCTCTTCGGCCCCGAGTACCTGATCCGCAGGCCGCTGCTCGAGGCGATCGACTCGGACGGGCCGGTCGTCCTGCTGATCGACGAGATCGACCGCGCGGACGAGGAGTTCGAGGCGTTCCTCCTCGAGGTGCTCTCGGACTTCCAGATCACGATCCCCGAGCTCGGCACGATCGTCGCGCGGCGTCGTCCGGCCGTCATCCTCACGTCCAACCGGACACGTGAGCTGCACGACGCGCTCAAGCGGCGCGCGCTCTTCCACTGGATCGGCCATCCGTCGATCGAGCGGGAGATCGCGATCGTCCGCCTCCGAGTGCCGGGGATCCCGGAGCGGCTCGCCGGGGAGGCCGCGGCGTTCGTGCGCGAGCTTCGCGGGCTCGACCTCGCGAAGCCGCCCGGCGTGGCCGAGACGATCGACTGGGCGATGGCGCTCAACGCCCTCGGCCGCCAGGAGATCGACGCCGAGGTCGTGCAGCAGACGCTCGGCTCAGTGCTCAAGTACCGCGAGGACATCGACGCGGTGCAGGACGAGACGCTCTCCCGGCTGGTCGAGGCCGCGCGGACGGCCGCCGCGGCGGGGTGAGCCGTGCCCGCCGGCGACGCGATCCTGGGGCACGTCGTCACCTTCGGACGGGTGCTCCACGAGGCAGGCCTCGAGGTCGGCCCCGGCCGCGTGGCGGACGCGCTGCGCGCGCTCGACGCGGTCGACCTCGCGAGGCAGGAGGACGTCTATTTCTCGCTCCGCCAGACGCTCGTCTCACGGCACGACGAGCTCGACCTCTTCGACCGGGCCTTCAGCGCCTGGTTCCTGCGCGCCCCGGTGCTCCCCCCCGTGCGGTCGCGCTCGTCGGCCGAGGTCGAGACGCGCGTCGGCCAGGCGGTGGACCGCCTCCGCACGCGCGAGACCGAGGAGGAGGAGGCCGACCCCGGCGATCCGCTCGAGCTCGGGGCCTCGGGCCACGAGCTCCTGCGCGACAAGGACTTCGCCGAGCTGACCGGGGACGAGCTACGTCGCCTCCGCGAGCTGATCGCCCGCATCGGCCGGTCGCGTCCGCAGCGCCACTCGCGCCGCCGGACACCGGACGCCCGCGGTGACCGGCTCGACGTGCGCCGCATGATCCGCCGTTCGCTCCGAGCCGGCGGCGACCCCCTCGACCGCCCGCTCCGTACGCGGAAGGACGTGCCGAGGAAGCTCGTCGTCCTCTGCGACGTCTCCGGGTCGATGGACAGCTACGCCCGCGCGCTCCTGCTCTTTCTCCACGCGGTCGTCGGAACCGGGCGCGGGGTGGAGGCGTTCGCCTTCGGCACGCGCCTCTCGCGCCTGACGCCCGACCTCGCGACGCGCGATCCGGATGCGGCGCTCGCGCGCTGTACCGAGGCGGTCGTCGACTGGGGGAGCGGGACGCGGATCGGGGCGTCGCTCCGCGAGTTCAACGAGGTCTACGGCCGGCGCGCACTGTCCCGCGGGGCGATCGTCCTCATCGTCTCCGACGGCTGGGAGCGCGAGGACCCGGAGCTCGTCGGGCGCGAGATGGCGAAGCTTGCGCGCGCGGCCTACGCGGTCGTCTGGGTCAACCCGCTGAAGGGCAACCCGCAGTACCAGCCGCTCGCGGGCGGCATGCGCGCGGCGCTGCCGTACGTCGACCGGTTCCTGCCCGGCCATAATCTGAGGAGTCTCGAGGAGCTGGCGGCCGTGCTCGCCGGCATCGAAAGGAGGCACGCAGCGTGAAGGAGATCCTGCCCGAGGTCGAGGCGTGGCAAGAGGCCGGCGAGAAGGTCGTCGTCGCCACGGTCGTCGCCACGCGGCGTTCGGCGCCCCGCCCCGTCGGGACGAGCCTCGCCGTGTCGGAGTCCGGGAAGATGTGCGGCTCGGTGTCCGGAGGCTGCGTCGAGAGCGACGTCTTCGACAACGCGATGGAGGTCATGCGCACCGGCGAGCCGAAGCTCCTCCATTACGGCATCACCGACGACCAGGCGTGGGAGGTCGGCCTTCCCTGCGGCGGCGAGATCGACGTCTTCGTGGAGACGGTGGAGTGACGGTCGTCCTCTCCCGGCTCCGGGAGCTCCTGCGCGACGGCGGCCGCGGCGTGCTCTTCACGGTTGTGGAGGGCGAGGGCGTCGGGGCGAAGGCGCTCGTCGTCGAGGGCGGCGACACGATCGGCGACGGCGTTCCGGGTGCGGCGCTCGAGCAGTTCGACGAGCTCGTCCGGCGCGGGCGCAACCGAATCGTCGAGGTCGACGGGGCGAAGGTGTTCGCCGAGTGGTACGGCCCCCCACCGCGGGTGCTCGTCTACGGCGCAGTCGACACGGCGGAGGCGCTCGCGCAGGGCGCGAAGCTCCTCGGCTGGACGGCGATCGTGGCCGACGCACGCGCGACCTTCTTGACGCCCGAGCGGATCCCGTCGGCAGACCAGCTGATCCCGAAGTGGCCGGAGGACGCGATCGCCGATGTCGCGCCGGATCACCAGACCGCGATCGTCGTCCTGACGCACGACGACAAGTTCGACGAGCCGGCGCTTATCGCCGCGCTCGACACCGAGGCGTTCTACATCGGCGCCCTGGGGTCGCGGCGCAACCAGGAGCGTCGCCGCGAGCGGTTGCTCGAGGCGGGCGTCGCCGAGGAGCAGCTCGCCCGGATCAGCGGCCCGTGCGGCCTCGACATCGGCGCCGACACGCAGGCGGAGACGGCGCTCTCGATTCTCGGCGAGATCCTCGCCGTGCGGGCGCAGCGCTCGGGCGGGCCGCTCCGCGACGCAAAGCAGCGGATCCACGCGGAGGTGGCGTAGCCACCTCGGCGTGGATCGGGCCCGGCTTACAGCCGGGCCCATGCATTTGTGTCCTCTCAGTGCAGCACCTACGGCCGCCAGCTCTTCCGCCCCGCCGCCCACAGCTGGAACGGCAACAGCGGCCACAGGACGAGCTCGCGCGCGGCAGCGCGGCGCGAGCCGCCGGGCGGCGACACCGAGCGGACGCGGATCCCGGTGTGACGGAGCAGCCAGCGGAGGGCGGACTTCGCCCGCGGGGCATGCCAGGACGAGGTGACGACGACCACCTCCTTCGCCCCGACGCGGAGCACGTCGTTGAGAGCGTTCGCCATGTTCTCGACCGTCGTGCGGGCGTCGGGGTCGACGACGACCTCGTGCGCCGCCCCGCGCCACGCGGCGCGCATCAGCTCGGCCTCCGAGTACGTATGGGGGACGCGCGCCCAGCCCGAGAGGACGACCACGTCGTCCGCGGTCGTCACCTCCGCCGCCCGCTCGAGTCGGGCGGCGCACTCCGGATGAAGCTCGCCGCGGCCACTGTCCGAGTAGCCGAGCACGACGACCAGCCGGCGAGTCACGCGCGGCGGTTGCGGAGCCAGCGGAAGAAGAGCAACGTGCCGACGACCGTCAGCACGAGCTTGACGGCCTTCTTCCCTTGCAGCTTCGAGTGCCCGTGCGAACGCTCGCGCATGTGGACGGCGACCTCCTCGACGCGCAGCCCCGCCTGCTTCAGCCGCAGCAGCGCCTCGACCTCCGGGGCTCCGCTGAAGTAGGGCTGCGCCATGACGCGCATCGCGTCGCGGTTGACGACGGCCATGCCGCTCATCGGATCGTGAAAGCGGCGGCCGAGCCGAAGATGCAGGGCGCGCTGCACCAGTCCCGTACCGAGCCGCCGCGAGCGCGGCAGGACATACCGATCGGACGCGTAGTCGTCGTCATGCACGAACCGCGAGCCGATCGCGACGTCGCAGCTGTCCGACCGGACGAGCTCCAGGAGGCGCCGGAGATCTTCCACGGGATGCTGTCCGTCGGCATCGACCCGGCCGCAAAACGCGTAACCACGCTCGTCGGCCTCGCGGTAGCCGGCCGCGATGCCGGCGCGAAGCCCGCGGTTCTCGCCGAACGAGACGACGATCGCACCCCGTGCCGCCGCGACCGTGGCTGTCGCGTCTGTCGAGCCGTCGTCGATCACGAGCACGTCCGCGCCGGGCAGCCCCGCCCGCAACTCGTCGAGCACGGCGGGCAGCGCCTGCTCCTCGTTCCACGCGGGGATGAAGACGACGGTGTCGGCGGCGTCGGGCACCGGGGGAGCGTACTCGGGGCAGCCCCAGACAGCCGAGGGTGAGAGGCAGTTGCGGCGCCGAAGGCGCCTTGTAGGGATCTTCCCCGCCCGGAGGGCGGGGATCGAGCGGCGGGAATCCGCTCCCGCGGATTGCCTCTCGCCAACTGAGTAGAGTCGCCCACGACGACGCAGTCACGAAAGGAGAACGCCGTGTCGGGTATCGACGCGAAGTCGGACGCGATCTTCGAGCTCGTCGAGGAAGGCTCGGCGGTCGAGCAGCTCGCCACCGGCTTCACCTTCACGGAGGGGCCGATCTGGCATCCCGGGGACGGAGTCCTGTACTTCTCGGACATGCCGGGCGACGTCCGGCGCAAGGTGACGCTCGACGGCCACGTGACCGAGGTCCGGCGGCCGTCGTTCAAGTGCAACGGGATGACGCTCGACGCAGACCACAACCTGCTCGTCTGCGAGCACGTCACGAGCTCGCTCGTGCGCGAGCGGCCCGATGGCGTCCGCGAGACGCTCGCCTTCCACTACGAGGGCAAGTACCTGAACAGCCCGAACGATGTCACCGTCCGCTCGGACGGGACGATCTACTTCTCCGACCCGTGGTACGGCCGGTTCCCGGGCTTCGGCATCGAGCGCGAGCGGGAGCTCGGCTGGCAGGGCGTGTTCCGGATCCCACCGGGAGGCGGTCAGGACGAGCTCGACCTCGCCGTCGCACAGGACGAGTTCGACATGCCGAACGGGCTCTGTTTCTCGCCCGACGAGTCGCTCATGTACATCAACGACACGCCGCGCGCGCACATCAAGGTGTTCGACGTGAACGCGGACGGAACGCTCGCGAACGGGCGCATGTTCTTCGAGGGCGTCGGCACCGGCGTGATCGAGGAGGGGATCCCCGACGGGATGAAGTGCGACGAGCGAGGGAACATCTGGGTGACCGGACCGAAGGGCGTCTGGGTGATCTCGCCGGAGGGCGAGCACCTCGGCACGGTCCTCGTCCCCGAGAACGTCGGCAACCACACCTGGGGCGGGCCCGACTGGCACACGCTGTTCATCCCGTCGAGCACGTCGGTCTACACGATCCGGACGACCGTCGGCCCGCGCCGCGAGCCGTACATGCGCTAGAAGGAGACGAGATGCCCGACTACACGTTGGACGCCGGCCGCTGCGTGCTGCTCGTCCAGGACCTACAGAACGACGTGATCATCGACGGCGGCGCGTTCGCCGAGTCGGGGTCGCCGCAGCATGCGAAGGACCAGGACGTCGTCGAGCACGTGAAGGACCTCGCCGCGTTCTGCCGCGGCAAGGGGATCCCCGTGATCCACGTCTGGTACGTCGTGGACGAGGGGGCGCCCGGCCTCAAGGTCAACGCGCCGCTGTTCGAGGGCGTCGCCGCGGGGGCGCTCGTGCGAGGGACGTGGGGCGCGGAGCCCGCCGAGGGGCTCGAGCCCCAGGACGGCGACTTCGTGGTCGAGAAGATGAGGATGTCGGCCTGGCAGGGCACGAAGCTGGAGACCATGCTGGCCGGGCTCGGACGGGACACGATCGTCGTCACCGGCGCGTGGACGAACATGTCGATCGAGCACACCGCCCGGACGGGCGCCGACAAGGGCTTCTACATGGTCGTCCCGGAGGACGCGTGCTCGACGATGAACGCCGACTGGCACAACGCGTCGATCAACTTCGCGCTGCAGAACGTCTCTACGGTGACGAACTGCGCCGACGTGAAGGCGGCGCTGGGCGGCTAGAAAGGGACCATGAAGACGAGGGCCGCGCTGTTCCACGCGGTCGGCGAGCCGCTCGAGGTCGCGGAGATCGACCTCGAGGAGCCCCGCGCCGACGAGGTGCTCGTTCGCATGGTCGCGGTCGGCATCTGCGGCACCGACCTCCACCAGGTGAAAGGCGAGTTCCAGCGGCCGACGCCGATGGTGCTCGGCCACGAGGGAGCGGGCGTCGTCGAGGCGGTCGGCGACGCGGTGACCCGCGTCCGGCCGGGCGACGAGGTGGTGCTGTCGTGGGCGCCGTCGTGCGGGGAGTGCGCCGGCTGCCGCCGCGGACGCCCGGCGACGTGTCGCGTGCTGAACGCTGCGATCCCCAACGGGACGCTGCCCGACGGGACGACTCGCATGACCTGGCGCGGAGAGACGGTGTACCGCGGCACGGCGACCGGCTGTCTGACGGAGCGGATCGTCGTCTCGGAGCAGGTGGCGCTGCCGCTCGGTGAAGGCGTGCCGCTCGACCAGGCGGCCCTGCTCGGCTGCGCCGTCCTCACGGGCGTCGGTGCCGTGCTGTCCGCGGCGCGGGTCGCGGCGGGCTCGTCGGTGCTCGTGATCGGTGCCGGCGGCGTGGGGCAGTTCGTGGTCCAGGGCGCCCGGATCGCCGGTGCCACGACGATCGTCGTCTCCGATCCGGTCGAGGCGCGACTCGACGCGGCTCGTCGGGCGGGCGCGACGCATCTCGCGACTCCCGACGAGCTGCGCGACGTCATTCGCGCCGAGCTCCCGGACGGCACCGACTATGGCTTCGACGCCGTCGGCGACCCGGCAACGACGGCGACCGCTCTGCGCTTCACGCGGGACGGCGGCACGACGGTGATCGTCGGCCTGCCCGCCCAGGGGCTCCGGCTCGACCTCGATCCGTTCGAGTTGATCCGCAAGGAGAAGCTCCTCACCGGGACGCTCTACGGCTCCCAGGACCCGGCGCTCGCGCTGCCGGCGATGCTCGAGCACGTTCGCCTCGGTCGGCTCGACCTCGCGTCGTCCCTCGGCCCGTCGTTCTCGCTCGACGACGTGAACGAGGCGGTCGACGCGAGCCTCGCGGGCGAGGCCGGGCGCGTGCTCGTGCTGCCGTGAGCCCGGACGTCAGTCGTCGTCGAGCGCCGCGGAGAGGCCGTGGACGACCTCCTCCTGGAGCCAGGAGAGCCAGTGGTACAGCGCCAGCCGCGGCGCGTCGGGATCGTCGGCCCGCAACGGGCCGTAGCTCTCCTCCGTCACGTCGAGCTGCGTCCCGAGAACGAGGCGCAGGCTCTCGAGCGCGCCCAGCCAGGTGCGAAGCTCCTCCTCGGTGAGCGACTCCGCATGCGCCGTTCGCTCGAGCTCCGCGAGGGCCCGGAGCTTGCCGTCGAGCAGTGTCCCCCCGACGAGTCGCGCGTAGTCCGCGTTCGCGGCGTCGTCGTCCAGGAACGCAGGGGGGAAGAGGCGGTAGAGCGTCGGCTCGCCCTCGGAAAGCGCCTCCCGCAGCTGACCGGGAAGCGAGGCGAGCACCTCCCGCTCCTCCTTCGGCAGGCGGACGCGATAGCTCCCATCCCGGCGTCGATCGATCCCGCGCCGCATCACCAGATGATTGATGCCACGAGATCGCCGGTGCCGCGGCGTGAGCGACCCGGGCAGCGGATCAGACGGGCCAGATCGCGCTGCCGGACGCGCGAGATCGTGGCGTCGATCATCAGTCTTGCTGCATCGTCGCCCAGAGCCCGTGCGCGTGCAGGCGCGACACGTCGAGCTCGGCCTTCTCGCGCGTCCCGGTCGAGACCGCGGCCTTGCCCTCGTTGTGCACCTGCAGCATGAGCTTCGTCGCCTTGGCGCGCGAGTACCCGAACAGCTGCTGCAGGACGAGGGTCACGTAGGACATGAGGTTGATCGGGTCGTTCCACACGATCACGACCCAGGGCCGCTCGTCGACCGGGACGTCGTCGGTGGTCGGCTCCTGGACTTCGACGGGCGCTTCGATGACCTGGCTCACGCCGTCAGTCTGACCGACGGTCGCCGGAGAGGGGCTATTCGCCTTCGGCGGTCCGAGTGGCGGGAGGCTGGTCGTCGCCGACGGTCTCCACGGCGTCGGCCTTGCCGATCTCGGGTGCGACCGCGGGCTCCTCGGGCGAGGGCACCTCCGCAGCATCACGAGAGTAGACCTTCAGCCGCTCGACGATGTCGGGGATCGGCGCCGCCGGCGTCTCGTCCTCGTCCTCGTACTCGTCGTGCTGCTCGCGCTTGAAGAGGCGCCCGAGACCTCCTCGTTGCGCCTTCGCGGCAGCCCGTTGGCGGCGTCGCTCCTCCTCCTCGGCGAGGCGTGCCTGCTCGCGCTCCTCCGCTTGGCGCCGACGCTCGTCCTCCGCAGCCTGCTTCGCGGCGGCCTTCTCGGCCTCGCGGGCCGCGGCCTCCTGGCGCTTGCGCTGCTCGGCGTCGAGCTTCGCCTGCACGCGTTCCTCTTCCGCCCGGCGCGTCGCGGCCTCCTTCTCCTCCACCGCCCGGCGCTTCTCGTCCTCGGCGCGTTGCTTCGCGGCGACCTTCTCGTCCTCGGCGCGCCGCTTGGCCTCCTCGCGCGCGGCTGCCTCGTCACGCTTGCGCTGCTCCTCCGCCTCCTTGGCGAGCCGGCGCTCCTCCTCGGCCTGCCGCTTGGCCTCCGCCTTCTCCGCGCGGCGCCGCCTCCGCGCATCGCCTCTCGATTCCTTCCCTTCCGTGACCTCCGCGGAGCCGAGCTCGTCCTGGTCCAGCTCGTCTTCGTCCAGCTCGTCATGGTCGAGCTGCTCGTCGAGCTGCTCGTCGGGCTGCTCGTCGAGCTCCTCGGCGGCCTCCACCAAGGCGACCTGCTCCTGCGCCTCGGCCTCCAGCCGCGCCGCCGCCTCCTCGGCCGCCGCGATGCGGGCCCAGGCTTCCGCTTCGGCGCGGACGCGTTCGGCTTCTTCGGCTTCGCGGCGTGCCTGTTCGGCGGCTTCGGCTTCGGCGCGGGCGCGTTCGGCTTCTTCGGCTTCGCGGCGTGCCTGTTCGGCGGCTTCGGCTTCGGCGCGGGCGCGTTCGGCTTCTTCGGCTTCGCGGCGTGCCTGTTCGGCGGC
>Ga0173483_10000412_pt1 | contig 12091 bp, 15 predicted proteins | sample NitcycUS178409R2_FD_122621 | JGI IMG/M metagenome (GOLD analysis project Ga0173483, IMG submission 122621) | Soil microbial communities from Arlington Agricultural Research Station in Wisconsin, USA - Nitrogen cycling UWRJ-S178-409R-2 (version... | ecosystem: Environmental > Terrestrial > Soil...
CAAGAATTGATTGATTGATAAACAAAGCAGAAAAAAATAAAATACGATCAATAGGCAGGCATCTGAGGAACAAAAGGAAAAGCTAAAGATCCTCAACATGATCTATATATATATATACATATTCATGGAATTCATTTCATGACTATGTTTTGAACGTGACTTTATTTATTCTGAAAGATACTCCTTCTTCATAGAGGCCTTTAGAAATACAGTGTACTAGACCATCCTCTATGGTTTTAAGTCTATGTTTATCTTCAATAATATCAAGGGGCATATCAACTTCAATTTGTACTTCTAATTTCATTTTCTTTGCATATGTCATCTAGTTACTGAATCTTCACACATCCAGACCTATCAATCTATTGAGGATATTATTATCAAAGAAGAGGGAAATCGTCTGCTTAACTATTGCAATGTTTTTTAGCGAATGATCCTCTTCATGTTAATTCTTTCATTATCCATAATCTGATGAGACAAATTAACACTATAATAGAAATTTGTATAGGGATTTAGGAAAATTAGGCGAAGTAGGTTACATTAAGGCGTTTATGCTGTTCATAATAAAAATAGCCAGATCTAAAAAGTAATGCCGAACTACCGACGACTGAACCCAGCAAATAGATTAAGCCTGTGGACCAAAACTTGTCAGCGCCCTTTTGTAACATTGCCATTTAAATCTGTTACTGCATCAATCGTTCGATTATAGATCCTAAGGTTCTCTCTGGCTGCATCTAATATTTATTGCCAGTTGATTATTGATGCCTACAGCTCTAATTGCATTGTCAGATTGTCTTGCAAATTGCTCAGAGTATGGTAAAGACGCTGGTGCAATATTGAAGCTAGCTATAAATTGTTTTTTGAGCTGAAACTGCATTCTGGATTATGTTCTTGGTTGTTTGGATATAATCTAGTTGGAACTGATTGTGTAATTTTGTGGTTGAACCTTTGCCGTCTCATCTACTGCCCTGACTAAGTTTTCCCTTGCTACAGCACATAGATAACGTACATTAGTTGTTGTTGTAGTTGATGTCGTTGTAGTATCATCTTTGGTTGTTTATCCACTATTTTTAGTATCAGTAATAATAATTAATACTGTAATACAAACATTGGTAAACAATGGTATTTATTACCAATAAAGGCCAAAGATGCCTTTTATCAGTTATATGTGTTCATATGATCACCTATTTGACCGGTTATGCAATCTTTATCACCTGTTTTGCATATTCAGTATTTGTCACTAAATAATCAGTGTTTTTTATCTAGCAAATTATTATTCATTAAAATCAATTGTTGCAATAGCAATATAATAACATGAAGAAATTTAATCCAATGAACTTGATTGTGCTTGCTATAGAAATGTTGTGTCTTTACGGTATTTGGATTAATACTCCTGCTCCTGCTGCTACTGGCTATGGACAATTACTATTAGATAAACCAACAACATCTTCTCTTTCTTTAGATGATAATAATAATAATGGAACACCCAGCGTTATAAAAAAACTGATGGACAGACAACTAAAAGTTGCAGCATCACATAATGATACAAATCAAAATGATAATAACAGTAAATTAACACTAAAAGACCATGATTTAAAGGACGAGAACAATAAATCTCCTAAAACCACTGGTCCTTTCTCTTTACCATTTCTTAGTTAGAACTTGTTTTTGAGCACTATCAAACAATGTTCTCATAAGCATTTGTACTATGGGAATGGCTTATTCTAATTATATGATGAGTTAATAACCTGAAGTAATTCCTGGATATATCCTAGCTTGCAAGTTGTATATTGACTCTAGTTTTTAATAAAATTAACCTTAACCAATTATTAGTTCATATAAGATAATTTCTAAAGATATATGATAAGAAATGAGAAGTATAATATATAAAACAATCTATACGACTGAACATACATTCAGTTTTTATCTTATCTGTTCTATCTTATTGTAAATACAGATATCATATGAAAAATCGAAGTAAGACGGATATAATAGCATCTATCTTGGAAGTCATTAAGCAAGGAGGATCTAAAAGAGGCAAAATTATGTATGGAGCCTACCTATCTTATACTCAATTAAATGAATACTTATCGCTTTTGCTTGAAATGGAATTAATAGAAAATCAAGGAAATAAAAATGGTTTCTCTTCTCCTTCATTTAACATAACAGATAAAGGAAGGCATTACTTGAACATACATAACCAGATCAAAGAAATGATTACTATAGTTGAAAGTAACTAAGAGTTTTTAAATCCTATAATAATAATAATAAACGTTGAAAAAAGATTAGCTTTTTAGGTTAAAATAATCAATAAACTCAACGAATTACTTAAAGATTAATAATTATTATAATAGACAAACACCATATAACATCAAAAGCCATTAGATTGATAATCTATATAGGCAAATTATTATTGTGCCTACATTAACACTAATGAAAATGTTAGATGGAGAGGAAATTAAGCAAATCTTATACACTGTAATAGAAGACAGAGGAAGGGAAAAAATTCAGGCAGAGATCACTTCAAGCATGAATTACCGCAAAAATATATTGATATCATAACGAGGAATTGTATTCTAAAACTATCTATTGAATCAAATGATGATTATGGCGCAACAACTGCACTATTATGTGAGGCGCTCCTTCATTTTATGCTTACAATTTGTACTTTACCATCAGAAAGAAAAATCCAAGTTAAAAACGATTTAGTTCTTGACGTAATTATACCCAGTTTGGAAATCTTGAAAAGAAAACGCGATCAATTATTATTCAAATTATAAAGGATAAGATGGACTTTAATAAAATACCACAGTTGGAATTTTTACAGCCAAACAAGGAAAATATATGGTTGATATGTGCCAAACCAGTTTCAACTACAAAATACACAACATATAGCGTATTTCCTAGTAATGGATTATATAAGAATTCAAATATTATAATAGATATTGATAACTTCCTAACAGAAACAAGCGATAAAGCTTTAGGCTCGTTCATTAATGGATCAGTAGGCAAATTAACCAACACAATTGTCCCTACCTCTTTGATAACAAAATAAAATCAGATTTTGCTACAGCTGGCTTTAAATTTCTATCAGATTACAGCTTTAAGTGGTACCGAAAGGCATAGCCACTACTATTCTCATTTATTTATCAATACGTAGATTCAAGACGCATTTACCAAACTTGAGCCAATGATTGGCTCATTGCCATACACTTAGATATAGGTTAATTACTCCATAACATGAAGAGAGCAAACAATAACGGTCATATTAACACGACAACGATGAATAAAGGGCAGAATAAATCAACTTTAAGTCCCTTTAATCTTATTACCTAAATTCCACTACTATTATCTGATTTTTTAATTTCTAAGGTAACTTTATCACCAACTTTTATGTTCATATCCTCATACTCTTTCATACTCATCTTAAAAGTGGGCGAATCAGTGATGGTACCGCCACCACCGCCAATCATTTTAGAAATATTTCCCATAGCCTTAGGTAAATTCTTCATCAGATCCTCTGGAGACGTGAATGCCATGACATTGGGACCAAAAGGATTTTGCTGCTTTTCTCCTCCTTGTTTGTAGTCATTGGGATCACTAAATGTAATATACACATAAGGACTACCGTCTTGCGATGCCTCAATTCTTGAAACTATAGAGTCTTTTTTCATTACTATCTATCTATTATAACAGATGAACTTATTTAAATTGCATTATGCAATATAAACAATAGGTGGATTATAAGGCTTAAAAAGGTGGCTTCTGTAAATGAGACGATACTGCCTAATATTTCGTGGTTTTAGATGTTAAACTACATGCTCGAAATTCATTAATTTTACTAACCGCCAAGTATAGGCAAGGGATTTCAGTTAGATTGAGGCAAACGGGTGGAATGTGAATCAATCTGACTGCAAAGTTCAATCCAATGGAAAGAATATCTTTGGTTGTTAGTAATTTAATTAGCGAATTAAAAATAAATTAAAAGTAATTTTCCTTTAATTTATTCAGTCAGTAACAGAACTTTATAATTTAAAATAGCAAGGATCCATCTGTGAATTTTTAGAAATAAGTTGTCGGTAAGAGGAGAAAACGTATCTACATATGTAATATGCACAAACTATTCATTGAGTAATCCCGCCATTTTCTTTGCTTGATACGTAATTATCATATCTGCACCTGCTCTTTTGATAGATGTTAGGAATTCTGTCATTACAGCATATTCATCAATCCACCCCTCCATAGCGGCTGCCTTTATAAGAGCGTACTCTCCTGAAACACTATATGCCGAAATTGGCAAGTTAGTATTCTTTTTTGCCTGATAAATCAGATCTAGGTATGCAATGGCAGGTTTGATCATGATGATGTCCACACCTTCATTGATATCCATTTCTATTTCTCGCATTGCTTCTCTAGCATTGGTAAATGGCAGTTGATACGTCCTTCTGTCACCAAATTCAGGAATAGAATGCGCGGCATCTCTAAAGGGTGCGTATAATGAAGATGCATGTTTTGCAGAATATCCATTTATTGCAATATCATTAAATCCAGCCTCATCTAAACCTTCACGGATAGCTTTTATTTGCCCATCCATCATAGCTGATGGAGCAACAATATCTGCACCCGCTCTTGCGTGGCTAACAGCAACTTTTGCTAATGTGTTAACGCTAATATCATTATCTACTTTTTTATCCATTACAATTCCACAATGACCATGTGAAGTATATTGACATAGACAAACATCTGTAATAATGGCAATTTTATCTCCGAAGTGATTGCGTATTAATTTAATTGATTGTTGCACGATTCCATTATCATTAAATGCAGAAGTTGCTTTTACATCCTTAAAAGATGGGACGCCAAATAGAATAATTGCCCCAATACCAAGGTCAGAAAGCTCCTGTACCTCTTCAATAGTTTTAGAAAGTGGTATTCTTTGAATTGCAGGCATTGATTCAATAGGTTCAGGCTTTTTGATTCCTTCTTGAATAAATAGCGGGCAAATTAAATCTTTAACCGAAAGATGAATTTCCTGCAAAAGGTCACGTATTGCATTATTTCGTCTTAAGCGCCTTAATCTCACAGTTGGAAAGGCCGGGGTATTATGTCTTCGACTAGTGTTTGTCTTCATATTTGAACAACTTGGCTACCATCTTCATTAGCTCTTCTTCATTTCCATTACACACTTCTATTTCCTTTCTAAGGTTATTCATTGGAGTAGAAAGAATTGCTTCCACAATAGCATGTGAAAGTTGTTCGATTGTTTTAGACTCTTCAGGTCCTATTTTCTTTCCGAGCATAGAAAGTGCCTTCTTCAATTCACGATCTCTAATAATATCTACACTCTTGAACACGGAAACCACTATTGGCTCGGCCTTCTTTCTCTTAAGGATAGTATCTACTGATTTGATTTCATCATCAATTATTTTCTCTGCTGATTGGATCTCACTCTTGCGAGCTCGTATGTTCTTTTCTACAATCTCTGCAATCTGATCCATATTTATCAATTTGACTTTCTTTATTATTGCAACCTTTTCTTCTACCGTTCTAGGATTTGAAAGGTCAAAGATCATCATCCCTTCCTCTCTACTAGCCATAGCTTTTTCAATTCGATCATATGTAACCAGACAATATGGTGCAGTAGTGGAAACAAAAATTAAATCAACATGGCCGAAATTTTCAACTGCATTTTCAAATGGAATCGGGTTACCTGCCACTGTATCTGCAAATGATCTAGCTCTTTCAAATGTCCTGCTAGTAATCATAAAATTGACATTACGTTGTTTCAATGATTTTGCAATAAGGCTCGCACCTTCGCCAGAACCAATGAGCATAACACGCATATTTTTCAAATTGTCAAAGTATTCTTCTGCCAAATTTACTGCTATTGATCCAATTGAGACGCTGCCTTTGTTCAGAGCCGTACTTGTTCTAATCCTGCTTCCAACTTTAAGTGCTTTATCAAATATTACTGAAAGGTTAGGACCCACATAACCATTTTTACGAGAGAATTCAAATGCCCGTTTTATCTGTCCCAGTACTTGATCTTCGCCAATGACTAATGAATCTAATCCTGATGCTAGTTTTAACAAATGCAGTACGACATCTTTACCTTTATCAATCTCAATAATATTTGCAAACTCTTTATTGGATAATCCGACTGTAGAGCCCCATTCTTCGAGTAATTTTCGTTCATCTAAATTCTCACTGGCCGCAAAAACTTCAACCCTATTGCATGTCTGTATGATTATACACTCTTTCAAGCCTGTTTTTTCTAAAAATGCCTTGTATGATCTATCAAGATCTTTGAAAGTGAATCTCTCAAGAAGATGAATTGGGGCATTTCTGTAGGTTACCCTGGCATTAATTACCTGTAAAGACTGTGCAACGATAGACATTGTCATTTATCGTCTCTCTTCTTCCATTTATGCAAGAGTTCGAGTGTTACGGTTTTAGCATCGTCAACCCTATCTTCCTTGATAAGATTCTGTATGTCCTCATTATGTATTAAGGAATATAAAAATTCTTTTCTTTCCTCTACTGTTTTTATTGATGGTTTTGCAGCAGTACGTGCAAATTCCTGCAACTTTGTATTTTCAATGTCTGATTTTTTGATAATTCTACGCAATATTCTCTCTGCCTTAATCCTTATTTTGCGAGCCATAATTGGACTCCTGCCTGAAGTAGAAATTGCAACCTGCACAATCCCCTCGATATTAATAATTGAGGCATAGGAGAAGTCACTAAAAGGGGGATCGTCTGTCGCATATACAAATGAACCCATGGAACGCCCTTTTTCTACAATCTTACGATTTAGCATTTTATCGTCAGTAGCAGCCAAAACCAAAAAGGAATTTTTGTAATTATCAAGTATGCTTGCATCTTTTATCTTTGTTTTTATGATTTCAATTTGTCCTTGCTTTCCTAAATCTATAAGATAACGATTCAAACGATTGCTTATAAGGGTAATTTTACAATTCTGACCTAATAGGCCATGGACCTTTCTAACACCTTCTGTTCCACCACCAATAACCACTACGTCTTTACCCTCAAGATTTAGGTCAACTATCATTCATAACACCAGGTATTCAGTCAAGGAACAAGGCTTATTTTCTTTATTTAATTGTTGCATCTTGAAAGAGAATAATTGTTAAACTAATATTTTTACGGAACAATTTATCAGACTGCTTATGGATAATAGAAAAGTGGATATTAAGAATTATTGAACTAATTATAAAAAATTCATGAATTTATAATCTATGATTTTTGATCTTAACTATCGATGATACTTGTGATGAGAACAGGTCTGAATAATATGATGGTTGAATTATGCTATTGAACAAAGATTATAATTGGTTTATCAAGATTGCAAGATGTATTTAGTCTTCAATTAAATACAAACAGATTCTATATAATTTTAATTATGCATGATTCAACAATTTTGGATAGGACATCAATAATTGAGTCAAGACTAATTAGTAGCCAGATTAGTTGGATTAATGAACATTGGAAGAAGATAATGACCGTAGTAGAGCTTTAGATATAGATAGTATCGAGGAAATTGGATTAGCCACAAAAGACCGTTTAGAGGAATCTGGATTCAAATCAATTAAAGATTTGGTAGTAAGGGGACCCGTGGCGATTTCAGAAACTACCGGCATGGAAATGGATAAGGCTGTATATCTTTGCAACAAGGCGAGAGTTCGGCTCGAAGAGCTAGGAATTATTGATAAAAGCTTTATTACGGCTACTAAGCTTTATGACAAAAGAAAGAAAGAAGAACGGATTTCCACAGGATCAAAAAACTTGGATGATCTTTTTGATGGAGGCATAGAGACAAGGGCAGTCACAGAAATCTACGGTGAGTATGGAACAGGTAAGACTCAGCTCTGTCATACTTTATGCATAATGGTTCAACAAAAGAAGTCCAAATATGAAATAACCAATAAGGCGCTTTATATCGATACCGAAAATACATTTAGACCTGAAAGAATAGTCTCAATTGCCTTGGCGAGAAATCTGGATCCGGACGCAGCACTTGAAAACATTATAGTCTCAAAAGTATACAATAGCGCTCATCAAGAATTAATTATTGAAGAAATTGGACCTATTATTGACGCCAATAACGTGAAATTACTGATAGTCGATTCTGCTGTAGCTCTCTACAGATCTGAATATCTTGGAAGAGCTACACTATCCGAAAGACAACAACGACTCAATAAATTTATGCACATGTTAGTAAGAATTGCTGAAACTTATGCTGTTGCAGTTTTGGCAACTAATCAAATTCAATCATCTCCTGATGCAATATTTGGTGACGCATTTAAGCCAACTGGCGGTCACGTTGTGGCCCATACCAGCACATATAGGGTATATCTCAAACGTTCGGGCAAGAACCGAATTGCAAGAATGGTTGACAGCCCGTGCCACCCTGAAAGGGAAGTACTCTTTATGTTATCAGAGCAAGGGGTTGGGGACCCATATGAACCAAGTACTTGATCGATTAGATAATATTAAATTAAGCCAATAAGCAATGGTTCGTCATGCCACAATCACATGGTACCAGAAGAAAGACTCGTTCTATTATGACAAAAGATAATGTCGCGAGGAGCTTATCATACCTGCTTATAGATTACAAAATTGGTGACAAGGTTATCGTGGATATAGATCCAAGAGAACATAATACAACTCCCCACAGAAGATTTCAAGGCAAAGTAGGAGTTATTAAAGAGGTAGGACGAAGGACCTTAAAGGTTGTAATAATGGTTGGTGAAAAGCAAAAGATTTTGCAAACTAGGCTTAACCATATCAAGCCGTTAATTAGAGAGAAGGTTAATGCAAAGTGACAGACATCATCAAGAAAGAAGTCATTACACTACCAGAGGTAAAGGAAATATTAGAACGAGTCAAACCAGATGACATGGATCAGATCCAGAGATGGACATATGACTACGTCGGAAAATTTGCAAAGACGAATTCGAAGATGGCTCAAAAAATGGTAAAACAGTTAGTTGAGCAGTGCGAATTAAAAGAAGAAGAAGCTGTTGAGGTTGTAAATATAATGCCCACATCTTTGGAAGAATTGAGAGCATTTACATTTGGATGGAAAAAACTTATTCTTACCGATAATCTCGAAAAAATGTTAAATATACTTCAAATGAACGCTGAAAGTTAAATAAAAAGCTAGTCAATATATTATGCAGGAAGAATTAGCATTGCCATCATCGCCGCAACATTACCACAATGGTAGAAGTAACGAGTCAAGTTCCGGGCTAGAACAATCTCCGAGAAAATATGAGGAATACGCTTATGTTCTGGATTTCCTACAAAGAGGAAAATCAACTACAGTAAGAGGAAGAGAAGGCATTATCATTCAGGCTATTGGTGAAGAACGTCTAACCTTATTAGAGTTGCTTGGCATTCAAAATATGAATTTTGAAGTAGGAGAGCGAGTATATATTGGAAGAGATGGCCGCGATAAAGTAACCAGCGTTCTTGGCAGACTTGAATACGATGACATATCTCAGCCTGCAAAAAATGAGCTCACAAACATCGTAGAGAAAATAGTGATTAGAAATGAGAAACGATTTATCTCTTATGTCAATGTGGCACAGCCCATCACACCAAGAATCCATGCTCTCGAATTGATTCCCGGCATAGGAAAAACATATATGATGACTATAATCAAGGAGCGGGATAAGAAAAAGTTTGATTCGTTTATAGACATTCAGAATAGAGTGGGATTACGAGATCCTGCGAAACTGTTTGCAAAAAGGATCATCGATGAAATATCTGGCGAAGTTAGAATGAACCTCTTTGTCAGGAAATGAAATGGTCAAAGAGAAGATCTCTTGGCCAGCATATGCTTATAGATATTAAAATTCTTGAAAAAGTTATTGAAGCATCTCAAATTAATAAAAATGAAATCGTTTGTGAAGGGGGCACAGGAAATGGGATTTTAACGTATGAACTTTGCAAATATGCCAAATCAGTAATTTCATTTGAAATCGACAAGGCATTATTCGCAAAAGCAAGGGCGAGAAAACAAGTTTCTAATTTATCAAACTTGCAATTATTAAATGTGGACCTTTTTAAAGTACTCAACCTTAAATTTGATGTCTTTATATCAAATCTTCCTTATTCTAAAAGTAAAGATGCTTTTCATTGGTTACCTTCGCAAAAATTCAATAGAGCTATACTTATGATACAAAGAGAATTCGCTGATAAACTTCAAGCTAAACCGGGAGAAAAAAATTATCGTGCAATCTCGGTTCTAACTCAACATTGTTTCATTTTACAGAAGTTATTTAGCGTAAATAAAGATGCATTTGATCCTGAGCCTTCTGTCGAATCTGTAGTTATAAAGTTAATTCCACGATATCAGAGATTAACTCGGAGAACTATCAGAAATTTGAACTATGTATTTTCTCAAAGAAATAAGAAAGCATCATCAGTGGCAAAGAAATTTGGTATTAAATTTGACTTTGGTGACACAAGAATAGATGAGTTAAGTTCAGGAGAGTTAGTAAAATTAGTGAATTTAATAGAAATTGAAAATTCGTTATAGTCGATTACATACATTTTTAACAGTTGATAGAAAGATTATCATCTTTTAAATTGTGTATATAATAAATCTTAATATTAACAAATAAGATGGTCAATAACTCATGATATGAAAATTATTGATTTAACTATAAGATGTGCACTATGGTGTTTGGAGATAAATCAGAAAAAGAACGGAAAAGCATGCCTTGAAAAGTAAGTTTGCCATTGTAACTATACATGATGTCATCCCTGTATACCCGAATAGGATCTCTAGCTGAGAGCTTGAAGAGCTCAAGATATATTATAATTTTGCTTTTATACCATGTCATTATAAGAAGAAAGAAATAACATCAGAAAAAATCCGGAACTAATAAGGAAAGTTTTGATATATTACATGGTATATGGAGGAAACAAATAATGATATTTAAGGAAAAGGTGGAGTCAAACAGGTTTACAATAGGAAGTCGTTATAATGGTAAATAATATAGCATATGTAAATTACTAACAGTAACTCTCACCAAAAAATCATCTACAAACTATAGATTACGGAAAATAGAAGACAATGATATTGACAGAGAAGGTACATTGAGTAATTAGAGGATCTAATTCAGGTAGAATTCTACAAACTGAAGCTCACGAGTTTTTAACATTCAAGCCAGTACAGCTACTATGAGTCGAACGCCATCATTTATGCGAGAGTTCCAATCATTTACCCCAAATTCTAACAACTGTCAATGGGTAATAATCTTGCAGAAACTATATCTTACTAACTATCTTAAATACAACTCAATAGACATTGTATCTGCCATCTGATGATAGTTTTCTTTTAAGAGACTCTGTTAAAGAATACAAAGGCAAATCAGCTTTAGAAATTGGAGTGGGGTCCGGAATTGTTCTAAAAACTCTTTACGAAAATTTTAAAATTGTTGCTGGAACTGACATTACTTTCGAATCGCTAAGATATTGCAAAGATAATCTGCCTAACAATGTTATGCTTGTTTGTTGTGATGCAGCCTCTGTTTTTCGCTATAGATTTGACTTGATTGTTACCAATCCCCCTTACTTACCAGATGAAGAATACAAAAAGCGATTTCACGAATCTGCAATACATGGGGGTCATACTGGTATAGAAACAACGTTACGTTTCATAAAATCTGCTGTTTCAGTTTTGAGTCAAAATGGTAAAATGTTAATAATAATTTCAACCTTATCAGATGTTTCGAAAATGGATGAATTGATAATAGAAATGAAATTAAAGAGAAGGACAATAAGGGAAAAGAAGTTATTCTTTGAAACTCTCACGGTAGTCGAGATAAGTTTTAAATGATTGAGCTTACTTTTTCAATAATTCTTCAGCTTTTGTTGCTATTCGATCCGCCATTTGAGAGTAGTATTATCATCTAGATCGTATGTACAATACTTGTTTTCGCTGATAACATCTTCTGTAGCTTTAAATATTGCATTAGAAGGTTCAAGGTGATCCTACAAGGGATTCAGCCACTCATAAGTTCGATAAAATGGTCGCAACAAGATTTACCTTATCCTTACC
>Ga0173483_10000414_pt1 | contig 12061 bp, 10 predicted proteins | sample NitcycUS178409R2_FD_122621 | JGI IMG/M metagenome (GOLD analysis project Ga0173483, IMG submission 122621) | Soil microbial communities from Arlington Agricultural Research Station in Wisconsin, USA - Nitrogen cycling UWRJ-S178-409R-2 (version... | ecosystem: Environmental > Terrestrial > Soil...
AAGGATAGAGAGGTAAACATTTGGCAACAGTTCTACGTTTGCCTCTAATCTCTATAACATCCCCAGTAGAGGCGCTTAAAGAATCCATAGAGTCATAGTCAATACGTGCTACGCCACGGCCAAGAGAAATGTCCATATTTCGGAAAACAATTACTTGTTTTATCGTTCAAATCTGTCACACAGCAGAAGAATAATTTAAGACAGATGCTAGATCACGAATTAGATTCATAATGTTGAAGTATCACCGCCGATTTACTTCTTTAGATCGATAGATATTAAGATGAATTGCACTCTATAGACCCTATGCAGAAGATATTCCGGTTAGTAATTGTTAGAGTGATGAAATAGTCGTGAAGGTCATTTGCGATACAAGTTTTCTGATGGTTCTTGTCTCTAATCGAATAAGTCGACTGGATAATATTGAGAGCGAATTGGGCAGATTGTGTTTCTTAGTTCCAGACCTAGTACTGGACGAACTAAAGCATATTCAAGATATGGCAGGGCCAAAACGATCCATGATTGCAAGGACTGCTATTAAAATCGCTCATTCTAGATTTGGATTAGTTAAATTCAAGCGATCTTATCCTGTAGATGATGCGATAGTTGACTATGTTAGGACCAATAGATGTGCTGCAGCAACACTTGACAAGAATTTAAAGCGAAAGCTCATTGAAACTGAAATTCTCGTTTTTACACTTAGTAAAAATCGAATAATAGTAGCTAATAACGTTCAATATTAAACCTTTAAATTAAAATGGCTCTAGAAAAATGTCATGTTACAATATGGTTCCTGTCAGATAACCTGGCTTGGTCATGACGGATTCAAAATTGTTTTTACAAAAAATGATAAAGAAAAAAAAACTATCTACATCGATCCATATAAGTTGAGTGAATCAAGAAAAAATGCCCATGACGCAGACATAGTTCTTATTTCTCACAACCACTTTGACCATCTTAGCCTAGAGGATTTGAAGGAAGTCTTGAACCCAAAAACTAACATATTAGCCTCTGACGAGTGTATTGAAATGTTAGCAGATCTTCCACATGAATCTAGGGGAGTTAAACCCGGTGAAAAGCTTACGATCCAAAATTTCCTCATTGAAGGCGTACCTGCTTATAATATAAACAAGAGCTTTCACCCTAAGACAGATAATAAGCTAGGTTTTATAATTGTCTTAGATAAGTATCGAATATATCACGCAGGAGATTGCGACATGATCCCAGAAATGGAATTCACGAAACCAGATATTGCTCTGGTCCCGGTATCTGGAACATATGTTATGACTGCAGAAGAGGCGGCCAAGGCAACAAATGAACTTATAAGACCTACAAAGTTTGTAGTACCTATGCATTACGGAACAATCGTGGGTTCGGAACAAGATGCTATGACATTTAGTAATCTTGTGAAGATTTGCGAAACAAAAATTCTAACAAAGAATGATTAGAGATCAAACCCTAGTATTCCTGAATAATTAAGAGTTAATATTATATTTATAAAATATTTAAATCCAAATCGTTATTTTATAAAATTGAAAATGGTGGCAAAGAAGAAAGCTGCCAAGTCTGCAAAGAAGGGAGAAAAAAAGACTAAAAAATAACTGATCGTTGATAAAGGACTTAACTGCTTGATTAGTCCTTTTCTCTTTTATGAATGATCGTGCTAGATTGAGGCAGTTATTAAAAAGTCAATTCAAAACAGAAACTTAGCATTTTAAATGTCTATATACTGAACATTATTAAACAGCGCGGGGGGTTGAGTTCAAATTAAAATCAAAATCAAAAACAAAAAGATAAACAATCTTGTTTTTGCTATTGAGAAAATTTTGCTTTGCCTGCAGATGAAGTAGATTCCCAAACCGTGACCATATCTTCTAGGTACAATTGATAGATGTCAAATATGTCTTGAAGAGATCTATTATTTTATGGTCGTGCTTTTGTATCTTGTCATCTTTACGAAAGTAAATCGTAGATTAGATATTGTAAATGTGACAGGATATCTAACAATCTGTTTGTTAACATATAATAGTAAGTTAGCTAAGGATATCAATCGTGCAGATGTGGCAGAGTGGTCTTTTTGTGCTCAAAACAGCAAGAACATAATAATGCGTCGGCCTTGAGTTACGGGGCTAAGAGCAAGCCGATTCGCCTGTTGGCGATCAGGAGTTCGAATCTCCTCATCTGCGCTTATCTATCTCATGGTGCCACTTGCTGATGTTGCATGCTTCCTGTCTCTAACTCTTTGACTATGTTCCGATTTTATTTGTCTATCGAGTCTGGATATCATCACCTTACATGAGCTCACAGGATCAAATGCAACACCTTTTGCATTAATAACTCCCTTATCCGTAAATAGCCTGGCTCTCATCGAATATTTCCGGGTCTTGTGTTTGTCGACGTAAACCACTACTAGATGAATATCTCCCAATTTTCCCTGGATTTTTTCTAGAAATTTGTGCATTTGTGTCTCGATCTCCGAACGGGTGACTTCATCTACTAGATGAGCCACATGAATAGTAGGTTTGTTGATCCTGGGAAGAATCAGTTCCAAGATATCCTTGGGAGTGACAATTCCTATGGGCCTTCTATCTCCGACAACGACTACTTCTTCATTATTGTTGAAATGGCTTAGAATGTCATTTACTCTCGTACGCCTTTCGACAGATATTGCGCGTTTCATAATGGATTTCACTTCGAGATCTCTAATTGTAACTAGACTACCGATTCCTTTAGACTTAGTTGACCTTTCCCGGGGAGTCGAAATCACTTCAGCTATGTCTAGTGCGTTAATGATGCCAACTAGGACTCCGTTGGTGTTAATTATTGGAAGACGCGATATATTGTATCGACGCATCTTAGACAGCGCATTACCTAAGGTAGATTGTTCTTCAATCACAATTGCGCCAGACATCACTTCATCTACAGTGGCATGTCCGAAATCTGAAATCTTCAGAATGTCTCTCTCACTAATTAGTCCTATAAGTCGTCCGTTATCGAGCAATGGTAATGCCCTATTCGCACTGACGATCATAAGTTGGGCACATTTTTCAATCTGCTCATTTTCAGTAAGGATTGGAGTATTACAAATAAAGCTCCTGAGTTTGGAGTCAGGCAGGGCATTTATACTCACAAATTGTTTCGCAAATATCATACCCCTATATATTGAATCGCCATCGATAATCGGTATTTGATGAATCTTGTTTTTAGACATTATATTCAAAGCCTTGCCTACTGTCTCATCCGGATCAAGGCTAACCACTTTCGTCCTCACTATATCCAGAACCTTCATTATCTTTTATGTCGGATCGATTCGATTAAAAACTTTCTCATAACTTGAGACAGCATCATCGGCAAGGAAAATCGATTATTAAGGAGCTAAGAAATCTGCCGGAAGAGGAGTACGCGAACATCGATAATGTCACTCAGGCCAAGCCACAACTACCGAATTTACGAGACGTCACCCGATTTCCTAACTAGGATTTTAACTTTATATTAGCTTTAACTACGCCTTAGACAACGGACGGAATACCAACCTAATAATTAAAGTCAAATAAAGAGGCGAGATCTAATGCTAATTCGCGTAGTGTAACCTGTTCTACGGAAAACCACCTGGGTTAAGATGGTCACCTTGCTATGAGGCTATACCTGCTCCTATTAGTCTCCATCTATCCGTTATCCTTCTACTAATAGCCACTCTACTTTTAGGCATCATGCAAATGGGTTTTTTCAATCTTATCTCTACTCTGTTATCTCTAGAATTTGCAACCGTTCCCAATGTGGCTGCTGTACCTATGTTTAGTCTCAACGGTTCCTTAACTCTGATGGGATCAACTTTAACTAATTCTTGAGTACCTACTGCAGTGTCAAATAGCTGTACTTCAACAACTATGTCTTCAATATCCTTGGGTAACTCTCCAGGTTTTCCGACAACGGATCCGATTAGGGAATCACTCTTTACGAACGTTGGATCCAATTTAGTACCGAGAGCAATGAGTCCTCCTGGTTTCACAGTATCTACCAAACCAGCCCCTGTGCCTAATGTCGCGATCGTAGAATTAATTGGTTCATATTTACCTTTCTTCTCGTCAAAAAAACCTGGTCGAATTTCTACTTCGTCCCCTATGTTAAATTCTCCTTGGACCAGTGCACCACCAATGACTCCTCCCTTGACTTGTTTAATTCGGATTCCAGGCTTGTTGACATCAAACGAGCGCAAGACGTGCATTATGGCGCTTGCATTTTTCTTGCGAAGAGGAGTTTCTATTGTGCTCTCGATGGCTTCTATTAAAGCATCGATATTTATTTTGTGTTGCGCGGATACCGGGATTATAGGAGCCGTCTCTGCTACACTTTTTCTTACAAAATCCTTTATTTCTTCATAATTCTCGACTGCCTTTTCAGAATCAGTTAGATCTACTTTATTCTGAACAATCACTATTTGTTTTATGCCGAGAACCTGGAGTGCAAGCAAGTGCTCCCGGGTTTGAGGTTGGGGAACTCGATCATTTGCAGCAATGACTAAGATCGCCCCATCCATAAGCGCAGATCCTGACAACATGTTTGCCATAAGGCTTTCGTGGCCAGGCGAGTCAACGAAGCTGACAACCCTCAATAGCTCGCTTTTTCCTCCGCATCGTGCACATGACGGATTAGTTGAATAACAATCGGGCGGCGGACATTGAGGACATTTATAGAATGCTGCGTCAGCATAGCCGACCTTAATGGTAATGCCTCTTCTTAACTCCTCACTGTGCGCACTTGTCCAGACTCCAGTTATGGCTTCTACTAAGGTGGTCTTTCCGTGGTCGACGTGACCGGACGTCCCTATATTTATATTTGGTTGATATCCGTATTCTTTGATATACCAGTCAGGTAGTGTATCTCTCCAATGCAATCCATATACTGAATTTACTGAGTGATATTAAGGTAGTTATCGTACTTTAATTAAAAATTATTCTACCAATAGACAAAATACTTTCGAATTGGGAGACGAAACAACGACCAAAATAACCATGTTAACAATATGATCACTATTTGGAAATATCTTCTTGGATGTGGAACTTGTCCAGTTCAGTCTTTCATACCAGAGTACCATCTTATTGCTTTGTGTCGTCCTTTGCAGGTTTATCTTGATTTACTGATATATCGGGCAAATTATTGTCGATCAACATACAATTCAACTGATAGATTTCCTCTGTAATTAAATTTCCTCTCACTAACTTTCTAATTCTATTGCCCTCTTTGATATCACGCATGCCGACCCCTTTTGATAAAAGGACATATTTCTTAACTCCACCATGTATATCTGGACGCATGGGTGTACCCGACTTATCGCTTCCACCAGTGATCCTGATCTTACCCCCTGTAATCCCGACAGTAGAAGAATCAATAGAATCTCCTATCTTAGAGCCCAAAAATGGCTGTGCTGCTACATCTTTTAGCTCTTGCGTTTGGCTCCTACCCTTAGAATCAGAAATAATGACTTTAAACTGGGTCAATAGCCCATATAGCAACTGCAGAGCATTATTTAATCTTTGCATATGCCTACGATTGAGCCGCAATCAGATAAAGTAAATCTGAACCAGTAACAAATAAGTTTTGTTATCAAAGTTACTTTTAAACTTTGGGCATATGATCTATTCTTTTATTTAGATAAAAGCTGTTCTAAATTCTTTCCCATCAGTTTAATCCTCAAATTGAGTTATTATTTCCATATGACCTGATAATGCGGATTACATCTGCCTCACTAGTTGACAATATTCTAAAAATAATTTGGGTTAAAAGGTGTATCATGAATGAAAAGAAATACAAATTCAATCAACTTCTGCAATATCTATTTCGAAATAACTGTTATTTTTCCCTAATCAAAAGACGTGTAAACGCATATCAGGTGATCATACCCCGCCTGGTAGAAAGTTTAAAATGTTCTCTGTGTTGCAAGGGGTGAATTCTAACACAATTTGTGATTTCTAAATACCCAAATATTTTGCTTCTTTCTATCGATGCGTATCATAAGGAAATATTATAAAAATATAAAAGACTGTCTTCCGGGAATTTCCACACACTATGTAAAGCCTATTTAGGCAGGACCGTTTTCTACATTGGATTGGAAATTGGTTACCAAATTGGTTGCGCGCTCTTTCATTAATTCTAGATATGACTCATAGGATAGGCTTAAGCCGCAAAAATGGCATCTCGCAGTTGTCGTATCGTCATCTATTTCTGCTCTCTCTCCGCAATTTGGACATTTTGCTTGAATGACCACATGTATTTTTATAGCCGGAAATATTTAAGCAGATAGTAAGAGTATTTTTCCTAATATTTTTCTTCCATTATAAGTTCATAATTTACTATCGATGTAATTGTATCGTATTATTCGAGGATTCAGACTTATTGGATGTTCAGATGAAAAACATTTCGGCGACATTATGTATGGACCCTATAAATCGTAGGAAATATTTATAATCTAGTATCCAAATCTAGTATCCGGATACAACATAGATGCGACAAGTTATCACTACAAATATTATGAGTCTCTATTAATAGTAACGACTCCAACAAATGATCATAGAATATGCACATAACAAGAGAAAAGATCGAGGTCCAAACATTATTTTCTAACATGAAAGCCTTGCATTATAAATTATGCTCCAATGCTAGGTATAAATTCGTTTATAGGTAGACAAGTTATTTTTGGACTACGATATGAGATCCCTAGAGTACCGTCAACAGAATACTTTACAAAATAGTGAATTACCAAATCTTATTCAGATATTTCAGACTTATAAAACGAATTGCGATCTTGCATCGATATACCTTAGTATATCGTCAATGTTGAGGTCTAGAAGTAAAGCCGATAGCCAGACTTTTATAGTCTTATTGATGAAACTAGGCAGGTTTGATCATAAAAAATACCGATCCGTATAAATTAAAAAAATGCGTTTCATGTAAACGCGATATATCGATCAATGAGAAATATTTTACATACCCCCTGTCTTTTCAGTTTATTTGTATTCCTTGTGCGACCAGAGAAATTCCCAAAATAATTGAAATCTTAAGAAATGATCTAAAGAAAATAAGGGAAATGGCAACTTAATAAAATAGGCTAGGATTAAAAAACAAAGTATGCGCGGTGGTTGTTGAGTTTGTCGTATTACTTATCATTAACTGATGCCTTTAATCCTGAAATTACGATTAACAGTGGTCAAATGTTCTTATGGGAAAAACTCGATGGTACATGGTACGGCACTTATGGCGACCATATTTTAAAACTATCATCAGATCATTCTGCTTCATTTAATAACGATCCTGTCAAAACAGATACCAGACTCAGCATAGTCCAAAAAATTCGCTTCGAGTCATATCCTGAAATGCACAATTGGCCTACTCGGGTTTTCCGACTCGACGATGATATTTCAAAAATTCTTTCGGATATATCAACTGATGCTCTTATGGAAAAGACGATAAGAAAGGGTTACGGTCTGCGGATAATGCGTCAGGAACCGTGTCAATGCATAGTATCGTTTGTGTGTTCTAGTAACACGAATATAGTGATGATTCGTAAAATGTTAAGAAATCTTTCAAAAAAATTTGGACGAAAACTTAATTTGGATGGAAGGAATTTCTTTACCTTTCCTACAATCAAGAGCTTAGACAAAGCAGATATAAACGAGATAAGATCCTGCGGCGTTGGATATCGAGCTAAAGCCATCAAGGCCGTCGCCAAGAGTATAGTTGAACATGAGATCGAATTTTCAGTTCTTTCGAATGTCAGCTATTACGAAGCGAAAAGTGCGTTATTAAAGATATATGGAATTGGGAACAAGATTGCGGATTGCATCCTGTTATTTTCATTAGACAAGCTTGAAGCCTTTCCAATCGACATCTGGATTGCTAGAGCCCTAGAACGACACTATAAACAGGTTTATTGTACTAACGATAGCAGCATCAATCTCCAACCTGATCGTGGATTGAGCCAATTTCAATATCAGTACATTTCAGAAAAGATGCGACAGTACTTTGGAAAATATTCAGGCTATGCTCAACAATACCTATACTATTACATGAGGAAGACTGAAAACCTAAAGTGGTAATCTTTAGTACTCGAGCGGTATTTCTAATTTAAAATCCTGTACCGATTAGCATTCCCACAAATATATCCCTTTGGAGGGTCATTCAGATTAAGGATTGGAAAGAGGTCTATTTGTTGTCTCAGCCCCATTATTAAATATTCAACTAAAGTAGAACGTTCCAGGTGAATTTAAAAAGGTGATAATATATACATTTGCAAATAGTGCATTTGGCAAAACATAGTAGCGTATTTTAAGGATACAATTAACACTTTGAAATATGCGCGCCGCAGTCTTCTATGGTCCTGGTAATATCGTCAATAAAGAAAATTATCTAACCAATATCGATAACAAAGATAGAATTGCTCTTAAACTTAAGGCGTGTGCAGTTTGTGGCTATGATGTCCGCGTTTTCAGAAATGGACACTCGAAAGTTACTCCACCTATTATCTTGGGACATGAGATTTGTGGCGAGATTACTAAGGATGTTTATTCGGGACTGGGTGGTAAAGAGATTTTACTAAAAGCGGGAACCAGAGTTACGGTTTCACCTATTGTGCCATGCATGAGATGCAGGTATTGCAGTAGGAATGAATATAATCTATGTCTCCACTTAAGAGAAATCGGATCCAGCATAAACGGAGGATTTGCTGAATACATTGACATACCAACACAATTGGTCAAAATAGGCGGATTAGTTCCTGTCCCGGACAATATCAATGATGATGAAGCCGCTTTACTTGAGCCATTAGCGTGCTGCCTAAATAGTCAAATCAATCTAGGCCGGGGACTTGATTCGGGGGGAACAATGGCAATTATCGGAGACGGCCCTATAGGTTTGCTTCACCTATTGTTGTCAAAAAGCATCGGAACGAGAACAATCATGATCGGGAGAATCCCTGGACGGTTGGCTAAAGCTACGTCTCTTGGAGCAGATTTGTCACTATTCTTTAACAGGAACAATATGGATGATAGTAGATATGATGAAGATACACTTAGACGAGTGATGTGCTACACGGATGGTTATGGCGCGGACTCGATTATTGTTGCCACCAGTAGTCCAGCTGCTTTCGAATTTGGTTTAAAAATTGCTGCAAAGAATTCTAGGATCAATATTTTCGCAGGACTTACAGAAAGATGCTCTGTGCCTTTAGATCTCAACTGGCTTCATTATAACCAAGTCACCGTAACTGGCAGCTTTAGTTCCACTCCGAATATGTTGAAGAAAGGTGCAGATCTGGTATCTACCGGTCAAATCAAATTGTCAGAAATTATAAGTCATCATTATTCTCTTATGGAAGTAAAAAATGCGTTGTTGGCGACGGAGAACTATCTTGGTTTGCGAGTAATAATAGACAGGTTTTAATGTGCTTATTTTTCTCAATATTTCATTCAATTCCCGCACCACAATCGACTTCTTTTCTCAATTAGATGCTACATTGACATAACACCAATTTCTGGCTGTCGACCTAAGGGAACGCTTATAATAACTCCCAGTGAAATTCACCATATTACATATGTCTGAATTATTAACCAAAGTTGGCAATCACAAGGTCAGGAAAATTAGTGATTTTGAATTCACTTTGGAAAGAGATGAATCTCATGGGATGAGGGTACCAATCACGATTTATGCTGACGATAATCTACTTTCAAAAATGCTGATGGATAGAACTATACACCAGGCGGCTAATGTATCTACTCTACCTGGCGTACGCAAGCATGTTGTTGTACTTCCTGACGGGCATGAAGGTTATGGATTTCCTGTGGGCTCGGTTGCTGCTACTGATATTGAAGACGGAGTTATTAGCCCCGGTGGAGTCGGATATGATATCAATTGTGGCGTTAGATTGATTAGGACAGACCTATCTGAACAGGATTTAAAAGGTGACATCAGAACTCTCGTTGATGAACTCTTTAGGGCCATCCCTACCGGTGTGGGTGGCCAAGGAGCAGCCAAACTAGGTAGATCAGATCTTGATAATTTTCTTTTAGAAGGTGCAAAATCCGTCGTTTCTCAAGGGTATGGATGGGCCGAGGATCTAGAAGTATGTGAGGAAGGAGGAATGATGGCAGGAGCTGACCCTAGCATGGTTTCCGAGACGGCCAAAAAACGTGGAAGCAATCAATTAGGGAGCCTGGGTTCTGGTAATCATTTTTTGGAAATACAAAAAGTAGATGAAATCTTTGATAATAATGCTGCAAAGTCAATGGGATTTGAAAAGGAAGGTCAGTTGGCTATTCTTATTCATTGCGGTTCTAGGGGCTTTGGCCATCAAGTTTGTAGCGACTATCTGAAAATATCAGAAGGAGCATTGAAGAAATATGACATTAATAGTCCTGAGAGAGAGCTTGCCTGCGTTCCTTATCAGTCATCCGAGGGCAAGGCCTATCTTAAGGGAATGTTTTCTGCATTAAATTTTGCATGGTCAAATAGACAGATTATAACTCATTGGGTAAGAAAAACATTTGAAAAGGTTTTGAAATTGAGTGAAAATGATTTGAATATGCAAGTTGTATATGATGTATCCCATAATATTGCAAAGGTAGAATCTCACAAAGTAGATGACCGAGGACTTTGCGATCTTGTTGTACATAGAAAGGGTGCAACAAGAGCATTCTCTCTAGGGATGAATGAAATACCCAGTAAATATCGTAACCTAGGCCAACCTGTGATAATACCAGGATCTATGGGGACTGCAAGCTGGCTACTTTTAGGTAATGGAAAATCTGAATATTTGAGTTTTGGATCCACTGCACATGGAGCTGGAAGGGCAATGTCTAGATCGGCGGCAAAAAGAAACTATACGGTCGACAATGTAAGGAAAAGCCTAGAATCAAGAGGGATTTACATAAAATCTCTAACAAAGGATGGAATAGTAGAAGAATCTCCTTATGCATACAAGGATGTAGACTCTGTAGTCAATGTGTCACACTCACTTGGTATAGCCACAAAAGCAGTACGGTTGGTTCCAATTGGAGTAATGAAAGGCTAATGTCGGATGAAGACGCTGATTTAGCAATTATTAAAGCTCGTAAAATGAAGGAGTTGCGTGAGTACATGTCTATGATGGAGAGGGAGAAATTGAAAAGGCAAGAAGCTGAATCTAAATCACGAAGGACAGACAGAGAGATTATATTAGATTATTTACACGCTAGAGGAGATGAGGTATTACGTCTAGCCGAGTCTCAATTCCCGGTTCAAACTAAATCTATCGTTCACAAAATTGTAGAATTAATTAAAATCGGAGAACTAAATCAATCAATCTCTGGTGGAGAACTGTTAGCGCTTTTCAGATCTGTGGGATTAAGTATAAGAGTAAATAATAATATTAAAATTGAAGATCATGGAAAGCTGATTTCATTTTCTGACAAACTAAAGCAGAATGAATACGATAAGACGATTGAATAACTACAAATTGTTTTGTTAAATTTCTGTAAGATATATTGACACGACGATAATATTGAATTTTAGTTTCCCCTTAACTTGATGTCTAAAGGTCGAAGTCCATAGTTTAGATCCGTTATATCGATTGGAAATCAAATCTGGCAGTGACCAACTGTGCGGACATATCCAGTATCTTGATGCATCAAGGAATCAATTCTAGCATTAAGAGGGAATAATAGAAAAATAAAGAAAGTTGATGTCTGAAATTTAGTGAGCGTGTGGAGGGGGCGCGCTACCTTTTGAAAGTGCCTCGTTAAATGTACCTGATGCCTTTTCGTGAAACTCGAGGCTCGACTGGTCTACTTTTACTGCTTGCGGAGGGCAAACAGAAACACAGGCCATGCACCAAATACAGTCATGTTCTCGTATCGGATCAGCCTTGTCAGTATAATCCTTTCTCTCTTCCTTAACTGTGCTTCCTGTCCCTGCGCTTGTAGCATTGGCCATTTGCTGAGGAGGCTCATCTTGTTCTGTCCTGTACCATTGGAATACTTGGACTGGGCAGGCCTCGATGCAAGCTCCATCGGCAACACAAGAGTCCCAATCAATT
>Ga0173483_10000415_pt1 | contig 12057 bp, 11 predicted proteins | sample NitcycUS178409R2_FD_122621 | JGI IMG/M metagenome (GOLD analysis project Ga0173483, IMG submission 122621) | Soil microbial communities from Arlington Agricultural Research Station in Wisconsin, USA - Nitrogen cycling UWRJ-S178-409R-2 (version... | ecosystem: Environmental > Terrestrial > Soil...
GCGAGACCTGGGACGCGGCCGAGCTGGAGCCCGCGGGCGAGCCCTGGGCCTGGCGCGCCTGGTCGTTCCGCTGGAGCGCGGAGCCGGGCGAGCACGTCCTCTGCTGCCGCGCGCGCGACGAGGCCGGAAACGAGCAGCCGCGCGAGCCGCCGTGGAACCTCGGCGGGTACGCGAACAACGCCGTGCAGGCGGTGCGCGTGACCGTTACGCCTTGAGCGCCGTCAGCGCGACGGCGACGAACGCCAGCGCGAGCGACGCGAGTACCACCAGACTCCCGAGACGACCCACAGTTCCTCCCCTTCGCTTCCGTCCACGGTAGGGCGAAGGCGGGCCGGCGGCATCCCTCGGCCGGGGGTTCTTGACGTACATAGATGGTGCTAGTACAACTAGTTTCATCTCGTGACGGTCGTCGAAACCCCGCCACAGCAACAACCTTCGCAGGACGAGCTGGAGGCTCTGATCGAAGAGGCGCGCCGTCGTGCCCGGCGACGGCGGCTCGCCAGCACGGCCGCGGCGCTCGCGGCCGTCGTGATCACGACCGCGGTCGCCGTCATCATCATCTTTGCAAGCGGCCGGGATAGCGGCGAACGGCTCCGCGACGGGTTCCACGCTGTCCAAGCCCGCGGTCCCGTGCAGCACGCGCGGCTCGAGAATCTGAAGGCCTCTCGCTCGACAATCTCGGTCGCGACCGGGCACGTCCGTCCCACGCACGAAACGCAAGAGATCTGGTGGGACTCCCGCGGCGGCCTCTACCGGACGGTCTACCACGAGGACGGTGTCGCGGTCGCGGAGTTCGTGCAGCAGGGGTGCCAGGGCACCGGTCCCAGGCGGTTCTGCTTCCCGCCGTCGCCTTTCGACCTCAGCATCCGCGGGCTTGGCTGGCCGCCGAAGACAAACTTCGCAAGGCGCATGGCGACCGGCAGGTTCCGGGGCCGGCCGGTCGTCTGGATCGAAGGGCTCGTGCAGCCCGGAAACGGCACCCACCCCCTCGGTGGTCAGCAGGTGGCCTACGACGCGGTCACGCACCGGCCGCTCGCCCTTCGGTCGATTGCGCGGGGAGAAAACGTGCCGAGGCGCTGGCGTGGACGCGTCGTCAACGGGACGGCTGTGACGATCTTGCCGGACATGTCGGCGAAGCGCGTTTCGTTCGCCGTTCCCGACGGTGGCGCTCCGCGGAATGCAGGGACCCAGGAAGCAGGGTTCAAGAAGGCGACGCTTGCGCAGGCCCGGGAAGTTCTCGGCCTCGCCCCGCTCTGGCTCGGGCCGACGTACCGAGGTCACCGCCTTCGCTTCGTGCAGACGGCGCGCGGCGGCAGTGAGGCGGCGAACGGCGGCGCCGCGGGGATGGTGCCGTTCGTGCGCTTCGACTACGGCGCCTTCCGAATCGACGAGTTCGGTGCCCAGCGTCCACTCTGGCTCACGCACACTCCGCGGGCGGGGACGGTGCTCGCCTCGTCGGGCCTTGACTTGCTCTTTGGGCGTGATGGTCTCGCTCTCCAAGTCCTCGGCAGCCAGGGAGGCAACCTCGACGCCGGGGCCGCACTCACGCTCGTGAAGACGTTGCGACCGGTCCCAGGCGGTTAGCGCTCGGGCGGGCGCAGCACCGCGAACTCGTCCGTGATCTCCAGCCGGGGCAAGCGGAAGCGGTAGAGCGCGGCGGGTCGCCCGCCTGCGCGGCCGGGCTCGCGCCGCTCTCCGGTCGGCTCGAGCACGCCGCGCCGCAGCAACACGCGCTGGAGGTTCGTCGCCGAGACCTCGTGCCCGAGGGCCGCGACGTAGAGGTCGCGCAGCTCGGAGATCGTCACCGCCGGCGGCGCGAGCGCGAAGGCGATGTTCGTGTACGAGAGCTTCGCCCGGAGCCGGTCGCGTGCCGCCAGCACGACCGCGCGGTGGTCGAACGCGAGCTCGGGAAGCTGCGACACCGGGTGCCAGGCCGTGTCCTCGGGGACAGCCGGGTCGACTCCCGTCGGGACGAGGCCGAGGTAGGCGGTTGCGAGCTCGCGCTCCAGCGGGTTGCGGCCGGGATCGCTGAGCGTCGCGAGCTGCTCCAGGTGCGCGACCTCGCGCACGTCGACCTTCACCGCCAGGTGGCGCCGGATCGACTGTTCGAGCGTCTCGTCCGCCTCGAGGAAGCCGCCCGGGAGGGACCAGGCGCCCAGGAAGGGCTCCCGTGCCCGCCGCCAGAGCAGCACCTGCAACTCACCCTCGCGCACTTGCAGCACGACCGCGAGCGCGACGTGGGGCGAGCGCACCTTGGTAGACTCTCGCCGAGGTTTTCGCTCCACAGTCGAAAACTACCCGAAGATGACGACAGCCAACGTCGCACTACCGGCCCGGGACGTCGAGCAGGTCCTTCGCGAGGGCGGGCTCTCGCGCTTCCACAAGAAGGCGATTCTCGTCACCGGCGCCGCCTGGACGTTCGTCGCGATGGAGATCCTGCTCGTCGGCTTCGTCGCGCCGATCTTCGCCGCCGAGTGGGGGCTGAACGGACGCATGCAGGGGCTCGTGAACAGCGCCGCGCTGGCCGGCTCGCTCTGCGGCTCGCTCGTGCTGGGGCGGCTCGCCGACCGGATCGGCCGCCGCGTGATCTTCCAGTACGCGATCCTCTGGTACGCCGCGTTCACGGCCATCACCGCGCTGGCGTGGGGGCCGTGGTCGGTGATGACGTTCCGCTTCCTCGCCGGCCTCGGGCTAGGCGGGATGCTGGTCGTCGACCCGTCGATCCTGACCGAGTACCTGCCGCCGCAGCGGCGCGGCCGGCTGCTCGTCTTCCTCGACTTCTGGTGGCCGGTCGGGCTCCTGCTGGCGACCTTCCTCTCCTGGATCTTCATCGGCCACGACATCGGCGGCGCCAACAGCTGGCGCTGGCTCTTCCTGGCCGCGTCGTTCCCGGCCTTGCTCGCCTTCGTGGCGCGGCGCTCGCTTCCGGAGAGCCCGTATTTCCTCGCCCGTCAGGGCCGCTCGCGTGAGGCCGCCGAGGTGCTGACGGAGATCACCGGCCGCCAGGTCGAGCCCGGTGAGCTGACCGCTCCCGAGGAAACGCGCTCGTCCGTGCGCGAGCTGTGGGCCCAGCGGTTGCGCTCGCGCACCGTGACGACGGCGCTCGTCTGGATCGCGCTCAACATCTCGTACTACGGCCTCTTCCTGTGGCTGCCGTTCGTCCTCCAGTCGGAGAAGAGCTTCTCGATCAACGTCTACCTGCTGCTCACGCTGAGTGCGCTGTCGCAGTTCCCGGGCTACGGCGCGGCGATCTGGCTCGTCGAGCGGATCGGCCGGAAGCCGACGCTGGCGGCCTTCCTCGTGCTCGGCGGCGTCTCGGCCTACGCGTTCGCCGTGGCTGACACGCAGGTGGTCTACGTCACCGCGCTCTTCTTCGTCGGCTTCTTCAACCTCGGCGCCTGGGGTGCGGTCTACCCGTACACGTCGGAGACGTTCCCGACGCGCCTGCGCTCCAGCGCGTTTGGCCTGATGGAGGGCGTCGGCAAGGCGGCCGCGATCGCTGGTCCGTACATCTTCGGCAACCTCTACGACGCGACGGGCAGCTCGACCTGGTCGCTGACCGTGGTCGCGATCGTGATGGCGGTGGGCGGCGTGGTCGCCGCGGTGTTCGGCCGCGAGACGCGCGGCCGGGCGTTGGCCTAGCTCGGCACGCCGCAGGCGAGCTGGGCCGAACAGTCAGTCGGGCGCGCTGTCTTACGCTCTCAGCAGGGGAGGAGAGTGATGCTCAGCACGCCCGGCAGCCAACGGGCACGCCGATCGTGAGCGGCGCCTGGGCGAAGACGAAGCTGACCATGCCGGTCGCCCTGGCGTAGGCGGTGCTGACGGCCACGCCTCCTCTGGCCGTCGTTGAGACTCGCATCCGGAACTTGAAGATCACCGTTCCGCCGATCGGCAAGCTCGCGAATCTTCTGCACCACAATCGGGCGCCACCGCTTACGAACCCGGGAGGCGTGCTGAGGACGACCAACCTGAACGGCACCTGCTCACAGACCCGCAGCAGCCTGGCCGGCCCATCGCCGACGTTGGAGACTCGCATCCGGTAGGTGACGCTCTGCCCGCGGGTCGCCGTACGCGGCGTCACCCGCAAGCCGATTGAAAGCTGGGTGGCGGCGAGCCTGAGCGGTGTGAACGCGGTCTTCTGCGCGCGCAGACCATTGGAGGTGGTGCCACCGAGACCCGCTGCGACGACCAGCAGCGCGCCAACTACGAGGGCGGTGACTGCGGCTACGCGCGGGGCGGCCACGCGGAACATAGTGCCAATCTATACAAAAGGGCGCCGGCTGTCGAGCCGCGACCGAGTGCTTGAACGGCGTCACTCTCGGCCGGCCTCGTCTGCTTCGAGGTTCGCAGCCTCCCTGCGCAGGAGGTCATCGAGCGGCTCGCTGCACGCGGCATCGTCGCCACCGTGACGCCGTACACGCCGACCTACGCCCGCGTCGGGCCAAGCATCGTGAACACACCCGCGGAGATCCGGCGAGCCGTGCGCGCGCTTCGGGCACTGCGCTGAGAATCAGCCGCCGGTGGGCGCGAGTGCCGCCTGCGCCGCTTCGTCGAACGTGGTCAACGGGATCGGCACGAGACCGCGGATGCGTTCCTCCCGGACGATGGTTTCGTTCCGCAGTCCCTCGATCAGCGGCCGCGCGACAGGTGCCTTCACCGGCGTGACCAGGTGGAGCCAGAGCGACGAGAGGTACGGGGTCAGCAGCGGCACCTCGACGATGCGCGGCCGCTTGCCGCGTAAGGTCGCGATGCGCTGCAGCATTTCGCGGTAAGTCATTACCTCGGGCCCTCCGACGTCGAGCTCCTGCCCGAAGGCGGCGTCCAGCCCGCAAACCCCCGCGAGGTACTCGACGACGTCGGTCAGGGCGATCGGCTGGGTCCGCGTCGACACCCACCGTGGGGTCAGCATTGCCGGCAGGCGATCCACGAGCGCAACGATCGTCTCGAACGCGGCGCTCCCGCGCCCGACCACGATCGCGGCGCGCAGCGTCGTCAGCGGAACCGAGGTCGAGGCGAGCCGCTGCGCCGTCTCACGGCGGCTTCGCAGGTGCGGTGAGAGGTCGGGCGAGTCGTCGCCCAGGCCCCCGAGGTAGACGAGCTGTGCGACCCCGGCTTGCTCGGAGGCTCGAGCCGTCGTCTCCGCCGCCTTGAGATCCTCGGCTTCGAAGTCCGCCGCGCCGAGCGAGTGGACGAGGTAGTACGCGACCTTCGCGCCTTCGAGGACTCGTGCGACCGAGTCGCGGTCCTTCGCGTCCGCGACCGCCCACGTCACGCCATCGCTCTCCTGGTGCTCGCGCCGCGAGACCGCGACGACCTCGTGCTCGCGCGCGAGCCGATCGACGAGCGGCCGACCGATCGTTCCCGTGGCGCCGAACACCACGACCTTCATGCGTCCGTCTCCGCGATCAGCCTCCGGCTGACCGCCACGGGCGCGCGTCCCTGCAGGCGGTCGTAGAACGCGATGCGCGATTCCCAGCTCTCCACGTGGGCACGCTAACGCCCGCGGCTGCGGCGACGATGCGGATCTCGGCGTCTTGTTCGAGGCTGCCCTCGACCCCGCCGACCCGCATGCGGTCGAAGGGCCGGGCGCTGGCCTAAGGTCTCAGCGGCAGTAACAGGCCCAGACCAACGCGCCGAGAGCCTGCCACGACTCGTCGGAGAGGGGGTACCCGTTCACCATGGCAACGACCTGCCGCTCGCCGCGCTCGCTCGCCAGCGCGACCGTCGTGTGGCCGCCGAGTCCGAGGTGGCCCCACGCTGCGCCGCATGGAGAGGCCGCCTTGCCCATGAGCGCCGTCACCTTGCCGATCCCGAGGCCGTAGCCGTCCGATTCGTCCCAGTCGGACGGAACGGTGCGCAGCATCTCCGCGCGCAGATCATCCGGCAGCAGCTCGCCGCCCAGCAGCGCCTCGAGGAAGCGCGTCAGATCCCGGCCAGAGGAGACGATCCCGCCGCCGGCCCAGTTGAAGGGCAGGTCGAGCTCGGTCAGGTCGACAGGGCCAGGGCCTGGGCCCGGAAACATCGGGTTCTCCGCCGGCACATACTGGCGCGCGAGGCCGGGAACCGGCCACGTCTCCGCGGGAAGGTCGGTGGCGCCCAGCTCGAGCGGATCGAAGATCCGACGCCTCAGCTCGTCGCGCAGCGGCGTCCCGGTCGCCTCCTCCACCAGCAGCCCGAGCGCCTGGTAATTCGTGCCGGTGTACGCCCAGCCCTTACCCGGCGGGAAGAGACGAGGCCGTTCCAGGGCGAGCGCCAGCAGCTCCCGGGGCCCGAACTCCGATCGGTGGGCCGGGTTCGTCCGGTACGGCTCGAAGAACGCGACGAGGTCGTCGTCGAAGTTCGGCAGGCCGCTCGTGTGGTTCAGGAGCTGCCGGACCGTCACACCCGGGACGATCGGGCCCGCCTCGCCGTCGAGCGCGAGCGCTCCCTCGTCGGCGAGCTGAAGGACCGCGGCCGCGATGAAGAGCTTTGTCACGCTGGCGACCCGGAAGCGATGCTCGACCGTCAGCGGCTCCTCCGTCTCCACGTTGGCGAGACCTGCCGCGCCCTCGTAGTGAAAGCCCGGACCGGAGGCCACGGCGACCGTGCCCGGCAGCCCGGTCTGCACGACTGCCTCGAGGTGATCGTCGAGCGGAGTCAGCGCTGCCCCATACGGGTACCGACGAGGACGGCAACTCCCATCGAGTCACTAGCCTACGGGGAGGAAAGGAGCACGAAATGGCAACCGACACCAAGATCCTCACCCAGAGGCAGCGAGAGTTCCTCGAGCAGCCGTTCCCGGGCGCGGCCACGACGCTTCGCGCCGACGGCTCGCCGCAGACCACGGTGGTCTGGGTCGACGTCGACGAGAACGGCCCGAGCTTCAACACCGCTGCCGGGCGTGCGAAGCCGCGGCACCTCGAGCGCGACCCGCGCCTCTCGCTGATCGTCGTCGACCCGCAGGATCAGTACCGCTGGCTCGCGATCAGCGGCCGCGCCGATGTGACGACCGACGGCGCAGACGCGCAGATCGACAAGCTCGCGAAGAAGTACCTCGACGCCGATTCGTATCCCTGGCGCAAGCCGGAAGAGCAGCGCCTCACGGTCCGGATCCACCCCGAGAAGATCGACTCGTACGGCCTTGATTAGGGCTTGCTGAAGCTCTGCGACGTCGGCCCGCGCGACGGCCTCCAGAACGAGGCCGAGGCCTTGGAGCCGGCGACGCGGGCGGAGCTCGTCAACAAGCTCGCCGCCGCCGGCCTGCCGCGGGTCGAGGCGGTCAGCTTCGTGCGCGACGACCGCGTCCCGCAGATGGCACGGGCCGAGGAGGTCGTCGCCGGGATCGAGCGCCGCGACGGCACCGAGTACTCGGGCCTGGTGCTCAACGAGCAGGGATACGAGCGGTTCGCGCAGACGGGGCTCGACCGCGTGAACGCGACCCTCGGCGCGACGGAGGAGTTCAACCGCCGCAACGGCAACGCGTCGCTCGACGAGGCGGTCGCGCGGGTGGAGCGGATCCTCGCCGAGGCGCAGCAGCCGGCGACGGTCACGATCAGCGTCGCCTTCGGCTGCCCCTTCGAGGGCCGGGTCGACCCGGGTGCGGTCGTCGACCTCGCGGCGCGATTCGACGCGGTCGAGGTCGTCCTCGCGGACACGATCGGCGTCGCGGCGCCACGGGAGGTGAAAGGGCTCGTATCCCGCACCGGCGCCGCCGGCTTCCACGGCCACAACACGCGAAACACCGGCTATGCGAACGCCCTCGCCGCGCTCGAGGCGGGGGCGACGGTCTTGGACGCCTCCGTCGGCGGCCTCGGCGGCTGCCCGTATGCGCCGCGTGCGAGCGGCAACGTCGCGACCGAGGACCTCGTCTACCTGCTCGAGCACGAGGGCGTCGAGACCGGGGTCGACCTCGACGCGCTGATCGAGACCGCGGTCTGGCTCGAAGGCATCTTCGGCCGCCGCCTCGAGGGCCAGGTCTACCGGGCCGGCACCTTTCCCGCGTAGTACGAAAAAAGGTCGACGGCGAGGTCGATCTCCTCGTCGCCGGTCTGCCAGTTGGAGACCGAGACGCGGATCGCCTTGCGACCGTCCCAGGTGGTGCCGCTCAGCCAGACGCGGCCGCTCTCCTGCACCTGCCGCAGCACCTCGTCGGTGCGCTCGTCCGACTCGAACCGGAAGAGCACCTGGTTCAGCACGACCTCGTTCAACACCTCGACGCCGTCGAGCTCGGCGATCCGGCCGGCGAAGCGCGCAGCCGCGTCGCAGCAGCACTCGACGAGGTCCTGGACGCCGCGGCGGCCGAGCGAGCGCAGCGCCGCGTACACGGCGAACCCGCGCGCGCGGCGCGAGAACTCGGGCACCCAGTCCATCTCGTCGCGGACGCGGCGCGTCCCCTCGTCCATGATCAGGTACGAGGCCGAAACGGTCATCGCGTTGCGGTGCGACTCCGGGTGCGCACACATGACGATTCCGGAGTCGTACGGGACGTTCAGCCACTTGTGCGCGTCCGTCGTCCACGAATCGGCCAGCTCCACGCCCGCGACCAGGTGGCGGAAGCGCGGGGAGACCGCGGCCCAGATACCGAAGGCGCCGTCGACGTGCAGCCACGCCCGGGCGTCCCGGCAGGCGGCCGCGATCTCGGGCAGCGGGTCGAAAGCGCCGGTGTTCACCTCACCGGCCTGGGCGCAGACGATGGTGGGACCCGACGCCCCCTCGAGCGCGTCCGCCAGCGCGTCGACCCGCATGCGGCCCTGGTCGTCCGCTGCGACCGTCTCAGGCGTGCCGAGGCCGAGCAGTCGCAGCGCCCGGTCGACCGTCACGTGCCGTTTCTCGCCGACGAGGATGCGAACCCTTGGCCCTCCCGCCAGGCCTTCCCGGCCGACGTCCCAACCGGCGTCGTCGAGAACGTGCCAGCGCGCCGCCGCGAGACCGGTCACGTGGGCAACCTGGGTGCCCGTGACGAACCCGATCGACGCCTCGCCCGGGAGGCCGAGAAGCTCGAGCAGCCAGTCCCGCGTCACCTGCTCGACGATCGAGGCAGAAGGCCCGGCGGCGTAGAGGCCGGCGTTCTGGTCCCAGGCGGACGTGAGCCAGTCCGCCGCGAGCGCCGCGGGCAGGCCGCCTCCGATCACGAACCCGAAGTAGCGCCCGCTCCCCGTCGCGACGACGCCGGGCCCGGCGTGCTCGGCGAGCTCGACCACGACCTGCGCCGGGTCGAGCGGCTCGTCGGGCAGCGGCCCGCCAAGGGCCTCGCGCAGCTGTTCCGGAGTCACGTCCGGAAACACGGGCCGCTCGTCGAGGCTCTCGACGTAGTCGGCGGCGATCTCCGCGGTCCGGCGCAGTAGCTCGCGGACGTCGCTCATGTGTCCAGCGCGAACAGCTGCGCCTCGCGGCGGCCGAGCATCACGTCGCGCTCGTACCGGAGGCCGAGCTTCCGCGCGACGTTCTCCGAGGCCGTGTTGCCGTGGATGATCAGCGCGATCAACCGGTCGGCGCCGAGCTCGCGCAGCGCGTAGTCGCGAACCGCGCCCGCGGCCTCGGTCGCGTACCCCTGGCCCCAGTAGTCGCGTCCGAGCGTGTAGCCGACCTCGACCTCGGTGCGGCCGTTCTCCGACTCGGCGCGCGTCGTCGGCTCCCACGTGTCGGCGTTCCAGACCAGCAGGCCGACGCGGCCGATCACGGCGCCGTCCTCCTTGCGCACGGTCGTGAAGAGACCGAACCCGTCCGCCTCCCAACGCTGGATCATTCGCTTCACCGAGCGTTCGGTCTCGGCTCGGGCGAGGGGGCGGCCGTCGCCGACGTAGCGCATCACCTCGGGGTCCGCGTACATCGGCGCCAGGGCCTCCGCGTCGTCCGCCACCGGCGCTCGCAGCAGCAGCCTCTCCGTTTCCAGGGAGACCATCGCAAGGAGCCTACGCACGTCAGAAGGCCAGCCTGATCAGGAGCACGATCACGACGATCGCAGTGACCGTCAGCACGAGCGTGATGAGGCCGCCGGTCGCCATCTTGACCTGCTTCGCCGGCGAGCCGCTGAACGCCGCCTCGAGCTGTTCCTCGACGTAGCGGTTGATCCGGTCCTCGAAGCGGCTCTCGACCGAGTCCTCGGGCTCACGTATGGCTTTCAGCGGCGGGAACGACCGCCCCGACTCGTCCAACGCAAGCTCGTAGACGTGCTCGTGCTGGATGTCCTTCAGGTGTGCCTGGCCGAGGTCGCGGACGCTGACGCGCTCGGGCAGATCGTTGCCGAGCAGCGCCCGCGTCGTCTCGGAGAGCAGAATCTGTCCGCCGTGGCCCGCCGAGCAGATGCGGGCGGCGCGGACGACGTCCAGGCCGACGTAGCCCTCGTCCCCGACGGTCGGCTCGCCGGTGTGCAGGCCCATCCGCACGAGCACCTCGGCGCCGCCCGGCCACTCGTGCTCGGCGAGCGAGCGCTGGCCGTCCACGGCGGCGCGCACAGCGTCGCGCGCGCGCGGGAACGAGTAGAAGAACGCGTCGCCCTGCGTGTCGACCTCGCTGCCCCCGGCGGACTGGAAGACCTCGCGCAAGAGCCGGCGGTGGTCGGCCACGACCTGTGCGTAGTCGTCACCCAATTCTTGAAGCAAGCGTGTAGAGCCCTCGATGTCGGTGAACAGGAACGTGACGGTGCCGCCGGGGAGAGCCACAGCACTACCGTACAAGCGTGAACCGGCTAGCCAAAGAGACCAGTCCGTACCTCCTGCAGCACGCCGAGAATCCGGTCGAGTGGTACCCGTGGGGAGACGAAGCGCTGGCGAAGGCGCGCGAGGAGGACAAGCCGATCCTGCTCTCGGTTGGCTACGCCGCGTGCCATTGGTGCCACGTGATGGCGCACGAATCGTTCGAGGACCCGGTCACGGCAGCGCTGATGAACGAGCGCTTCGTCAACGTCAAGGTCGACCGCGAGGAGCGTCCGGACGTGGACGGGATCTACATGGACGCGGTCGTCGCGATGACCGGCCACGGCGGGTGGCCGCTGACGGTGTTCCTCACGCCTGCCGGCGAGCCGTTCCTCGGCGGCACCTACTTCCCGCCGGAGCCGCGTCACGGGATGCCCCCGTTCCAGCAGGTGCTCGTCGCGGTCTCCGATCTGTACCGCGACCGGCGTGAAGACGTGACGCAACGGACGCAGGTGCTCGTCGACGCCCTCGAGCAGGCGGCCGGTGGCGCGCCGTCCTCCGAGCCGCTGACCGAGTCGCTGCTCTTCCAGGCGGCGCGCCGGCTAGAGGAGCTGCACGACCCGGAGTGGGGCGGGTTCGGCCGCGCGCCGAAGTTCCCGCCTGCCTCGGCACTGGAGCTGCTGCTGCGACGCGGGGAGACTGATGTCGCCGTGAAGACGCTGGACGCGATGGCGCTCGGCGGGATGTACGACCTCGTCGGCGGCGGCTTCCACCGCTATTCCGTGGACGAGGCCTGGCTCGTGCCGCACTTCGAGAAGATGCTCTACGACAACGCGCTGCTCGTCCCCGCGTACCTACACGGCTGGCTCGTCACCGGCCGGGAGCGGCACCGCGAGGTGGTGGAGGAGACGGTCGAGTACCTGCTCCGCGACCTGAAGCTGCCGGCCGGCGGCTTCGCCTCGTCGCAGGACGCGGACACCGACGGCGTCGAGGGGCTGACGTACACGTGGGCGCCGGGTGAAGGGGCGCCGGAGGAGTTGTTCGAGCCCTTCGAGGACGGCCGGTTCGTGCTGCGCGGCACGCTGGATCGGCAGACGCGCGTGCAGCTGCTCGAGCTCCGCTTGCAGCGGCCCCAGCCCGGGCTCGACGACAAGGCGATCGCGTCGTGGAACGGGCTTGCGCTGGCCGCGCTCGCGGCGTCGGGGCGGCGGCTCGGCCGCGCGGAGTGGGTGGACGAGGCGCGCTTGCTCGCGGAGTTCCTACTTGGCCCACTCTCGGACGATCGCGGCCGCCTTTACCGCAGCCTGCGCGACGGCCGTGTGAGCGGAACCGGCTTCCTCGACGACTACGCGAACGTCGCGCACGGCCTCTACGAGCTGCACGTCGCGACCGGCGAGCTGCGCTGGCTCGAGGAGGCACGCCGACTCGCGCTGCTCGCGGTCGA
>Ga0173483_10000418_pt1 | contig 12016 bp, 8 predicted proteins | sample NitcycUS178409R2_FD_122621 | JGI IMG/M metagenome (GOLD analysis project Ga0173483, IMG submission 122621) | Soil microbial communities from Arlington Agricultural Research Station in Wisconsin, USA - Nitrogen cycling UWRJ-S178-409R-2 (version... | ecosystem: Environmental > Terrestrial > Soil >...
AAGTATGGAATTAATTTCCAGAATATATCATATTATTAAATAATTATGTATATACGCCTTAAGATAAATGAGGTTAGATTTTCCACCTAAATATACTGAAACCATAGGTGCTGTAAAGATCCACTCACTTCAAAAAATATATGAAATAGATTCCGGGTGTAATTTTGGTACCACTTCGCAGGCATATAACAGTTTGACCACGGCATTTGACAATGACACATTATCACAAATATTTCAAGCCATGGCAGTTGTGATTCCAGTTAAGGATGAGAAATTGAGTCTTTTGGAAGGGGTTTTAAGCGGTATCCCTAACGAATGTTTAATAATCATAGTATCAAACAGCCAAAGACATCCCGTTGATAGGTACGCTATGGAAGTGGAAATGGTTAAACAGTATTCTCTGTTTTCAAACAAAAGGATTATCACAATACATCAAACGGATCCTAACCTTGGTAGAATATTCCACAAGATTAATTACCCTTCAATTTTAAATCACAATAACCAAGTTCGTCAAGGCAAAGCAGAAGGAATGATAATTGGGATTTTGCTATCCAAATTGCATAAGAAAGAGTATGTGGGGTTTGTAGATAGTGACAATTATTTTCCCGGAGCAGTAAATGAGTATATCAAGATCTTTGCATCGGGTTTTGCTATGTCAAATTCTCCTCTGTGTAATGTAAGAATATGTTGGCACTCTAAACCAAAAATAGCAAACAACAAAGTATATTTTCCAAAATGGGGAAGAATATCTGAATATAGTAATAAATACCTAAATGACTTGATCTCATACATCACCGGATATGAGAGAGATATTATTACAACGGGTAATGCTGGAGAACACTCACTTTCTATGTCGCTTGCAGAAAACCTAGATTTCTCTAGTGGATATTCCGTAGAACCATATGAACTAATCAATATCTTAGAAAAATATGGAGGTATTATTTCCAATAAATCAGTGGACATCAGACAACATGGTGTGGAAATATTTCAAGTTGAAACAAGAAATCCCCACTTCCATGAAAATAAAGGAAATGAACATATTCAAGGAATGCTTCAAGAATCCCTGAATGTAATTAATAATAGTAAAATTTGCAATACTGAAATTACTACAGATATAAAAAATCATTTGCTCATGTTACAGCAAAAAGATAGTCTTAGTAATATCAAATCAAATGATAAAATTATCTTGATGGATCCGATTAAGACTATTGAGATAGATAAATTTCACGAACTTGTAGTTGATAGTCCAAGGCTATTACAGCAATTCAACATTGATGAAAAATAGTATGATTTGACTATGACAAGTATTTCAGCTCTAAATTTTGAGGAAATAACAAATCTGGTTTTAGAATAACCATGTAATTCATTCTCAGTTTATGCGGATTGAAGCCAATCACCTTTGTTAAACACTGATGCCATTTATAAAGAAAAGAACTTTGGCAAATAGCTATTATGATCTAATAATAGTGATATTTATTTCTCAGGATATGACATTCCATCATATGGTACCTATAAAATGTAAGAAGGCCTTGTCAATTGCATCGGGCTACAAAATAAGATAAAATAAATTACTATTTCAAAATATAGAATCAAGTACAAGTTTTTATTACTCTTTTCTAATTTTTCCAATATGAAGAAAGGATTTACACCTACTAATCTATTCCTAATGTTCGTAATATTAATTACAGGATTTATGATTTCCACCGTAGACATTGTAAAAGCTACCATAAATAACTCCACCACTACGAATTTTGAAAACTTGAATTTTGATCCTATAACTGCAAATGACACAGCTCTTGTAAATGACACAGCTCTTGTAAATGACACCAGTGATTTCACCGCCGTAGTTTTTGTTCACAAGAATTTTACAGGTAATAGTACTCTCATCAACGAAAATACACCAAATTTAAATGGACAATTTCAAGATTCGATAAGTAGTTTGATAATTACAACTGATACGAATCAGAGTGATGGATACATGGTAGAAGTCTGTGAACATGAGAGCTATGCTGGCAACTGTATGATCCTCGAACCAGGCAGGCATAATGTCCAAACCCTGGGTTGGCTTAATGATCAAATTACTTCGATTAGAGCTTTGTCACCACCTACACTAGAACTAAAGAATATTAGTCCAGGAGTATTAACAAATTGATCAACTTAAAGAGAGCAGACTTTTAATACCATTTTTTTGTATTAGACAAAGCTAATAGATACATATCAATTATGATAATCTAACAAAAAGTTATAAGACATTTCTAAAGAAATCTTCCTCAATTATGGGATCATGTAGCGCTGTTATAGCAATATCACCATTTCTGTTAATTTTAGCTTTTACTTTGATGGATCCGGCTGATGCTAAAGCAGCCGAAAATTCGACATGGGAGAAAGGTAAAGATATGCTTTCAAATAGGACAGAAATTACTGCAGCCCTGCTAAATGATAAAATCTACGTTATCGGTGGAGCAGACTACAGGAATGGTGGGGCTGTAAGTACCGTAGAAATATACGATCCTGTAAAGGACGAGTGGACAGAAGGCACACCTTTACCATATGCATTAGATCATGCTCCTTCTGTTGCATATAACGGGAAAATCTATGTATTAGGAGGATTCTTGAAAGATAAAATCACGACAGATAAAATCCTTATATACGATCCTGTAAAGGACGAGTGGACAGAAGGCACACCTTTACCTGAACCTAGGTGTTGCCACGTAGCAGAGGTAGTAAATGGAACAATTTATGCAATTTCTGGATTAAATTTTGATCATAATCCCCAGGGTTCTAATTTTGCTTATAATATAGAAAATAATACATGGGTTACCAAAAAACCAATGCCGGATCATAATGGTCTAAAACATCATGCGGCATCCGCTGTAGTTGACGGATATATTCATGTTTTAGGTGGAAGATTATTTGGTAACGGAGTGCCTAACGAAATAAATGATGGTTTGACTAATCTGGATGATAACATGAGGTACGATCCCAAAAATGATGAATGGACATCGATGGAACCTATGCCTATAAGAAGAAGTGGGTTTGCGGCAGACTCATTAAATGAAAAAATATACGTATTTGGCGGTCAAATGGCAGACGGGTCCAATCTAAATGTTGAAAGTTACGATCCAGTTACCAATAAATGGTCAATAGAACCTAATATGCAAGCTGATCGATCCGGTTTAGCAGTTACTGCTTACAAGGATAGAATTTTTGCATTTGGAGGTCAACATGAAGGATTACAAGCTTTAAGCATAAACGAAATACTCATTCCAGGCACTAAGTGATAAAATAAAAAACTACAATAACGTAAGCATAATACCCCAATTCCACCCCTCTAATTAATAAGACTATATCAACTGCTATTCTTTTTGGCACTAGAAAATGAACACTGTCCCTACTAGATTTGCAACTCGAAATGAATATCTTAGATTTTATGATTCCAAGTTCATTCACTAAAGTTATTCTTTTTTTTTTTGGATCCTATGGATAGTTACAGTAACCTCTGGTGTGTTAATCCTGTTGATTAATCATTCTTTTGAATCAATAGTTTTGAGCTTAATAAAGATAAGGCATCATAAAACGCTAAATGTAAGCGATTAATAAGAAAACAAAAAATCTTTTTGCTGTATGCCGTCAATTATACATACTGTTCAAAAAATAATAGTAGTTTGTTGTCACTCTATGTAAAATCATTCTTGCAAATTAGTGTCGTTTGATAAATGAAATATTTCATTTATTCCGGATGTAAAGAATCCACGCTCGGCTCCTCCACCAATTGCATATATCTTATCATCATATGAAGCAACACCCAATCCGTGTCGAGCATTCATCATGGGAAGTTCTTGGCTCCAAGTATCAGTAGCAGGATCATAACGTTCATTATTATTAAACGTTCCTTGATTTTGTTCACCTCCCAATACATAAATTGACCCATTTACTGATGTGGCCGCAATACCGCTCCTTTTTGACGGCATGGGTTGGAGATCAGTAGTCCATTGATCCGAAACAGGATCATATTTCTCAATAAGATCTACGTTGTTTAATTCTTCTCCAATTCTTCCCCCAATTACATAAATATTTCCGTCAACTACAGCGGATGCCGCATGATGTCTGGGAGTTGGCATAGAACTATGTATTGTCCACTGGTTTGTGTTTGGATTATAACTCTCAGTAGCATTAAGGGCTCGGTCATATCCTTCGCCACCATCACCACCCATCACATATAACGTACCATTAACGAAATCAGCAGTGGGATATCCTCTAGGGGTTGGCATAGGATTACCTTGCGTCCATTGATGGGTTTGGGGGTCATAAATGAAAAGTCTATCACTAGCTGTCCAATCTCCAGTATACCCCCCGGCAACATAGATTTTGCCTTGATCTGAAGCTGCAGATGTATGATGGAGTGGGACAGGCAATTGGGCAATATTTTCAGCCCACGTGTCTGAAGTTGCGTTGTACATCTCAACCATACCCACACCTTCACCTTCTTCATCATATCCACCTATAACGTAAATTGCATCAACCAAATTTGTAGATGTAGCTTCTGTCGTCACCCGTGGCATATCTGTCCCCCTCGTCCAGAAAGAACCTGTCCCTTGTTGGGAAAAGGAATACTGCAATGTTTTATTTGAATAAATAGAGACCACTAAAGCAGTACAAAGTATGATTATCAAAAATGCACTTGATAATAAATTCATCATAGCAGTTTTTCTTAATATTAAATATAAAGGAACTGTTAATCCTCTGTTTTGAAATTTATTATTCAATCAGTCCTACTGAAAGTAATCATAGAGATAAGATAGAGTCATTGCAGGGAACATTAAGATTGAAATTTATTGATGCATTTAACTAAAATAGCAATATTTAGTCTTTAATCTGACAAGAATAAAAAAATTATGGTTGTTGTTGGAATAATACTTCGGCTTGGTCTAAGTTACCGTTTATAGTATTAATCAGATTTTGGATCTCTGTTAAAGGTGCTCTATCTTGAATAGCGCCAATCAAATCTTCTCGTATCAAGAGCTCAGTTGCTTCCATCAATTCTGGGTTTAATGCAGCAAGAGAGCCTTCTAAGAATTCAAAATTATCCAAGTATGCAGTTTGAACTGATGCTTCAGCTCCAACAAAATCTTGAGCTGCATATTGGTTATTAGCTTGAGTTAGTAATGTTCTAATTTCATTAATAATTGCTGTCGGATCTCGACTATCTGACTCGGCTGCGGCAGCATCGCTTTCTTGTGCAAATACTGAGTTTGGAGATGTCATAAACACCAAACTGATAGCAGATACCATCAACATAAAGAGCGTATGTAATTTAGATCTATTCATAATGCTAATATTTTTCATTATGTTTAAGATGAAATTTCATACAATATAATACATTTGTTAATTCTCAATCTTTAGAATATTATGATCAATTTAATTTAGAAATATCAAAAATAAGACATAGGGTGTTCCATAAACTAGTCCATACAGACCTTGTAGATCATGATATGTTACCACTGCAATAAAAATTTAGGATTTCCTCATTTGTCCCAAATCAAGAAAAAAATCCGTCATAATCACCATTTCTGTACTATTATTATAGATATCTTCTTTTTTGTTTGATAAAAGTCTCAATTATAAGTTTATATCAACCTAACCTACTTAGTTTAGGAAACAGGAGTACTTGGTTCTAAATGTCTCTCTTGGACAAGGTGACATCACTTTATGAAAGCAAGTACTGCATTTTCATTTTCATAATTTCTATCACAACCTTTACTCACCTATTCAATCCTATAGGATTTCCCAGTGTCCATGTAGATGAGGGGATTTATATGTATCGAGCAATGCATTTACTAACCTTTGGAAATTTGGAGTGGAACACATCTTTTTATGATCATCCTTACTTTGGACCAATCATTCTGGCAAGCGTGTTGTATATAATTAACTTTCCAGCCATCATCATACTAGATCTTAATGATTATTCTTCAATTGAATTGGCCTATATTGTTCCCAGACTAATTATGGGATTTTTTTCCATCTTAGATACTATCCTTCTTTACGCAATAACAAAAATACACTATAATCGTGATGTTGCTATTATCTCATCTTTATTATTTTCAATAATGCCTATAACTTGGGCTATGCGTAGAATATATCTTGAATCAATCTTATATCCATTCTTACTGACTGCAATTTTGATTGTAGTATATCTAAAGTCATCAAAGAATTTGAGTGTAAAAACAGATAATTTTTTGATATTTGCTTCAGGGATCATGCTGGGACTATCAATCTTCACTAAAGCTCCTATGATAGCTATGATACCTTTGTTAACTTTCTATATCTATATTTATAAAAGAAAAATATTTCAAATATTCTTATTCTTAATTCCCATCATATTAATTCCGTTACTATGGCCAATCGATGCATTGTTTAGTGGAGAATTTGATCAATGGACAATAGGAGTGATCTCCCAATTAGAAAGACAGAACGATTCAATTTTGAATGCTCTTTATGACTTGTATTCCATAGATCCGATTCTTCTGGTTATGGGTTTGGCTGGCACCATTTTTGCAGTGATTAGAAAAGATTTATTTCTGATTTTATGGATAGTTCCATTTCTGATTATTTTTAGTTTCTTTATTTCTTACGTAAATTGGTTTCATTTGATCCCAATATTTGGAGTATTCTGTATAGCATCGGGAGTGATGATCGATAGGTTAATCAAACATGGCTCAAAAGTCAGGATAATTACAATATCAATAATTTCAGTGATGATAGTTTTAGGATTTTTCTCTACTTTAGTTCTCATATCTACAAATATTTCATCTTTTCAGTATCAATCTATGGTTTACATCAACGCCCTATTGAGCAGGACTACAGAATCACCCATACAGTATTCTGACAAGACAATTTTCTCACCACCACCAGTAACCCTAACCAAGGTCAACCAAAATATCGTTTCAATGGATACTAAACCGTACCATCTAGAAAATAATAATGTATCGGATAATTATTCCACTGTGATCATTTCCAGTCCTATTTATTCATGGATATATAAGTTCATTTATGGCTACAATGATACTTTCTCGAGTTATACCGAAAATAAAGAAGTAAATAAGGAGAACAATGTCATCTTAGTAATTGACAGATATTTTAGAGACTTTTTAGTAAACAGTATAGAATCAAGGAATAAATCGTGGAACAGCGACCTAACAACTTCCACTAACCTATATAGCGCTTTTGTAGGATTGAATTCGACCAGGTATTTTAATGGAACAGCTGAGGACTATGATAGGGGGCAATATCCTTTTACTAGCATGAGATTTAATTTGGGTGGAAGTCCCGTAGAAATAAGGACTGATCTTTAAATTAAGGCTCTATACATTTATGCTAAATTTGGTCGTATGAAGAGTATTGATTCAAATTCAATTAAATCATACACGTCACTTACACTGTTCGTATCCTAATTTATATATATCATTACAAACCAGGGTGTGAGTAACATTATACAGCAGTTCACTTGGTTGAACCTCATCAGCAGATATAGATTCTAAAATCTTGAGGCTTGATTCAGGATTAAGACGCAAATGAGTTTCAGACTTTTCAGTCTGTTGATTTCCGTCATACAATCCATAGTAAATCCCCTTGTCACCATTAGAAAAATTTACCTGTAGCAACATGAAGCTAACATCCTTATTAGGGACTTCAAGAATAAAGGTCTCATTAAAAGGTACATCACTATAAACTCTTGCTTGTTCTAGTAAATCAGCAAACTCATCAAAGTCCTGTAATTGTCCTACTATCAAACTGCTAATATTCATATTATCAAAATCAGACAAGTTTTCAAAATTTGGAGTAAATTTCGTTAACTGATACCAATTGACTACCTGAAATGGAAATAATTCGTCATCAAGATTTCTTGTAAAATTAATATCACCGTTAGAAATAATGGCAGAAAGATATAAAGTACCTGTATCCTTAGGTTCAATTGTTACAGAGATATTGGATGGAATCGAAGTATAGATGGAATTCGGATTGGAAATTAATTCAGACTGATTATTGTCTGTATCGGGTCTATGGTCCGATCCCAGTGCTTCTGGTATTGCGGATATTCCATAACCCGTTAGGAGGATAAAAAAAGGAGTGATTATAGATAACATAATCAAAAATAAATTTCTTCTGTCATTACAGAAAATTTTAATCATGCTTTGGTATCGAGATGTGTGTTATATTTATATCTACATATAATTTTCATTAATAAGAATGAGTCGATCTTGCTATATGTAAGCATGATAATATGGTTAAATTATTTAGAATAAAACACTATATTACCCGTTATTTAATACAGTGGTAACATTCTTAATTTTGATAATATCAACAATATTTTTATTTGGGAATTTTAGCACGCATCTATAGTGTTAACTTTTTCGAAATGAAATATTGGTGATGAATTGATTATTGATAAAGTTCGACGTTTATAAAAGTAAAAGAATCCGATATGTCTTGATTATCATAATTCCTATTGCACTATCTGCATTTACTCACTTATGGAACCCAATAGGATTTCCAACCATATATATTGATGAGGATCATTACTTGAGGCGGGCCTCGCAAGTTATGGAAGGCCAAGGGCCCCAGGAATCAAGCACTATTTATGATCATCCATATGATCATCCGTACTTTGGACAGATATTTTTAGCATCTATGTTAATATTAACTGACTATAAGCTCGCAACGGAGCAGTCCTTTGAGAGTCCAGAATCGATTCAACAACTGTATACCCTACCTCGATTGGTAATGGGAGTTCTTGCAGCAATAGATACTTTTCTTGTCTATAAAATAGGGGAAGTTTGGAACGGTCGAAAAGTTGGATTTGTATCAGCCGTCTTATTTGCAGTCATGCCACTGACTTGGATGTTAAAAATGGTATTACTGGATTCGTTGTTACTGCCTTTTTTCTTGGGTTCAATATTATTGGCCCTTTATTCAGGCAAGATGAAAAACGACAAAGTCCCATACAGCAAGATATTAGTGATACTATCAGGTATCACGCTGGGTTTAGCTATATTCACAAAAGTGCCCATAATTACATTTATTCCCATGATCGGATATTTAATATTCAAACATCAAAAGAATTTCAAGGTATTAGGTCTCTGGTTAGTACCAGTATTATTAATTCCCCTTATATGGCCAGCTTACATCATATATAGTGGAAATTTTGAAAATGGGCTCAATGGCATATTATATCAAGTAGAACGAGGAGAAAGAAACTTTGGTGATACTCTCGAATTCCTTTTGCAGGCAGATCCAGTATTTATAATACTAGGTATAGCAGGAGGCTTAGCAATTACATTGATAAAACGGGACTTGATTTTTCTGCTTTGGGTTATACCGTACTTTCTATTTATTGCCTATGTCGGTGGAATAGTAAAATACTTTCATTTTATCGAACTATTACCAATATTTTCCATATCAGCAGGATTTATAATAGTTATGATCAGCAATAAATTATCTTTGATAATTAAGAAGCGTGAGGGTAACAATAAATTACCAAACCTCATATCCATCATTTTATTAACAGGGATAGGAATATTTGGATTAATTAGTACTATGATACTAATTGGCATTAACACAAATGAAACTTTTTTTGAGCTTTCTGCATTCATATCAAATTATGTTACATCCAACACTAATCTCGATGATGAAACTACTCTAATGGGACAGCATTGGATTCGGAGTTTCTCATGGATCCCTATGTATGTTCATGGCACAATCAATTATGTTAAAGATGTATTTCCTGAACGCTATTTGAAAGAACCACTAAAGACAAATGATGTTATGATGGTTGTAGATGGTCAATTAAAACATGATATTTTAGACTATTCCGTACAAGGTAAACATCTAGATGAGATCAGAAAAATATACCATGATTCAGATAGGATAGGGATGTTTGTGGATAATCCCACGAGTAATTACAATACCAACCAATATCCATTTACTAATATGAAGGAGAGCAGAGGACTTGGTCTCATTGAGATCAGGTCAAATCAAGCATTTGATGAGAATATGGTGTTTGCTTTAACTACCAATGATTCATCAGATAAGAAGGACATAAATATTACTACGCCCAAACCGGAAATGCCCACACTGACTGACCAGCATCTAAAGGTCGAACTTGTAGCGAGTGGACTAAGCTATCCTACGGCCATGGCGTTCGTAGGAAAAGATGATATTTTAGTATTAGAGAAAAACAATGGTACCATAAAAAGAATCGTCAATGGAAATCTTTTAGAGAAACCTGTCCTCGATTTGAATGTAGCAAATAAAATAGAGAGAGGCTTACTTGGGATTGCTGTTGCTAATCAGACTTTAAAGAACGATGCCAATGAAAAAACCTATGTATATCTTTTCTATACTCAATCGGTTAAGGATGGTAACGATGTGTGCTCTGGAGCAACGGTATGCAATGAGAATACAAATCCACTAGGTAACAGAGTATACAGATTTGAATGGACGGACAATAAATTAATCAATCCGAACCTGATCTTAGACATACCTGTGGGACCTGGAGCAGATCATAATGGCGGAGTCATAAAAGTAGGTTCAGATGGTAACATTTATGTCCTTGCTGGGGATGGTGATAGTTGTTGGGAAGATGAATTTTGTACTGGTACATTTGAAGCTAGTACTGTCAACGCAGAATCATCTAATGTTCCTTCAGGTCATCCACCTGATGGAAGAGGCGGAATATTAAGAATCACTCCCTACGGAGAACCTATTTTGACTGGAGAAAATAAGACTACAGGCATTTTAGCTGATCATAGCCCCCTCAATAAGTATTTTGGCTATGGAATAAGGAATGGTTTTGGTCTTGCCTTTGATCCAATCTCAAACAAACTTTGGGATACGGAAAATGGTCCCGGTTACGGTGATGAAATTAATTTGGTAGAACCCGGATTCAATAGCGGTTGGTTAAGAGTACAAGGCTGGTGGCCTGTTGAGAATGCACAACCGCTACCTCCTGAGAGAGGATATTTTGGAGACAAGATGGTAACAATACCAAATAACTTAGAGACATTTGCAGAAAAAGGAAAATATAGTAGTCCAGAATTTGCTTGGAACATGTCTGTAGGAGTAACTGCTCTAGAATTTCTTAAAAATAATACGTTAGGAAGTCAATATCAAAACGACATGTTTGCTGCTGATTATAATAACGACTATTTGTATGATTTTGATCTAATAGAAGACCGAACACGTCTGGATCTAAATGGAAATCTGGCAGATAAAGTAGCCAACAATAACCAAGAACTTGACGATATTGTATTTGGACGAGGATTTGGTATCGCCACTGACATCAAGGAGGGCACAGATGGATATCTTTATGTTCTTTCTCATCTCCATGGTAATCTCTATAGAATAGCTCCTAATTCAGATTAAGATCTAATTTTTTTCTTGATTCATGAGTTTGGAAATCAGACTGATCTACTTTTTTTGTTTTTTTATAATAAATCATAGAAATCATCAATCAAAAACAATATTTCGGCAAAATTAGTCAAGGTTTCAACAATTATGAAAAGCCAATCAATCACAAATATTATATCATCAAAAGATGACTTAAAACTACATATTGTAATTCATGCAAATCGGCTGTCTTGTAAATAATATAATCCGATTCATACAAATTGTTGATCAAATTACAAGATCGTTAATCAATATTTGGAAATCCAATCTAAAAATACGTATTTGTAAAGATGAAATTACTTAATCAAATTTTAAATGCAAACCAAATCTTGATTCTAACAAACCTATTCTTATATTAGAAAACAAACGTATGTATTATATAGTATTTTAATAAATTAATGGTGTGAGATGAGGGATTACCAATGACAATGTTAAATGTAAGTGATACCATACCAAAAACCACAGAATATAAAAAATTTGTATCTATTATCATACCTACTTTTAACGAATCTAGGAATATTACGGATTTACTTAATCAAATTCAATCAAATATACCTGCAGGAACGAATGT
>Ga0173483_10000420_pt1 | contig 12000 bp, 12 predicted proteins | sample NitcycUS178409R2_FD_122621 | JGI IMG/M metagenome (GOLD analysis project Ga0173483, IMG submission 122621) | Soil microbial communities from Arlington Agricultural Research Station in Wisconsin, USA - Nitrogen cycling UWRJ-S178-409R-2 (version... | ecosystem: Environmental > Terrestrial > Soil...
GCGAAAGACACTCGCTGTTCCATATCGAGAGGCGGCCGCCGAGAGACGATCGGGCGGTTGTCCAGTCCGCGTGCCAGCCGATGAAGTAAGGCACCTTCCCGGCCGAATCGAGTAAGCACATCACGGGTGGCCAATGCGGCAAAGTCTCCGAGACTGCGGATTCCGAAGCGCCGTAGCAGAGTGACGAGCTCGGCCTTTTCTAAGACACCGATCGAGAGGCCGGCGAGGAACGTCGCCGAACCACTGGGAGGGATGATCCAACAATCCTGAGGTGCGGCACGACGTGCCGCGTGCTCGGCGGCGAAGATGCCGTCAGCGATCCCAATTCGGAAATCCCAGACTCCGGCACCCACCAGATGCTCAGCCACAACGGCCGCCGCTTCACGTTCACCGCCATAGAAACGGCTAGGTACCCGGAGCGCGCATAGTCCGGGTCGTACCGGTGCCACGCCTGCCGAGATTTCCTCTATCGCCGACAGCACACTCTCAAAAGTCCGAATCTCACTCGCTTCGTTGCGCTCTAGAACGGTGAGCTCCGGACAGCGTGCCGACGCGTCACGGCGTCGCATGCCACGCCGTACACCCTCGACCCTGGCCATGGCTGAGCAGGCGAAGACTTCACCGCGTTCAAAGACAGCGAGCGGCAGCTGAGTATTCATGCCGCTTTCGGTTGCCGCCGCGACAACTGGCCAGTCAGGACACCACACGACGAGCTGTCTATTCTCCGCTCGTTCAGTCGACGCACTCCGTCGTTTGTCCGAGGGTTGTTTGTCCGGGCGCTGTTTGTCCGGCTTCACGACGGTCATGTTCATCCCGCCTGAGCTACGACGAGTGGCACCACCTCGTGATCACGCTCGGCCACTTGTTGGTCGGGGTCCGGCAACCAAAGCGGTACGTGGCGCACCGGTCCGCCCTGGCGAACCGAGACCACGACCCGACGTGCCGTCAATCGGCCATGTCCGTGGCCAAGTCCAAGCCAGGAGGATTCGGTAATGGTCAAGGTGGCATCGGACCGTGGCCATTCGCCCCAGCACACTAAGGCCGCATCCTTCATCCGGAGCCGCGATTTCAATCGCTCGGCTTGCTGCGCAGTGACCGGCACCGGTGGTTTTACGACTACGACGGTGGCCAGATCAAGCAAAACAGCCGTCACGCTCAGCCAGAGCTCACCGGGACGCGGCACCACTACAGTCCGATCAAGATCGATTCCGAACTGTGCTGCAGCCTCCAGCCCCAGATCAGGGACACCTACAAAGGCGATCCACTCTCCAGCCTGCGATGGGCCTGCGACCAAGGCCGTCGCGAGGCTTGGACTATCTACCGCGTACGCCTCACCAGTCCTGATCTGGATGACTCCCGACAAGCCGGGTAACGACTCCAAAGTCCTCCAGACCGCAGGTCCCTGCATCCGCTGCACTCGTTGCTGCAGCTCGTGGATGCGGCTTCCTGCCCTTTGCGGAGTGACTTTGGGTGCCACTCCTCTATAATCGAACATGTATTCGAGCATAGTCAATAAGGCTGACACTCTCAGCGGGCGATATCGCACCGCCTTGACCTAACCCGCCATAATCCCAATGAAAGCGTCATCGGGTTTGTGCAGTCTTAGGCCCAGGAAGGAGGTGCGGTGATGTCAGCGGTGATTGTTCTCAACACCGACAACACGGCTCTGCACACGGTTTCGATCAAGCACGCGATTCTCATGTTGGTCCGTGAGGTTGCGATCGTTGAGGAAGCCCGCGACGGACACCGCATCGGGCCATATCCGTGGCCCCTGGTCTTGCGCCTGATTCGCTACGTCAAGACCACCTTCTTGTACGCCCGTACACCCGCTTGGTCCAAACGTGGCGTGCTTCGCCGTGATCATCATCGCTGCGCCTACTGCGAGGGCACAGCGGATACTGTTGATCACCTGTTGCCTCAGTCCCGGGGAGGCACCAATAGCTGGCAGAACACCGTCGCAGCCTGCACTCGGTGTAACAACCGCAAGGCCAACCGGACCCCAGCCGAGGCCGGGATGACTCTCGCCTGGAAGCCGAGTGTGCCGACGTGGCGAGATGCCTACCATCGCCGGAACTGATGCCCGTCTGGGATCCCAGGACATACCTGGAGTTCGCCGATGAGCGTTCTCGACCGTTTGTCGATCTTCTGAGCCGAGTCAGGGCCGCTGACCCGAACCTGGTGGTCGACCTGGGATGTGGGCCCGGCCAGCTCACCGCCTCATTGGCCGATCGTTGGCCCAGAGCGAAGATTCTGGGTCTCGACTCCTCGCCAGAGATGATCAGCCAAGCCGCGAAGTTTGCCGGGCCGCGGGTGAGGTTTCAGGTGCAGGACCTTCGCGACTGGCAGCCGGCGACGCCGCTGGACGTGATCATCAGCAATGCCACGCTGCAGTGGGTTCCAGGGCATCGCCAGCTACTGCCGTTTCTGGTGTCATCCCTCGTACTCGATGGGTGCTTGGCCTTTCAGGTGCCGGGGAACTTCGACGAGCCCAGCCATCAGCTACTTCGTCAGTTGGCCGGCAATCCCCGCTATGCGCCGATGCTGACCGAGGTTGCATGGCCGGCCGCGGCCGATGCAGCGACGTATCTTGAAGATCTTGCTGGCCTAGGGTGTTCCGTGGACGCCTGGGAGACCACCTACCTGCACGTGCTGATCGGGCCAAATCCGGTCTTTCGGTGGATCTCAGGAACCGGTGCTCGGCCAGTGCTCCAGGCGTTACCTGATGAGCATCGGGCGCAGTTCGTCTCGGAATATCAAGAGCTGCTGAATGAGGCCTATCCGACCGGGCCGTACGGCACTGTGCTGCCCTTCCGGCGAATTTTCGTCGTCGCCCGGCGCGTCTAGACAGCGACTTGCTTTTGATCACTGACCCACAAGCCGACCAGGCCGCGGAAATGATTCAGAAACCGCTCGCGCTCGTGCTCGGGGTAAGTCAGGTTGACCGTCTCGGTGAGCATGCGGTCGAAGTCTGGCGATGCCACCCACTCCAGAACCAGGTCGTCGACTTCTGGCAGCGCCGTGGCACAGAAATCCACATAGCGCTCCTTATCGAAGTGCTGGTCAGCCAGCTGCTGGTAGCGCTCGAGCTTGGCCTCGTAGCTGAGATCCGGATCGTCGGCAACCGCGAACCACGGGTCGGTGTCGACATGCATCTTGGCGCGGCGTCCAGTCGCAGCGCAGAAGGCCGTCCACTTGATCAACGACTTCATAGCCCATGGGAAGTAGTAGTGCAGCGACGTCACCGCAACATCAGGGCAAGCGTTGGCGTAGTCGATGGGTATCACGGTGTCGCCTTGGACCAACATCTCGCAGGAATTGAACTCCCAGCGGAAGAAGGCGTTCACGGTCTGGGTGATCGTGGTCGCTTCTAGGCCGACCTTCGGAGAGAGAAACTCATGATCAACTGCGTACCGCTCATGCATCGGCAGCTCTGGGCGAAAGTGCATCACCATCGTCTCGGGCCCGATGGTCAGGGCTCGGGCGAAGATGTCATAGGGCTCCACAGACTTCTGCAGATGCATCAGCATCTCGCCGGAGTCGTCGTACGCCGCCATCAACTCGGCTTCGTTCCTGACCTTGGAGACTCCACGCCAGCCGCCGCCGTCAAAGGGCTTCATGAAGAGCGGGTAGCCCATTTCGGCGGCGACCGCGGCTAGATCGAAGGGGTCGTTGTAGTTGCGCGACGTGTACGCCCAGCGGACGTTGTCGATCGGGTTCTTATAAGGCACCAACACCGTGTCGGGCACATTCATGCCCAGCCGGATTAGCGCACAGTACGCGGAGTGCTTCTCCATCGACTGGAATGTGAACGGCGAGTTCATCAGGTACGCGTCGTCCATCAGCGCCACCTTCTTCAGCCACTCCCGTGGGTGGTAATACCAGTACGCCAGCCGATCGATGACGACCTGGTGCCTGGCGGGGTCCCGCAGGTTGAACGGGTGAATGCGAACCCGCTCGGTATCCAAAACGTGATCAACACCCTCGTACCGGAAGACATCGAGACGGCCCGCGATCGCTTCGAAGGCCTGTGGCCAGTCCTCCTCAGCACCGAGCAGCAGACCTACCAGGTGACGATTTACAGACACGCTCAACCTCCTTGGTGATCGTTCAACTCAGAGAGGCGCTGGGTTGGTGAGCGAGCTGACGCCAGTGCACCTGACCATCTCCTGTCACCCGATACTGGCCTCGCTTGATACGGCCCGCAAGGTGTCGGGAAGGCGGAGCCCGTCGCGTCTCAGCTCGAGTTCGGCCAGCTTGTTGATCACCTCCCGATCACCGGACCGCCACGCCGTAACCGGGTCATCGCTGATCTCTGCGAGCACGTAGAGCGGCTGGGCGGCCATGGCCCGGAGTGCGAAAAGGTCGAGGTCGGCGAGCGCGTCTAAGAAAACCTGTGAGGCCCGAGCCTGCCGATAGAAGCGGATCCGACGCGGCAGCCAGAACGCCACCACGATCGTCACGGGAATGAGGAAGACAAGCCAGCCGACAATCAGCGCCAGCCGTTCGATGCTATCGACCTGCTGGTTGGCAGAGGTGATCAAGTTGCCGAGGGTCACCGAGGCAGCGTCTAGCGGACGTCGGAGCTGCTCGCCAGCGACCGGGACCTTGGCTGCTTCGGCTGCAGCCTCACGAAAGTTCTCTGCCAATCGCATCGCGGTCCGCGCTGTTTCCCGTGCCGGTATCGCGAGTACCTCGATCACCCGGTGGACAAAGATCCCGACAATTGCCCAACCGGCCGTCCAGAGCAGAACGAAACCATCCCCGAACAATTGGCCGATCATCTTCGCTGGACGCTTAGCGTAGATGCCCATGGCCGCGACACTACCCATGATTGACGCAGATGGCAGGATGACCCGATGCCGCTGAGTAAAGACCATCGACGGCCCCAGGGTGGATTCCTCCGACTCGCATGCCTCTTGTTGGTCGCCCTCATGTCGGTTGCAGGATGCGGGATCTCGCTTCCCAAGCTGAACCCGGACAAAGAAAGCGATACCCCCGACCGCGCTGCGGCAGCGCTGGCGGCTGGCCTCAGTGCTAAGGATCTTTCCCCGGTGCCGTTCGTCGGCTCCTCCGGCACAGCCATCAACGACATGTTCCAACCGCTTGTCTCAGGCATCGGACCGTTGCAGCCCGGTGTGACAGTGGTCTCCGTGTCGCGAGATGGATCCTCGGCGACCGCGAGGCTGTCGTTCAGTTGGACCTTCCCTGGTGTCCCGGGGCAGTGGACTTATGAGACCACAGCCAAGCTGGCTAAGGAGGCGGACCAGTGGAAGACCAGCTGGCAACCGAGCATCGTGCAACCGCAGCTCGACGGCACCAACCGACTGTCCCAACGGCGCCTCTATCCCGACCGTGGCGAGCTGCTCGGCGAGGCCGGCGATCCGATCGTGACTGAGCGGGCCGTATTCCGGATTGGGATCGACAAATCCAAAGTGAGCGGCGACAAGGCAAAAGCATCCGCGGTCCGGCTCGCCAAGGTGGTCAAGATCGATCCCAAGGCGTACGCGTCAAAGGTTGCTGCTGCCGGCAACAGCGCTTTCGTGCTGGCCATCGTGTTTCGCATGGACGCATCGGATCTGCCACTCGGCTCCAAGATTCGTGCCATTCCAGGAGCGCTCTCGATCCGGACCACTCAGATGCTGGCGCCAACCCGCGACTTTGCCGGGCCGATTATTGGAACCGTTGGCGAGGCAAGGAAGGAGGATGTTGATCAGTCCGGTGGTGCGGTAGTTGCCGGCGATCAGGTAGGCCTATCCGGCCTGCAGAAGCGCTATGACGCACAGCTGCGCGGCACGCCCGGCGTACGAGTCCGACTGTCTGCCGCCAAGCCGAGCGGCAGCTCAGCAACCCCGTCTTCGACGCCCTCACCAGCCGCTGAGACCGAGCCGGTCGTGCTGTTCGAGGTGAAACCTGTATCCGGCAAGCCGGTGACCACGACGCTGAACCTGGGGCTTCAAAAGCTTGCGGAAAAGACACTTGGGAAAACGAAACCGGCGAGCGCTCTGGTTGCCATCCGGCCTTCAACGGGGACGATTGTGGCGGCGGCGAACGGTAAAGGCAATCGTGGGCAATCACTCGCCACGGTGGGTCGGGCAGCTCCGGGCTCGACCTTCAAGATCGTCTCCGCGCTGGCACTGCTGCGGGCCGGGCTTACGCCACAGTCGTCGGTGAAATGCCCGCCAACTGTGACGGTGAACGGGCGCAAGTTCCGGAACTACAGCGACTATCCGCGTAACCATCTGGGCACCATCACATTCCGTACGGCGCTCGCGCAGTCATGCAATACGGCGTTCATCGGCCAGCGAGGCAAGCTCGACAAGGGTGCGCTGCGAGACGCCGCGGTCTCGCTCGGTTTCGGGACCGACTACGACGTCGGCTTTACGTCCTTCTTCGGCTCAGTGCCAGATGATCCCTCGGCGACTGGTCGGGCCGCTGCCATGATCGGTCAGGGCAAGGTTGAGGCCTCACCGATGGCGATGGCTGCTGTGGCAGCGTCGGTCGCCGCAGGTGAGACCGTGATACCGCATCTCATCGACGGGTCGCAGGCCACGCCAAAGGGAAAGCCGCTGACCAAACAGGAGGCTCGTCAGCTGCGCCGAATGATGCGCGCAGTGGTGACCGACGGCAGCGGCCGAGTGCTCGGCAACCTAGCCGGTCCTGCGGTGCTGGCCAAGACCGGCACGGCAGAGTACGGCGCATCGAAGCCGCTGAAGACGCATGCCTGGATGATCGCTGGGCAAGGTGATCTTGCGGTTGCCGTGTTCGTTAACGATGGCAAGTCAGGTTCGGGCACGGCTGGACCCTTGCTGCGGACATTTTTGGCCAGGGCCCGCTAGACCGATCATGCTCGTGGCCCTCCGAGGGCGACCAACCATCCTCGTTCGTCACCCTCCACCAACCCAGCGGAGTCAAGCGCGGTCAGCGCACTTAGGCAGGCTGGAACACTGACCCCCGCGGCGAGAGCAATGTCTCCGACCGAGACGCGATGGCGAGCTGGAATTGCTTCAAACACGGCGAGTTGGGTCTCGGTCAGCGCATCGGTCGCCCGGCTCTGACCATGGCTCAGCGACAGCAATGCCTCACCCATATCGGAGATCAGCTCCAGCACTTCAGCGGCAGAAGTGACTAGCACCGCCTGGCCATTACGAATCATGAGATGCGTGGCGGCCGAGGCCCGCGAGTAGACAGAACCAGGGACCGCCATGAGCGGGCGTCCGCAACCAAGCGCCCAGCTAGCGGTGTTCCGTGCACCTGAGCGCAGTGCTGCCTCTACCACCACGGTGCCTAGCGACATTGCGGCGATCAGCCGGTTCCGAGCCAGGAACCTGACCCGGGTGGGATGGGCGCCGGGCGGCAACTCCGAAACTAGCAGCTGATCCTTCGCCAGAGTGTCAAAGATTGCCGCGTGCGCTGGCGGATAGGCCACATCGACGCCGTTGGCGAGTACGCACACAGTTGGTCCGCCCGCAGCAAGCGCTCCTCGATGTGCGGCCACGTCAATGCCGAATGCGCCACCAGAGACTACGGTCACGCCTTGCTCCACCAGATCAGCGGCAAGATCTGTCGCAATGCCGTTCCCGTACGCCGTGGCTGCCCGCGAGCCGACAATCGCAACCGAGCGCTGCATCAGGTGAGCGAGATGTCCTGTACCGCGTAACCACAGCCCCAGCGGCACGCCGCCACGCCGTTGAATACTCTCGGCATGTCGAAGATCATCAAGTCCGTCGGGCCACTCGTCGTCGCCGGGGACTATGAAGCGCATTGCCGCCGCTTGGGCCAGTGGCTCAACTATTTCCATCGAAACCCTCGAGGCACGTTCGGCAGCCGGCTCTCCCAGCGCCCCTTCGATGATCTTGGCCCAGGCTCCTTCGGCGCCCAGATTCTGCACCAGGTCAGCCACTGCAAGATCACCGCCGTCCATGGCACAGCTGAGCATGATGCGCGCTCTTCGATCGGGTTTGATCATGGTCCAACCACTTCCAGCCGCACTGCGCCCGGTTGCTCACCGCGCCGCATTGCCAATGCGATCGCCACCTCATCTCGGCCCGGCACATCATGACCTGCGAGATCGGCGATGGTCCAAGCGAGTCGCCACACCTTGTCCACGCCGCGGGCACTCAGCCGGCCGCGATCCACGGCTTCGTCGACGACCTGCAGACCGTCCGGAAGTGGCAGGTGACGCCGCAGATAGCTGCCGGAGACTTCGCCGTTGGTCTGCCAACCGCTACCGGCCAAGCGTCGACGCTGCCGGTCGCGCGCTTCCTGCACCCGCTCGGCTACCACAGCTGAGGACTCCGCACGCTGCAGCGCCGCCTTCAAGTAGGCCTTCCGCAGCGGCAGAAATGCCTGATTGATGTCGATGCGATCACGTATCGGCCCCGAGATCTTCTCGGCATACCGGCGCACCACCACAGGCGAGCATTGACAATGACCGCCCGGCGTCGCGGCCTGCCCGCAGGGGCAGGGATTGGCAGCCAAGATCAGTTGAAAACGTGCCGGGAAGCGGGCATGCACCTCACTGCGGCCGAGTGTGATCATGCCGCATTCCAGCGGCGTACGCAGCGCCTCGAGGACAACCGGCTGGAATTCCGGCGCTTCATCGAGAAAAAGCACGCCCTTGTGGGCGCACGAGATCGCGCCGGGCTTTGCCATGCGTTGGCCGCCACCAACGAGGCTGGCAACGGAGGCCGAGTGATGCGGGTCGCTGTAGGGCGGTCGAGTGATCAACTGATCAGCGAGATTGAAGCCAGCAAGCGAGTGCACCGCTGAGACTTCAAGGGCGTCGTGCACATCGAGGTCAGGAAGCAGGCCTGGAACCCGCTCGGCAAGCATCGTTTTTCCTACGCCTGGTGGACCGTGGAACAGCATATGGTGCCGACCCGCGGCGGCTACCTCGCAGGCCCACTTGGCCTCGACCTGACCCACGACATCTGCTAGGTCGAGACGACGGTTTGCATACTTGCCGGCCGGCTCACCGACCACGTCGATGGGCTCAACAACCGGCATCGGAAGGCCGCGCAGGAAGGCGACCAACTGGGTGACCGAGCCAATGCCGAAGACCTCGATCCCGTCGACCAGTTCGGCCTCCCCGGCCTGGCGCAACGGCACGATCACCCGCGTAAAACCCGCCTGTTGCGCGGCCAAGGTGGCAGGCAGGATGCCGCGTACCGGCCGAAGGCGACCATCTAACCCGAGCTCACCCAGCAGGACTGTTCGGCGTAGCTCCTCGGCCGGGAAAACCCGCTGCGCCGCGAGGATCGCCGCCACGATCGCGATGTCGTAGTGACTGCCGGCCTTGGGCAGGGTGGCAGGGCTGAGGTTGATGGTCAGTAGCGAGATCGGCCACTCTTGGCCAGAGTTGCTGACCGCCGCCTTGCAGCGATCACGCGCCTGGTAGAGCGCCGAGTCTGGCAGTCCGACGAGTACCGTTCGTGGCAGCCCTGCGCCGATATCGGCCTCAACTTCGACGATCCGACCCTCGAGGCCGACCAGCGCCACTGACCACGCACATGCCGAAGCCACTAGCCCACCCCCCGGACGTGGGTCACCGACGGCTCCTGACCGGGCGCCAGCACCACTCCGATGGCATCCAGCCGGATGCTCGACGCCTTCCGACGATGCTCCCGCATCCAGACTGCGGCCAGCTGTCGTAGGGTGCGCATCTTCTCGTACGTGATCGCCTCGAGGGGATGGCCGAAACCAAGCCCGCTGCGGCATTTCACCTCGCAGAAGACCAGCGTTAGTCCGGTTGGGCCAGTCTCCGCAGCGACAATGTCGATCTCTCCTAGCCGGCACCTCCAGTTCCGCTCCAGCACCTGCATGCCCTGCCGCTCCAGTTCAGCGCAGGCCAAATCCTCCCCGCGGATTCCGATCTGCTTCTTCGACTCCGTCGCCGCCATCGCCCACCTCCATCCGGAAGCATGCGGACGGCAGCGCAAATCGTCCGGGGTCGCTGAAATCTGTGGAAACCGCGGGCCAGGGCGCTGTGGAAACTAGCTAGTTTTTGGCACTTCCAAATCGCTGTGGGCGATCTCTTCGATCGACACATCGCGGAAGGTCAGGACCTTGGCACTCTTCACAAAACGAGCGGGACGGTACATGTCCCAGACCCAGGCATCGCCCATGGAGACCTCGTAGTAAACGTCGCCGCCCTCGGTGCGCACCTTCAAGTCCACGGCATTACACAGGTAGAACCGTCGCTCGGTCTCCACTGCGTAGGTGAAGATACCGACAACGTCTTTGTACTCGCGGTAGAGCTGAAGCTCTAGCTCACTTTCGTACTGCTCGAGATCTTCCGCACTCATCGTCGTGGCCCGCCGCGTTTCATTGCGCTTCGACTCTAGCCGTTCGGGAAACATTGACGAAGCGCATCCGGTGGGTGGCAGAGGGTCCGTACGCGTCGAGCTTCTCTTGATGCAGGGGCGTGCAGTAGCCCTTGTGCTCTGCGAACTCGTACTGCGGATAGAGCTGATCTAGCTGACACATGATCCTGTCGCGAGTCACTTTGGCGATAATTGACGCAGCTGCAACGCAAGCGACCACTTGATCGCCTTTCCAGATGGCAAGCCCCGGGATGCCAAGCCCATCGACCTTGAAACCGTCAGTCAACACGTACGTCGGCGCTACGTCGAGTCGCGACAAGGCCATCCGAAGTGCCATCACGTTTGCGACGTGCATACCAAGCGCGTCACACTCTGCCGGCTCTATGCACACCACTGACCAGGCGATGGCCTTCTGGGTGATTTCGGCGTACAAGCGCTCTCGCTGTAACGCGGTGAGCAGCTTGGAATCCCTCAGTCCGGCGATCTGCTGCGATTTGGCGTCGCTCAGAATCGTCGCTGCCGCCACCAGGGGCCCCGCGCACGCGCCCCGGCCGGCCTCATCGGCACCAGCGACTGGATGGAGACCCATCTTCTGTAAGGCGCGCTCATACCCATAGATGCCGCTGTTGCGTTTGACCAGCACTGGTGTAGCCCGAGTCCCAGGCATCAGCAGCTCACCCCTGCAGGTTTGATCACCGCTCTCTTGGGTGGAGGGTCGCTCGGATCGGGAACCTTGGCGAAGGTGCTGGGCCGTCGTAAGCGGCCCGCTCGATCAAAAGGCGCCGCGATTGCGAAGGCAGGGCCGACGACCAGAGAGATCGGTACGAAGGCGACTTGTCCGATCCCCTCATTCGTCGACAAATCAGACAGGTGGCAGCGGGAGTCGGCGCTTAGATCCCGATGGTCACCCATGACGAAGATCCGGTCCTTGGGTACCACCACTTCGAATTTGACATCTGACGGATGCACCTGGCCGTCGTCAGGATTTGTGTAGAGATAGCTGCTTTCGTCGAGCGCCTGGCCGTTGACCGTGATACGGCCCTTGGCATTGCAACAAACGACCTTGTCCCCTGGCATACCGATAACGCGCTTGATCAAATGGCCCGGCGTGCTCTTGGTCGGCACTCCGATGAACTCAAGGACCTTGTCCCACGGAGCGGGATTGTCAACCGGCTCATCCTGCAACCAGCCGCCAGGGTCGGAGAAGACCACCACATCACCACGCTGAAAGTCGGTGAGCTTTTCAACAACCACCCGATCACCCACCAAGAGCGTGTTCTCCATCGACTGCGAGGGGATGATGAACATCTGCCCGACGAATGCGCGAAGCAGTGACGACACCACGACTGCCCCGACAACCACGATAAGCAGTTCGCGACTGAACGCCCAAGCACGTCGACCCGCCGTCGGTGGAGGCTTCTGTCTGCGGTTGGCTTTGTGATTAGCCAGGCTCGGAGGCGCGGCAGGACTTTTGTGGGTGGTCAACAGCTGGCCTCAGGTCCGGCGGTAATCGTTGCTATGTCTGGTGCCGGCCGAGTGCCGGACGGGACGGTCTCAAAGGTATCTGGAATGGCCAAGCGGTGGCGGCGATCGAACGGCCAAACGACCGCGATTGCCCGGCCGACGACCAGTTTTTGCGCCACGAATGCATTCTCACCCTTCGCAACCCCGGCTTGCA
>Ga0173483_10000422_pt1 | contig 11998 bp, 9 predicted proteins | sample NitcycUS178409R2_FD_122621 | JGI IMG/M metagenome (GOLD analysis project Ga0173483, IMG submission 122621) | Soil microbial communities from Arlington Agricultural Research Station in Wisconsin, USA - Nitrogen cycling UWRJ-S178-409R-2 (version... | ecosystem: Environmental > Terrestrial > Soil >...
CCCTTGGCGCTGAGTTGGCGCGCAAGGCCGCACTGGTCGAGGAGGTCGTGCCAAACCTCGTCGGGCTGAGCGTGGCCACGGTGCGGGAGGGCCTGACTTTCACACTTGCCGCCACGCAGGAGCACATTGCACTACTGGATGCGGTTCAGTACGTCTTTGGCGGGCCGTGCGTGGACGCCGCCCTGCACGGGTCGACCCTGTACGGGGGCGACACCGACGAGGGACTGTTGAACGAGCAGCGTTGGGCGGAGTTCGCCCGCGCCAGCGCCGCCCGCGGCGTCATGAGCACGTTGTCGCTGCCGGTTCATGACGATGGGCGGGTGGTGGGCAGCGTCAACCTGTACGCGGCCACGCCCAACGCGTTCCGCGGCAAAGAGCCTCGCGTGGCCGCGATCATGGGCGCGTGGGCGCCAGGCGCCGTGCACAACGCCGACCTCTCATTCTCCACACGAGAAGCAGCGCGAGTGACCCCCCAAAGGTTGGAGGACATGAGCGTCCTCGACCAGGCAACCGGGGTGGTCATGGCAGCTCATGCGGTCGACGAGGCTCGCGCCCGAGAGATCATCGCGGCTGCCGCGCGACAGGCCGGGCAAGACGAGATCTCCGTCGCCCGCGAGGTCATCCGCCCCTTCCTGGGCGACCACCACGCGTCATAGGAACGAAAGGCAACACCACCCGGCGTTGCAGCCGCTTGGTCCGCGCATACTGAGCGTGGGTCGCTGCCTGCGAGGCAGCTGAGGAGGAGATCAGATGGAGCGCTCGAAGGCACTCGACCGGGACGGACAGGTCATTGGGACCGTTCCTCAAGTGGATCTGCACGACGTGGCGGAGGCCATGCGTTCCTTGTCCATCGAGGCGGCGCCCAACGAGGCGGACAGCCCGCTACAGCGCCTGGTCTCCGTTGCCCTCGAGCGTGTCCCGGGCACCCGCTGGGCGAGCGTGAGCCACCTTCGCGCCGGCCGGTTCACCACTCCTGCCTCCACCGACGAGGCAGCAACACGCGCCGACACGCTCCAGTATGAATTCGGGTCGGGCCCGTGCGTGGACGCGGCTCTGGACGACTCGGTTTACGTGACCGGAGATGCCGCCGCCGACAGCCGCTGGCCGAAGTGGGGCCAGCGGGTGGCCTCTGAGGTCGGCGTGCGCAGTGTCTTCGCTCAACGACTGCACCTACTGGACGGCTCCGAGCTCATCGCCAGCCTCAACATCTACTCCGACCAGCGCTCCGCCTTTGATGAGCAGGCCGTTGGTATGGGGCTGGTCCTGGCCACGCACGCCGCGTCGATCCTCAGCGAGACCATCGCCAAAGACCGAGCCACCAACCTTGAGCGCGCCTTGGACAGCAACCGGGAGATCGGGGTGGCCATGGGCATCCTCATGCAGCAACACCGGCTCACCAGGGACCAAGCCTTCGACCTGCTTCGCGTCGCCAGCCAAGACACCAACCGCAAGCTCGCCGACGTCGCCGTGGACGTCGCAGACACGGGCGTGCTCACGATCCGGCGGCGCGCAGGCACGACCTGACACCAGCACCCGCAAGATCGGTCACGTCGCCACGGCCGGCCCCGGACGAAAGGCGAGTAGGCGCGCAAGCGCTGGACGAGCGACCCATTCGACGAAGACTCACGCCCTGACATCGGTAGGGCTGCCAGCCCACGGACTCACATGCCGCACGCCGCTGGTGGATCTGGCGGCGCTGTGTTGCACCTTGCAGGACTCCGCTTGCGCCGGTTGGTTCGGCCGTGAGAGCGGGTCAGCAGCCGGTCAGGATCGCGGTGTCGCCCGAATTTCGGCCCGTGGCTTTGCGGCCGTGTCGCTCGCGCTGTCGGTCGTGCCGCTCTCGTCCCGGCGAGAGGTGGTTGCCGTGCTGTTCCCGTACCGGGGGGTGCGGGCGCTTCGGAGACTGTCGAAGCCGCGCCCGACCACGACCCAGGCCGCGTAGGACGAAATGAGGAAGACGTCGTGGAACGGATCGCTGCCGACAAGGATCGCCAGGGCGCCCAGGACGGCGACCGCGAGCAGGCCCAGGGCGGCCAACCGGCCACCCGTCTTCCGCCGCAGTCGTGAGGCCCACAGCATCGCGCCCACGAGGAGGGCGATGAACCCGAGCATGAACAGCACGAACGACGCCTCGAGGGGGTGACCGTCGAAGGCCGTCGCGCCGTAGACCGCGGCGAACGAGATCTGCAGGGCACAGCCCGCGAGGACGACGCGCCGGCCTCGCGGTGACGCCGTCCGCGCCGCGGCGGGAGCGCCGAGCACGAGCGAGGTGAGCAAGGCCCACCCGACCAGCTGCGACGCGGCGAAGAACTCATGGCCGCCCGCGGCGTCGAACGAGGCTGGCCACGCGATCTCGGCGAGAACGGGGACGGCGAGGACGGTGGCGGCGAGGGTGGATCGGGTGGCGAGTGGCATGGCTTCCTCCTTGGGGGGCGCTATTCGTGAAGGCAGCACCGACGCTAGGGAGACCTCCCCCGCCACGTCGTCAGCCGTCCGGCATCTGCCGAAGGTCGGACGCACGAGGCGGTTGCGCTCCCTAGAGTGAGCCCATGGTTCGGCCCGGGCTCGCCCGCCTCGGCCTCACGGTGGTGGTCGTCCTCCTCCTCGTGGTGGCGCAGGTGCAGATCTGGTCCGCGGCACCGGCATACGACGCCGGTGGTCGCGTGCTCAACGCCGCCCTCGCAGCGGCGATGACCTTGCCGATCCTGCTCGCCCGACGGTGGCCGTTGCCGGTGGCCCTGGGGGTGCTCGCCGCGGTGACGCTCGACCAGGTGCTCGGCGGCGACGGGGGCTACCAGTGGTTCGTCGTGGTGCTGGTCGTGTACGCGCTGGGTGCGCATGCCGGGGCCTTGGCCGGTCCGGTGGGGGCAGGTGTGGTGGCGGTCCTACTGCTCGCGGTGGACATCCCGCGGTTGCGCGAGGGCGCCCCGGTCGACGAGGTGCTGCCCGGTTGGGCCGTCCTGGTCGGGGTCTACGGGTTGGGCCGGTGGCTGCGGCACCGTCGCCGGGAGGTGGCCCGGCTGTCGGACCGCGCGGCCGAGCTCGAACGCGACCAGGAGACCGCAGCGCGGCGGGCCGTGGACCTCGAACGTGCCCGGATCGCCCTCGAGCTGCACGACCTTGTCGCCCACAGCATGTCGGTCATCGTGCTGCAGGCCCAGGCCGGCCGCAGGGTGGTCGGCACCGACCCCACGGCCGCAGACGGGGCGCTGGCGGCGATCGAGTCCACCGGGCGAAACGGGATGACCGAGCTGCGCCGGCTGCTCGACGTGCTCCACCTCGATGGGGAGACCGGCGACCTCGACCCCAGGCCCGGGCTGGCGTCGCTGCCGGTGCTCGCCGAGCGTGTCGGCAGTGCCGGGATGCCGGTGACAGTCGCCATCGAGGGCTGCGAACGGCCGCTCCCCGCCGGGGTGGACCTGTCCGCCTACCGGATCGTGCAGGAGGCCCTCACCAACGCACTGCGCCACGCGGGACGGGCCACCGCCAGCGTCGGCGTGACGTACGGCGCAGACACGATCGAGTTGCGGATCAGTGACGACGGCACCGGCACCACGGAGAGTCAGACCGGCGGCGGCCACGGCCTGGCTGGGATGCGGGAGCGGGTGCGCCTGTTCGGGGGGACGATCGAGGCCGGTCCCGGCCCGACCGGCGGATTCTTGGTGAGGGCCGTTCTGCCCACGGGGTCACCGTGATCCGGGTCCTGCTGGCCGACGACGAGGAGCTGGTGCGCACCGGCCTGCGCCTGATCCTGGGGACCGAGCCCGACCTGGAGGTGGTCGGAGAGGCGGCGAACGGCCGCGAGACCGTTGAGATGGCCCGCAGCACCGAGGCCGACGTGCTGCTGCTGGACCTGCGGATGCCGGAGCTGGACGGCCTCGCCGTGCTGCGCGAGCTCGCAGACGTCCCACTCGCGGTGGTGGTTCTCACGACCTTCGACACCGACGCCAACGTGCGGGAGGCGCTCGCCGCAGGGGCCGCGGGCTTCCTGCTCAAGGACGCCGCGGCAGACCGGCTGGTCAGCGCGGTCCGTGCGGCGGCCGCCGGTGACGCGGTGCTGTCGCGGTTGGTCGCCAAGCGTGTGGCGAGCGAGTTGGCCAACCGGCCGACGGTGCGGCCGCTCGTGCTCGTGGACGACCTGACCGCGAAGGAGCGCGAGGTGCTGGCCTTGATGGCCGAGGGCTGTTCGAACGCGGAGATCGCCCAGACCCTGCACATCGTCGAGGGCACGGTCAAGACGCACGTGGCTCGGATCCTCATGAAGCTCGGAGTCCGGGACCGGCTCCAGGCGGTGGTGACCGCCTACCGCTCCGGAATGGTCGGCTGAGCGAACGCGGCCTGCCGGGCCGGCCCCACCGGCGGGACCGGCCCGGTGGGCACCGTTTGCGCAGCGCGGGTGAGAGGAACGGTGCACGGGGTTTGCGTTACTGGCCCCCGCCCGGCGCCACTCCATGGAGGAGGGAGCCTTGGGGTAGCAAGGCTCAGGTTTGCGCGGACCGTGCTCAGGTGCGCGGTCAGGAGGGGGGCGGCCCGGCGGTCGAGTTGTCGCGAGCGCGGTCGTCGTGCTCGTTGGTCCAACACGGTCACTCGCTGCCGGATCGTGGACTTTCGTGAAGGCCAAGGCGTGTGTGAGGCGGGGGCGAAGCCGGTCCATGTGACGGCGGATGTTAAGGCTAACGGAACATGCGCAGACGGCCCTGCTCGTGCTCCCGGAGGGCTGGGAGCAGGTGCTGGCGCGGAAACTGGTACCTGATTCGTGATCTCGTGGTTCTTGCGCGAGGCCCGGATGTTAGGGCTAACATGCGAACCACGGTCCCCTCGGACCGCGAGAGCAAGCCCCCATATCCGGCATCGGAGCCGGACCAGGTCAAGGAGGACCACACATGAGGAAGCGCATGCTGGCAGGAGCGGTTCTGATGGGGGCGATGTCGCTCGTCATCTCAGGTTGCTCGGGCTCCACGGGCGATGCGGGCGGCACGGCGTCCTCGGGTGCCGGGAGTTCCGAGGCGATCAAGGTCGGGTTCGCGCAGACGGGGTCGGAGAGTGGTTGGCGTTCGGCGAACACGGAGTCGATGAAGGCGGCCTTCTCCAAGGAGAACGGGTTCGACCTCACGTTCAATGCCGCGGACAACGATCCCGCTGCCCAGATCGCGGCTGTGCGCTCGTTCATCAACCAGAAGGTGGATGCGATCGTCATGGCTCCGATCGTCGAGGACGGGTGGGACGACGTCCTGAAGGAGGCCCAGGCCGCCAAGATCCCGGTGATTCTCGAGGACCGCACCGTGACGGCCCCCGACAGCCTGTTCGCGAGCTGGGTGGGTCTCGACTTCAAGAAGGAGGGCGTGACTGCCGGGACGTGGGCCAAGGAGCAGTACGGCAACACCGACACCAAGATGGTCGTGCTCGAGGGCACCACCGGCTCGGCGCCGGCGAACGACCGCGCTGCCGGGTTCGACGAAGCCATTGCAGGGAGCAAGATCAAGAAGATCGACTCGCAGACCGGCGAATTCACCCGTGACGGTGGCAAGAAGGTCATGGAGGGCTTCCTGCAGAAGTACGGCGCTGACGGCATCGACCTGGTCTTCGCGCACAACGACGACATGGCCCTGGGCGCCATCGAGGCGATCGAGGCCGCAGGAGCCAAGCCTGGCGAGGACATCAAGATCGTCTCCATCGACGCCGTCAAGGACGGTATGCAGGCGCTCATCGACGGCAAGATCAACTACATCGTCGAGTGCAACCCACTGCTCGGCGACCTTGCCGCGGGCCTGGTCAAGGACGTGCTCGCCGACAAGACCGTCGAGAAGGCGATCTACGTCGAGGACGACTCCTTCACCCAGGAGCAGGCCGCCGCGGTCATCGATTCACGCAAGTACTGAGGCAATCCGTACTCCCCTGAACGACAAGTGAGCACGCGATCGGGCGGCTGGTCCTCCAGCCCCCCGGTCGTGTGCCGCACACACCGGAGAGGTGGCTGACGTGAGCAACCACGGGGCAAGCCCGCCAGGATCCTCGATCGTCGAGATGCGGGGCATCACCATCAGCTTCCCGGGGGTCCTGGCCCTCGACAACGTGGACTTCCGCCTGCGCTCCGGTGAGATCCACGCGCTCATGGGCGAGAACGGGGCGGGGAAGTCCACCCTCATCAAGGCGCTGACCGGCGTGTACGCCATCGACTCCGGCGAGATCGCCGTGGCCGGCCGCCCCGTCGTGTTCCACACGACCGCCGACGCCCAGGTCGCGGGCATCTCGACGGTGTACCAAGAGGTGAACCTCTGCCCCAACCTGTCCGTCGGTGAGAACGTGATGCTGGGCCATGAGCCGCACCGGGGCGGCCGGATCGACTGGAAGGGCGTGCATGAGCAGGCCGCTGAGCATCTGAGAAGCCTCGGCGTGCAGATCGACACCCGCACGATGCTGTCCAGCCATTCTTTGGCCATCCAGCAGCTGGTCGCGATCAGTCGGGCCATGGTGCTGGAATCCCGGGTGCTGATCCTCGATGAGCCCACCTCCAGCCTGGACCGGGGCGAGGTCGAGCAGCTGTTCGCCGTCATCCGGGAGCTGCGGACCGCAGGCGTGGCCATCCTGTTCGTGAGCCACTTCCTCGAGCAGGTGTACGAGATCTCTGACCGCGTGACCGTGCTGCGCAACGGTCAGCTGGTGGGCGAGTACCTGATCGAGGACCTGCCCCGTCACGACCTCGTCACCAAGATGATCGGCCGCGTGCTCGACGACCTGGAGGCGATCTCCGAGGCCTCGAACAGAGAGGTCGACCGATCCGGCGTGCCGGTCCTCAAGGCCACGGAGGTGGGGCGCCGCGGGGTGCTCGAGCCTGCGGACCTCGAGGTGTTCCAAGGAGAGGTCGTGGGCCTGGCCGGCCTGTTGGGCTCGGGCCGCACCGAGCTCGCCCGCTTGCTCTACGGAGCCGATCGGGCCGACACCGGATCGATCTCCATCAACGGCGAGCCCGTGAGGATCGGAACTCCACGCCACGCCATCGAGCAACGGATCGTGTTCTCCTCGGAGGACCGTCGCGGGGAAGGCATCGTCTCCGACCTCACGGTCGCCGAGAACATCGTCCTGGGCATCCAGGCCCGTCGCGGATGGAGGCACAAGATCCGCAAGGCTGAGCGGGACGCCGTGGTCGCGGAGTACATGGAAGCACTCGACGTGAGGCCGGCGAACCCCGACTCCGTGGTCGGCACCCTGTCGGGCGGCAACCAGCAGAAGGTGCTCCTGGCCCGCTGGTTGGCGACGGCTCCGGAGCTGCTCATCCTCGACGAGCCCACGCGCGGCATCGATGTGGGCGCGAAGGCCGACATCCAGCGCAAGGTCGCTGAGCTCTCGGCGGCCGGGCTCTCGGTCATCTTCATCTCCTCGGAGCTCGAGGAGGTGCTCCGCCTGGCCCAGCGCGTGGTGGTCATGCGTGACCGGCGAGAGATCGGGCAGCTCGACTCCAACCGGGTCGGCTTGAATGACCTCATCGAGTACATCGCCAACACGAGTGACGGGAGCGCTGCCTGATGGGTGTCGTGAAGCATCGGCTCTTCTGGCCCATCGCCGCACTGCTGACTCTGGTAGTGGTCAACACGCTCTCGCGGCCGCAGTTCATCAAGGTCACGGTCCGCGACGGACAGCTCTACGGCGCACTGATCGACATCCTGCGCAACAGCGCACCGCTCATGCTGGTCGCGCTGGGCATGACGATCGTGATCGCCACCCGCGGCATCGACCTGTCGGTGGGCGCAGTGATGGCGGTATCGGGCGCTGTGGCGCTGACGATCATCCACGACTCGGGGAACCCCGACAACCTCGGCACGGTGGTGTCCGCGGTCGTTGTCGCGCTCCTCGTGGCGCTCGTGCTCGGGTCATGGAACGGCATGCTCATCGCGGTGCTGGGGATCCAGCCCATCATCGCCACGCTCGTGCTCATGCTGGCGGGCCGTGGTGTGGCCCTGCTGATCACCGAGGGCTTCATCACCACGGTCAACAGTGGGCCATTCGAGTACATCGCCACCGGGTACCTGCTGATTCTTCCGTTCGCGTTCCTCATCTCGTTGACGGCAATCCTGCTGATCGGCGCGTTCGAACGCAGGACGGCGCTCGGCATGCTCACCGAGGCGGTCGGCATCAACCCGGAGGCGAGCCGCCTGGCCGGTGTCCGGTCGCGGGGGATCATCTTCAGCGTGTACGTCGTCAGCGGGCTGATGGCCGGCATCGCGGGCATCATCTACAGCTCGAACATCAGGGCGGCCGACGCCAACGCCGCCGGGCTCTTCATCGAGCTGTACGCCATCCTCGCCGTCGTGCTGGGCGGCACATCACTGCAGGGGGGCAAGTTCAGCATCGCCGGCACGGTGATCGGCGTCCTGATCATCCAGACCCTGAACTCGACCATCCTGTTCCTCGGCGTCCCCTCGGCGCAGAGCCCGGTGTTCTTCGCGTTGGTGGTGGTGCTCGTGGTCATCGTCCAGTCGCCACGTGTTCGCCAGCTCGGACGACGGCCTCGCGGCGCGACCGGATCCGATGGAACGGCAGACAAGCCTGCGAAGGCGGAGGTTGGGGCATGACGACCACGGAGACGACCGAGACCACCCGCTCGAGCCCCAAGCAGGCCGACGACCGCTTCATCAACAGGCATGCCTCCCTGATGCCGACCTTCGCCGCACTCGGGGTGCTCGTGGTGCTGCTGGTCGCCGCGCAGCTGTACTTCGGCGACTTCGTCAGCCCGGGCAACATGTCGGCGCTGCTGCTCGACAACGCCTACCTGATGGTCATCGCGGTGGGCATGACGTTCGTCATCCTCACCGCCGGGATCGACCTGTCGGTGGGCTCGGTGATGGCGTTCACCGGCATCCTGCTGGCCAGTCTCCTCGGCCGCGGGATGCCGGCCGCGGTCGCGGTCCCGGTCATCCTCCTCGCGGGCGCCGTGATCGGCCTGCTCATCGGCATCCTCGTCCAGTACTTCGACGTTCAGCCGTTCATCGCCTCCCTTGCGGGACTGTTCCTCGCCCGTGGTTTGGCGTTCGTGGTCAGCCTCAAGTCGATCCGCGTGGACGACCCCTCGGTCCTGTGGCTGCAGTCGACCCGTTTCCAGGTCGGGGACTGGTACATCACCCCGACCGGCATCATCGCTCTGTTGGCCGTGGGTATCGGCGCCTTCGTCCTGCAGTACACGCGCTTCGGCCGCACCGTCTACGCGATCGGTGGCAACGAGCAGTCCGCCCGGCTGATGGGCCTGAAGGTGGCCCGCACCAAGGTGTTCGTCTACCTGGTCTCCGGGAGCCTCGCGGGGCTGGCCGGCCTGATCCTCACCGCGTACTCGGGTGCCGGCTACCCGCGGAACGGAATCGGCACCGAGCTCGACGCGATCGCGGCGGTCGTCATCGGGGGCACGCTGCTCTCGGGCGGCCGAGGGTACGTGCTCGGTTCGATGATCGGCGTGCTGGTGTACGGCACGATCAAGACGGTCATCTCGTTCCTGGGCGCGGAGCAGGCGTGGATGCAGATCATCGTCGGCGGGCTGCTGCTGCTGTTCATCCTGATCCAGCGCTTCATCGTCTCCCGGTCGGAGCGTCGGGAGTAGGCCCCCCAGGGGATCGGTGTGTCGCAAGTGCGTGCCGCGACCGACGACGACAATGACCGGGTGGACCCTGCGCGACCGTTGCTCGAGCTCACGGGGGCGACGGTTCGTTTCGGGGAGGAGACGGCGTTGGATGCCGTCGACTTCCGGATGTTCCCCGGCGAGGTGCACTCGCTCATGGGCGAGAACGGGGCCGGCAAGTCGACCCTGGTCAAGGCGATCACGGGCGCCCTGACCATGGAGGCCGGGATCCTCCGCCTCGAGGGGCAGCAGGTCACCTTCGCCACGCCGCACGATGCCCAGGTCGCGGGTATCAGCACGGTCTACCAGGAGATCGAGCTGCTGCCGAACGTGTCGGTCGCCGAGAACATCGCTCTGGGTCGGGAGTCGCGCAGGTTCGGCCTGATCGACTGGCGGGGCATGCGTCGCAACGCTGCTGCCGCGCTGCACGAGCTGGGGTTGGACATCGATCCCGCCTCCATCCTGGGCACCCACCCGGTGGCGGTGCAGCAGCTGGTCGCGATCGCGCGGGCCATCTCCACCGACCTCAAGGTGCTCGTCCTCGACGAGCCGACGTCGAGCCTCGACCTCAACGAGGTGGCCGAGCTCTTCCGCGTGATCCGCGAGCTCAAGACGCGCGGCGTCGCCATCCTGTTCGTCTCGCACTTCCTCGATCAGGTCTACGAGATCTGCGACCGTGTCACCGTCCTGCGCGATGGACGACTCGTCGGGGAGTACAAGACGAGCGATCTGCTGCGCATGGACCTGGTCCAGAAGATGCTGGGTCACAACGTCTCCGCTTACCGGGCCAGCCCCGGCGGCGGGGCACCCGAGGGAGACGGGCCCGTGTTCTTCAGCGCGCGCGGCATCACCGCCGCTCCCGGCATCGCCGACGCCGACCTGGACCTCGCCGAGGGCGAGGTTCTGGGCCTGGCGGGCCTGCTCGGCTCGGGGCGGACGCCGCTGGCGCGCGCGCTGACGGGAGTGGATCGCCTCCAGTCGGGGACCATCCGGTTGGAGCAGCGCGACGAGAACCTGGCGAACCCGCGCAGGGCAATGACGTTGGGCGTGGTGTACTCCCCCGAGGATCGGCGAGCCGACGGCATCGTCGGCCATCTCAGCGTCCAGGAGAACATCACCTTGTCGGTGCAGTCGCAGCGGGGGGTGATGCGCCGGATCAGCACGGCGCGCCAGCGCGAGCTCGCGGCCAGCTGGGTCGAGGCGCTGGACATCAGGCCACCCGACCTGGACAAACCGGCGGGCCAGCTGTCGGGTGGCAACCAGCAGAAGCTGCTCCTGGCGCGCCTGCTCGCGGTCTCACCCCGAGTACTCGTCCTGGACGAGCCCACCCGCGGGATCGATGTCGGGGCGAAGGTCGAGATCCAGAACCTCGTGTCCGAGCTCGCGGGGAACGGCTTGTCAGTGGTGTTCGTCTCCGCCGAGCTCGAGGAGGTGTTGCGCGTCGGTGACCGTGTGGCAGTCCTCAAGGACGGCAGGATCATCGAGACCGTGCGCTCGGCCGACGTGTCCGTCGACCAGCTCCTCGCGCTGGTTGCGCGTCCCTCCGTGCCCGAGCCCGAAGACGAACGTGGCTGAGACCAGGCCGGAGCGGGCTCCCAACATCTTCGATGTGGCGCGGCTGGCCGGCGTCTCCCACCAGACCGTCTCGCGCGTGCTGAACCGGTCGCCCAATGTGCGTGCGGCCACGCGTGAGCGGGTGGAGCGTGCGATCGCCCAGCTCCGGTACAGCCCCTCGCCCCAGGCTCGGTCGCTGGTCACCAGGCGCACGCGCACCATTGGGCTGATCGCCCCGAGCGTCGCCGACCACGGCCCGAACGTGATCGCGATGCACTTCAACATCGCGGCGCGCGTTGCCCGGTACCGCGTCGACACGGTCAGTACCGCGGGGGACGACCCTGCGAGCGTGAAGTCGACCGTGGAAGCGCTGTTGCGCGAGCGGGTCGACGGGATCGTGCTGATCGTCATCGACAGCGGGGTGCTCGAGATGGTGCGCGGACTCGAGCTCGGCGTCCCCGTCATTGCATCCGCCTCCACGCAGCGGCGCAGCCCCATCGTCGTGTCGATCGACCAGTACCGCGGTGCGCGTTCAGCGGTTCGGCACCTCGCAGAGCAGGGGCACGATCGGATCGTGCACCTGGCCGGCCCCCCACGCGCCACCGACTCGATAGAGCGTGTGCGGGGGTGGCGCGACGAGCTGGCCGAACGGACGCTGAGCATCTCGGAGCCCATCGTCGGCGACTGGACTGCCCGCTCGGGTTACCTGATCGGCAAGGAGATGGAGGTCGAGCCCGGTACGGCCGTCTTCGCCTCGAATGACCTCATGGCCATGGGCCTGATGGCAGCACTGCGTGAGCGCGGGCTGTCGGTGCCCGGGGACGTGAGCCTGGTCGGCTA
>Ga0173483_10000423_pt1 | contig 11997 bp, 11 predicted proteins | sample NitcycUS178409R2_FD_122621 | JGI IMG/M metagenome (GOLD analysis project Ga0173483, IMG submission 122621) | Soil microbial communities from Arlington Agricultural Research Station in Wisconsin, USA - Nitrogen cycling UWRJ-S178-409R-2 (version... | ecosystem: Environmental > Terrestrial > Soil...
CCGCAAGATGCCCGTTTGTCCGTACAGCATGATGTGTGCCGCCGCCATGCCGGTTAGCAGCGAGATCTGGGCGTTCCACCCCTCCACCGGTTCAGGCGCCCGGAAGCTGAGAGTCCAGCCGTTGCCATGCTGCTGGATCTCTTGCTGCGGAATCTTCAGGCTGACGCCACCGCGGTCTCGTTCTCGGATCTCGCGCCATTGGCCGACCAGCTTCAGCAAAGTGAGAGTCGAGCGAGGGGTACTCGCGTCGATCTCCTGCTGAGCCTCGTCATAGCTGAGCTGAGCGCGGCTGCGCACTTTGGCCCGTACTACTTCTGCTGAAAGCATCTGGCCCCGATGGTCCAAAGTGATCGTCCATAGCAGCGCTGGTCGGACTTCATTCGGAAGCAGGCTGGCCGCCCCTTCGCTCAGCACCGCCGGATGCAGCGGAGCTCGACGGTCGGGCGCATAGAGCGTGGTGCCACGGCGGTGCGCCTCAAGATCGATCGGATCCCCGGGCCGAACAAACGCTGCGACATCGGCAATTGCGTAGGAGACCACGAATTCACCACTTGGGCCGCGCGCAATGTGCAAGGCTTGATCAAGATCACGAGAACCGGCGGGGTCGATGGTGATCAATTCCAGATCGGTACGGTCAAGATCAGGAAGTCGCGGCTCGGCGGCGGCCTTCTCGGCGGCAGCCTCGACCTCGACAGGAAACTCTGACGGCACTTCGGCGATTGCCCGAATGGCCGCTAAGCCCTCCGCGAGCTCCTTGGGCACAACCGGTGGCAGGCCGAGCTTGCGGGCTGGCATGACCGCAGCTTATCTGGAGGACGCCGACCGGCCTTAAATTCAGCCCGGCCGGTCCACCATGTACTGCCGTGGGACCGGATCTCCATCCAAGGCGCGATTGACCAAGGCGTCGGCAGCTTTGTTGAGTTCCCGCGGTATCCAAGTCCAGGTCACTGTGGCCGGCCGCAACCGATTTGCCTCCAGCGCCAACACCTTCATGTCGGCATGCTTGACTTTCCAGCGCCCAGCCATCTGCTCGATCACCAGCCTGGAGTCCATCCGCACCTCAAGCGCCGCAGTCGGGTCCAACTCCCGAGCCATCTCGAGTCCGGCGATCAAGCCCCGGTATTCGGCGACGTTGTTCGTCGCGCGTCCGATGGGTAGGCCTTCAGCTGCTAGAAGCTCCGACGTTTGGGCGTCTCGTAGCACCGCTCCGTACGCCGCTGGCCCCGGGTTGCCACGCGCCCCGCCGTCTGCTTCCACGATCAAGCGACGGTGCGATGTGGCGGCTAGGGGCTCCTCCGTGTCATCGAAAAGGCCTGGTGCACTGCGATCGTTGGCGGCTTGCCTTGCCATCACTAACCCGACTGTGCAAGACCTGATTGGGCCAAACCTGATTGGGGGGTACGGATGAGAATCCGGCCGCATTCCTCACAGCGCAGCACCTCATCGTCGGCTGCCGTCGTGAACGCACGGAGATCGGCCGCGTTGATCTCCAGCTGACAGCCCGTGCATCGCCGCTGCCGCAGTTCAGCCGCGCCGATTCCCCCATGATTGGCCCCGATCTTGTCGTAAAGACCGAGCAGATCAGGTGGGATCAGTGGCGCGATGTCGTTCCGCTCGGTGCGCAGCTCAGCCATTTCGGCCTCGAGTGCAGCAAGCTGACGATCGCGTTCGGCAATGGTCTCTGCCAAGTCGTCGTCAATTCGTTTTATCCGGGCATGGATTGTCTCTCGACTGGCCATCGCTACCTCGAGTTGCTCCATGACCTCCAGCTCGGCATCTTCCAGATCGCTGATCCTCTTCTTGAGGTGAGTGACCTCCTCCAGCATCGAGGAAAGTGCCTTGGGATCGGCCACAGTACCGTTCGCAATCCGGGCTTGATTTCGGGTAAGCCGCTCCCGCACCGGCTCCAGGTCACTCTCGGCTTTGGCCTGTTCCAGTTCCAGATCTGAGATCGCGGTTTCGGCCGCCACGAGGTCTGAGGCCAGCGCCGCTCTCTCCGATTGCAGCCGGGCAATCACCGCATGCAGTGGCAGCGTCTGACGCCGATGGTTGAGTTGGGCGAGAGTTGTGTCGACGGTTTGCAGATCTAGCAAGCGCAACTGCGCGCCCTTGTCGGCTCGAATTGCCCTCATCCTCCTCAAGTGCTCTGGAGCGCTGGTACGCCCGCGGCACCACCCTACTGATCGCTCATCGGCCAGGATCAGGGCCGGTTGATCAGCACGAGTGCCTCGCTTGGGCCGACACTGCGGATTGCCACGTACGCGGTGCCGGACGGGGTGCGGCGTACCGGTGTCTGACTGCCAACCGGGTGATCACCCGCGGAGGCTCCGCCGGCTTCCGAGGAGTTCATGATCACGGTGAAGGCAGCACCCGGCGGGTTAAGTTGGGCATCGACGAGCACGTCTGCGCCGCGAGCCGCCAGCCCGTTCGGGTTGAGAATGCAGAGCGCCTCTTCGTCGACCAGGATTCGTGACCAGCCAAACAGTTCCCCGGCCCGCGCAAGGCTGAATGGTTCGCCGAAAACAGATACTGGCCGCAGGTACTGGCGACCGGAGCGCAAAACCGGATAGCCGGCGCGCACCGCCGCCATTGCCGCGATCCGTCGATAAAGCGGGTGGTCGGGATCGAAGCAATGGGCTCCCGCGGTGCCAAATGGTCCGAATCCGGCAAGCTCATGATCAAGCCCATCGCCACCACCGACTACGGGAATGCCGGCGCGGCCCTCCGCCCGCGGGGAGCGCGGTCCGAACATCGCCTCGCGCAAGTAACGATCATGACCGCCCCAATCTGGCAACCACTGCCACTCGGTCTGCTCCGGACCCGCAAACCCCTGCTCTGTTCCGTAATACAGGCACGGAATGCCAAGGGTCAGTAACTGCAGGGCGGTAGCCGCCGTTGCCTGATGATCATTGGTGGCACGAGCGGCAAACCGCAACTTCTCGCCATAGACATGATCATGATCATCGAGGACAGACATCAGCTTGTCGCCTAGATTGCGATGCGAGCCGAGTGGAGCCGATCCGACGTCGAAGCTGCTGAAGTAACGGGCCGGGTCGGCCAGACCTCGGGAAAGCTCGCGCAGCGCGAGCCGCCCATCACTGATGTCCAGTGCCGCGTTCAGGTTGCGACCGACGGCATTGAGATAACGGTTGGCGAAGTTGTCATCAGGAATTTCGGCAACAAGGAAAAAGTCGCGCTTTCCAAGGTTGGTCGCGAACTCCTTGATCGCACCGCAGAAATTCCGGGCCTGCTCGTAGCTGACATGCTTGACCGTGTCGATCCGGAACCCGTCGCAGTCGGTGAGTGCGATCCAGTACATGTACGCCCGGGCCAGAAAGCTCAACGTTTCTGGTGAGGCGAGGGCGAAGTCCCGCAGATCTTCAAAGTCGGTGCGCCGGAACTCGGCATCATCGACATCAGGAAACTTGCTGGCATCGAGACTGCCCTTGCCGGCTCGGGTGTAGCGATCCGGATCGGCGAACTCACTCGGCCATACGGCATCCTCTGCTCCAGCGATTTTGCTGATCCGCTGACCCTGATCTCCCCGCCAGTCTCCAAACGGATACTGACCGCTGGTATAAATCGGCTTCTCCGGGCCGCCGGGAGTGCCAGTCGGGTACAGCCAGTTCGCACCCGAATGGTTGTAAATCACATCAAGCAGCACCCGCATGTCGCGCTGATGCGCCTGTTGGACAAGATCAACAAGCTCGGCGCGGCTGCCGAATCTCGGATCCACCTCCAGAAAATCCTGAATCCCATACCCGTGGTAGCTGTCGAGATGCCCGCGCTGTCGGAACACCGGGCTCAGCCAGACGGTGGTAATGCCGAGCTCCTGGAGGTAGTCGAGCTTGCTGGCGACTCCTGTCAACGTCCCGCCTTGGAAACGATCACTTCCTGACAGCGCCCAGGTGAGCCACTGCCATGGCTGTCCGTTGGTCTGGTCGGGCCGGACATCTGTCAGATTCGTACGGTGCAGCAGCGGCCGGGTACCTTCGGCGCCATCACTGAACCGATCGATGAGCAGAAAGTAGACGACCTCGTCCTGCCAGGAATCAGGCGAAGGGTGATATTGCTGCCGGCGCGGCAAGTCCAGCGCTGCCAGCACGTCGGGGCGGGGAGCCGCCAGGGTGTCCTCGATGAAGCCCATCAGGGATTCCTTTCGCCGTCTTAGGGGCGAGCGTTCCACCGTTCCAAGGCCGGCTCCCCTCTGTCTTCACCCAGCACCGACACGGTGCCAGTGTCGAGCGGAAAGTGCACGCCCAGCCCTAAGTCGAACCCCAGCCAGCGCATCGTCAGCGCCCGCAGCGCATGGCCGTGACCGAAGCAGATCGCCTGGTTGACGCCCGACTCCCGGACCCGAGCGACCACTCGATCGAGCCGGCTGGCAACCACTGCAGCCGTCTCCCCGCCGGGCACGTTCCCGTTCCAAATCGTCCAGCCCGGGACCGTTTCCCAGATCTCCTTGCTGGTCTTGCCCTCGTACTCGCCGTAGAACCATTCGGCAAGGTCGTTGTCGATCTCTGGTTCATACTGGCCAACGAACCCAGCCAGCTCCGCGGTCTCACGGGCACGTCTGCGTGGGCTGCTCAAGATCAGTTGGAAATCTTGGGGCGATAGGTGGCCCCGGAGGGCGCGGGCAAGCTGCTTGCCATTGTCGGTAAGTGGCAAGTCGGTGATTGAGGTGTGACGGCCCGACCGACTCCATTCGGTCTCGCCATGGCGTACCAAGAACAGACGTGTCGGCATGCGGCTTACCGTATCGCTCCCCGCACCTTCTTCTGACAAATCGGCCGATCAGGCGAGTGCCAGAATGGCACGCGTGAGCGATCACCAACCGCCGTTGCCAAACCGCCAGATCCCTTTCTCGGATGCCTTCAAGAAGTTCATCGTTGAGGGATGGGCGCCGCACCCTAAAGACCTGCCAGATGAGCTTCCTGCTGCCGTCCCCGCCCGGCAGCGTCGGACAAGGATTAGTGCTCAATTTCCCGGTGAACGGCTGGTCATTCCAGCAGGTGGCCTCAAAGTGCGCTCCAACGACACCGACTATCGGTTCCGTCCGCATTCGGCCTTTGCACACCTCACCGGTCTCGGCACCGATCGCGAGCCTGACGCGGTGCTAGTGCTAGAACCAACCGATGCTGGCCATGACCCAACGCTGTATTTCAAGCCTCGAGCACCTCGGGACTCCGAAGAGTTCTATGCCGACAGTCGCTTTGGTGAGCTCTGGGTCGGCCGCAGGCCATCACTGGAAGAGATGAGCGCGCTGTGTGGGATGCCATGCGCATCTCTCTCGGAGCTGCCGGCTCACCTGCACAAGGACAGCGACACAATTCGATTACGAGTGCTGTCGACGGACTCGGATCCAGAGCTGCGCAAGATCATCGAAGAAGTCCGCGGCTCCCAATCTGCTGCGAAAGATGATCAAGAAGTGGTAACGATCGAGGAATCCGATCGGGAGTTCGCGGTCGCGCTCAGTGAGCTGCGACTGATCAAGGACGCCTTTGAGATCGCCCAGATGCGAGAAGCCTGCCAACGGACGGCGACGGCCTTCGAGGCAGTTGTGGCGGCTCTCCCCGAGGCGGTACGGCGGGGCCGGGGCGAACGCTGGATTGAGGGCATCATCGGCCTACACGCTCGGCATGTTGGTAACGCCGTCGGGTACGACACCATCGCCGCTGCTGGCGACCACGCTTGCACACTGCACTGGATTCGTAACGACGGCGAGCTGCGTAAGGGTGAATTGCTCTTGCTGGACGCGGGTATTGAGCTGGATTCCCTTTATACGGCAGACATCACCCGTACAGTGCCGATTCGCGGGACCTTCAGCGATGAGCAGCGGATGGTTTATGACGCGGTTTTTGAGGCGCAGCGGGCGGGCATAGCTGCGGCGCGCCCTGGAGCGAAGTTCTCTGACGTCCACCAGGCAGCGATAAAAGTGATTGCTCGGCAGCTGGACACCTGGGGACTCTTGCCGGTCAGCGTCGCGGAATCGCTCGGGAAGCAAGGTGGACAGCATCGGCGTTGGATGGTGCACGGAACGTCGCACCATCTAGGCATTGACGTGCATGACTGTGCACAGGCCCGGCTGGAGAGTTATCGAGAAGGCATCCTGCAACCGGGCATGATCATCACCGTCGAGCCCGGGCTGTACTTCAAGCCTGACGATGAGCTAGTTCCAGAACCGTTGCGTGGCATCGGCGTTCGGATCGAAGACGACATCTTGATCACCTCAGATGGCAATGAGAACCTTTCGGGGATGCTCCCGCAAAGCAGTACCGAGGTGGAGGCCTGGATAGCGAGGATCTGGGAAGTGCCTAGTTAGCTAGGCCTCCAGTCCGAACGCAGCCGCTATTCGAAGGCCCCTACTCGAAGGCGGCGGCGCGGGCTCCCGGCATGCCTTGCAGCATCTCGCGTGCTTGAGCGGCAACCTTGTGCTCGCAGAGCACCTCATACTTCGTCGCAACGGTGTGAGTCACCGATGTGAAGTCACGCCGTCCTCGGCTCATCGCGTACGCCGCAGCGCTAAAGCCGATGCCCAGGGCGACACCGATCGCCAGGGAAACCAACAGCAGCAGGAAGATGCTTGCCGGCCGAGTGAAGATCAACATCACTAGACCGACGAGCAGACCAGTGGAAATGCCCGACTGCAAGCCCTGGGTAATCACAGTGCCCCAATTTCGCCGGCCAAGAACCCGTTCCACTGATTTCAGATCTGTACCGACGATGGCTAAGTTCTGCACCTCGAATTTCTGGTCCGCCAGGAAGTCGACGGCCTTCTGTGCGTCTTCGTAGGTGCTATAAATCCCGACCGACTGGGGGAACTGCAGCTCGAAAAGCGAGCCGAACTGCCGTGGCGGCATAGCCATCGTGTCCTCCTGAGGTTGGCTCTCCCAATTTACTCGTCGGAGCCCTCGACGAGTTCAGCGTTGATCTGCCAACGTCGGCATTGGGCGAGCAGCTCCCCATAACCACTTCAGATCTCGTGCCGAGTGAACACGCAGAATTCGTTGCCTTCTGGGTCAGCCAGTACGTCCCAGCCGATCTCGTCGTCCCGGCTGCGAACCAGCCTGGCACCCACTGAAAGGAAGCTTTCAATCTCGCCCCAGACGTCCCAATGCACGCGATTCTTGACGGTCTTGGGCTCGGGAACCCACTGGAAGACCATCGCCCACGGCATCCCCGGTGCACCATCGATCCAAGAGAATCCGCGGTCCTGGTCGTGGCAGACCTCGCAGGCATAGCGTTCTGCCCACCACGACGCGATGCCAACAGGATCGGCGGAGTCGACGACTACTTCATAGACCCGATAGTCCGGCAGCGATTGAGGATCCCGAACAAAGGCACACAACTCGCCGCCCTCGGGGTCAGCGAGCACTGTCCATGGCTGCGTCTCATCAAGGATCGTGGCGCCGAGATTGATCAGGTCCGAAACAGCCGCCACATGAACATCGATGTGCACCCGCTGCTTCACGGTCCGCGGCTCAGGCACCTTATTTACCCAGATTGTGTGTTCTGCGACATCATCAACTAGCCGAAAGTCACCACCATTCGGCTCAGCGCGTAGCCCGACTGTGGGGGCCCAGAAGGCCGCAAGAACGTTGGGATTGACCGCGTCGATGCAGAGGTCCTTAAAGCTGATCGTTTCGGCTGCTGCCATGTCCAGACCATAGCTGATGTGATCATTTGCGAGCTGCCCGCGCATTATGTGCGCTGAGCCTGTCGAAGCGCGCCTTTTGCTAGGCGCCATCCTGAGCTTGTCGAAGGGCTCCAGGGCACATTCGCCACAGTGCCGACGCTCGCAGCTCACGGGATGTCGGCGTCAAGGCTGTGATAATCGAAGCGTGGCGGCGAGCACGACCTCGGTCTTCATTTCACGCATCCGAGGCCTGCCCGTCCTCGACAGCGCCGGGGACCAGGTGGGCAAGGTGCGTGATGTTGTCGTGCAGCGCCGAGCTTCCGGCCGGGCGCCCCGTGTCAAGGGCCTGGTAGTGGAGTTATTCGCACGTCATCGGATCTTCATACCGATGGCTCGGGTCCGCAGTATTGACGGCTTTCAGGTGGTTATTACCGGCGTCGTCAATACGCGCCGCTTCGAGCGCCGGGAGTCCGAAATGCTGGTGATCGGCGACTTGTTTGACCTGACTGTCGAGCGCAGCGATCATCCCGGTTCCTCGGTGATCTTCGACGTGGCAATGCGGCCGGTGCGTTCTCACGACTGGGAGCTGTCGCAGGTGGCACTACGCGAAGCCGGCAGTCGTCGACGGTTCGGCCGGCGCGGCCATGTCACCATCGTGGACTGGTCTGCGATCAAGATCTTCGGGTTCGATCGAGCTCAAGGTACCGACCAACTGCTGGCGCAGATGGAAGACATGAAGGCCGCCGACATTGCGCGAGAGCTACATGAGATGTCGCGGGAGCGACGAGCCGAGGTAGCCTCCGCGCTCGATGATCACAAGCTTGCCGACGCTCTAGAAGAGCTGCCAGAAGACGAGCAAGTGCAGTTGATCTCTGAGCTCGATACCGAGCGCGCCGCCGACATCTTGGAAGAGATGGATCCTGACGATGCCGCTGACCTGATCGCCGAGCTGGCTCCAGAGATGGCCGAGGTGCTGTTGGCTCGCATGGAGCCCGAGGAAGCCAAGGACGTTCGGCGGCTGCTTAGCTACGCCGAATCCACCGCGGGCGGGATGATGACCCCAGAGCCGGTGATCTTGCCGCCTGATGCAACCGTTGCCCATGCGCTGGCTCGGATCCGTGATGCAGAGCTCACGCCCGCACTCGCCTGCATGGTCTACGTTTGTCGACCGCCCTTGGACACTCCGACTGGTCGCTTCGTCGGCGCTGTGCACTTTCAGCGACTGCTTCGTGAGCCTCCCTCGACGTTGGTCTCAGGGTTGATCGATACCGAGCTGGAGACCCTAACCGACCAGGCGAACGTCAATGAAGTCAGCCGCTACTTCGCGACGTACAACCTCGTCAACGCTCCCGTGGTAGATGCTGATCATCGGTTGATCGGTGCGATCACAGTCGACGACGTACTTGATCACATGCTGCCCGAGGACTGGCGCGGTATCGAGCTGGACGCGGTGTCGACCAAGCCGCCGGAGGACGGAGCGCTCGCCCATGGCTAGGGCCGTGCGGGAGGCCGAGCAGCTCGACGTACCGGGCAGGCGTAAGCGCTCCACGATTCCGACGATCAAGGTCGATCGCGAGGCTTTTGGCAAGTTTGCCGAAGCGTTTGCCCGATTCATGGGGACCGCACGATTCCTCTTCGGCATGACGGTAGTCATCGTGATATGGATCCTCTGGAACCTGCCGTACGGGCCGCCTCGGCCCCGGTTCGATCAGTATCCGTTCATCTTCTTGACGCTGATCTTGTCGCTGCAGGCCTCCTACGCTGCACCGCTGATCTTGCTCGCGCAGAATCGGCAGGAGGCGCGCGACCGTGTCATCGCAGAGCGGGACCGGGAGCAGGCCGCACAAAGCCGCGCTGACATGGACTTCCTGGCACGCGAGATTGCCGGACTGCGGATGTCGGTCGGTGAGTTGGCGACTCGGGATTACCTGCGCTCCGAGCTAAGAGCTGAACTGCGCGCCATGCTCGCCGAACTTGACAGCGAGGATGGGGTACGCGAACCCGCCGCGCCTTGACTGGTGACCGAGAGTAACCCCGATGAGGCGCCCTGAGCTTGTCGAGAGGCCCTTTGACAGGTTCAGCGCGGATGCCCTCACCTAGGCTGGGGATGTGCATGACCACCAATCCAGCCAAATCTCCGGAACCTCCACTAATGAGCATCCGCTGGTGCCTCAGATCCGTCAGGCGCTGCAGCGGGTAGATGATCCTGAGATTCGCCGGCCGATCACGGACCTCGGCATGGTTGACGGAATCGACGTCGACACCGAGGGGCGGGCACGGATACGGGTGCTGCTGACAGTCTCCGGTTGCCCGATGCGTGACACCCTGCACCGTGACGTGACCGCAGCGGTCGGTGCGGTGTCCGGAGTTACGTCGGTCGATGTCGAGCTGGGCGTGATGTCTGATGAACAGCGTGCGGCACTGCGCGATCTGCTGAAAGGCGGCCAAGCCGAACGCGAGATTCCCTTTGCCCGGCCGGACTCACTTACTCAGGTCATCGCGGTCGCCTCAGGCAAGGGTGGCGTCGGGAAGTCCTCCCTCACGGTCAATCTAGCCTCAGCGCTCGCCGCCCCCGGACGTAAGGTCGGCATCCTCGACGCGGACATCTACGGTCACTCCGTACCTGCCATGCTCGGCGTTGCCGATGCCCGGCCGACCGCCGTCGAGGACATGATCATGCCGGTGCCGGCCCGCGGCCTCAAAGTGATCTCGATCGGAATGCTGAAGCCGCGTCGCGATCAAGTGGTTGCCTGGCGCGGTCCCATTCTGGACCGCGCGCTCACCCAAATGTTGGCTGACGTCTACTGGGGCGATCTGGACTTTCTCCTCATTGATCTACCGCCAGGCACTGGCGACGTGGCCATTTCACTAGGCCAAAAGCTGTCCAACGCCGAAGTACTGGTCGTCACCACACCGCAGGCCGCAGCGGCTGAGGTCGCTGAACGTGCGGGCACGATGGCGTCGATGATGAATCAGCACGTGATTGGCGTCGTGGAGAACATGTCGCATCTAATGATCACCTGCCCTGACTGCGGCAAGGTTCACAGCTACGACATCTTCGGTGCCGGTGGCGGCACCGACGTCGCCCGCGCGCTCAGTACCCGTCTTGGTTACGCCGTGCCGCTATTGGCGCAGATACCGCTCGATCCGCAGCTGCGCGCCTCCGGTGACTCCGGCGTACCGCTGGTGGAGGCCGACGCCGAGCAGCCCGCGGCAGCTGCCCTCAACTCCTTGGCCGACAAGCTTGGAAAGCGCGGCCGCAACCTGCTGGGCAAGCAGCTGGGACTCGCTCCGGCAGGCCGCTAACTGCCTGATTCAGGTCGCTTCAAGATCGAACGGAGTCAGTGCTCGGGATCGAGCCGATCCGTTCACTCCGTCCTGCTGCGCTCCAGCGCTGTGATCCTTGGAGTTGATCGTCTCCCTGATCTCTGCAGAGGAATTCGTGATCGTCTTGCCAACATCGCTGACCTGGGACTTCACATCGGCGATGATCGGCTCCACGTCGTCGAGCAGGTGCTTCTGAACAAAAGCCTTGGGATTCAGGTCTCGAAAGTCGACGTTCTCGAACTCCGGCCCTAACTCCTTGCTCAGTTGCTGCTGAGCACTGCCGGCCACTGTCCGCAAATAGCGCACCAGCCTCGCCGCCTTACGAGCGAGATCAGGCAGCCGCTCCGGCCCGAACAAGATCACCGCGATCACCAAGAGCAAAACGAACTCAGGCGCATTGATGTCGAGCAGCAGCGGGGTCACGCTTAGCCTTCCTTGCCGCCGAGCGTGACGCGGGCCTGGGCAGCGGTAGATCCCCGAACATAGTCCAGGACGACGACGTCGCCTGGCCGACGGGTGCGCACGCTGACGATCAGCTCCTCCATGGTGTTCACGGTCTGGTTGTCGATCTTGGTGACGAGATCCTTCGCTCGCAGTCCTGCCTTGGCAGCTGGCCCCTGAGCATCGACCGCGGTGAGCTCAACACCTGATGGGGCATCCGCCACATTCGCTCCAATCACCGGGTAGGTTGCCTTACCATTCTTGATCAATTGATCTGCGATGGTGGCCGCCTGGTTGACGGGGATTGCGAAGCCCAGGCCGATATTGCGGCTGGCCCCGAAGGTCAAGATCGCGGAGTTGACCCCGATCACCCGGCCGCCCGCATCGACAAGCGGACCGCCGGAGCTGCCCGGATTGATCTGGGCATCGGTCTGGATGGCATTGATGTACGCGGTCGGAGCGTCGGCGTCACTGGTCTCGGTGACGATCACGGGACGGTTTCGAGCCGAAACAATGCCCTCCGTGACGGTGCCGGACAGGCCCAGGGGCGAGCCCAGTGCGAGCACTGGCTCGCCGACTTGGACATGCTCGGA
>Ga0173483_10000426_pt1 | contig 11929 bp, 9 predicted proteins | sample NitcycUS178409R2_FD_122621 | JGI IMG/M metagenome (GOLD analysis project Ga0173483, IMG submission 122621) | Soil microbial communities from Arlington Agricultural Research Station in Wisconsin, USA - Nitrogen cycling UWRJ-S178-409R-2 (version... | ecosystem: Environmental > Terrestrial > Soil >...
GTGCGCGCGATTTATATCGGCATCGACCCGCGCCTGACCGGCGCCGCCGGCCTCTCCGTACTTGCGCATCTGGAGGATCTGGTCGCGCGCGGCATCGTCGCGACCGATGGCCAGCCGGCGATTGACGGCGTCTATCGTTTGGCCGGCTGACGCTTGTCGGGCTGGCGGCCCTTCTGCGAAGGAGGCGTCTTCGCCTGTGGCGGCTGGCGCGGTTCCGGCGCCGAGCTCACGACGTCGTCGATGTCCTCGAGCAGGCTGCGAATACGCGAGGCATTGCCGCCCAGGTCGTGCGTGCCGACGCGCGAGGCCGAGCGCACGTCGACCCGCGTGCCCTGGCCCATCGGCGCTACACGGATAACGACGTCGTCGCGGAATCCCATGATCGGGCTGCGCGCGGTTGCTTCGATCACGCCGTCGCGACGCGCAAGCGTAGGGGCGCGTGAATCACTGATCGCCCACTTGCGCTTGGTTACGAGCGCGAGCGCGGCGTCATAGGCCACTCGCGACGGCACTTCGAGATCGAGCGGCGCAATATCGGGATAGCCTGCGCGCTGCAGTAGAGCAGTCGCGGCTCCGGGATAGCTGATGCGGTCGCGCGGGCGCTGGCGCGCCAGTGCATCGAAGCGCGGCGGATTAGAAGTGTCGGTGCTGATGTCGGAAATCGCCGGAAGCCTCATCGCGCGCGTGCCGAGATAGGCAGGATAGGCGAGCAGAGCGATACCGATAAACAAAGCGAGCAACGCCCGCCCGAGGCCGGCATAGCCCTGCCGCCAGATCACGACGAAGGCGCCGAAGGCGCATAGGATCGCAATGCCGGCGAGAACCAGCGCGGCCCCGAACGTCGCGAGCGCCGGCACGATTTCCAGGAGCTGCGAGCGCACGATGATGATCGACAGCGCCGCCACCGCCAGCGCGAAAAAGGCGATCCGCGCCGCCCAGGCGGCGGTCTTCGACATCGGCAGCTCATGCAAGGAACGGCGCGACATGCGTTATGACCCGCAGATTTGCTTGAGCGCCGACCATTCTGCCGGATCCAGAAAGGCGGAAGGCGCCTGGGTGGTGGCCAGTCTATTGATTGCCGCGACGCGCGCCTTGGTTTCCGGATGGTCCAACAGGATTTTCATGCCGGGCTCGGTGGCGCCGCCAATCTTGTCGAGGATCACCGCAAGCGCGCGTGCATCGCCTCCTGCCTTGTTCATGAGACCGGCGCCATAGGTATCGGCGGCCGTTTCGGCCTCGCGCGTATAGCTCGATTGCAATATGGTTTTCGCCGCAATCACGACGGCGCCCCCGCCGACGAAGTCGCCGAGCAGCATGCCGAACAAGAAAGACAGGCCGGCCCCCTGCAGCATCGCCTTGGTTCCGTCCCGATGAACGACATGGCCGATTTCGTGCGCGATCACTCCGGCGACCTCGTCTGCGTTGCCGGCTTTGTCGATCAGCCCTCGGAAAACATAGACCTGTCCGCCCGGCAACGCGATGGCGTTGGCTTCGTCACGCCGCACCACCTCGGCACGCAGGGCGAACGGCAAAGCGGCGGCCACCTCAAGCCGGCGTATGATCTTTTCAAGCGCTGCACGCCCGGGCACTTCCGTTGCGGTCTTGCCGCAATCGAAGGACGCGCCCGAGTGGCGCGGGTCGAGCATGCCGCGAACCTGGATGTCGACGGCGCTGCCCAACCTGCGCTCGACCGCCGCCGGTAAGAGCGGCGTCAGTCGCTCGGCAATGGCGGGCACGCCGAACCAGGCGACCAGAAGCAGAGATGCGGTCGCGCCGATACTCCAGGCGATGACGCTCAGGCGCTGGCGGCGCTGCAGTGTGCCGGTGCGGTCAACCAGGGCAGCGCGCGCGTCGATTTCGGCGGCAAAGGTCTTATCGGAAATTTCCAGCCGTTCCAGAACCGCACTGTTAAGGCGTCCAAGGCGCAGAAGGCTATCCGGCGCAGACAGTTCCTCCAGTTCGTCATAGGGCCATTCGTTGAGCGGGTGGCCGTCATGGCCGGAGATCTGAAGGCCGGCCGGCTTGAGAACGACGAGCACGTCATGCCGAGTGCTGGTAATGCCGTCGAAATAAACGCCGGCACCGGATGCCATGAGAACGTTCATCAATACCCACCCACATTGAGCGCATCGGCGAGGCCTTCCCCGATCGCCGAGCTCGGTCGCCCCGTGGCCTTTACCCTCTCGAGCCCCGAAAGACCGGACAATTGCAGCGATTCCATGCCCAGCTGCCACAGGGACAATAATACTGTAGCGCGATAGATGGTCGAATAGCCTAGCGCGGCGATCACGTAGCCGATCAATGCCGCAAGCGTCGCCGTGATTTCGCCGGCCGTGCCCACTTTCCCGATGCTGGTCCCAGCCCCAATCACGCCAAGCACGATCGCCGCAACGATACCCATCGCCATGCTGAACAGGATTGCGTACCCGACGAAGCGGGCATAGGCGCCGTATACGTTGCGCATGCGCAGATGCGACTGCACTTCAATCGTGCCAAAGCGCAGCCCGGACGACCACCAGCGCAAAACGACGGCCTGGAATGCCGGATAAAGCAAAGCGGCCATGGTCATGCTGATACCGCTCATCAACATGCCAAAAACGATGGCGCCTCCGAGGTTGGGATTGCTGCCCTCAATCTTGCTCATCATGTCGTCGCCGCCTTGTGTCAGCACGTCGACAAGCGCAACCCAGTCGATAGTGCTCGCGAAGACAACGACGGCGAAGGCGAGAGGGCCAATCACGAGAATCCACATCAGGAAGCCGCGCAGCAGCAGCCGCAAAGCGGATGCATCAAAGCGTCCCGCGAGGTCTCCATAGTAAGTGTGGCGCATTTTGTATCGTTCGAGGCTCGCGACCTGGAACGGGTAGGCGAGGCCCAACGTAAGGGCGGTGACAGCCCACCACGCCACCGCGCGGAACGCGAACGCCCACGCCGAGCCTTCCTGATGAAAGCGCAGGCCGCGAAAGATCGTGCGCGTCAGCCGATAGCGCCGCGCGCGGTAGATCGCGTATTGGCCGATAATTCCGAGCGCTGCAAAGCCGGTCGCGCCCGACAATTTGCCGATCGTGCCAAGGTCGAGCGCAGCGAGGAAAATTCCGGCATATACCGGAATCAGGATCGCAATCGCGATGAGGAAGCCGAGCAGGAGCTCGAGCGGCGTGCCGGAATATTCGAGCGGCTCGCCGGCAATTTCCGTGTTCGACCAGAGGAAACGTCGCACATCGGTGACCAGCCAGAAGCGATATATGCCGAGCGTGAGCATCAGTAGCGCCGCGCCCCGGATGAGCAGCCGCCAATAAGATCGGCGCTGCCCCAGGAATCGTACGCCACCGCCCGTGGCGGTCCCGCCCGCATCAAGGCCCATCAATCAGCAGGGATAATGGCTGGCGCGAGACCGCGCAATGTCGCTGCCGTCGGGACAGATTTCATACTGTGCACCGGATATCTGTGCGTGGCTGTGGACTTTTCGGGGTCTTTTAGAAAATACCGGTCTCGCGTGCATTGCGGGCGAGGCACTGCGGTGTTTGGGCATGGCTGGCAACAAATGGCAGATTTTGTGACGGCCATCACAGTCGTGATTAACCATTCTGCGGGACAACCATACCGCGAAGGTTAACAATTGATTAATATCTGGCTTAGCGGGGCAGAAACACTGTCTGGATGGGACAGACTGGTCAATGAAACCGGGAAATAGTTTGCGCCAGGCTATACCAAGGAACGTTACGCCTTTGGGCCGCCTGGCTCAGGCGACGGATCCGAAGACTCCGACGCAGCTGGAGCTTTGGTCCAACAATAATCTTTTGCCCGCACGCGAGCAGGGTGCAGTCGCGCGTGGCCGCGTCGACTTCAGCGCCGAACTGGCCGGCGCAAAGTTCAACGAACTCGATCTGGCGGTCAGTGCCCAAGAAGAAGCAATCTGGTGCTACATGCGGCCAAACGGGCCGCCCAGCTTCACGCCGACACTGCTGCACGACCTAATCTCGATGCGGCGGCTGCTACAGCGTCTGTTCGCCGGCTTGCGCCCGGGCGAAGCCGCGCCGGTGAAATATTTTGTCGGCGGATCGCGCATTCCAGGGATGTACAATCTCGGCGGCGATCTCAATTTCTTTATCAAGAGCATCCGCGCGCGCGATGTCGACGCGCTGCGCAGCTATGCGCACGACTGTGTCGATGTTGCCTATCACATGACGATGGGATTCCATCTGCCAGTGATCACCATCGCGCTTGCGCAGGGCGACGCGCTGGGCGGTGGATTCGAAGGCGCGCTATCATTTAACGTGCTGGTTGCGGAAAAGCGGGCGAAGTTCGGGCTGCCGGAAATCCTGTTCAATCTGTTTCCCGGCATGGGTGCCTTCAGCTTTCTATCGCGCAAACTGGACGTGACGCGCGCCCATAAGATGATCCTCAGCGGCCGCGTTTTCAGCGCGCTGGAGCTTTATGAGCTGGGGCTGATCGATATCCTCGCCGAGGATGGGCGCGGCGAAGAAGCTGTCCGGGACTATATTTTGCACAATCGCCGCCACCACGCCGTGCACCGTCGCGTGCGCGAGGTAGGCATGCGCGTCAATCCACTGTCGCTCGATGAATTGCGCGATGTGACCGACATCTGGGCTGAGCACGCGATGAAGCTGCAGGAGACGGACCTGCGCAACATGGAGCGGCTTGCGAGCGCGCAACTGCGCCGCGTGCAACGAGTCAATTCCTAGACTAGCGGCTATTCGTCAGGCGGCTTCGGTGCGACCCGAGAGCCGTCCGCGCAATGCCATGCGCACGCGCTCGAATTCCTCGCTCAGCTTCCTAAGGTGAGTTTCGCCGCGAACCGCGAAGTCCTCGGGCGCGATGTGGCGCCATCCCAGGCACATTTCGTAAATGCCGCGTGCGCCGATGTTTGCTGCGGCGCTGCGCAGAGCGTGCAACTGCTCGCGGAAAACCTTAAGGTCCCCTGAGGTGGCGGCTTCGGCCAGGATGTCGAGAATTTCGCCGCCATCCTGGACAAATTGCGACGCCAATTCGTCGACGAATTCCCTGCCGCCAAGCTGCTCGAGTGCATCGAGTGTCTGTGCATCGACGGCCGAAGACGCGGCCGCGCGCAGGCGCCGCTCCGTCGGATAGCTGGCGATCTCGGCGCTGCTTAGCGCTTCTTGCACGGGCTTGCCTTCGTCGGGCACAAGCGTTGCGATGACCTCGAGCAGGCGATTGGGTTCGATTGGCTTGGTGATGCAGGCATCCATGCCCGCCTCCTCGCAGCGGCGTGCGACTTCTTCGGTTGCGTCCGCCGTAAGCGCCACGACCGGCACGTGCGGCCTGCCGAGCGCGGTGAAACGATAAAGCTTGGTCGCCTCGATGCCGTTCATCACCGGCATGTTGACGTCCATCAATACCAGGTCAAATTCCTGCATCTCCAGCATGTCGAGCGCCGCTTCGCCGTTGTCGACGAGCGTGACACGGTGGCCGGCGCGATCGAGGATCTTGGCGATCACGATCTGATTCGTTCGCTTGTCTTCAGCGACCAGAATCGAGAGCGGGCGCTCGGCGGGAACGATTTCCATGCTGCGGGATTCTTCGGGCCGGCCACTGGCCATGTTGCCGCGCGCAATGTGCAAGGCTGCGGCGAGTTTTGCCGGATCGGCCGGTTCGACAAGTGTGGTGACGAAGCGACTACGCATAACAGGCGCCGGCAACCCTTCGGCCCGCTCATCCGTCACCAGGATCAGCGCGGGCGCACACCCGAGGTTGTCACCCGCAATGCGCCGGAACGTCGCCTCGTCCGCGGTCGCACAGGCCTGCGAGTGAACGATGGCGATCGGCCGGCGCACACCATCGGCGCGCAGCGAGGCAAGCGCAGCGGCGGCCTCGTCCATGTCGGCGACCGCCTTGGCAATCGGTACGCAGCCGCTCACGGCCTTGCGGAGATTTTCATCTCCACCGACCAGCACGACCGGTGTCGGTGCCGTATTGAGCTGTGTCTGGTCCTGCGTTTGGGTCTTGAAATCAATTTCGAACCAGAACGTGCTGCCTTTTTCGGGGGCGCTTTCGACGCCAATCGTGCCGCCCTGCAACTCGACGAGCTGTTTGGCGATGGCAAGGCCGAGGCCCGTGCCGCCAAACCGGTCGATGATCGTCTCATCGGCTTGGGTGAAGCGATCGAAGATACGGCTCAGGGCGTCGGGACTGATGCCGATGCCGGTGTCCGTGACCTCGAAACGCAGCCGCACGGTGTCGGCACTCCATGCGACGGCATCGACCGCAATGTTCACATAGCCGCGCTCGGTGAACTTGACTGCATTGCCGGCAAGATTTGTGAGCACCTCCTCGAGGTGGTTCTTATCGCCGACGAGAAGCTGCGGCGTCCGCGCCGTGCAATGAAACGTGAGCCCGACATTTTTACGCTGCGCTTCCAGCGCAAGCATGCTGCGGATTTCGCTGAGCATGGAGACGACATCGAAGTCGGTCGGCTTGACCGCGATGCGGCCGGACTCGGCACGTGAGAAGTCGAGAATCGAGTTGATCAGCGCCAACAGCTGGTGGCCGGACTTCCCGATCGTCTCTGACATCTCCCCTTGCTCTGAATCGAGCTTGGTTTTGCCCAAGAGGTCACTCAGACCGATGATGGCGTTTAGCGGGGTGCGGAACTCATGGCTGATGCTTGCGAGGAAGGCGCTCTTGGCGCGGTTTGCTTCCTCCGCCTGACGCTTGGCTTGCGAGAGCTTGCGGATCAGGGTCGAGACATAAAGCGGCAACAGGATCAGGCCGGCCATCAAGCCGGCGGCCAGCCCACGGTGCTCGTGCCAGAACGGCGCGCTGACGATGGCGATGCCGAAGCCAACAACGCTGGTCGCGGTGGCGGCGAACAGATATGGCACGCCGAAGCGGAACCCGTTTCCGAAGATGGTCCACAGGTAAATCGGGTAGAGCGGCGCAAAGGCCTCGCCACCGACATACATGCCGTAGGAGAAAAGGCCGAGGTCCGAGACCATGCCGATCAGGCGGCGGCCGACGGAGATTCCCGGGTGATAGAGAAGATGGACAAAAAGGGAAATTGAAACGATCTCGTAAAGCGCGAAATACAGCCACTGCTCGCGCAGCATCTGTGCGGCGTCGGCCCGGCCGAACGTCGCCGCAATGATCAGATACATAAAAGCCGTGCCGCTAAGCGCGAGGCGATTGACCGTCAGCTCGTGTTCGGAATCGGGGCGGTTGCGCAGCCGGCTTGTGATCCACGAAAGGCGGCTGCGAATGCGCAGACCGGGCATCCCGGGCACAAAGGCTTTTTTGAGGAAGCCCATGTTCATCGTCAGCCTCAAGCGCTGCGTGCCCGTGCGCGATTTTCCTGGACGAAAGCGATCAAATCTTCGGCGCTCATCGGTCCACCGAAATAAAAGCCCTGAACCTCGTCGCAGCCTTCCGCACGCAGCATCGTTGCTTGCTGCACCGTCTCGACGCCCTCGGCGACGATCTCGAGGTCCAGGCTGTGCCCGAGGCTCACGATGGCGCGCACGATCGCGGCGTCGCTCGGGTTAGTCGCGATGTCGCGCACGAAGCACTGGTCGATTTTCAGCCGGTCGACCGGGAAGTGCTTGACGTAGGCGAGCGTCGAATAGCGGGTGCCGAAGTCGTCAATGGAGATGCCGACGCCGAGCTCGCGCAGCTGCTGGAGGTCCTTGGACACGGCTTCGGTATTGTGCATCACGATGCTTTCCGTGAGCTCGAGGTCGAGAAGCCACGGATCGAGACCGGTCTCGGCCAGGATCTTTGTCACCAGCAGCGGCACGTTCTGCTTGAAGAACTGGATTGAGGACAGGTTGACGCCGACGCGGGTCGGCGGGTGGCCGCGCTGCTGCCAGAGCTTTGCCTGCCAGCAGGCCTCGCGCATAGCCCATTCATTGATCGGAATGATGAGGCCGTTTTCTTCCGCACGCGCCAGGAATTCGCTCGGGCCGATGAGACCGTGCCCCGGGCGCTGCCAGCGCAAGAGCGCCTCCGCGCCGGTGACGCGCCCGGTCCGCAGCGCGATTTGCGGCTGGTAGTGCAGGACGAACTGGTTCCTATCGATCGCAGTGCGCAGATCGGTATCGAGGATCAGGCTCGCGCGCGCCCGCCGGTCCATGTCGGAAGCGTAGAAGCGGAAGACCTTGCCGCCGTCGTGCTTTGCCCGGTACATCGCCAGGTCGCTGTTGCGCAGAAGCTCCTGCACATCGGTGCCGTCGGTCGGATGCACGGTGATGCCGATGCTGGCGCTGAGCGTGACCTGCTCGCCGGCATGCGCCCAGGGCTTATTGACCGCGTCCAGAATGCGGTTGGCCATGTCGACGGCGTCTTCGTTGCGCGTGACGCGCGTCTGCAGGACTGCAAATTCGTCGCCGCCAAGGCGGGCGACCGTGTCGATGTCGCGCACGACCGAGCGCAACCGGTTGGCGACCTCGACGAGGAACTGGTCGCCGACCTGGTGACCGAGACCGTCGTTGATGTCCTTGAAGCCGTCGAGATCGATGAGGTGGAGCGCAAAGGGGCTGTCGCCGCGGCGCGTGCGGGCGATTTCACGACGCAAGCGGTCGGACAACAGCGCACGGTTCGCCAGGTTTGTCAGGACGTCGTGGTGCGCCATGTAGAAGAGGTGGTTCTCCGCCCGTTTGCGATCCGTGATGTCGAGCGAGGAGGTGAGCACACCGACCACGGCGTTTGAGCAGTCGCGCAACGGCGTTTTTGTGGTGAGGAAGACGCGCTTAATGCCGTTGCAGTCAATGATGTCCTCTTCGAAGCTGGGCAGCGCGGCTTGTGTGCTGATGACCTTGCGGTCGAGGGTCTTGCTGCGCGCGGCATGATCCTCGCCGAAAACAGGACGCATATCGAAACCGACCGCCTCGGTCGGACCGATGCCGGCAAGCGAAGCCAGATAGGCGTTTATGAACAGGACGTGCCCTTGGCTGTCGGTCGCGCTGATCATGGCCGGAACGGTGTCGATGACCTGCGCCAGCCGTTCGCTCGAATCACGCAGCGCTTCCTCGCGCGAGCGCTCGGAATCCTTGAGCTCCTGCGCAAGGTTTTCGGCGCGCGCGGCGAGTTGAATCTGTTGCTTGCGCAACTTCAGGAGATTGCGCGCGCGGGTCACGAACTCCTGGTGATCGACCGGGCTGTTAAGGAAGTCGGTCGCGCCGGCCTCGAGCGCGCGCAACCTGAATTCGCGCTCCTCGTAGACGGTGATCACGATGACCGGAATCTCGCCACAGTGCGGTAGCGCGCGCAGGCGCCAGATGAATTCTGCGCCATCCATCGACGGCATTTTGAAATCGGTGACGACCAGGTCAGGCGTATTATCTTCAAGCCAGGCAAGGAGTTCGACCGGATTGCCAAAGCTGTGAACGGCCACGCCAGGCTCGATCGAGCCGGCGAGTTTCGAGAAGATCTTCCGGTTAGTTTCTCGGTCGTCGAGAATTACAATTTGTACCATTGCGTCCCAGGTCTGCTGCAGCCCCGAGCAAGAAACTGCTCCATCGGACAGCGGACCCTACGCAGTCGCTTGTTAAGCGATTGGAGGGACATTGCTTCAACTTATAATAAAAAACTTCCTATTAACTGCGCGCGGGTGCTTGTTTTGCGTTGTTGTACGCGCGCTCGCTCTGAAATCCGCGTCGTTTCTAGCCACGCCGCGTTAAAATCCATGTGAAGTTCGGGACGGCCAACGGCGCACGTCTGCAATGCGAAGGCGCGTCAGGCGTTCAGTCGTCCGCCCACCAACTCACCGCGATCGAAACTCATTTGCGAGAACCGTTCGCGATACTCACCCGGCGTCATTCCGGTGTGGCGTTTGAACAAATTGCGGAAAAACCCAATGTCCTCGTAGCCGATCTTCGCGCAGACGGCCTGGATCGAAGAGGTGCCGGTCTCGAGCAATTCCTTGGCAGCCGAGACGCGCAGCGTCTGAATATAGCCGCCAGGCACGCGGCCGGTTGCGGCCTTGAAACGGCGAATGAAATTGCGCGGGCCCATTCCGGCTCGCTCGGCGAGATGGTCGATCGAGATATCGCTGTCGAAATGCTGCTGCAGATATTCTTCCGTCTGGCGGATTTTTTCGTCGGAATGAGGCCGCGAGAGCTGGACCATCGAATATCCCGATTGGCGGCCGCGCGGCATGCTTAACAGCAGCGATTTGGCGACCTTCAACGCAATCTCGTGGCCGCAGAATTTCTCAACCAGATAGAGGCTTAAATCGATCGATGCGTAGACACCACCGCTGCAGAAAATGCGGCCGTCTTCAGTGACGAATTGCTCGGCGCGCCAACGGACCTTTGGGTAGCGCTTGCGGTAGATATCCGCGACACCCCAATGCGTTGTGGCCTGATGGCCGTCCAGAAGGCCGGCTTCGGCAAGATAGGCAACGCCCGTGCAGGCTCCAGCGATAAATGCGCCACGCGCGTGCCACTTGCGCAGCCAGGGCACAAGCGGCGTATCTCTGGCGATGCGGTCGAGCTCGTCCCAACCAGGCGCGGCGATGAGGATGATGTCGGTATGCTTAATCTCTTTGATGGCGTAATCCGGAATCAGCGCGAGCGAGCCGGCGGCGCTGACCTTGCGTCCATCGACCGATGCGGTCCGTACGCGAAATCGCGGCCTCTCCGTTTCGCCATGCAGCCAATTCCAGACCACGCCGGCGGAATGGAAGATTTCAATCGGAGCAATAGCCGTGGACGCATAGCCGTGCTCGAGAACGACGACGGTCACGTCGAGCAAGCGATCCGTGGGCCGTGATTTCGGCGTGTGTCGCGTCGTCGCAGGTTTCTTAGCCATGCCCGCTTGCCTTTGTTTCGGTTGCGATTGGCTCCCAGAGACCGACAACGGCGCCCACCGAATCCAGGATCAGTGCGATGCGCGCGATCCCCGACACTAGGAACGGATCGACTATGACCGTACCGCCAAACTGCGTCGCTCGCCCGGCCGCTTGCTCAATGTTGTTCACGTGCACGTAGGGTGTCCAATGCGACGTCATCCCGTTATCGAGAAGGGCCTCTTTGAGCTGATAGACGGAGCCGATGTCGTGATCGGACAGGCGCAGCCGCGTGAAGCTGCCACCATTCGCCAGCTGCTCGTGCGAGGTCCAGCCGAACAGATTGCGATAAAACATCTTCGCATTGTCGGCGTCGGTCGCAGCGAGGTCGAGCCAGCAAAACCGTCCGGCGTCCGCTCTACTAATTTGTACCAAGGCGCAAGTCTCCTGCCTCGCAATCCGAAAGTGCCGCCCTTCGCTGAGAACGGGAGGGCGGCACCCGTCGATCAGGCCACCTCCGTCATTGGGTCAAGAACGGTGCGAACCTCGGTGATTTTCGTCGCCGGAAAACCGCTGAGCTTGGCGTGCTCCTTCACTGCGGCTTCGCTCTCGGCGAGGTAAATGCAGAAGGTCTTGTTGTCGACGACGTAGGAATGCTCCCACTGGCACTTGCCGGCGAGCTTGGCCAGCGCGCTATTGGAGGTTTTTGCCGCGTCCTTGTATTGCGCGCCGTTCATGCCCCCGATGCCGGGTATGTCGCGTTCGATCACATAGCGTTTCATTGTTGCTCGCTCCGTTTTGTGCGTACGGAGCAAAAATCGTTCGTTTGGCGTCCATAAACCAGATGTCATTATTGACATTATAGATAGGCGATTGTGACAAAGCCGGCAAGCCGCAGGACGCTGCGGATAGGGCTAAAGTCGCAGGTTTTCCGGGTATTCGCCGTGCAAGACCATCACCGTGATCTCGTCCGTGACACCGCAGGTAAGGTACTGGTGGCCGGATTTCCCCGACGCGGCGAGAGCGCCCACCAGCTCGGCGAAATCGTCCGCCACTTGGGGGCGCAAGGTCCACTCAAGGTCTTCGTGACTGAGCCGCATCCCCGTGTCACGGCGGTTTGCCCGCATTTTGACCGTTATGGTCCTGCCGTCAGCGGGCTCGCAAAAA